>Ga0213837_1001021_pt1 | contig 18161 bp, 16 predicted proteins | sample SWPATP12_FD_160572 | JGI IMG/M metagenome (GOLD analysis project Ga0213837, IMG submission 160572) | Coastal seawater microbial communities from Marineland, Florida, United States - SWPA TP1 #2 | ecosystem: Environmental > Aquatic > Marine > Coastal | place: USA: Florida | collected 2016-08-06
CACCACCACGGCCCGCAGGCAGCCGACCGTTGGGGCTCAGGGTGCGGGCCGCCGGTTCCCTGGCGCTGGGCCTGGTGCTGTCGCTCGTCCTGTCCTCCTGCACCCTTTTTGGTTCCGGCGGCGGCAACGCCAGCGGCGCCCCAACATCGGCGGACCCGTCGATCGCCGCCGCCGCACCGGCCGAGCTGCGCGGCTTTTACTCGCAGCAGCTCGCCTGGTCCCGCTGCGAGGGTGACTTCCAGTGCGCCAAGGTCAAGGTTCCGCTGGACTACAGCAAACCCGACGGCGCCACGATTGAACTTGCCGTCATCAAGCTGGCATCGAAGGGCAGTGACAAGAAGGGCAGCCTGCTGGTGAACCCGGGCGGCCCCGGCGGTTCCGGCTACGACTTCGTCAGGGACGCCGGCACCACCAACATCTCCGAGAAGGTGCGCTCGAACTACGACGTCGTCGGCTTCGACCCGCGCGGCGTGAAGCGCTCCGCGCCCGTCACCTGCCTCACCGACAAGGAACGCGACGCCAACCGCGCCAAGATCTACCGGCTGGATACCGACGCCGGGCTGGCCGAGGCCTTCGCGGACAACAAGGCCATCGCGGCCAAATGTGCCGAAAAGACCGGACCGGTCCTGGCCCACGTGGACACTGTTAGCGCCGCCAAGGACCTCGACGTCCTCCGCGGCGTCCTGAACGACACCAAGCTGAACTACCTGGGCTACTCCTATGGAACCTTCCTGGGCTCCACCTACGCTTCGCTCTTCCCGGACAATGTAGGACGGATGGTCCTGGACGGCGCCATGGACCCCTCCCTGAGCAACGAGCAGCTGACCGCAGGCCAGGCCAAGGCCTTCGAGCAGGCGATCCGCGCCTATGTGAACAACTGCCTCCAGAACAGCGGCTGCCCCCTGAGCGGAACTCCGGACGACGCCGTCCGCCAGATCCAGGACCTCATCGCGGCGGTCGAGGCGAATCCGCAGCCTGCCAAGGACGGCCGGGTGGTCAACGCGTCCATGTTCGTCAGCGGCTTCATCCTGCCGTTCTACAACGACGACAACTGGCCCGTGTTGACCCAGGCTCTGGACAGCGCCATGAAGGGCGATCTGTCCCCGATGCTCCGGCTCTCCGACTTCGGCGCGGACCGCGAGCCGAACGGGACCTACTCGGCAAACTCGACGTTCGCGTTCAACGCCGTCAACTGCCTGGACTACTCGATGGAAACCGATCCGGCCGCGATGCGCGCCGAGGAGAAACGGCTTCGCCAGCTCTCCCCCACCCTGGGCTACTACTTTGCGTATGGCGGCACGAGCTGCCGGGACTGGCCTTACAAGAGCCTGCGCACGCCGGCCCCGGCCCAGTACAAGGGATCGGCGGACATCCTGGTGGTGGGCACCACCGGCGACCCCGCCACCCCTTACGAGTGGGCGGGCGCCCTGCGCAAGCAGCTGGGCAAGGCCTCGCTGCTGACCTGGAAGGGCGAGGGCCACACGGCCTACGGCCGTTCAAACAGCTGCGTGGAGAAGGCTGTGGACGGGTATCTGGTGGAGGGCAAGACGCCCGCCGACAACACCGTCTGCTGATCTTCCGACGGCTCCCCCGCCGCTCATTTTGACCCGGGCGCGGAAGCTCCATTACAGTTGTCTCTTGCATGATCCGCCCGGTTCGCCGGGGTTTCACGCGGTTGCTTCCTTAGCTCAGTCGGTAGAGCGTCTCACTCGTAATGAGAAGGTCATCAGTTCGATTCTGATAGGAAGCTCGAGAAGGACAAAGCAAAGAACCCCTGGAAACCGTTGGTTTCCAGGGGTTCTTTGCTTTACCGCCAGCAGGGGCCAGCGCCCCCGCCCGGCGCGATCCGGGGGCACTTCGACAGGGACACGCCGGATGCCAAGGAGGCGGGAGGCGAAGCCGGGTCCAAAGATGCCCCGGACGGCCGGTGCCTGCCGCGGGGGCCGCGCCCCCGCCCGTACTACTGGCTCGTCAGCGCGCCCACACGGATGCGGCCCCGGAGTGTCCGGTGATGACGCTTTGGTACACGAAGAAGGCTCCGGCCAGGGCTCCGACAACCAGCAACACGGTTCGCAGCACCCGGTTATCGCGCAGGCCGCCGAGGAAGGCGAACCGCCGGCCGATCGGTTCGAAACTGACGATGATCATGGCCGCTACAATCACGAAGAAGATGACCGAGACGACTTTCAGCACGTCACCCTGCTCCGCGTGTTCCCGGACCATTTCGGTCGACGGTCGCGACTTCTCCAGCTGTTCGCCAGCCTGCGCGGTGACGAGTGCGACCGGGACCAGCCCGAGCGAAAGGACACCCAGCGGCCACGCCAGGTACTTCCGCCAGCGCGGGGCTGCCGCGTAGGCGATGGCCGCGAGGCCCGCGATCGGGCCAAGCACCACGACCGCGTGGACCAGAAGGATGTGGGCCGGGAGGCCGGCAATTTCAATCACGTGGGGTCTCCTACGGGGGCGTGGACTGCTCGCACTGGCCCTGGCGGCCGAGCTTCTATGATTCTTGCATGGCAGAACGTGAGCTGGCGGACATTGCGGCGCAGCTCTACGCGGAGCCGTTCGACGGCTTCGTTGCGGCACGCGGCGCCGCGGCCAAGGAACTGCTCTCGGCAACGCCGACGCCGGAGCTGCGCTCCAGCGCGGCGGCGGTGCGTTCCCTGCCCAAGCCCTCGGTGAGCGCCTGGGCCGTCAACATGCTTGCTTGGCACCAACCTGAGCCGCTGGGAGAGCTGGCCGAGCTAGGACTGGCCATGCGCCGGGCCCAGGCCGCCCTCGACGCGGCGACGCTTCGCAGCCTCTCCCGGGAGCGGCGGACCATGCTGGCCAGCGCCGTTGACGCAGCCCGCGCCGTGGCGGAGCGGCAGGGGCGCAGGATCAGCGACGCCGTCGCGGCGGAAGTGGAGCAGACCCTGCGCGCGGCCACGGCTGACGAGGGCGCCGCTGCCGCCGTCCTGAGCGGGCGGCTGCTTCGCCCGCTCTCCGCCGACGGCGTCGACGTCGTTGACCTCGACGGCGCCGTCGCCGTTCCCGATGCACCGGCGGCGCCGGGGGCACCACACCGGGCCGCGGCCTCCCAGACGCCCGGTCCAGGGGGAACCGCCACTGCTCCCGCCTCGGGCCAGCCGCGCCTGCGGGCTGTCCGGCCGGAACGGCCGGCCCCCAGCCCGTCGGCGAGGGAGCGGGCGGAGGCCGCCCTGCGGGAGACCTCCGACGCCGCCCGGTCCAGTGCCGCCGACGCGAAGCGCAGCGCCGAAGAATTGAAGGCCGCGACGGACGCTGCGGCTGCGCTGGCTGAGGAGACGGCGGCGCTCCGGGAACAGTTGGCGCGGGCCGAGGCCGGGCTGCGGCAGGCCCGCAAGCGCCTTGATCTGGCCTCCGCCGCTGCCCAGCAGGCGGCCCGAACGGCGGAGAAAGACCGCCGCCGGGAAGACCTGGCGCGCGAGCGGGTGCTCCGGCTCGGCGACACGCCGGGCGTCTGAGCAGTTACTGTCAGAGGGCAGTTGCAGACTTATTTCATGGAACAGCATCAGGATTTCCAACATCAGGAGTTCATGGCAGCCCCGCCGGCAGCAGTCCCGTCCGCTGCCGAATATTGGGAAGTCACCTACTTGGACGCTGACTGCGGCCGGATCCGCACCGAGGCTTTCGACGACGCCGCGGCGGCCGAGCGCTTCGCCGGACGGCGGGTCCAGGACGAACACGGCTGGGCGATCATCGACGCCGTGCGGCCGCGCCAGGACCGGGCCGCCGCGTAGACCGGCTGGCCTGCGCGGATTCCGCATCGAGTCCGGGCTCCCCCGGATCCCGAAGTTGCGGGTTGCATCGCCTGTTGGCCGACGGCCTGAGGGAGTACCTTGCAAGGTAAAGGCCCCTCTTGTCCGGTGCCAGCCAGCCGGCGCGCTCGACCTCGGGACCCCGAAAAGAGGCCAGCATGCAATCGCAGACACGCGGCGCGGCGATCATGGCCGCAGCAGCCCTCGTCCTGGGCACGGCAGCCTGCGGGAGCCCCGGGGGCCTTTCCGCGGCTGACCGTGATTCGGCAGACGAGGCGACAGTCCTTACCCTGGCTACCGCAGGCGGTCCGGACGGACGTTCCGCGGCCCAAGTCCGGGAGTTCGCCAGCCAGGTTGAGGAACTCTCCGGCGGGTCCATCCGGATACAACTCGTGCTCAAGGCGGCCTCGGACGAAGCCGGTGCCTGGGACCAGGCCGTCGCCCAATCCACCGAGGGCGGGGACTTCGACATGGCGCTGATCCCCACCCGGACCTGGGAAGCCGAGGGCGTGCGGTCCTTCACGGCACTCTCAGCGCCGTTCCTCCGGGCATCGGACCAGGCGGTCGCGAAGATCGTGGCGCCGGAGTTGGCCAGCAGCATGATGGCGGGCCTGAAATCCATTGGACTGAGCGGTCTGGCCCTCCTTCTGGACCGTCCGCGGATGATCTTTTCCTTCGACGGGCCCGTCCTGAAACCGGCCGACTTGGCTGGGAAAGTTGTCCGCACTCCCGGCTCCGGCACGGGAAACGCGGCTCTCAGGGCCTTGGGCGCCAGTCCGCAATCGCTGGCAGGGGGACTGTTCACCGATGCCCTCAACACAGGCGCGGTGACCGCCGCCGAGTCGTCCTTCGCGCGGGCCAGCTCCTTTCCCCGGCCCAGCACCACGACGGGCAACCTGCCGCTCTACGTCAAGGTCAACTCGCTGGTGGTCAATACCAAGACTTACACGCATCTGGCCGCTGACGACCGGCGGATCCTGATGGAGGCCGCGGGCAAGACCCGGGAATCAATGACGCAATCCATGCTTCGTACCGCCGACGAAGCCGCTGCCTATTGCCGGAACGGCGGCACGATCGTCGCAGCCACGGAGGCGCAGCTCGCAGCATTTGAAGCCGCCGCGGCCCCGGTCTACGCGCAGCTCGAAAAAGATTCGCTGACCCGGTCGCTGCTGGCAAAAATCCGGGCCCTCACCGCCGCGCCGGGCGGGACCTTTGCTGTCGCCCCCTGCAGTCCCGGCACCTGACGGTGCGCAGACACCATGCGCTGCGGCCCAACGCAAACCAACTAGAAAGCAACGCAGAATAAACAAAAAGCGGTCCAAGGCCAAAGGCCCTGGACCGCTCATTCAGGAGGCTGTCACCCCTGAAGGCTTACGCGAAGTCGGAGACCGCCGGATCCGGTCCGATGCGGCCTGCGCCCTCTGCGGAGCGGTCCAGGCCGTTGATGGCCTCCACGTCCGTCGCGTCGAGGGTGACGTCCAGGGCCGCGTAGTTCTCGCGGATCCGCGATTCGGTGACGGACTTGGGGATCACGACATTGCCGATCGCGAGGTGCCAGGCGATGACCACCTGGGCGGGCGTCGCGTTGTTCTTGGCCGCGATCTGGGCGATAACCGGGCTTTCCAGCAGCTCGCCGCCCTGGCCCAGCGGCGACCATGCCTCGGTGAGGATTCCCTTGGAAGCGTTGAACTCGCGCAGCTCCGCCTGGTTGAAGAACGGGTGCAGCTCTACCTGGTTGATCGCAGGGACGACGCCGGTTTCGTCGATCAGGCGCTGCAGTCCCTCCTTGGTGAAGTTGGAGACGCCGATCGTCTTGACGCGCCCCTGCTTCTGCAGCTCGATGAGCGCCTTCCAGGTGTCAACGTACTTGTCCTGCTTCGGCTGCATCCAGTGGATGAGGTACAGGTCCAGGGTTTCGAGGCCGAGGCGCTCCATGGATTCTTCAAAGGCCTTGAGCGTGGACTCGTAGCCCTGATCCGCGTTCCACAGCTTCGTGGTGATGAAGATTTCCTCCGGCTTCAGGCCCGAGCGCTCGATCGCGCGGCCCACTCCGGCTTCATTTCCGTAGATCTTAGCGGTGTCGATGTGCCGGTAGCCGGCCTCGAACGCCAGGACGACGACCTTCTCGGCGACGTCGTCCTCAACCTGCCACACACCATAGCCGAGCTGCGGGATGGTGTTGCCGTCATTGAATGTCAGTTCAGGTGAAGAAGTCATTCGTCCATCCTGCCAACCTGAGGCGCCGTGGGCCAGTGTTTTGCCGCCGCTAAGCTAGGCGCTTAACCCGGAATATCCGGGGCGCCCGGAGTTTGGGCCAAGGCCTCCCGCCCGAGGCCGGCTCAGCGTCAGTCTTCCGCCGCAGCCTCAGCGAGCCGCCGTTCGGCGTCGTCGATGTGTTCCACGACGGACTCCGCGCGGCGGCGCACGGACGCCGCGCCGACCGGGACCGGCCCGACGGCGAGGCGGAGCATCGCTGCGGCTTCCGCCGTCATCGCCAGCGAGTTGCCCGCCGTGGACAGCGAGCGGTGCACGCCGGCCAGGGCTCCGGGGATGTCGAGGCCGTCGCTGGGCGAGCGGCGCTGCGCCTCAATGCAGATTTGCCGCACCCGCACGCCCAAGGCGGACAGTTCATTCGCGATCTCGACCAGCTCCGCATACAGTGCCTCATCCTCGACACCCTCGAGGACCTGGTGGTACCGGTCCAAGCCACGGACGAACCGGTCGTGGGCGCGGCGCCACAGACCCTTGCCGAGTTCGGCGTCGTCCTTGCGTCCCTGCCGTGCGGCGCTAAAGAATCCCAACGGTTGCCTACAGGTACTGGCCGGGACCGTGGTCCGGATCGGCGGGCCGGGCAGGTTGCGAGGGATCCTCACCGGGCTGCCGCTCGGCGGCCCGCTGGGGTTCGCCGTTTTCGCCGATGACGACGCCGGGCGCAATCATGGTGCCGGGCGGCAGCTGGCGGAGCTGCAGCTGCGCCGCTGCGTGCTCGCGAGCGGCGTGCTGGGCCGCGATCGCGGTCTGGATGCCGTGGAATAGCCCCTCGAGCCAGCCCACCAGCTGGGCCTGCGCGATGCGCAACTCCGCATCGGAGGGGGTGCCGTCCTCGGGGAACGGCAGGTGGATCCGTTCGAGTTCCTGGACCAGTTCCGGCGCGAGGCCGTCTTCCAGTTCCTTGATCGAGCGTTCGTGGATCTCTGCCAGCCGGCTCCGCGCCGCGTCATCCAGCGGGGCGGACTTCACCTCGTCCAGCAGTTGCTTCAGCATGGTGCCGATCCGCATGACCTTGGCGGGTTCGTCCACCAGGTCCTGGAGGTGGCCGGCCCGGCCGCGCTCGGCCGGGCTGCGCGGAGCCGAGGGACGCGTGGCCTGACCCACGGTCGCGGTGTCCGCCTCCGGTGCGTCCTGCGGTGCCGCGGACGTGGTGAGGCCCTCCATCGGAGTGTCGTCGCCGGGGTGAGTGTCGATCGGATCGCTCATGGCTTCATACTCTCACGCGGCAGCGGAGGGCGGAGGTGGATGACGCTCAGCCTCGGGTGAGCGTCGCGGCGGCGCGTGCCCCGGCGTCGTGCGTTAAAAAAGGCGGAAGGCGCCGTCGGGAACTGGTGTTCCCGACGGCGCCCTCCGTACCGCGGCAGCCATCTCAGCAGCAGCGGCCTTGCGGGTTGGCGTCCTGGCGGTCCGTGTGGTCCCGCCAGAAGTCCCGTTCACACATTGGCGGACCGTCGTGACCCGAAGCCTGGTGGTGCTCCAGATACTTCTTGTAGGCATCAGCTCCGAGGACGCCGCTGAAGTACTCGGCAAAGCCCCGGAATCCTGCTACGAGTGCATTCATGGCAGCAACCGTCAGTGCCGTGCGGAGTGTTCGAGCCGCTGGTCAGCCGGCAGCTTCTTCCACTCCGCGTCCAGTTCCCGCTCGGCGGCGGTCGGGAACAGACCGGCCGGCGCGAAGACGCGGGACGGCTGGGCCGGATCCTCGTATTCGACGTTGGCGATGCCGGCCTTGGCGTTGCGGAACGCCTTGGCGGTGGCGATCAGCGCCGTGATGATGACGATGATGCTCAGCACCACGAAGATGATCGAGAGCCAGCCCTGGATCATGGTGTTGCGGACCACGGCTTCCATGGCTGCCTGGGTCTTGGCCGTGCCGAAGGAGGTCTTCCCGTCGGCGAGGGCCTTGGCGAAGGCGGCGTTGTTGGCGAAGTACCCGACAGCCGGAACCGGCGAGAAGATCTTGTAGAAGCTCGCGGTGATGGTGACAACGGCCGCGAAGGCCAGCGGCAGCGCCACAATCCAGAGGTACTTGAAAGTGCCGCGCTTGGCCACGATGGCCAGAACCACCGACAGGGCGATGGCCGCCAGCAACTGGTTGGCGATGCCGAACAGCGGGAACAGCGTGTTGATGCCGCCCAGCGGGTCGGTGACGCCCATCAGCAGCACCAGGCCCCACGCGGCAACCATCACCGCGGTGGCAAGCCAGGCTCCCGGACGCCAGGAGTGGTCCTTGAACTTCGGGACGAAGTTGCCGATCGAGTCCTGCAGCATGAAGCGTGCGACGCGGGTACCGGCGTCGACCGCGGTCAGGATGAAGAGCGCCTCGAACATGATTGCGAAGTGGTACCAGAAGGCCATCATGGCGGTGCCGCCAATGAACTGCTGCATGATGTGCGCCAGGCCGACGGCGAGGGTCGGAGCGCCGCCGGAGCGGGAGATGATGCTCTGCTCGCCTACGTCCTTCGCGGTCTGGGCCAGCACGTCGGGGGTGATGTTGACCCCGGCCAGGCCCAGGCTGTTGACCCACTGCGCGGCCGTTTCCACAGTTCCGCCGGTCAGTGCGGTCGGTGCGTTCATGGCGAAGTAGATGCCACGGTCGATTGAGATCGCCGCAACGAGCGCCATGATGGCGACGAAGGACTCCATCAGCATGCCGCCGTAGCCGATCAGGCGGGTCTGGCGTTCCTTTTCAATCAGCTTCGGGGTGGTGCCGGAGGAGATCAGGGCGTGGAAGCCGGAGAGGGCGCCGCAGGCGATGGTCACGAACAGGAACGGGAACAGGGCTCCGGAGAAGACCGGGCCGTTGTCACGGGAGGCGAACTCGCTGAAGGCCGGGACGGTGATTTCGGGCCGCACCACGATGATGGCCAGGGCCAGCATCACGATCACGCCGATCTTCATAAAGGTGGAGAGGTAGTCGCGCGGTGCGAGGAGCAGCCACACGGGCAGGATCGCAGCGATGAAGCCGTAGATGATCAGGCCCCAGGCGATGGTGACCTTGTCCAGGTGGAAGAACGCGGCGCCCCACTCGGTACCGGCCACGGCGCCGCCGCCAATGATCGCTGCCATCAGCAGCACGAAGCCGATGAGGGAGACTTCCATGACCTTGCCGGGGCGGAGGTAGCGCAGGTACACGCCCATGAACAGAGCGATCGGGATCGTCATGCCGACGGAGAACACACCCCAGGGGCTTTCGCCGAGGGCGTTGACGACGACGAGGGCCAGGATGGCCACGATGATGACCATGATGAGCAGGGTGGCGATGAGGGCTGCGGTGCCGCCGATCACGCCGAGTTCCTCACGGGCCATCTGGCCGAGCGAGCGGCCGCCGCGGCGCATCGAGAAGAAGAGGACCAGGTAATCCTGGACGGCGCCGGCAAGGACGACGCCGATGATGATCCAGATGGTGCCGGGCAGGTAGCCCATCTGGGCCGCGATGACCGGGCCGACCAGCGGGCCGGCGCCGGCGATGGCGGCGAAGTGGTGGCCGAACAGCACGTTGCGGTCGGTGCGGACGTAGTCCTTGCCGTCCGCCTTGTATTCGGCGGGAGTGGCGCGGCGGTCGTTCGGCTTGGTGATGTACCGCTCGATGACCTTGGAGTAGAACCTGTAGCCGATCAGGTACGTGCAGACCGAGGCGAACACGAACCAAATGGCGTTGACGGTCTCACCGCGGACGATCGCGAGCATGAACCAGGCGACGCCGCCCAGCAGTGCGATCGCCACCCAGAGCGCGATTTTTGCCGGCGTCCACTTGCGCTCTTCCGCTTCGCGGACGGCCTCGTCGACAGCCGTGGGCGGAAGGCCCGGAACCGGCGTGATGCCGTCGTCGACTTGTGCGGTGCTTGGCCCGCGCTCTGGCATTGTGCCCATGTCTCCTCCTTGAGAAACCCCATCTGACAGATCAGCAGTCAGATCTGCCCCATGGCACCCTATCAACGGGGCATCCGCTTGGACATGGTTCCACGCCCGCCGGGCTAGGCGGCTCGCCGAACGGTGCTGAGTCCGCGGTGAACGGCGTCACACCCTAGGGGTTGTCAGGCCGGGCCGGTGAGCTGCATGAGGCGGGCCTCGCAGAGGTCCAGCCAGCGGACCTCCGCCTCGGTCTGGAAGATCAGCGAGTCGAGGACCAGCAGCTTCGCCGTGTCCGCCGGGCGTGGGTGCACGACGGTCTCCCGGCGGGACTTGGTGTATTCCTGGAGCGCCCGGATGGAGACGGCCCGCTGCGCCTGGATGAGTCCGCCGACGTCGACGTCGGGCAGCGTGAGCGCGAGGGCGAGCTTGATGGCCAGTTCGTTGCGCGGCGGATTGGTGCGGCCCACGGGGCCACCGAACCAGTCCCGGACCTCGGACAGGCCCGCCGGGGTGATGCTGTAGATGATGTGGCCTTCGCCGTCGGCGCCGTCTTTTTGCACGAGGCCGTCGCGTTCGAGGCGGTCGAGGGTGGTGTACACCTGCCCGATGTTGAGGGGCCAGGACGATCCGGTGCGGTCCTCGAATTCGATCCTGAGCTGATACCCGTAGCGCGGCCGCTCCTGCAGCAAGGCGAGAAGGCTGTGACGGATAGACATAGTGCTCCCGACGCTAGCAGGACGACAGCATACACGCGCCCCAAGACGCGTGTATACCGCGTATGGAATTACATTATCGTCGTTTACCCGCCGCGGCCAATACGCATGCCTCGATTCGCATATGCTCTCCGTCACACGCAGGGCTGCGCGGCCTAGGTGACGAGCAGGATCTTGCCTACGTGCTCGCCGGAGTCGAAGTACCGGTGGGCCGCCTGGACCTGGTCGAGCGGGAAGGTCTTCGCCACGAGCGGCCGGATCCGTCCGTCGGCCACCAGCGGCCACACGGCGTCGCGGACCGCGTTCATGATGACCGTCTTTTCCTCCACGGGGCGGGGGCGGAGCGACGTGGCGATGATGGCCGCCCGCTTCCGGAGCAGCTGGCCAAGGTCCAGTTCGCCCTTGGCGCCGCCTTGCAGCCCGATCACGACGAGCCGGCCGTAGTCGGCCAGGGCATCCACGTTCTGTCCGAGGTATTTGGCGCCCACGACGTCGAGGATGACGTCCGCGCCCTTGCCGCCGTTTTGGGCGCGAAGGCTCTCCGGGAACTGCTCCTCCGCGTAATTGATGGCGATGTCGGCGCCGAGGAAGGCCTTCGCCGTGCCAACCTTCTCCGCGGTCCCCGCGGTGGTGGCGACGCGTGCGCCGAGGGCCTTGGCCAGTTGGATGGCCAAGGTGCCGATGCCGCCGGTGGCACCGTGGATGAGGACCGTCTCCCCTGCCTGCAGCTGGGCCGTCATCACCAGGTTGGAATAAACCGTGGCGGCAACTTCGGGCAGCGACGCGGCGGTGACCAGGTCGACGCCGTCGGGAATCCTGATGACCTGGCCCGCCGGAACAGCCACCTGCTCGGCGTAGCCCCCGCCGGCCAGCAGGGCCACGACTTTGTCCCCGACGGAGAAGGGCTTGGTAACACCGGGGCCGAAGCCCGCGATCCGACCGGAGACTTCGAGCCCGGGGATTTCCGAGGCGCCCGGCGGTGGCGGGTAGTACCCCGTCCGCTGCTGGACGTCCGCCCGGTTCAGCCCGGCGGCGACCACATCGATCAACACCTCGCCTTGGCCGGGGACGGGCGCCGGTACCTCACGGACCTCCAGGACCTCCGGACCGCCGGGCTCTGAGATGTAGACAGCCTTCATGGAGAACTCCCGATTCCTAACCGATTTGATGCGGGCGGGGTACCCGCGGCACACGGCGCGGGCAGCGCCTGATTCCAGAGTAGGTGGCCGAACCGGCGTCGCCTGCGAGCGCCGCCACTTTTGTGGCTGCCTACCGGCTATGAAACACTACTCTTCAAGGAAGGTTGTCCGAGCGGCCGATGGAGCTGGTCTTGAAAACCAGTGTGCGGTAACCCCGTACCAAGAGTTCGAATCTCTTACCTTCCGCCAATAATGCCCCCGGTTGCTGCGTTTGCCGCACACGCCGGGGGCATTCTTGCGTCCGGGATGCCCGCCCTTTCGGTATTCTGGGCGCACGTCGGTTGCAGGGGGCAGGCCGCACGGGACCCGAACCTTCGCCCCGCAAGCCCGGGGAAGGTTCGGGGCCGGGAATTCACGCCGGCCCTGGCGGATCCCAATCAAGGAAAGAGAAGACCGCCATGCTTCCTGCCAATCCACACTCCGCGGCGCCGACCGGGAGCAACGCAGCCGCCGGCCTGGGCCTTGCGGTTGCCGCCTTGGTGGCCCTGTCGGGCTGTTCGCTACTGGCCGGCGCAAATGACGTTCCCCGGTCATCGGCCGGAGCAGCGACGGAGACGGCCAAGGCCGACGCGTTCAAGGTCCGCGTGGGCGACTGCCTGGCAGAGCCGGCGGGCGAGAAGGTCGACGACGTGACGATTGTGCCCTGCAGTTCCCCGCACTACCTTGAAGCTTTTGCCGCGACAAAGGTTCCTGATGCCAAGTTCCCTGGCGAACAAGCCCTCATCGACAAGGCAACGGAAGCCTGCAAACCGAAGTTCAAAGAATTCGCCGGAGTGGACATCGATTCCTCGGTGCTGGGAATGACATTCTTCTACCCCACGACTTCGAGTTGGAAGCTCGGGGACCGGGAGATCATTTGCCTGGCCGCAGGGGCCGACGAGGCCGAGGTGACCGGCACGCTCAAGGGCTCCCGGAAGTAGCGCAGACAGGCCCGTCCCCGGACGGGCCTGCCGGAACACCTCCGGCGGTGCAAAGATGAGGTATCCGTGCAACTCTCGGGGCGCATTCAACCAAAGGGGACGACTGATGACCGGCAATCGGAGGTTCAGGATCGTGGTCGGCGTGGACGGTTCGGCGCAGTCCCGCGCAGCGCTCGACTGGGCGGTCGAGGAAGCCAAGCTCCGCAACGGCGAGGTCCTGGCCCTGACAGCGTGGCACTTCCCCTACGTCACCGACGCCCTCGGCCAGGCCTGGGACTACGAGATTTTCCAGTCGGACGCCCAGACCATCCTGGAGGCGGAGCTTGCGCGCGTCGGAACCCCGGGCGTGCAGATCACCGGCCGCATCGTGCAGAGCAATCCCGCCGCGGCGCTCGTAGAGGCTTCCCGGGAGGCCGAACTGGTAGCCGTGGGCTCACGCGGTCACGGGGGCTTCGCCGGCATGATGCTCGGTTCCGTGTCCACCCAGGCCGTCCACCATGCCCACTGCCCGGTCCTGGTGTTCCGGGAAGAGGGCCCGTAAAGGGCAGCTCGGATTTCTTTTTGATTTCTTTTTGTCGAGTTGACAGAAAGTCGTGTCCGCGTCCTGCATAGTTAGCTTTCGCGCGGGAAATTCGTCCCGCAAACACAATAATTTGGGGGATAAATTGGGGACCAATCGCACCGGGCCTTTCTGGGCTGTCACACTGTCGGCCCTTGCCGTCAGCCTCGTCTTCTCCGGATGCGCGGCGCAGCCAGGAAACGCCGGATCTCCGGCATCTACCGCGGGTGGGACGGCCCAGGCCGCGCCCGCTGTGACCCCCACACCGACGTCCACTAAGACATCGACGGCACCCACTACCAGCGCGGCGCCGCCGGCAGCAGCGCCGCGGGTCACGGTGCCGCCGACGACGCCCGCCCCCGCAGCCGCGCCCGCCCCGGCAGCGGCGCCGGCCCCCGCGGTGCCGGCAGCGCCAGCGCTGAAGACCTACACGTTCCCGGACGGACACATCTCTTTCGCATACCCGTCAACCTGGACCGTACGGACTGTGGACGACGCGGCCCCGGGTATTGAGGCGGTCGTCTCCGACGGCGCGGGCAACACGTTGCTCTCCCTGAAAAACGGCGCGGTTACAGGTTGTGCTTCCGCGCCCGCATCCGTCGAGGTACTCGACAGGGTGCCGGTTCCGGGAATGACCGCACCGGACGGCACTACACCTGTTTTCGGGTTCGCCGTGGAATACCTGCCGAAATCCTCAACCCCCGATACCTACGCGATGGGTCTGAGCGATCCTCGGACCTTGGTAGAGGGAAAGGACTCCGGGACAGGCTGCCGGCTCGTGCCTACGGGTAACGGCGGCCTCGGCGCAAGTGTCATTTTCAACCGCCCCGCATTCCCGTCCAAGGACGCGGCGAAAGCCTGGATGGCCACCCAGCAGTACGCCCAGCTCAAGGCGTTGCTGGTCAGCCTCAACTACACCTAAAGCGATCCCGCGACCAACCCGGGTCCTGCTGAGGCGAAAGCCCGCAGCTGGACCCGGGCGAGGTGCGAAGATTCGTGCCCTGCCTCACCGCGCCCGACCGGCGTTAGAATTTCGCCATGACACCGCAGGAACTGGCCAACCTGGCCCACCTGCGCCGGGCGCGGGACCTGATCGACCGCGACTATGCCCGGCCGCTCGACGTGCCCACCATGGCCGCCGGCGCCCTCATGTCGCCCGCGCACTTTTCCCGCCAGTTTAAATCCGCCTACGGCGAGACTCCGTACAACTACCTGATGACCCGGCGGATCGAACGTGCCATGGCGCTGTTGCGGGCCGGTGCCAGCGTCACCGATGCCTGTATGGACGTTGGCTGCACCTCGTTGGGCTCATTCAGTTCCCGGTTCACCGAGATTGTCGGGATGCCGCCCAGCGCGTACCGCGACCAAGAACACCACGCGGTGAAGGCCATGCCGTCCTGCGTCGCCCGGCAGCGCACCCGCCCCTCGCGGAAACCGAGCAGGATCGAAGAAGCGTCCCCGCTGACGCCGTCGTAGCGTGTGAGCCATGAACATTTCACTGCAGTACGCACAAATCACCGTCAACGACGTCGACGAGTCGCTCGCTTTCTATCGCGACGTGCTCGGCCTGGAGGTGCGCAACGACGTCGGCTCGGACGGCCACCGCTGGGTCACCCTCGGCAGTGCCGCCCAGCCCGACCTGGAAATCGTCCTTTCTCCCCCGCACGCCGGCCGCTCCCAGGACGACGGCGACGCACTCCAGCAGCTGCTCACCAAGGGGGTGCTGCCCGTGATCGTGTTCCGCACCGACGATCTCGACGCCACCTTCGAAGCCGTCCGCGCCGCCGGAGCGGAGGTCCTTCAGGAGCCCATCGTGCAGCCGTGGGGGCCGCGCGACTGCGCTTTCCGGGACCCTTCCGGCAACATGGTCCGCTTCAACCAGGCCTGAGTCGACGGTGAGGGCCGGGTCTTTCCGGCCCTCGCCGTCCGCGCCCAAGAATTTCGTAAACCCTCTGGAAAAACTGCGATAAGAAATACCGGCCAACCGCTTGCCGAGCGGCTACTGGCCGGTATTCTTTGTGAATGCCCGCGCCGGGGGATGGCCGGGCAACCAGAAATGTTCGACCAACACCGTCGCTGGGGCACCTTGTTGGGGTTCCGTGCCGGCCTGTGGGGCGTTCCGCTGGGGACCGTCTCGCCGAATGCACATGCAATCCACCCCGTGTTCATTCACCCCTGTTTTGCTGTGCCGGAATCTGCTTGACCAGGAGCAGACCGGCCTGTCCGGAGGCCATTTTCCCGGACGTCGCACCCACCCCTTACCCGGGGAACCCTAATGAGAGTTAGAGCGGATGAAAATCACACCTTGGAAAACAGCGCTGGGCACAGCACTGTCTGCGGGGCTCGTCGCAGCACCGTTTACGGCTCTGCCCGCCGCCGCACTGGAGGTCTCCCCGGCAGCCGCCGGAACTTCGCCAGTCGTTATCAATGAGGCCTACCTCAGCGGCGGCAGCGCCGGAGCGGCCTACAAGAACAAGTTCATTGAGCTGTACAACACCTCGGACGCTCCCGTAGCGCTGGACGGCTGGTCCGTCCAGTACCGCTCCGCCACGGGCACCACCGCCCCGAGCAGCACGGTGCCCCTGACCGGCACCGTCCCCGCCAAGGGCTTCTACCTGCTCAAGGGCGGCAGCAACGGCACCGTGGGGCTGGACCTGCCCGCCGCCGACATCACGGCCACCGGGTTCAACCCGGCCGGCGCGGGCGGCACAATCGTGCTCGCCAAGCAGGCCACCGCCCTGAACCCGCTGGCCACCGGCTCGGTCGTCGAACCCGCCAACGTCGCCGACCTGCTCGGTTACGGCACCTCCAACACTTTCGAAACCCAGGCGGCAACGGCGCCGTCGGGCAACACGGACGTCAAGAGCATGAACCGCCTCGGCGGCGCGGACAGCAACAGCAACGCCGCCGATTTCACGCTGAACGCTGCCATCACCCCCAAGGCGGCCAACGGGGAAACGACCCCGGTCGATCCGGGACCCGCCACTCCCCCGGTCTCCAAAACCATCGCCGAGATCCAGGGCGCCGGCGCGGCCAGCCCGCTCGCAGGCTCCTCGGTAACCACCCGCGGCAAAGTCACTGCCACCTTCCCGACCGGCGGCTTCGCGGGCTTCTACCTCCAGACTCCCGGCACCGGCGGCGATCTGACCCCGGCCAACCACACGGCGTCGGACGCCGTCTTCGTCTACGCGCCGTCCGCCGTCGCCGGGGTGCAGATCGGCGACTACGTCGAGGTCACCGGCGACGTTGCCGAGTACTACGGCATGACCCAGCTCAACGTCGCGGGCTCTGCCGCCGTCACCAAGCTGACCGAGGCCGTTCCGGAGGTCAAGGCCACCGGCTTCACCTTCCCCGCCGACGAAACCTTCCGCGAATCCCTTGAGGCCATGCTGCTGACGCCGCAGGGTCCGGTCACGGTCGCGGACAACTACTCCTTGAACCAGTACGGAGAGATCGGCCTGGCCGGGGGCACCACCCCGCTGGAGCAGCCCACCGCCGTCGCCCCTTACGGCTCCGCCGAGTACACCGCCACCGTGGCAGCCAACGCCGCGCGCGGCATCAAGCTCGACGACGGCGCCAGCACCAACTTCCTCAAGGACGCCACGAACAAGGCCCTGCCGCTGCCGTACCTGACCACCGAGGACCACGTCCGGGTGGGCGCGCCGGTGACGTTCAAGACCAACGTGGTGCTTAGCTACGCCAACAGCGCCTGGAAGTTCCAGCCGCTGACCCAGCTGACGCCCGCCAACGCGGACACGGTCCAGCCGGCAGGCTTCGGCGCCACCCGCGCGGAGACACCGAGCGCGGTGGGCGGCAACCTGAAGCTTGCCTCGTTCAACGTGCTCAACTACTTCCCCACCACCGGCGACCAGCTCGCCGGCTGCAAGTTCTATACGGACCGGGCAGGGAACCCCATCACGGTCAGCGGCGGCTGCGACGTCCGCGGCGCCGCCAACGCGGAGAACTTCAAGCGCCAGCAGGACAAGATCGTTGCCGCCATCTCCAAGTCCGGCGCCGACGTCGTCACCCTGATGGAGGTCGAGAACTCCGCCCAGTTCGGCAAGAACCGGGACGACGCCCTGGCCAAACTGGTGGACGCCCTGAACGTCGCCACCCCCGGCATCTGGGACTACGTGCGGACCCCCGCCAACGCACCCCCGCTCAGCGATGAGGACATGATCCGCACCGCCTTCATCTACAAGAAGGCCGTCGCGGAGCCCGTGGGCGAATCCATCATCCACAACGACACGGTTGCCTTCGCCAGTGCCCGCAAGCCCCTGGCCCAGGTCTTCAAGCCCGTCGGCGCCTCCGATGACAAGAAGTTCATCGCGATCGCCAACCACTTCAAGTCCAAAGGCTCGGCCGCAACGCCGGACGACACGGACAAGGGCCAGGGAAATTCCAACCTCGCCCGCACCGCCCAGGCGCAGTCCCTGCTGGCATTCGCCGACGAGCTGCAGAAATCCAAGGGCACGAACAAGGTCTTCCTGATCGGCGACTTCAACTCCTACGCCAAGGAGGACCCGATTAACGTCCTCACCGCGGCCGGGTACGTCAACCAGGACGAGAAGGCCAAGAACGCCGACGGCAGCGCGAAGCACTCCTACCTCTTCGGCGGCCTGGTGGGCTCGCTGGACCACATCCTCGCCTCCCCGGCGGCCAACGCCGTCGTCACCGGTGCGGACATCTGGAACATCAACTCGGTGGAGTCCGTGGCGCTGGAGTACAGCCGCTACAACAGCAACGTCACCGACTACTACGCACCGAACCAGTTCCGCGCCAGCGACCACGATCCGGTCGTCGTCGGACTGGACCTGGCCACCACCCCGGCCAGCGTTGACCTGAACTTCCTGGGCATCAACGAC
>Ga0213837_1001028_pt1 | contig 18023 bp, 16 predicted proteins | sample SWPATP12_FD_160572 | JGI IMG/M metagenome (GOLD analysis project Ga0213837, IMG submission 160572) | Coastal seawater microbial communities from Marineland, Florida, United States - SWPA TP1 #2 | ecosystem: Environmental > Aquatic > Marine > Coastal | place: USA: Florida | collected 2016-08-06
TGTTGACTTCGCAGCCAATTGAAATTTGTGAACGCGTAGGCACTGCCATTGCTATATCTCTTTCAATAATTTTTGCCGATTATAGCCATTTGCAGCTGGCTTACCAAATTAAACCTGTTTGATTGGGCTGTTTTTAAGCAGCGCCTTTGGCAATATTTCATTTAAACGTTCAGTAATGGCTTGAGCTTTGCCTTTAATTTGAAAATCGAAGCCTTGGCCGTTGCCATCTAAAATGACAGCTAAATAGTTATCAGCAACTTTCAATTGTGTAATACGGCTCAACTCAAGAGTCTCTACTTGCTCGCCATAATACACCTGCTTAACCGTGAGGCTTGTGTCTGTTGCCGTGAGTGTTTTACTAAGGGCTGTTTTGGCTACAAACTTTTCTGTATAGCGATAGGCCTGTGCCAAAAAACCGATAGCAAATATAAAACCAGTAAAACTTGAAATAGGTAATGAGTCTGATTGCAAGCTGTACACACCTATACCACAAAACAACACAGCTAGAGCTAGATTTAACCTAACCATCTGTTTAGGGGTTAAATTTAAGTACATTATTATTCCTTTAAAAACGCAATTGCTTTTGGATTGACTGCTAAATCTACAGCACTCAATTCTTTGATAATTAGACTGCTAATTAACTGGGTTTGCTTAGCGGTTATCGGCAGCTCTTTACAGTAACAACTTACTCTCAGCGATTGCGGTAGTTTTTTTAGATCAGCAGTATGAGTTAACCATGAAAATTCGTGTACTTGTTCTTTTGCTTGTTCGCACGCTTGCGTTAACGCAACTCGAATAGCCTTATCTTGGCGCTTTTCAGTTTTAGTCATGTTCTGCTTGTTGTTTTTTAAATTCTTCGTAGCCATCTTGCTGGCGCTTTACACACTCATGGTACTCTTTATCTGCCATATGATTGCATTCACTTAAACGCGCCGATTGAATTTCATGATAACGGGCGTCTGAGCTACAAGCTGACAAGAGCACTACAACAGTCGCGATGATGGCCAATTTTAAAGCATTAAAAAACATTAAATTTCCTTTATGTAGTTATACATTGGTGCTGCGTTTTCCTGTATATTGCGTGGGTTTAAATATTATTACCAAAGGGTTCTATATGATGTTGTCGCAGTTACAAGAGCTGTTTCAGCGTATCGATAAAAGTAAAATTTTTCAATCATTTGTTATCGCTGTCATTGTTATTTCAGCACTAACAGTGGGTGCACATACCTATTCATTACATCCTACAGCTGAGCTTGCTTTACATTGGATGGACGTAGGTATCACGGTATTCTTTTTAGTTGAACTAGTGATCCGTTTTATCGCAAGCCGTGGCTTTAAAGATTTTTTCAGCAAAGGTTGGAATATTTTTGATTTCATAATCGTGGTCGGTAGCCTTTACCCTGCAGCTGGATCAACAATTTTTATCGCTCGATTACTGCGTATTTTCCGCGTGCTGAGACTAGTCTCTATGATCCCAGAGCTTAGACTGCTGGTTAACTCGCTTTTAAAAGCTATTCCGCAAATGGGCTATATTGCCCTGCTCATGTTCGTGATCTTCTATATTTATGCCGCCATGGGTAGCATGCTGTTTGCTGATATAAATCCAGTACTGTGGGGTGATGTGTCTATTTCTATGCTCACATTATTTAGGATTGCCACGTTTGAGGATTGGACCGATGTTATGTATGAAACGATGGCTGTGTATGAACTCAGCTGGATTTTCTACCTAACGTTTATCTTCTTAACGGCCTTTGTATTTTTAAACATGATGGTTGGTGCAATATTAGAAGTTATGTCTGAAGAGCATCGTAACGCCCGTGAAGAGCAAACATCTGATGCCGACATGCCAGCAACCAAAGGGCAAATTGCTCAGCTTCAAGCTGAAATGGCTGAACTAAAACAACTACTGAAAGAAAAACGGTAAGGTTTTTAGATAGTAGTTTTTAGATATTAGGCGCTAGGACCTAGACTCTAGCGCTTCTACTTTAAAACCAACAAATATGAAGCAGCTTTTTGCAATCGAACTCAACCTGAAAATTTACGATCCAACTCGATAATTTCTTCTTTTATAGCTTTCACTTGCTCTTGTGCAGCTGGATGCTCTAGCAAACCCAATTCAATAATGCCTGTGCATTTATTTATAAATGTTTCAGTTGATTTATTTTTCGGAATAAAAATTACATATGCAAACCCTGGCATCAAACTTGGTGTACAACCACCTGGTTTAAGCAGTATATTTTTAGCTATAGATTTATTAGCTGATAGAGTTTCAGTTAAATCAAAATCAACTTTAACGTTATTAGTCTCAGAGGCTTTTATTAGTTTTAGATTTGTGACCTTGATTAAGTGAACTGACTTAGATTTTTCGTAAAAATGTTCTAATGAATACCCACAATTACAAGCAAAAGCTGAAAATGATTCGAAGCTGAGTAATAAAAAAAGCACCAACCAAACAATTCTTTTTAATGTCATTAAGCCCTTCATTTAACCTCAAAGCATTTATTTAAATTCATTAATTACTCTCAAAATAAGCTTGATATCTGGCCTTCTGCTATTTTTGTATGACATACAAACAATTCAAAAGGCATACCAATATACATACTCTGATGAGCGGATGAATCCAACACTTCTATAAATATATCAGCAGTTTCTCCATCAAAGAACTCTTTACCCTCTTCAAAAATAAGTCTACAGCTGGTATCGACACGGTTCAAATATGAACTTCGAGGGTAACAACCACTTCCTATATATCTAAATGCATGAGCCGGGCGTTCTATGACTAAGAAAGTAACTTTTGCTGTAATATTCATTACATATCATCCTCTCTTTTCTACCTTCCATGGTGGGTCTAAGCGGTTTTCTCCCGCCCAATACAATTTAATTTTATTCCCTGATGGGTCTTTTAAAATTGCTTCTGTCCATAAATAACGCTGGGCGGTTGGCGGCTGCTCAAAGCTAATGCCTTTTTCAACAAGGCTTGCGTAGAGCTCATCGAGCTGCTCATGTTCAAAATAAATTACCGCACTATTACTAAACTCTTCAGTTTCTAATGACAGCGAAAATGTGGCATCACCATCTGGGCATTGAAATCGTGCGTAATGCGGGGTATCCACTATCTGAATCATTCCCAGTGTTAAGTAAAAAGCCACCGCTTCATTCATATCCTTTACAGGTAACGTCACCTGATTGAGGTTCATTTGCTACTCCCATGAAGTGCTTTATTCGTTGCTTCAGCATATCGTGTTCATTAAATTAAGCAAAAGATATGTTATGAGTTAGCGAGTTGCAAGTTACAAGGGGAAAGTTAGAAAGCTACAAGGTGAAAGTTTCTAGGATACGTTTCAACGCCGAACAAGTAGCAGCGATTTTATATCGCGTCCCAGAGCCTGAATCCTAGTGCTTAATGTTTTCTATCGTAGGCGTGAAACTTGTTTCGCGCGTTGTAGGTCGTGCTTTAGCGCGATTGAGGGGAAAGTTAGCGAGTTACTAGAGTAAAGTTTGTAGGAGGCGCGTTTCAACGCCAAACATCTAAATTCACGGCTGAAGCCGTTCTTACACGAGTTCCATGTGCAATATTGGAAAAGGTTTGCCCATATCATCTAATGGCGAGCGTGAGGCAACTTTAAAACCCATATGCTGATAAAACCCCACTGCAAGTGGGTTTTGCTCATTAACATCTACTTTGTTAGCAGCTAATTGCTCAACCGCATAGTTCAAGAGTGTTTTACCTATCCCCATCCCCCTTGCGGCATCTAAAATGAACAACATTTCTATTTTGCACTCATGTACGCCAATAAAGCCTAAAATTGCCTGATGCTCATCCTTAATGCACTTTAAAGTCACATTAGGAAACGCCTGCTCAATAATGATTGGCTTAAAAAAGGCTATGTCGTCTTCAGTTATAAAATCATGGGTTGATCGAACTGAGTTTTCCCATACAGCGAGTAGCTCTGGATAATCTTGAGCGTTAGCATTGTCTACTTTCATTGTTTTCCATTTTGTTCTACAGCGATTGCCGGTTACATACTAATGTGTAACAGCAAAATAAGTCTAGAGCGTTTGAGCATTGTCATTACCAACCAAAGCACTTTGTAACTCTTGCAAAGACAATGATTTATAAAAATACCAACCTTGTATTTGGTAATCCTCGTTATGACTCTCGATAAAATTGTACTCGTCCTCAGTTTCAACCCCTTCAAAGATAACAGTTCGGTTGAGCTCTGAGACTAATGACATTATCGCCAAAATCATTTTTTGCTTAACACCATCTGTAATTGATTGGGTAAATACCTTATCTATCTTGATTACATCAAAGTTGATTTCTGTAAGCCACACAAGGTTAGATACCCCGGTTCCAAAATCATCGAGCGCTATTTTAAAGCCATATTTTTTAGCCTTTAAAGCGAAGCAAGCTAATAAAGTTAATGGCAGGCCAATGCGCTCTGTGATCTCTATCTTTACTTGATCATTCCTTAGCTCATACTTACTACAAAGCTGATGTAAGTAATCTAAAAACTCGGGGTTTTCAATTTCATATGCATTAACATTAATTGCGACAGAAAAACCATGATCGGTTTTCATAATTGGTGCTAATTCTTGAAGGGCCTTCGTCGCACATTCATAGGCCAACATAGGATACAAAGATAACTGCTCAGCAACACCTAAAAATAGTTCCGGTGAAACCTGGCCATGTATTTCGTCTTTCCAGCGGACTAAACTCTCAACACCAATTATTTTGTTAGTTTTAACATCTATGATTGGTTGATACTCAAGATACAACTGTGCATTTTTGATTGCCCTTCGAAGTCTGAATTCCATGGAGCTTTGTATATCAAAATATGAGCTCAAAGAATACGCTATTAAAAAGCTAATTAAACCAAGCATACATATGATCAATACAGATATGTACAGCGGGAAATACAAAATACCTGGGCGATTATTCTCAGTGACAACACAATAAGAAAATTGTGTACTACACGTTTCTACCTGTTGAGTTGGCAATAATGTTTTGCTGTTAAATTGATATTGGGTTTCATAGTGATGAAAAACATACTCTTTATTTTTAGAAATAATTTTAAATTCAAAGTGCTTGTTTAATTCATCAATATGTTTAAAAGGCTTATTTACAGTGAATGCGATGATATCGTCACGTTTAGTGACGTCATACTTTGTTTTTACCGGAAAAACACCAGCAACCTCTGCTGCAAAATCATACCCTGAAGATGAATTATATAATTGCTGAGTAAGTAAAGTTGTTTTGTCTAACTTACCCCAATTTGCAGAGCACTTAACCTTACCTTTTCTAATTAAACCTAGATCATGAACGTATTCATAATTGACCAAAATCACCCGTAATTTATTAATGGTTTGAGTGTCACATTGACGAGATGATATCTGTGAAGCGGCATTTATTGCTGATGAGATATCTGCAGAGATATGCTCAGCCTTATTTAATAAAACGTTCGAAAATTGCTTTTGGTGTCTTACCTGAAAATAACTTATAGACACATGAAAAACGCAGGTTAGAAAGAACATTAGTAAACAAACAATAAGTGGCAATTTGTTAAAGTTGAATGTTCTTCCCTGCATAGCTCATTACTGTGTTGTTGGTTGCTGTTAAAACTTAATCATATTGTATTATCAAATCAAGTCCTAGAACCTAAAACGGGTAATTATTTTTTGATAAATTGATCCAGCTCGTAAGTCTACTTAAAAAAATAACAACAAAGTTTCAATAATGCCTCACTTACACCTTAAATTTACCCACTAAATCAGTCAGTGTATTCGATAACAGATTTAGTTTTTCTCCATTGCCTCTTGCACTATCTGCAATTTCGCTTACATCATCAGCCGCATTTTTTATTTCAACAACATTGCGATTAATGTCTTCTGCTACATGCTGTTGCTCTTCGGCTGCAGTGGCTATTTGTGTATTTAAATCGCTAATATTAACGATAGACGCGGTTATTTCGCTAAATTGTTGCTGTGCTGAATGGGCTAAATCAACCGTTTTATTTGTACGGTTTAAGCTGGTTGTCATCTCTTTTGACACTTGATCAGACATTTTACGTAACGTATCTAACTGACTTGCTATTTCTTCTGTCGATTCTGAGGTTCTTTGTGATAACGCACGCACCTCATCTGCAACTACCGCAAAACCTCGACCATGGTCGCCTGCCCTCGCCGCTTCAATTGCTGCATTTAAAGCTAACAAATTGGTTTGCTCTGCAATGCCTCTTATGACACTTAAAATCGACATGATATTTTCACTTTCAGCGTCGAGTTGGTTTATATCCTGGGTTGCTTTGGTGATCACCTCAGACAAAGACACAACACTATCAACCGTTTCAGATATAACACTTTGCCCAAGCTCAGAGGCCTGTTGTGTTTGCGATGCAAGTTCGGCTGCATTGGCACAACTGGCAGAGACTTCATTAGCAGTCGCTGCCATTTCATTAATCGCAGTGGCCGCCATTTCAAGGGCTTGTTGTTGCTGTGATGTTGAGCCAGATAACTGCGCCGCCTGTGATGATGTTTGCGCTGAGGTATCACTAACATTTTGCGCACAATCATTAATTTGCGTGACTAAATCCGATATTAGATTCAAAAATAAATTAAAGCTGTTAGCCAGTTTGGCCGTTTCATCACGCGTTTTAATCACTAAACGTTTAGTTAAATCACCACCACCTTGCGATATCTCGGTAAGGCCATCACTCACTTCAACAATAGGTGCAGAAATTAATTTAGAAATGTAGCTTGCAACTAAAATAAATATCGCAATCAGAACTGCACTTATAACAAGTATTGTAACTGTTAATGTGTTTGCTGTGCTCATCACTTCAGATTTTTCAACAAAACCAATAAACTTCCAACCTAACTTTTGCGAGGTATAAATATTCGCTAAGTAATCTTTGCCATTAATGACTATTTCGAACTGTCCTTGAGTGTTATCAGCGAGCTGTTTATATTTACCATTATCTATTTGGCTTAATTTTTTGAAACGGTAGTCAGCATTATTAACATCAACTAAGACATTGCCACTGTCTTCGACAAGCATTAAATAGCCAGTTTCTCCAAGTTTAATGTTCGCAATAATATCGGTAAGGCCCTGCAAGGATACATCCATGCCCTGCACACCAATAAACTCCCCAGCTTGTTTAATCGCTTTGACTGTGGATACTATAACCAAGTCGTCTAAAGCCCAATAATAAGCATTAGTCCTCACAGTGTTGCCGTTCGCTGCTTTTGCTCTTTTGTACCAAGGTCTAACCCTTGGGTCATAATTAGCTGTTACTTCACCTGCTGGCCACTGAACATAACCACCCTGTTCATTTCCCATATACACATATGCAAGGCCTGGATGAGTTTTTGCAAAATGGTCGAACAAATCAAAAACTAATCTTTCTGTATTGCTACCATTAATATGGTCTAGTTTAACCTTACTATCAGACTGCAGATAAGTTTGAACATCGCTTTTTGCATCTAAAACTTGAGGGTGTGAAGACAGGTAATCAACATTTTTTTCTATTTCAGCAAAAAACATACTTATGCCATTATCTACCTGGAGCGCTTCACGCCCACTCATTTGTGCAAAATTTTCGAGCGCCTGGTACCTTATCTCAGTAATAACTAAGACAGCAATAATAACTAAAGGGACTGCTATAGCAGAAGCAAAAGCGAGTTTTAATTTTTTTGATATATTCATTGCAAACTTCCAACTAAGTACTTAAGAAAATATAGTGAGCATCTGGAAGTTCGGCAAATAATTAAGTGTTTATTTTTACGGAGCAAAGTAGATTAGGATAAATAAGAACAATGAGTTTTACATACCCTCTTAGATTACCTTAACTCGAATCTTACTTTTTCTAAATATGACATTTAGTTGACAGACACGTGGAATGTACTAACTTTAGTTTTAGTAGTTAACATGCTTTTAACAAAGCAGTGCTTGATACTTTCCAACCAATTGGCAGCATTTGCGGGATGCAAATTAGCTGCCTATTCCTACTTCATGTTTAAGCATATAGCTAAGTAAGGCTCGGGCATCTGGGTGTTTATCTGATTTTAACCCTGTTACAACACCTTGTTGATCCGCTGCCGATTTATGCTGGCCTAACTTTTCTTTTGCCTGAATTGAATCAAGTCCGATTTTAATACCAACAATGCCACGAAGTAACTTGGCTTGATAATCAGCTGGCAATAAACTGGTGTCGTTTAAAATACTCGGCTCGTATTGGCTAATCAGCTCATCTAGGCAGGCTAAGGTGTGGTCATCATCAAGGTATTCTACTGTGCCCTTGGCATGCACCGCAGCGTAGTTCCATGTCGATACAGCAGGCTTCTCGCTATACCAAGTGGGTGATATATAACTATGTGGGCCATTAAAAACCACTAATACACGGGTACCTTGCAAACTTTTGCCATGACGATTAGCCCGTGACACATGACCATATAAGGTACCAAACTCGCCCTCATCGGGTTTATAAACTAAAGGTAAATGAGTTGCCTCAAACTCACTATCAACCATCAGAGCAAAACTGTAGGTTTTGATAAATTGCGATACTCGCTCTGGTGTCATTTTCCATTTATTAGGGGTGTGCATTACTTTCCTTTAGTGCTAAAAAAGGCCAGCAAACTGCTAGCCTTAGTATTGAGATGTGTGATTAATGTTGGCCATCAACAATAATGCGTAACATACGACGAAGTGGCTCAGCTGCACCCCATAATAGTTGGTCACCCACTGTAAACGCACTGATATACTCTGGGCCCATCGCTAATTTACGAATACGACCTACCGGAATAGACAACGTGCCAGTTACTTTTACAGGGGTTAAATCTGTAGCTGAAATGTCACGATCATTCGGGATCACTTTTACCCACTCATTGTGAGAAGCAAGAATTTCTTCAATTTGCTCAACGCTAATGTCTTTGCGCAGCTTAATTGTCATCGCTTGTGAGTGACAACGCATTGCGCCAATGCGGACACATAAGCCATCAACAGGGATAGGTTGTTCGCTGCTGCCTAAAATTTTGTTCGCTTCAACTTGCGCTTTCCACTCTTCTTTACTTTGACCGCTTGGCATTGGTACATCAATCCAAGGGATAAGGCTACCAGCTAAAGGCACACCAAACTGGTCTTGTGGTAAATCGCTTGAGGCAATTTTTTCGGTGACTAACTTATCAATCTCAAGAATTGCAGCATTTGGATCTGCAAGCTTGTCTGCCACTGTTTCGTGAATTGCACCCATTTGCGCAATTAACTCTTTCATGTTGCGTGCGCCTGCACCAGAAGCCGCTTGATATGTCATTGGGCTTACCCACTCAATCAAGTCTTGTTCAAATAAACCGCCTAGGGCTAATAGCATAAGTGATACGGTACAGTTACCGCCCACATAGGTTTTAACACCTTGCTCTAAGCCTGCACTGATAACGTCTTTGTTTACTGGATCTAGCACAATAATACTGTCGTCACTCATACGCAGTGCCGATGCCGCATCAATCCAGTATCCTTGCCAACCTGATTCACGTAATTGCGGGTAAACGGCTTTGGTATAGTCACCGCCTTGGCAAGTGACAATAATATCCATCTTCGCAAGCTCAGCGATATCATTAGCATCTAAAAGCGGTTTAGCAGGACCCGCAAGATCAGGGCCTAATTGACCGGTTTGTGAGGTGGTGAAAAAAGTCGTGTCGATATTAGAAAAATCATTTTCTTGCTGCATACGTTCTAATAACACAGAGCCAACCATGCCCCGCCAACCGACTAATCCTACTTTTTTCATTGTTTGTTCCACTGTTTGATTCATTCAAATTACCTAAACTGTTAAAAATTAAAGTCCATTGCGTGAGAATTTAATTTTTACAGGAGTAATCTAGCATTGCGGCCTTAGCAAAACTAGTGCTAGTCATAGAATATAAAATTTTTTCATCTTGGCTTAGTAAGCTCATCTCAAATACTCAATTTGTTGCTCATACTTTTTCTAGTTCTAGCGAACTCTAGTCACTTATGACGTAAAAACTGAGCTGATTTCTTAATTCAATTAATACAAATGCCATAAACAAGATTCATAATCATTTCGGACTTTGTAGTAGGAAGTACTGTGTATTTTTTATTTTTAAAAAGGAATCAAACAAATGAAAAACCTATACTTTTCTGGTCTAATTGCGGCTTTGCTATCTTGTGGAGTTTCTGCAAATGCTAACGAAATTAATGTGGAGGCGAATACTTCTTTCACACGCTCTACAACCAGTGTCGAGCAAGTGGCGGGTTCTGCAACAAGCCTATCTACTGCAACTTACCTAAACCCAGTGGTTAGAGTAAATAATAGTTATAGAAACTTTTTCGTAGGCTCATTATCTGGCAACCAGTTTTGCAAAGAGCAAGGCCATAAAGAGGAAGTAACAGGAAGTAGCGTAAAATGTGGCGAAGATGAATCTTCTTATGCAGAATACGACTGGTATGATAGCGCATGGGTTTCAAAAAGCACGGGGAGCAAAAACCAGTGTTACCCACTATATGCAAGCATAAAATGTGGTAATTAGCGTTTAGAAAAGAACCCAGTGCTTTCTGGGTTCTTATCCTGTAATTGTATTTGCAATCTAGCCACTAATTTTTACCTGCCTTTTAAATCCTAAGCTTATTAAAAACGTCCCAATAACAAAATCACTGACCGAAAAATGATTTTACAAAAGTGATGTAGGTAACTTTGCTAGTTAGCTTAAATAGTTGCTACATAAATCCCTCGAAAAAAATAAAAAAGCCCTGCTATTGCAGGGCTAAATCAATGTTAGGATTTATTATTATATCCTTCCATGGTCAGAGTTTTAGAACTGGTACTTGTACTCAATTGAGAACTCAGTGCCTTTCTCTTTAGAGCGGGTTAATGTACCGGCTGACTCTATTTCAGACTTTGCACCCAAGATATTCGTCACTTTGAACTTCAAGCTTGAGTTGAAATCAGGGAAATAGGTGTAATTAAAGTCTAGAGAGTGGAAAGGTTGTTCCATCCAGTCTTCTTGACCTTCAATGCCAGGAATTATAATTCGCTCACCAAATACGTTATAGATTAGCGTTGAAGCATGTTGCCCACTAGGTGCGTCATAGCCTAACTGCATATTTACAACATATTTTGAGTGACCCGTTAAGCGACGTTTAGTATTAGTGATCGCCGCAGATACACCAGTTTGATCAACTATCGCTTGGCGGTCTAGGTTTATCTCAGAATCACTGAGTGTAACATTACCACTCATAAATACGTCTTGCCAAAAGCCACCTAAGAAAGCGAAATCCTTAAGATAATCAAACTCAACGCCAGCAACATAGCCATCTTCAGCGTTAGCAATACGAACAAGTGGTGGTCCATCTTGCGCTGGTGATTGCACTGACTCAATTGGATCGATCATGTCTTTATAAAACAAGCCAACTGAGAAGTTTTCACCGGTATCAAAGTAGTTTTCCCAGCGGAAATCGTAGTTTTTGATTTGCGTCGTACGCAATCCAGGTGTACCACCAACAGGATATTCAGTAAGTGGATCGATGTAAGTTGCTTCAGATATCTCACGTAAATCAGGGCGGACTACTGTTTCACCATAGCTTAAACGCCATTGTGTTTCGTCGTCTTGAACATAAGTGAATGCAAGTGCACCATAAATGTCATCTTCTTGAAACGCTAAGTTACCTAAATCATCATAATCGATTGAAGGATCTAAACCACCAGTAAACGGATCAAGTGGTACTGATACTTGCCTGAAATCTTCCCAACGTACGCCACCTGTCACACGCCATTTATTATTGAAGAAAAAATCAGCTTCAAAGTAATAAGCATCTGTTTTTTGTGCAGAGCGGTAATCATCACCTGCAAACGTTGTATCATTAAGTATTGGTAGATTTAGTTCTGCATTCGCTATTGCATCATCAGAAAGAATCGTATCCAGCTCATTGCCATTTAAATCAAGGTCTGTAAATGCACGTGTGTTAATATCAAAGCGACGATTGGAAGCCGAGCGCTCTTTAGAAACATAATCAGCACCTGATTTTAATTCTATCTCTACACCATCTAACATGATTGGTAAGGTAAAATTAAACCCGTAGTTTTCTACTTCATCATTAAGATCTTGGAATGTATAACGAGCAGCCGTTGTGGCATTGGTTAGTGCGATTTCATTAACTAAATCATAATTACCATCTTCGTTAGCATCTGTAACAATGAATCGTGTCTGCATATTTCCTGGCGCATAACGGTTTGAGCGGCCATTTGAGTATTTCCAATCAAAACCTGCATAGTTAAGAAAATCGAATGTATGCATACCTTTGATTTGATTTACTATTAATTCTCTCTCTTCATAACTTACGTCATAAGAACGAACACGCTTGTTATCTGACTGGTTATTATTTTCATCAATACCCAGACGATCACGAATCTTATCTTCTGTGTCGCGTAAAATCAGCGTGCTTAAATCAATACGATGAGCATTGTTATATTCAACACCAAAGTTAATCATTCCAGACACTTTAACATTGTGCTCTGTAGCGCTAACTTTATCGTAACCACGTGTCATAGCAGCGCTTGTTTCGCCTAAACGAAAATCTTCACCTTGGTACTCTTCACCAACAAAGTATTTGTTATCATAGCTAACCGCTGACAGAAAGCCGTAACGCCAATCACCTGACTCAAAACTATTACCTAATGTTGCAGTAAACTTAGTATTTGGGTTTACAGTGGTTTCTTGCGGATCATAATCACGGTTTAGGTCAAGGACTAAAGAACGGCTTTGCTCTGGCGTTAGATCATCTAATGATTGCCCTGAGTTATAAATTGCCATGATTGAATCAGGGATTTCACGCGTGCCATCATCAACACCGTACCAGTCATCCGAACCGCCATTGTACTCAATGCCATCATCGAAATTGTTGGTGTTATAACCAAGCTGGCCTGATACATCAAAAACAAATTGGTCTGGAATGCTTTTTAAGCGTATATCCACATTACCACCACCAAAAGAAGCTGGCATAGAAGGGGAATACGACTTTTGCACTGACAAACTTTCAATAATTCCTGATGGAAATAAATCAAGCGGGATCACTGATCGGGTAGGATCAGGACTCGGTACTGCTGCGCCATTTAACTGAGTACTTGAATAGCGCTCACCTAAACCACGTACATATATAAATTTACCATCGACTAAAGTTAAGCCCGTTACACGGCGTAGCGCTGCAGCAGCGTCACTATCACCACTACGTGAAATTTGCTCAGCACCCATAATATCGGCAACAAATGCCTGCTGCTTTCGCTCTTCAAGCACGGCTGTTGCAGTGCCTTTTAAGCGACTTGCACTAACCACAACTTCCTCAAGAACAGCCTCATCTTCGGCTTCAGCAGCATGTGCTGAAACGCTTAAACTACATAAAATTGCTGCGGAAAGTGTGGATAAGCAAAACTTTTTAGAAAATTGTTTCATGTTTACCTCTATCTGAAATAAGTTACAGAAAGTGTTAAAAAAGGTGCTAGTACTAAGTGCTAGCACCCATTCTTACTGTGTTATTCCAGACCTACTGTCCAGCCAGCTGTCCAATCATTATCACTCGATACAGCACCAATATGTGATGTAGTATCGAAGAAGCTATCTACAGCGTTTACATCTGTAGGTGTTGATGTATCGATAGTATAAATACCATTAACTACGTCAGTTTGCCCTGATGCGACTAAGTTGCTTAATGTCGCTGTCCACCAGTTTTCTACACTGAAATCTACACCGCTTGGGTCTTTGAAGTTTTCAGAGCATGCGATAACCGATGACTTAATCATTAAAGTGCCATCTTGTGCATTTTTAACTGTTTCACTTTCATTGAATATTGGTGCACCATTTTCATCTAGTGGAATACCTTCAACCTCTAGACACTCTCCCATGCCTGCAGGGCCTGTCACAATCGTGTTATAGATTTGCGCACCCGTACCTTCACGGAAGTACATACCTTCAGCGTCATCTTCACCCTTGAAGGTATTACCAATAATGGTTAAGTTAGCAATCATTGGGTTTGATTTAGGCGTTTTAGACGGTGTTTTACCGTCATTATCAGCTTCGATACCACGGTTAGCATCTGAGTTATCTGCTGCTTGCTTAACAAGAATATGCTGAAGCTTACCTTGGAAACCATTGTCCCAGTCGATACTGTCATCTTGAATGCTTGTTAGTACTAAGTACTTCGCTTGTACGTTACCACCGAAGAACTCAACACCGTCATCCGCATTTTGGTGAACTTGTACGTATTCAACCGTTGTACCAGAACCCACACCACCAAAAGTAATGCCGTTAATTTCATTTCCTGGAGACAGTAAGTAGCCACCATTCATAACGCGAACATAACGTAATGTTCCAGAGTTATCTGCTGTGTTAGTACCACCAAAAACAGCACCCGCTTCAACACCTTCAACTTGAAGCGCACATTCACCAGTGTCTGGACATTTATTAGATGGTGCATTACCTAATAGTACTAAACCGCCCCATTGGCCTGCTGCCGTTGCCTCACCAGTGACATCTTGTCGCGAAGTAAATGAAATGGGCTTATCCTTAGTACCGTTAGCTTCAATTTTAGAGCCACGGCTAATGACAACATAATCTTTACCGTTACGGCCATAAACCGTTACACCAGGTTCAACAGTTAAAGTGGCAGAGTCTGCGTTATCATTACCAACAAAAACGGCACCATCTACAGCATATAGATTACCTGCTGTTAATGTTAAATCTGACGTAATACGGCCTGATATTTCGCATGTTGTTGTGCTGCCATCAACTGGAGTGATTGACGTAGTGCCCGCAGGACAACCAGCCACAGCCGGTGGTGCAGTGACTTCACCGCCACCATAACCAAATGCCCAACCTTCACGCCAATCGTCAGAATCATTTAAAGCACCAACAAAATCAACGGTATCAAAAAATGCATCAACAGTATTTGCAACATCTTGACCAGCGCCTAGTAAAGGAGAACCCGCAATTGGTTGGCCATTCACACCTAGCATTGGCTTATCGTTAATAACGTTGCCGACTTGACTAGTGAACCAAGTCTCAAGATCCAATAACGCAGAACCATCTGCACCTTTAGGATTTTTGAAGTTTTCACCATTCGTACAAGACATAAACGTGTTTTGCATCAAAATAGTGCCATCATTAGCATTATTCACAGTTTCACTATCTGAAAATAGTGCGTCGCCATTATCATCCAACGCGATACCTTCTATCTCTAGACACTCGCCCATTTCATCAGAGCCTGTGATCACTGAGTTATAAAGGTGCAGGCCAGTGCCTTCACGTAAGTAGATACCTTCAGCATCATCTTCACCTTTAAAGTTATTACCGATGATCGTCAAGTTAGAGATAATAGGTAATGACTTAGGTTCTTTTGATGGGATCTTGCCATCATTATCAGCTTCAATACCACGGTTAGCGTCAGTCGAGTTTTTATCTTGTTCAACATAAACAAACTGCATCTTACCTTGATAACCGTTGTCCCAATCGATACTGTCATCGTCGATACTTGTTAAAACAACATGTTTTAAATTAACTGCGCCACCAAAGAACTCAACACCATCATCTGAGTTATTATGTACTTGTAAGTAATCAACTGTAGTGCCTGAACCTACCGCACCAAAAGTAATACCGTTTAGCTCATTACCCGTTGATAGTTCATAGCCAGCATTCTTAACAACAACGTATTTTAATGTACCTGAGCTATCAGTGTTATCTGTACCGCCGAATACAGCACCCGATTCAACACCTTCAACTTGAAGCGCACAATCGCCTTCAGCAGGACACTTATTAGAAATACCATTACCAAGAAGCACCATACCGCCCCATTGGCCAGCTGATGTTTCTTCACCGATTACGTCTTGTTTAGAAGTAAAGATAATTGGGTCATTTTTCGTCCCTGTCGCTTCAATTTTTGAATCACGACTTACTACTAAATAATCAGAACCATTATTACCAAATACAACGGCACCTGGTTCGATAGTTAATGTTGCACTGTCTGCTTTATCGTTACCAACGAAAACAGCACCATCAAGGGCCCAGAATGCGTCTGTTGATAATGTTGTATCTTCAGTGATTACGCCTGAAAGAACTTGTACTGTCACATCACGACCTAATGCAGCAGACACTTCATTCGAAAGACTTTGGCTGTATACACCCGGTAACTCTTCAGTTGTTGGTGGTGTAGTTGGGTTAGTAGGTGTAGTTGGTTGCTCAACTGTTTCTTCTACGTTGATGTTGATATCACCACCGCCACAACCTGCTAGTGAGATTGCTGTAGCTACAAGACTAACCTTGAATAAGCCAGATAATTTCATTGTTCACTCCGTAAGATAAATATTTAATTATTGTGTTAGCGCATAAACTCAAGTCACCAAAAAGCACTGAAACTTAATGCTTTTGGGTCACTTGAGTTTTAAACTGCGACTACCTTACGGGAGCTGTATGACAAACTAGTTACACTTTAATAAACATAAAATGACAATGTTAATTATATAAAAAAGAGTAAGTTAGTTAATTTTAGGAACGGAAAAAAGCCGCCCGAAGGCAGCTTTGGTGTTGCGATTATAAATTAGTTCTTTTGTACGCTTACCTGTTGACTACGATTTAGAGTAAAGCAGTACGTAATGTTTCGGCGTGTACTTTTTCACGCTTCACATACTTGATCCATTGCTCAGCTAAACGCTGCGACTTTTTGTGTTTTTCCGCTTGTTCAAACGCTAAAATCGAGGCATCAAAGTTTTGTAAATTGTACTGCGCCATACCTAAGGCAACATAAACATTTGATTCAAACTCTAAGCCGCCTTTATCTAGGGCTTTACGTGCTGCATCCGCTGCTTCTTCGTATTTTTCAAGATTAATGCTTACTTCTGCGATACGTTGTTCGTACTGGCCGTGCGTAACTAAATCAGCGGCTTTTGCAAAGTAAGCAAGTGACTTTTCACCCTCTTTTGCTTGTACCATTGCTTCTGCAACAAAGGCATAGTTTTTCGCTGATTTTTCAGCGACACCGTCTTGCATAGCTTTACTCATCACATTTGCCGCTTTAAAAGCCAGGCCGTTGTATAAATACACTTGTGATAATTGACGTAAATCTGATTTAGATTTCATGAAACCTTGTTGATATGCCGCTTCTAAAACCGCTAATTGCTTTTTCTCTGCGCCCGTTTCACCGTACATGCCGCCTAACTGAACCCAGTACTCTGGCTTGTTGTAAAGCTTAACTAAACGCTCAAGTACCTCGACCACTTTGTCAGACTGATTAAGTGAGTAGTACATTGCACGCTGTAAGATTAACCAGTTTTCTTTTGGCATTTCACCTTTGCTGTCGGCTTCTGCGATAGCTAGGTTAATGTTTTCAATGCCTTTTTGGTAATCTTTAAGCTGATAATACGCTTGAGATTTCAATACATAATAAGCATCTGTTTTAGGCTTGTCGTTAATCACATCCCACTGTGCTAAATATTTGATTACCTTTTCGTAATCGCTATTAGCCATTGCAAGTTGCGCTAAACTAAACGTGGTGCTTACACGTAAGGTTTCTGGAATCGCATCTTCGTTTACTACTTTTTCAAACGATGCAATTGCTTTATCAAGGTCGTTTTCGTTGTAGTAAATAAAACCGTAGAAATTATGCATCATGGCAATTTCATACGAGTTCATGCTCGAAGAGCGCTCTTGAATACTATCAAGAGCTTCTAACCCTGCTTTTGCATCTCCATCATCAGCCAGCTTTTGTGCTCGTGCTAATTGGCTATACACTTTTTCGCGCAGTGCAGGTACTCGTTTAGTTTTTTGTTCTTGTGCGTAAGCCGTTGCCAGTGTGACACCTGGTAACATGCTAACAACGCTTGGGACTACAAGGCTGCTTGTGAAAGCAGCCGCGCAAATCACGGCAACTTTTAAAGGTTTCATAATCGCATTCCTCTTTTCTAACCGTTAATTTGGAAAGAAATTTTGTTCTGTACGCCCGCTACTTCAACAGCTTCACCGTTAACAAC
>Ga0213837_1001034_pt1 | contig 17951 bp, 2 predicted proteins | sample SWPATP12_FD_160572 | JGI IMG/M metagenome (GOLD analysis project Ga0213837, IMG submission 160572) | Coastal seawater microbial communities from Marineland, Florida, United States - SWPA TP1 #2 | ecosystem: Environmental > Aquatic > Marine > Coastal | place: USA: Florida | collected 2016-08-06
CTTGTACTTGGAGAACGGCGCAGCTCGCGCATTTGAGCTAGTTGGGAACAAGGCTCGTTATCCGTTTATGAAGGGCACGAGCTTGATCTATTGCGTCTTTCCATTTGGAAACTAAGGAAATAATCCGATGAGTTGGCTTCGACAACCCTCTCGCTACTCATCCAATGCAGAAATTGATTATTTTGCGTCATGTCCCCCGACGCTACCTCGGCTTTCTTAGCTGCTTTCTCGCTCTTCCTGCCTCTCCTCAAGTCATCGGCGATTTGGCGGACAACCAGCTGCAACGGCAGCAGCAACGGGAGGAAGCGCAGCGTAGGCAAGGCGAGGCCTCTCCTGACGTGCGTCTGGATTCACCAATGCTACCTCGGGCAACTAATTACCCGGCGGGAGAAACTCCATGCTTCGTTATCCGGGAGGTGAAGCTCGAAGGAGATGAGGCAGAGCGGTTCCGATGGTCGGTGGCGGCTGCAGAGCCAGCGCTTGGACGGTGCCTGGGCAGTACCGGCATAAACACCTTGGTGGGTGAAGTCCAGAACGCGCTCATCCAAAGCGGTTACGTGACCAGCCGAGTGCTCGCAGCCCCGCAGGACTTGCAGAGTGGCGAACTTCGGCTGAAGCTAGTTCCCGGACGAGTCCGCGCTATACGCTTTGCCAATGCCCAACCCCGTGGCGGCTACGCCAGTGCGCTACCGATACGGACTGGCGAAGTCCTAAACCTTCGGGCCATTGAACAAGGCCTGGAAAACTTCAAGCGCGTACCCGGTACCCAGGCAGACATTCAGATCGCCCCAGGCGAGCAGCCAGGGGAAAGTGACTTGCTCATCAAATGGACGGGTAGTCGCGGTTATCGCTTAAGCCTGTCGGCGGACGATAGCGGCACCCGCTCGACAGGAACCTACCAGGGCGGGATTACGCTGTCGCTCGATAACCCGGCCGGACTGCACGACCTGTTCTACGCAACACTGAATCGCAGTCTGCCCGGCGGCAGCCCCGGCGGCGATCACGGCACCAAGGGCTACGCCCTGCACTACTCGATTCCTTATGGGTACTGGCTGGGAAGCTTGCAGATGAACGACTACGGCTATCACCAGACCGTGGCCGGCGCGAGCCAGGACTATATCTACCGTGGCACCAGCGCGAACGCAGAGCTGAAACTGACCCGCCTTGTATATCGTGATGCGGTACGCAAGACGACTTTGTCAGTGCGTGCCTACCAGCGGCGCAGCCGCAACTTCATCGACGACACCGAAGTCGAAGTCCAGCGCCGCCGGATGGGCGGCTTCGTTGCGGGCATCCAGCATAAGGAATTCATCGGCGACAGCACACTGGAGGCCGGCCTGACGTGGAAGGTCGGCACCTCCGCCTTCGGCACTTTGCCCGCACCCGAAGAACAGTATGGAGAAGGCACGGCGCGCCCGCGCATCTTCAATGCCGACATCACGCTGAACATTCCGCTCGGCCGTACCGTTGCGTACCAGAGCGCCTGGCGTCACCAGTGGAACCGGACGTCTCTGGTACCGCAAGACCGTTTCGCAATCGGCGGCCGTTACACGGTACGTGGTTTCGACGGCGAAGCCAGCCTGTCAGCGGAGCGTGGTTCGCTCCTGCGCAATGACCTTATCTGGACTATCCCTGATACGAGCCAGCAGTTGTATGTGGCACTCGACCATGGCGTAGTGTCTGGCCCCAGCGCCGAACATTTGCTTGGCACCCGCCTCACTGGCGCGGCGGTGGGTTGGCGGGGCCAGTTGGGACGCCTGCACGCCGACGTGTTCGCCGGCAAACCGCTGCGCATGCCAGAAGGCTTCCGTACTGCGCGCGTTGCCGCAGGCTTTAACCTCAACTACGAATATTGACACGCCATGAACAAACTTTGCTACCGCATCGTCTTCAATAAAACTCGTGGTATGTGCATGGCCGTAGCGGAAACAGCACGCAGTCGGACAAAGGCCCCGGGACAGGGCATGGCCAACAGTTCGATGCCAGGCTTCATGCATGTACCAGCACTGCGCCGGATAGCTCTGATGATTGCGACAGGACTGGGAGGACTAGTATTGGCCGGCGGTGTGTCGGCGCAAGTCATTGCCGACCCTAACGCTCCGGGAAAGCAGCGTCCGACTGTGCTCGAAACCGCAAATGGCGTAGCGCAGGTCAACATCCAGACCCCCAGCGCGGCCGGCGTCTCACGCAATGTCTATTCACAGTTCGACGTGGCGAAAAGCGGCGTCATCCTGAACAACTCGCGCACCGATGTACAAACACAGATCGGCGGTTGGGTCCAAGGGAATCCGTGGCTGGGCACAGGGACAGCCAGAGTGATTCTGAATGAGGTCAATTCGAGCAATCCCAGCCGTTTGCAAGGCTATATAGAGGTGGCAGGCAGCCGCGCGGAGACGATCATCGCCAATCCGGCGGGCATTGCGGTCGAAGGCGGTGGCTTCATCAACGTCAGCCGTGCCACGCTCACTACTGGTAGCCCGATCCTGGAGAATGGCAGCCTCAAGGGCTACTCGGTTCAACGAGGCCAGATCGTCATCGGCGGAGCAGGCCTGGATGCCAGCAAGACAGATTACACAGCACTGATCGCGCGTTCAGCTCAGGTTAATGCGGGGCTGTGGGCGCAGCGCCTCAACGTTATCACTGGTATCAATGAGGTGGAGGAGGCAGCGCTGGCCAACGTGACGCAGGCGGGCCAGGCGACCGGCGCCGCGCCACTATTTGCGGTCGACGTCGCACAGCTCGGAGGCATGTATGCAAACCAGATCTACATGGTGGGCACCGAGGCTGGCGTAGGCGTCCGTAATGCTGGCGGGATCGGGGCCGGCGCCGGCGACCTGATTGTTACCTTAAGTGGACGCCTGGAGAACAGCGGTACCTTGTCAGCGAGCCAGCGCCTGCAGATGAGTACCGCCGGCATCGGGAACCACGGCAGTATCGAGGCAGGGGACACGCTGGTGATAGCTGCTGATAGTCTCGCAAATACGGGTCAGATCAAATCTGCGGCCGAAGGGTTGATCACGGTGCAGGGCGAGATTGACAACGGGGGCGGTCGCATTGAGGCCGCTCGTATCGACCTGAGAGGTGCCGCGTTGCGCAATGCTGAGGGCACGGTCTTGCAAACCGGGGCTTCGGCGCTTGCTCTCAAAGCGGAACAACTCAGTAACGCGTCAGGGACGCTCGGGCGGCAAAGCGTTGCGGCCACCCCGGGAACCGGCGCTACAGTGGGTCGCGACGGCGTCGCCCCCTCTCCGGACGGCGCGGGGGCGACGGGTAGCGCCAATCCGCAAGATCCGGGTCAGGCGGGCGCCGGCGCACCCGGCCATTCCGGGGCGCCACCAATGCTCGCCGATGGCCGGTTGGAGGTAGGGTTGCTCGATAACGGCTCCGGGCTGATCGCGTCGAACGGCGGGGTCACGCTCAAGACGGGAACGTTGGAAAACCGGAGTGGCGTGGCCTACTTGACCAGTCTTTCCGTAACCGGATCCTCCCTCGACAATACGGGCGGGACGCTGACGGTCATGAATGCCTTCAATTCACAGATTGAAAGCTTCGTTAACGACCATGGCAAGCTCTTGATCGGTGCCGCTTTCGACGGTGGATTCGGCACTTTCAGCAACCGACAGGGCCTGCTGCAGGCCACGCATCTGACCGTAAATGTGACTGGAAGGCTGGACAACAGTGGCGGGACGCTGCGCCAGCTTGGCAGCACGGTTGCCGACATCACTGTTGGCGGCGAGCTCGCGCTGGGCCAGGGTTTGCTGGACGTGGCCTCTGGCCTGCGTCTGCGCGCCGGATCGATCAGCGGCAGCGGCAGCGTGTTGAACGTGGCGGATGACCTGGATGTGGAGGGCGGAGCGACCAGCAGCGTTCAAGGAAAGTGGATCGTCGGTGGAGACGCCGCCCTGCGCACGGGCGCCCTTGACAATAGCGGAGGAACAATTTGGGCTAGTGGGACGCTGAGCACTGATAGCGCGGGTTTGAAAAATGCCGGAGGCACGATCGCCGCGAAAGACGTCACGATTACGGCCGACGGGGCTGTCGATAATAGCGGCGGCATTATCCAAGCCACCCGCAATCTTGCGCTGAACGCCGCCGGCGGCGTGGTCAATCGGGCCGGTAGCATCGAGGCATTGTCCAGCGACAGTGTCATGAGCGTTAGCGGCGCCTCGATCGATAATCGCGAAGGACGGATCGCTAACACCGGCACGGGCAGGACCTCGCTCGACGGCGCTACGGTGATCAATAGCGGGCTGATCGGTGGTAATGGCGCTGTCGGGATCGCGGCGCAGACGCTCACGAACGAAGCCGCAGGAAGCATTCGTTCGGTCAACAACTTGGAACTGGCAGTACGCGACAAACTCTACAACGCGGGCCGGATAGACACCGGCGGCAGCTTCCGCCTCGCGCAGGACAGCGCGCAACTGTACAACAGTGGCAGCCTGGTAGCGGTCGGCGACATCGACATCGCTGCGGAAACAATCGATAACACGGCAGGCGCGATCGCCACCGTAGCCGGCCATGGCAGTCAAGTAGCACTCCAGGCCACCACCCTTCACAATAGGGATGGATCGATCGATGTTGACGGCCGCGCCGTGATCGGGGTCCTGGGGAATGTCGACAACGAGCGCGGGCGAATTCGATCGAATGGCGATCTCGCTCTTGACGTCGGGGCGGGTATCGAGAACCGCGGTGGAAACATCGAAACGCTCGGTCGCATGCAGGTGCACGGTAGCGAGATCGCCAACCACGGAGGGACGATCGCCACTGCCAGCACGCAGGCCGCCCTGATCGAAGCAAATAACGGAATCGACAATAACGGGCTGATCAGTACGAATGGGCAGTTGACTTTAAAAGCCCAAACGTTTGACAACGGACCCAACGGCATCGTCAGCGCTACCGGCGATCTCGAACTAGCTGTGCGTAGGCAGCTGGTCAATGACGGGGGGCTATCAGCACCGCAGGTACCCTGAACTTCGACCAGGAGGGAGCCGCCCTGGCGAACAGTGGCGCCATCACCTCTGGCAGTGGCGCCCGCTTGCACCTTGACCTGATCGACAACGACGGCGGCAGCATCGGAACCCTGCACGCCGCAACTATTGACCTCAACGCGAATGCGCTGAGCAACCGTGGCGGCCGCGTGATGGCGGGCGCCGATGCCACCGTGCTCGTCCAGGGTGACATCGATAGCGATGGCGGCGTGCTGCAGGCTGCCGGCTCGATTGAGGTCAGCGCCGGCGGTGCATTAAGTAACCAAAGAGGAGTGATTGAAGCCCTCGGAACGCATGGCACGCTGGCCGTACACGCGGCTTCAATCGATAACACGCACGCACGCACGCATCGTCAACGTCGGAGACGGCGATGCTAGCGTGAGGACAAACGGACACATCGACAACAGCGGCTTGATCGCGGGCAATGGACAGGTGGACGTGGCGGCGGCCTCCCTGAACAACGCGGGCATACTCAGTTCGACCGGCGGGATCGAGCTTGCCGTAAGCAGCGCGCTGAGCAATAGCGGCACGATTAGCGCGGCTACCCGCCTGCACATCGATCAGGCCAGTACAGCATTGCGCAACAGTGGCGCGATTGTCGCTGGCGGTCCGATCGAAGTGACGGTGAAGACGGTCGACAATACGGGCGGCAAGATCGCCACCGCGCAGGGAGCTAACGCCAATGTGCTGCTCACCGCGCAGAACATCAGCAATCAGGGTGGCGCCATCATGTCGGAGCGTAACGCCGTCGTCGCGGTCGAAGACGACTTCGACAACCGCTCGGGGCTGGTGCAGGCCAAGGGTCATCTGCAGATCGACGCAGGCGGATTGGTGGACGCAAGCGGCGGCAGCATCGAGACCTTGTCCGCCGACAGTACGCTCACAATGCACGCGGGCGCCGTGCTCAACGGGCTTGGGCGCATCGTGAATGTGGGCCATGGCGACACCCTGGTACGCGCTGACACCACTCTCGTCAGCAGCGGCGAAATTGGCGGAAACGGGGCCCTCCGCATGAAGGCGCAGTCCGTTCTCAATATGGCGTCGGGTAGTATTGCTGCCGGCGGCGCTCTGGTATTGCAGGGGCATGACAGCCTTGAAAACGCGGGCACGATCAGCAGCGGCTCTGCGATCACGATCAATGAGGACATGGCCACGCTGAGCAACCGCGGCATCATGGTCGCGGACGGCGACATTGCGATCCGCGCCACCGCCATCGATAACAGCGGCGGTACGCTTGCTACGTCAGGCGCGTCCGGCGCCAGTGTGACGCTGGAGGGAACAAGCCTGTCCAACCGCGACGGCAGGATCGTTGCCGACCATGCGCTTGTCCTCGGTGTCAGCGGGGCGCTGGACAACACCCGGGGTCTGCTCCAGGGCGTCGATGCGGTCCAGACGACGGCCGGCGGGAATCTGACGAACGACAGCGGCGTGATAGAAGCGACTGCCGCCCATGCCACGCTTGTGCTGCAAGCGAATGCAGTCCTCAATGGAACTGGGCGCGTGATCAATGTCGGCGACGGGGTAACGACCGTAGCGGCCGCCGAAAGCCTGAAGAGCAGCGGTCTCATAGCGGGTAACGGCGTGCTCGACATACGCGCCGATAGCGTGGTAAACCAGACGGGGGGCACGCTGGCGTCGGGAGGGGCGATGACTGCGTCGGTCGGCACCCGGCTCGATAATGCGGGGACCATGCAGAGTGGCGCTGCGCTCCATATCGCGGCGCAGGCTGCCCAGGTGCATAACACCGGACTGGTGGCGGCAGGCGGAGCAGTGACCCTGACAAGCGCCGTCTTCGACAACGATGGCGGGCAACTGGCGACGGCCAAGGGTTCAGGCGGAGGTCTGGAGATTGAGGCCGAGAGCATCAGCAACCGGGGCGGCGCAATCCTGTCTGACAGGGATGCGCAGGTGAACAGTGCCAGTGGGTTCGATAACACCCACGGTACGCTGCAGGCCGCAGGTTCGCTTGCGCTGAGGGCCGCCGGCGTCCTCAGCAATGACGGCGGCGTGGTTGAGACACTCGATCCACTTGCTGTTCTGTCCCTGTACGCAAGCTCGCTCGACAATGGCAATGGTCGTATTGTGAACGTCGGCGCTGGATCGACTACGGTGACTGTTGACGATAAGCTCGTCAGCCGAGGACTGATCGCGGGGAATGGCAGGCTGACCCTAGACGTGGCCGAGCTGGAGAATCAAGCCGGCGCCAGCATCGCCGCCGGTACCACCCTTGATCTCGTCGTAGCCCGCGCTATCGCCAATGCAGGCGTAATCAGCAGCCAGGAGGCGCTCACGGTCAGTGCTGCCCGGGCAGCGGTGCGCAATAGCGGTGAAATCGTGAGCGGGGCAGGTGCGTCCCTCGATACGGGGTCTTTTGATAACAGCGCCGGCAAGTTGGGCACGGTGGCAGGAAGTGGCGGTAACATCGTACTGAACGCAAGCCAGATCATCAACGTGGGTGGCAAATTCCTGGCTGATGGTGCCGCGCAGATCGCGTCTGGCGGGGTTCTGGACAACCGGCTCGGCGAACTGCGTGCCAACACGCAATTGTCCATCGACGCCACAGGCGCCTTGTTCAACAGGAATGGCGTAATTGAAGCTGCGGGTTCTGGCGCCACCCTGGACCTGCGCGCCGAGTCCATCGAGAATACCGCCGGACGCATGGTGAACGTGGGCAGCGGCGCCGCGAGCGTCGCGGCAACGAACGGCATCGTCAACGCCGGCATGATAGCGGGCAACGGGAGCTTTGACCTCAGCGCGGCTACGGTCGACAATCTGGCAGCAGGCACGATCGCGGCAGGCCGTTCGCTGGACTTGCACGTCAGCAGCGCGCTGGATAATGCAGGTACGGTCAGTGCTGCCGGTACTCTCACCATAGATGAAGCGGCTGCGTACATTGCCAACAGCGGCAACATCGTCGCCTCCGATCGCATCACGCTACATGGCTCCTCGATCAGTAACGACGATGGCCAAATCGTTACCAGTGCCGGCGCCGATATCGACTTGAGCAGCGAGTCGAACTTGAGTAACCGTGGCGGCGTGATTGCCGCCACCCGGAACGCGACTTTGAGCGCACAGGGCGACTACGACAACAGTCAAGGGCAGGTTCAGGCCAACGGTCGATTACAGGTGACTGTGGACGGGAGTCTGGCAAACGCTGGTGGCGCGCTGGAAGCGGTCGGCGCGGCCAGTACATTGGCGCTGCAAGCCGCGTCGATCGATAACACAGCGGGCAGCGTCGTCAATGCCGGCAGTGGTGCCATGACTGTTGGCAGCACGACGGGCATCGCGAATGGCGGCACGATCGCCGGCAACGGCGCGCTTGCACTGTCTGCCCAGACCTTGCTCAACACGAACGCTGGCGTGATTGGCTCCGGCGATGCGCTCGAACTGGCGATACGCCAGGAACTCGCGAACGCCGGCGTGATCAACAGCGGCACCTCTCTGCGTTTCGATCAGGCCGCCGCACGCTTCAGCAATACCGGGCGTATCGGCGCGGGCGGTGCCATTGACATCGCCGTGGAGACACTTGGTAATCAGGCAGGTCAGCTCTACACTACGAACAATTCGGGCGCCGGCATCCATCTGCGTACGAACAGGCTCGATAACTCGGGCGGGACAGTTTCCGCTGATGGTCTGTTGCAGGCTGCGGTAGCTGGCAATGCTGTCAACGGTGGCGGCACCTTGCATGGTGGGACAGGTGCGCGACTAAGCGTGGACGGGGCATTGAACAACAGCAACGGAACCATCGAAGCGGTTGCCGGCGCACTGGAAATAGAGGCTACGGCGGTCTATAGCAGTGGCCGTATCGTCAACGCCGGCAGCGGCGCGACATTCCTGACCAGTGCGGAGGAAATTCTCAACAGCGGCACGATTGCCGGCAACGGCTCGCTCGCAATCTCGGCACAGAGATTGCAGAGTACGAGCAGCGGTACGATTGGTTCTGAGGGTGCGCTTGAAATGGCGCTGAGCCAGCAACTGATCAACGCCGGCACCATCACCAGCGGGCAAACTCTTCATTTTGACCAGGCGAGTGCGACCCTGACCAATAGTGGCCGCATTGGCGCTGGGGCCGCCATCGACATCACCGCTGCTGCCATCAGCAACGATGGCGGCCAGATGTATACGGTGAACAGTTCTGGCGCCGCGATCAAATTGAGCGCGGGAAGCTTCGACAATATCGGCGGTGCAGTCTCCTCCGATGGCCAGTTGCAGGTAGAGGTCAGCGGAGGTATTGCCAACAACGGAGGAACCCTACATGGCGGAACGGGTACAACGCTCGACGTAGGCAGCGCGCTGTCCAACGGCAGCGGCACCATCGAGGCGGCCGCCGGTGCGTTGGCGATCCAAGCCCAGTTGGTCGACACTCGTGGGCGCATCGTTAACGCAGGCACCGGTGCGACGACCATCGGCAGCGCGACAGGCATCCTCAATGGCGGCATGATCGCCGGCAACGGCGCACTCGTGTTGTCTGCCGAGACCTTACAGAACTCAGATGGGGGTACGATCGGTAGTGGCGCCTCGCTGGACCTCGCGATACGCCAGCAACTGGCTAACGCCGGCGCCATTACCAGCGAGGAAACCATACGCTTCGAACAAACAGCAGCAAGTCTGACGAATACAGGACGTATCGGCGCCGGCGCGAGCATTGACATCACCGCCGCCTTGGTCAGCAACAACGGCGGTCAGATGTACACCGTCACCAATTCCGCTGCCGCGATCAATCTGCATACGGGAAGCCTGGATAATATCGGCGGCACGGTATCCGCTGATGGCCTGTTGCATGTCGCGGTGGGCGGCAGGGTCGCAAACAGCGCCGGGGTGCTCCGCGGTGGGACCGGTGCCACGCTAGAAGCGGGCGGTGCGCTGGATAACGGTACCGGTGCCGTCGAGGCGTCGTCGGGCGCGCTGGCGGTCCAGGTGCAGTCCGTCGACAACAGGGGACGTATCGCTAATGCCGGCACAGGTCTGACGACGATTGACAGTGCCGCAGGCATTGTCAATAGCGGCACCATCGGCGGGAACGGGGCGCTCGAGGTGTACGCGTCTGCACTACAGAATGAAGACGGCGGGAAGGTGACGTCCGGCCAGGCGATGCTGATCGACGTGGACCAGCAACTCGCAAATTCCGGCACCATCAGCAGCGGCGGCACGCTGACTTTCGATCAGGCCTCCGCAGCATTCGCCAATAGTGGCGACATCACTGCCGCTGGAAGCATGCACTTTAATACCGCATCGTTCGACAACAACGACGGCCAGATTTCGACAGTGCGCGGCTCGGGCACGGACATCATGATCGCTAGCTCGACCCTGAGTAACCGTGGCGGCGCGATCCTGGTCGACCGGAATGCTGTTTTTTCGGTTACCGGTGACGTCGACAACAGCCGGGGAACAATGCAGGCGGGTAGCAACCTGGTTCTAACCACGTCCGGTAGCATCAGCAATACAGGTGGTGTGGTCGAAACCTTAGGCGCAGGCAGCAGCCTGACGCTCGAGGGGGCGGCGATTGACAACGGCAGCGGGAGGATCAGTAACGCTGGCAGCGGCGATACCCGGCTACGTAGCGTGACCAGTATCAGCAACGCAGGCGTGATCGAAGGGATGGGAAATGTGCTCCTGTCCAGTCAGACCTTGCTGAACCAAGCCGGCGCGGTGGTCGCATCCGGTGGAAACCTGACGATGGCGATCTCCCAAGAGCTCGTCAACCAGGGAAAAATCAACAGTGCTGGCACCTTGACCTTCGACCAGGCCGGCGCCGACTTCGCCAACAGTGGCGAGATTTACTCGGGCGGGAACGCACTCATCAATGTCAGCTCGGTGAATAACGATGGTGGGCGGCTTGGCACCGGCACTGGTTCCGGCGCCGATTTGACGGTGACCAGTCAGCAGCTAAGCAACCGGGACGGCCGCATCGCCACTGATCGCGATCTGGTGATCGACACCCACACGGTTACTGCGATGGGCGAGCTGTTCGGGGGGCGTGACCTGGCCTTGAGTATGAATGGTGATTATGTGCAGGCGGGCAGTGTACAGAACCTTCGCTCGAACCGCGACCTGAGCCTCTCCGTCAGCGGCAATATCACCAATACCTCGACAATGGAAGCGGCGGGCATCCTGACGCTGTCGGGCCAGCAGATCACCAACGTGGCCGCAGCCTCGATCGCCGGCGCGGGCGTGATCCTGAACGCGTCCGGCAACCTGGTCAACCATGGTGAGATCAACGGCGAAAACACCCTCGAGATCAGCGCGGCCAACGTCAGTAACAGCGCGGGCATCGTAGGGGGCAATGTCAGCTTGCGCACTGGTAACCTGGACAACAGCGGCTCGTCAGCGCTGATCGGCGCTACCGGTACGCTCGTCTTGGGCGTAGCCGGCACTCTGAACAACACCGGTGGCGCAACCCTGTACAGCAGCGGCGACATGGTGATCGGAAATCACTGCTGCGGAAGTGCCGGCGCTGTCAACAATATTTCCTCGACAATCGAAGCGGGTGGCAGCCTGACGCTTAGCGCAAACAGCTTACTTAATGTGCGCGAAAACGTGGTGATTGAAAAGGTGAAGACTGTGGACGAGACTGTCCACATGACGATGCCGAGCTGGTACCACTTCGGCGAAAATTACGCTCAGTTCGATACCAACGCGGCGAATTACAGGGTGCACGACGTTTATTTCGTCAGTCCGTCGGACATTTTGGAAGACCAGGAATACGTAACGCCTGACGGCTATACCATTCACCGCGCGGTGATCCGAACCCACGCCACCGATTCCGCATTTCAGGTCGCCGCTTCGGGCCTGTACGGGCGCTACGGCGCACAGTCCCGTTTGGCGCTCTCTGACGAGACACGGGTTATCTACTATACCGAGCGTGCGCAGGTAGCCAATCCCGATCAGGGAGCACCCGCAGGCAATGCGATTGTCCTTGCCGACAACGTGGAAGAATGGAGCTCGACTGTCAGCTTTTCTAACCAGTACGGCAACTGCAGCAACGACTGCATCCGCCTGATCACGCAACCGGGTTATGACGACCCGCGCACGACAATCTTTCGCACCAACCAACGCTCGCTGGGGCCCGTGAAGGACAAGCTCGAGGTTTCTCGTGATGCCCATCACACCGTGGTTGACGATCAGCTAGCGCCCGGTGCGGGCGCCGTTGCCCAGATTCTATCGGGTGGGGACATGCGATTGACGGTCTCCAACACTCTTGAAAACCGGTTCGGTGACATCAAGGCCAAGGGGCGCCTGATCCTGGACGGCGACGCCATCAGAACCAACGTTGGCGCAACGCTCTACCGTACTCATACCTTTGACGGAACGTGGCGTACCTACGGAGGGCAAACCGTCGCCTACCAGCAGCCGACGATCTCGCAGGTACTGGGCATTGTTGCCGGTGTTTTCGAAGGTAATCAGGGCGTAAGCATTTCCGGCAGGAGCTTCAGTAACATCGACATCACTGCTGGTACGGTAGGGAATATTCGCGACGCCGTCAACGTCATTGGCAGCGGGGTGTCGGGTGCGAATTCAGCCGGGGCGCATGTAGGTGCGACTGCGAACACTGCTGGTTCGTTCGGCGCACAGGTCGCTGCAGGCGGGGCGATCAACGACACGGCTGGCACACAGGTCGCAGCAGGCACGGGGGGCGGCGTCCCAGGTAGCGGGCAGGTGTCGGGTAGCGGCAGTGGGGCGCAGGTCGCACTGGTAAACGCGGTCGCGGCGAATGGCGAGAGTTACGGCTTGAGCGCCAGTCTCGGCGCCGCCGCCAGTGGAATCGCCAACCATGCGCAAGCTGGCGGAAAGATGACCGCCAGCGGTTACGCCAACAAACCGGTGGCTGGAACTGGCGTGGGCTCTAGTGGCACCGTCAACGACGTCGTTGCAAACGGCGCAGCAGATGAAAGCGGTGTCAGTAATAACGAACGTCTGACCAGTGCAGCCTCGGTGAACCGTAACAATACCAGTCAAGGCAACCTAGTTACTACCAACGGCGTGCTGGTTTCCCAGCAGGCCAGCACTGTGCAGGGGGCGGCGCTGAGCGGCGTGATGAAGGTCGCGCCTAGCGGTCTGTTCATCCGTAACCCGGATGCTAAAAGAAACTACTTGTTCGAAACCCGTCCGCAGTTCGCAAACCAGAAGCAGTGGGCCAGCAGCGACTATTTGTTGCAGCAACTGGAGTTCGACCCCGCGACCACTCAGAAGCGACTCGGCGATGGCTTCTACGAACAACGTCTCGTGCGCGAACAGTTGGCGGAACTGACCGGTCACAAATCCTACAGCGGCGCCAGCGACGACAGCATATATAGTCAATTGCTGACAAACGCCGTCAGCGCTGCAAAGCAGTTCGGGCTGCGCCCCGGCATTGCTTTGAGCGCCGAGCAGGTCAAGCACCTGACGAGCGATATCGCCTGGATGGAAAGTCAGACCGTGATGCTGCCTGACGGCAGCACTGAGACTGTGCTGGTGCCAAAGGTCTACCTTGCGCACGTCAACGCGCAAGCCTTGGAACCCGGCGGGGCGCTGGTGACCGGTAACGGTGTGACGATCAATACGACAGAGAGCATCGTCGACAGCGGCGGCGTTATCGACGGCGGAAATGGCCGCACCCTTCTGGTGGCGAGCCAGGACATCGTCAACCGGGGCGGGACGATTGCGGGCGCAGCGGTGGCGCTTGGTGCGGACGGCGACATCCGTAACGAGTCAATGACGGTCAAGCAAAGCTATGCCAGCAACCACAACAGCGGCAGCTATACGTCGCTGTCAAACCAGGCCGCGATCCGCACCTCCGGCGCGCTCGACATCCAGGCCGGGCGCGACCTCGCCGATCTTGGCGGCAGCATCAAGGCGGGATCGGCCACGATCACGGCCGGACGCGACATCACGTTTAATACGGTGCAGACGGGCGGCACCTATCAACATCTGGTGAGTGGGTACACGCAGAACGACAGCAGCGTCACGCATGTATTGAGCCAGATCAGCACGACCGGCGACCTGACGATCGCGTCGGGGCGTGACCTGGCCCTCAGCGGCACGCAGGTGGCGATTGGCGGTAGCGGCGCGCTGCTGGCAGGGCGGGCATTGACTGTTGCGTCGGTAACGAACGACGTCAAGACCGACCAGCATAACGATGCTGCAAGTAAAACATACGACAAGCGCGTCCACGAAAACCAGACTGTGGTTGGTTCCAGCATCGGGGCAATCGGAGACTTGAAACTGCGCGCGGGCATCACTGAAATTGCATCGCTGACGCTGAGCGCGAGCGGGCTGGCGGCAAGCGGCGCCGTGTCGATCGGCGCCAGTGGCGATGTCAACATCGAAGGAGCGCAAGAAAAGCACCTTCTCGACGTCGCATCGCGCCGTGAATCGAGCAGCGCCTTCAAAAAAAGCAGCAGTAGCACCAGCGATTACCTGGCCAGCACCACGGTCGTTGGCAGCAGCGTGACCGGTGGCGCAGTGGCCATCAACGCGGGCAACGACGTCAAGATCAGTGGCAGCGAGGTCCTGGCGGACAAGGCACTGACCCTGGCGGCGGGCCGTGACCTGCTGGTCGGCAGTGAGGTGCAGGTCGACGACGAGCGGCACAGTGCGCAAAGCAAGAAGAGCGGCTTCTCGTTCAGCCCCACCGCTGGCGTCGGCTACAGCCAATCCCGACAGCAGCAAAACAGCAGTGCCCACAGTACCACCCAGTTGGGCAGTACCCTCAGCGGCGGCAGCATCGTCGCCATTGCAGGACGGGATCTGTCGGTGCAGGCCAGCAATCTCGTGGCCGATGCCGACATCGCGCTGGTGGCAGCGCGCAACGTGAGCATCGTCAGCGCGCAGGATACCCGCGACAGTGCATCGGACAGCAGCAGCAAGAAGTCGGGTTTCATCGGCTCGGCATGGCAACCCGCATTGGGAACGGTCAAGACGACTGAAGACGGGACGTCCAGCAGTGTCACGCAGGCGGGCAGCCAGGTCGGCAGCATCGGAGGCAACGTCAGCATTCAGGCAGGCGAGCGCTACACGCAAACTGCCAGCGGCGTAATGGCGCCGTCGGGCGACATTGACATCCGGGCCAGGGATGTCTCGATCGAGGCCGGCTACGATACCGCCGACAGCAGCAGCCACAATACCTACAGTAAGGTGGCGCTGGGCGGGTCGGTTAGTGTACCGCTCGTCAATGCAGTGCAAGGCATGATGGGCCTGGCCTCGGCCGCGAAGGAAGCGGGCGGCGGTCGCATGAGCGCGCTCGCGGCCATGACGGCTGCCGCGAACGCGGTCGATACGGTTCAGCAAATCAGCCAGAACGGCTTGAGCACCGGCATCAAGGTCAGCGTCAGCCTCGGCAGCACCAAAAGCGAAAGCAATGTCGTCCAGACAAGCAGTACTGCGGTCGGTTCGCAGGTGAGCGCCGGTGGCGATATCAGCATCGTCGCCACCGGTGGCGGCAAGGGCAGCAACATCACCGCGGTCGGGAGCGAAATCAGTGCCGGCGGCAACGCGACCCTGCGTGCCGACAATGCCGTCAATCTGCTCGCAGCCGAGAATACCTTTGGGCAGCACAGCAGCAACAGCAGCAGCGGCGCCAGCATTGGCATTGGCTTCACCTTCGGCGGCGCCCAGCAAGGGTTCACGCTGGACTTGGCCGCGAGCAAGTCCAAGGGGCGTGCCGACGGCGAGGAGATCAACCACACGAACACGCAGGTGAGTGCCGGCGGCAAGGTCAACTTGCAAAGCGGAGGCGACACCACGCTCAAGGGCGGGGTAGTCACGGGCGGGACCGTCCAGGCGGCGGTCGGCGGCGACCTGAAGATCGAAAGCCTGCAGGATCGCGCGACCTACGACAGCAAGCAGACGAGCGCGGGCGTCAACCTAAGCCTGTGTATCCCTCCGTTCTGCTATGGCGCCAGCACGGTCGGAGGGCATTTCAGCAAGTCCACCGTCAACGGCGACTTCCAGAGTGTCGCGCAGCAGAGCGGCATCAGGGCCGGCGACGGCGGCTTCCAAGTCAGCGTTGGAGGTTCGACCGACCTGATTGGCGGCGTTGTCAGCAGCAGCCAGGCAGCGATCGACGAGAAGAAGAACAGCCTGGCGACGGGTAGCCTGGCTTACGGTAGCCTGCAGAACAAGGATGTGTACAAGGCCAGTGGGCTGGCCTTGTCCGGTTCATTCAGCTCGAATGGAGGCGAAGCGGGAACGAAAGCTGGCGCATCCTCTGGCGGAGGCTTTGGCAGCGCCAGCGGCAGCGAGCGCAGTGGCACGCACAGTGGGATCAGCACCGGCGAGCTAAAAATTACAGATCCCGCCAAGCAAGCCGCTACCGGCACCGCTACAGATGCACTGCTGGCAGGATTGCCGCGGAATGTAACAACCGAAAGCGCTGCCAAAGACAGCGGCGCACTGACCCAGCGCTGGAACGGCGACAAGTTAGATCGCCAGATGCACGCGCAAACGGAGATTACGCAGGCGTTCACTGCGGCAGCAGCGCCGCTGGCGGCGAAGGCGGTGGGGGATATTGGCACCGTCATGCAGGGTAAGGCAGAAGGAAACGCCGACAGTTTCGCGAAGCTTGCCAGCGAAGCTACTGCTCGCGGCGACATAGTACAAGCGAACGATTACGTAGCCAGGCAGCGCGAGGCAGAGGCGACAGCTCAGCTCTGGGCCGAGGGTGGCGCATACCGTGTCGGACTGCATGCCGCGGCACAGGGATTGATTGGCGCGGCAGCCGGCGGCGGCATCGCCGCAGCCGGCAGCGCTGCGGGGGCGGTTGGCGGCGCCCTCGGCGCCGACCTCGGAAAGGCCCTGGGCGAGGCCGAGGCCAACAAGCTGAACCTGACCGGCACCAAGCGGGACGATTTCGTCAACTCGTACCAGCAAACGCTGGCGACGATTGGCGGCGGACTAGGCGGTCTTGCAGGAGGAGCGGCTGCCGGGCAGAGCGGTGCTGCACTGGCCACTACCGCGGCACACGCTGGTGGAACCGCAATTGCGGTCGATCTCTACAATCGACAGCTACATAGCGGCGACTACGGCGTGGCAAAAAAGCTCGCCGCACGTAGTGGGGGAAAGTACAGTGAGGAGGAAATTCTCCTGGCCTTGCGCTACTCGGGACTCAAAGATGCTGCCAGTAACACCATTGTTGGCGAAGGGACATCTGAAACTTTCGTGAACCTGGCAAACATCCAAGGCGGAAAGTCGGTGACGGATACTCTTGCCACTGACCCCACGATGGTGCTGACGAGTGTTCCCGGGCACAGCAAAGTTCTGATTGAGCAGACACCGACTCGGCCGAATAACGAGTTGATCGATTACATTGTCGCTAGTACAGGTGGCGCAAGCAGCCCATACGTGCTCACTCGGAATCTATCGTATTCCGATAAAACTGGGTTGCCCGCCGCTCCTTCCGGTACGACTCGTGCAACAATAACAGTAGAGGGCGTAGCGTATCATCCGTTGGTTGCCCAGTGTGCCGCAGCCAGTTGTACTAATGGAGACTCAATCGCACATGCCATTGCAGATCCAGGGACCGATGCCTACAAAGAGGCTGTTGCAAGAAAGGCCGCAAAGGATATCGGCATCGCGACTACGGTGCTCGGCGTGGGCGGTGTTGCGCTTCGTGGGTTGAACGCCATCACAAAAATTGCGGAAGATTCAGCTGTTTTAATAGGGGGAATTGATGAAGCAATAAGCATTCCGAACATTGTTAATGGAAGTGGCAAGGGGGCTACAGTGCGCTCCTTCACCGCCCCAAGCGGAGGAGTAGTAGAGTTACCGGCAGATGCATCCATGTCCAATTTAGCAGTTCGCCAATGGTACTTGGACCAAGAAGCGCTTATACCAACATTAATTGATAAGACTGCCTCTTTGGAGAAACAGGCATTTCAGGCGTGGGAACTGCGGAATACGTTCCGAAGTGCAGCACGCACAGCGATGGACGATCAAGTCACGGCGGCTCAGCTTAACGCCACGAGGCCAAATTTAACTTGGGCTCAA
>Ga0213837_1001037_pt1 | contig 17904 bp, 20 predicted proteins | sample SWPATP12_FD_160572 | JGI IMG/M metagenome (GOLD analysis project Ga0213837, IMG submission 160572) | Coastal seawater microbial communities from Marineland, Florida, United States - SWPA TP1 #2 | ecosystem: Environmental > Aquatic > Marine > Coastal | place: USA: Florida | collected 2016-08-06
CCGCATCGTCGGTCGGGAAGGGGCCGATGCCGAGCAAGCCGTTTTCCGATTGCAGGGACACTTCGATGTCTTTCGGCACGTAGTTGGCCACCAGGGTCGGCAGGCCGATGCCCAGGTTCACATAGAAGCCGTCCTGCAGTTCTTTCGCCGCGCGCGCGGCCATTTCGTCACGAGTCCATGCCATGTTCTGTCTCCGAATTAATTAGTTCGCGCGCACGGTGCGCTGTTCGATGCGCTTTTCCGGCGATGGATTGTGGACGATGCGGTGCACGAAGATGCTCGCGGTGTGCACCTGGTCCGGATCGATCTCGCCGATCTCGACCAGCTCTTCGACTTCGACGATGCAGACCTTGCCGGCGGTGGCGACGTTCGGATTGAAGTTGCGCGCGGTCTTGCGGAACACCAGGTTGCCGGCCTTGTCGGCTTTCCAGGCTTTGACCAGGGACACGTCCGGCACCAGGGCCAGTTCCATGACATAGTGTTCGCCGTTGAATTCGCGCGTTTCCTTGCCGTCGGCAACGATGGTGCCGTAGCCGGTCTTGGTGAAGAAGGCCGGGATGCCGGCGCCGCCGCAGCGCAACTTTTCGGCCAGCGTGCCCTGGGGCGTGAATTCGAGTTCGAGTTCGCCGGCCAGGAACTGGCGTGCGAATTCCTTGTTCTCGCCGACATACGAGGCGACCATCTTCTTGATCTGGCGCGTTTCCAGCAGCTGGCCGAGGCCGAAGCCGTCGACGCCCGCGTTGTTCGAGATGGCGGTCAATTCCTTGACGCCCGAGTCGCGCAGCGCTTCGATCAGCGCTTCCGGAATACCGCACAGGCCGAAGCCGCCGACGGCGATGGTCTGGCCGTCTTGCACGACGCCGGCCAGCGCCGATGCCGCGTCAGGATACACTTTGTTCATACCCGTCCCTTTTATGAAATAAGCTTGAAAGCCCGATGTTGGAATCCAGGGAGCCATGTCCGTTCAGATTCCTTTATGTACCGCAGAGTAGAATCCCAGCATAAAATACGCCTGCACAAAGCACAATACCGTAGAACTACCGGCCATGGCCCTGCCCTTGCAACAAGACCCGACTCCAGTGAACCCATCATACGCCATCGATTACGAGATGATTTTCCAGCATGCCCCGGTCGGCATGTGCATCTCCAGCAATCGCGTGATCCAGTCGTCGAACCTGGCGCTGGCCGCGATGTTCGGCTACGGCCACGGCCACCTCGACGGCCAGTCGTTCGCCGTGCTGTATCCGACGATGGACGAGTTCCTGCGCACCGGCGACCGCATCGTCCCGATCATGAACGCCAAGGGCCGCTATTCGGACGAGCGCATCATGCGCCGCGGCAATGGCGAGCTGTTCTGGTGCCATGTGACGGGACGCGCGCTGAACGCGGCCGAGGCGCTCGGCGCGGGGGTCTGGACGTTCGAGGACGTCAGCGAAAAGCGCCCGGTGACGGCCGAGCTGACCCCGCGCGAACGGGAAATCGCGGCGCTGCTGGTGGAAGGCAAGACGAGCAAGGTGATCGCGCGCGAGACGGATTTGAGTCCGCGCACGGTGGAGATGCACCGGGCGAAATTGATGAAGAAATTTTCGGCGTCGACCTCGTCGGAGCTGGTGCACAAGCTGGTGGGCGTGGCGCGCTAGGGATGGATGGTCGAACGGTTGCGTCGCATGCAATCACGCGTCGACACCGACGACCACGGGAACCGGCGCCATCGGCAGCCGCACGGCAGTGCGCAAGGCAATCGCCAGCCCGGGCTGTTCGAACACGTATTGCGCAGCGCCGGGGCCGCCCAGCTTGATCCCGGCTTCATGCAGGCACCACATGCGGTAGAAGGCATGTAGCCGCGCCTCCCCTTCCAGCGCCTGTAGTTCAGCCAGCGCTTGCGGCCCGAGCGCCTGCTGCGCCAGCGCCAGCACGTCGCGCCGGGCATCGATGCGTTCGATGTCCAGGCCAAGCGCACAGATGGTGCTGGCCGCACAGGCGACCCAGGGGCCGCTGTGCGAGATGCTCAATCCAATATTCTCCAGCGCCGGCGATGCGAGCGCAGGCGCATTCCCCGGCCGTTCGCGCAAGGCGATGCTGCGCGGCGCCACCCCAAGCAGGCGGCCCAGCGCGAGGCGCAGCAGCGCGCGCCCGACGATGAACTGGCGCCGCCGCTCGGCCCGCACGAAACGCGCGCAGCGTTCGCGCTCGCTCGCGCCGAGCCAGTCCGCATAGCGATCGAGCGCCGCGCCGGACAGCGCGCCGGCGTCCACTAACCACACCAGCGTGTCGCCCGGCGCCGCCATCGCGTTCAACAGAGGCTTACTTGAGCTTGACGAATTCGCCCTTGAGCGCGACGCCCGACATCATGGCGCCGTCGTGGCACTCGAACTCGGTCTCGCTCGACATCTCTTCGTTCTTGTAGTTGCTGACGATGTTGACGACGGCGTCGGCGCCCAGTTCCTTGGCGCGCGCCTGCAGGCGCAGCATGGCCGACAGGAAGGCCCAGTTGCAGGCCGTCTCGGCCGATTTGCCGAAGGAGTTGGTCTTCTGGCTGGTCTTGTCGACGCCCAGGCGGGTGGCGATCGCCGGCGTCTTCTGGCCGCCGAAATAGAACTTCACGGTGTCGCCGAGGCGCGTCTGCGCATCGTTCGCCGCCATGGCCGCGGCCAGCGGCATCATCATTTTGTTGTCGCGCGCCTGCGCTGGAACACTGCTGGCGGCTGCGGCCATGGCGGCGATCAGGATGAGTCTTTTCATTGTTTTTTCCTCGTTGGCTCAGGTTGGACTGCGTTCAATTGGTGGCGACAGCCTGGTCGTCCGCGCCCGACGGGCCGCCGACGGGTTGGTCGTAATTGCCGATCACATAGCTGCTGGCCAGCTTGGCGACGCGGGTCAGCATCAGGTTGTCGTTCACGCCCAACGTGAAGCCGCCGCTCATCGCGTTCGAACGCTGGAAGAATTCGGGATTAGCGATGACCTTGCCCGTCTGGTCGCGGAAGGTCACGCGCATCAGCACGCCCGAGCTGCCGGCCAGCGGACCGAGGAAGACGCGCTTGGTCGTGCTCTTGAACGACATCTCTTCGACGATCGGCTCGACGGTGAGGGTGCGTCCGTTGGCCGGACGGCTGTTCCACTGCTGCAGCGACGGCGCCAGGTCTTTTTCCAGGTTGCCGGCGATCTTGGCCAGCGCCGCGGGGTTGCCCTGGTAGCCAGGCTTGTAGGCGACCGGCTTGACGTCGATCCGGCCATAGCTGGAGAAAGCGACGCTCGGTGCGGGATTGTAGGTCGACGAGGCCTTGATCTTGGTCGCGCAGCCGTGGATCAGCGGCAGGGCGGCGAGGGCCGAAGCGACCAGCAGTGCGCGGCGTGGGTTTTTCATTGTTCTTTCCTTTTTTAGTAGGGAACTAGCGTTTGAAGATCAAGGAGGTGTTAATCCCGCCGAACGCAAAATTGTTCGACATGATGTATTCGCAGTCGAGCCTTCGGCCCTCGCCGCGAATGTAGTCGAGTTCCCCGCACTGGGGGTCGACCGCGCTGAGATTGATGGTGGGGGCGAACCAGCCCTCGCGCATCATCTCGATACTGAACCACGCTTCCAGCGCCCCGCAGGCGCCGAGGGTGTGGCCCATGTAGCTTTTCAGGGAGCTGATCGGCATGCGCGGCCCGAACAGCCCGGACGTCGCCTGGGTCTCGGCCAGGTCGCCCTGCTGGGTCGCGGTGCCGTGCGCGTTGATGTAGCCGATCGCCTCGGGCGCCAGGTTCGCGTCCTGCAGGGCCATCTCCATCGCGATCTTCATGGTCGCCGCATTCGGCTGCGTCACGTGGGTGCCGTCGCTGTTGGTGCCGAAGCCGACCAGTTCGGCGTAGATGGTGGCGCCGCGCGCCAGCGCGTGCTCGCGCTCTTCCAGGATCAGGGCGCCGGCGCCCTCCCCGATCACCAGGCCATCGCGATCGAGGTCGAACGGACGCGGCGTGGTGTGCGGCGTGTCGTTGCGCACGCTGGTGGCGAACAGGGTGTCGAACACGGCGGCCTCGGTGGCGCAGAGTTCCTCGGCGCCGCCCGCGATCATCGCGGTCTGGCGCCCGGCCTTGATCGCCTCGTAGGCGTAGCCGATGCCCTGGCTGCCCGAGGTGCAGGCCGACGAGGTCGTGATCACGCGCCCGGTCAGGCCGAAGAAGACGCCGATGTTGACCGGCGCCGTGTGCGCCATCATCTTGATGTAGGTGGTGGCGTTGATGCCGCGCGTGGTGCGCTCTTCCATCATGCGGCCGAAGTCGCCGATCGCGCTCGGGGTGCCGGCCGAGGAACCGAACGACACGCCCATGCGCCCGCTGGTGAGCAGGGGATGGTCGAGCAGGCCGGCGTCGATCAGCGCCAGTTCGCTGGCGCGGGTGGCCAGCAGCGCCACGCGGCCCATGCTGCGCGTGGACTTGCGGTTGTAGCGCGCCGACAGTTCGAAGGGCGCGGCCGGCGCGCCCAGGCGCGTGTTCAGGCCATCGTAGCCGTCCCAGTCGGCCATGTGGACGATGGCGTTGCGGTAGGCGCCCAGGTGATCGCGGACGGTGAGCCAGTCGTTGCCGAGCGGGCTGATACCGGCCATGCCGGTGACGACGACACGGTGGTTCATGCGAGACCTCCATTCACGGAAATGACCTGGCGGGTGACATAGCCTGCATCCTCGGACAGCAGGTAGCTGACCGCGGCGGCGACTTCCTCCGGGCGCCCGACGCGGCGCGCCGGAATCATCTTGAGGGCTTCTTCCATCGGCACGTCCTGGGTCATGTCGGTCTCGATCAGGCCCGGCGCCACGCAGTTGACGGTGATGTTGCGCTTGGCCAGTTCCAGCGCCAGCGCCTTGGTGGCGCCGATGATGCCGGCCTTGGCCGCGCTGTAATTGACCTGGCCGCGGTTGCCGATCAGGCCGGACACCGAGGCCATGGTCACGATGCGGCCGGGTTTACGGCGCTGCACCATCGGCATCACGAGCGGGTTGAGGACGTTGAAGAAGCCGTCCAGGTTGGTGCCCAGCACGGTGTCCCATTCCTCGCCCGTCATCGCCGGGAAGGCGGTGTCGCGGGCGACGCCGGCGTTGCAGACTACGCCGTAATAACAGCCATGTTCTTCGATATCGGCCGCCAGCGCGGCGGCCGTGGCCTCGCGCTCGCCGATGTCGAACTGCAGCACGCGCGCGCAACCGCCAGCGGCCGCGATCTCGGCGGCGACCGCGTCGGCTTCCTCGCGCCGGCTGCGGCAATGCACAACCACGGCATAGCCCTCGGTTGCCAAGCGCAACGCAATCGCCTTGCCGATCCCGCGCGAGGAACCGGTGACAAGCACACTTTTATCGACACTACTCATTCTGAACTCCGTTGCAAAAACTCTTCAACATGATCGGGCTGGAAGACGGTGATCGTCGCACTTGCGAGTTCGGCGCCATCGCCCCCGTCGGTGATGCGGCAGTCGAACGCGCCCAGGCCGTTGTCGCCCTGTAGCGCGCGCTGCACGTGGATAGTCAGGACGCTGCCGGCTGCGAAGCCCGGCGCCGCACAGGCATAGCGCCGCGTGCCGAGCAGGAAGCCCACCCGCACCGGCTCGCCGCGCAGCCGGGCCGCGTAGCCGGCATGCGCGGCCACCGCCTGCGCCATGTACTCGACGCCGACCCAGGCGCCCACTTCGCCGCCGCTGCAGAACATCGAATCGGGGCCGATCGTCACCTGGGCGGTCAGCGTTTCGGCGTCGGCCGCGAGCAGGGTATCCAACAAGGACATGGCGCCGCTGTGCGGCACCAGGGTGCGGATGTCGGGCAGCGTCATGCCGGCCTCCCGAACACCAGCGCCGCGTTCGAGCCGCCGAAGGCGAACGAATTGCTCAGCGCGTAGCGGATCGGGCGGCCCAGGCGGGCGCCCGGCTCGGCCGCGTTCAGCACCGGCAGCGCCGGGTCGCGCTCGCCGCACAGGTGCGGCGGCAGCAGGCCTTCCTCGTTATCGTCCTGCATCGCCAGCCAGCAGAACGCCGCCTCGACCGCGCCGGCCGCCCCCAGCGTGTGGCCGGTGAAGGGCTTGGTCGAGCTGACCGCAACGTCAAGGCCGAACAGGTCGGCCACCGCGCGCGACTCCATCGCGTCGTTCTGCACCGTGGCGGTGCCGTGCAGGTTGATGTAGTCGATGGCGCCCGCGTCGATGCCAGCGCGGCGCAGCGCCTCGTTCATCGCGATGCGCGCCCCGCCGCCCTGCGGATCCGGCGCCGACATGTGGTGGCCGTCGGAGGACTCGCCCCAGCCGCAGAGTGCGACGGCGCCTGGTGCGCGCGTCATCAGGAACAGCGCAGCGCCTTCGCCCAGGTTGATGCCGTTGCGGCCGGCGCCGAGCGGATTGCATTGCTCCGCGCTGACCGATTCGAGGGCGGAGAAGCCGGCGACCGTGAAGCCGCACAGGGTATCGACGCCGCCGCTGACGACCGCGTCGACCACGCCCATGCGGAGCAGGCGCGCGGCGCTGGCCAAGGCCTTGGCGCTCGACGAACAGGCGCTCGAATGGACGTAGGCCGGGCCGCCCACTTGCAGTTCGTGCGCCAGCAGCGCGGCGGGCGAACCCATCTCCTGCTGGCCGTAGTGGAAGCCCTCGGGCAGCGCGCCGCCGGCCTGGTGCGCGGCAATCGCGTTTTCCGTCGCGCCCACGCCCGAGGTGCTGGTGCCGACGACGACGCCGACGCGGTCGGCGCCGTAGCGCGCGATCGCGGCGTCCACCGCCGGCCGGATCTGGGCCAGCGCGGCCAGCGCCAGCGCGTTGTTCCGGCTGCGCATGGGCAGCGGCAGGTGGTCGAGCGTCGGCAGCGCGGCGTCCACGCGGCCCAGCGGCAGCGGGCGGCCGGGCGAGCAGGCGTCCGAGACCTGCAGGCCGCTGGCCGCGTCGACCAGCAGGCGTTGCCGGATCGTGGCGCGGTCGGCGCCCAGCGCGCAAATGAGCGCGCAATCGTTCAGATACACCATCATTCCCTCATTCAGCGGCCGACTCGATGGTCAGCTTGTATTTGTAGCGCAGGTTGTCGAGCACCGCCTTGCCCTTCCAGCGCGGGGTGCCGCTGTAGTCGATCGTGGCCACGACTTCGCCTTCGCGCCGCAGCGTGCGGCGCAAGCCCTGGTCTTCGATCTTCCAGCCGGCCGGCAGCGCACGCGCGATGTCGGCCGCCGGCCACAGGGTCAGCTGCACGTCTTCCAGCACGTCGGCGGCGCGCACCTGCTTGGGCAGCATCGGATGGCGCCATTCCGTGAGTTCCTTGCCGTCGAATTCGAGGCTCAGCACGCGCATGCCGAGCGCCAGGCCCACCAGGCTGACCTTGCCCGGGTCGACTTCGAGTGCGGCGTCCAGGTCGTTGGTGCTTCCGGCGCGCTGCACGGTCAGGTGCTGCTGCACGCTGATCGTCTCGCCCAGCGCGGCCGGCGCCAGGCGCAGGCCGAGGCGTGCGGGGAGTTCTTCCTTCGTGGTGCAGCTCGCCAGTGATGCGGCAACGGCGGCGGCGGCAAGCACGATGGTGCGGTCAAGCCAGGACGGGCGCGGCATGGACTTCCTCCTTGGTGACGGTGAAACACGGGGCGCCGAGCCAGACCAGCGCGGTCCCGGCCAGCATGGTCGAACCGAAGGCTTGCAGCGCCGGCGTGTTGGACAGGGCGAGCAGGCCGAACGACAGGATGGTGCTGGCGGCGGACAGCCCGACCGCCAGCCACGGCGCATCAATCCCGCGCTCGTGCTCTTCCTGCATGAAGATGCCGTAGTCGACGCCCACGCCCAGCAGCAGCATCAGCGCCAGCACGTGGAACAGCTGCAGGCTCTGGCCGGTCAGGCCGAGCAGGGCCAGGGTCAGCAGGCTGGCGACAGCGGTCGGCGCCAGCACGCGCCAGGTGCGGCCGCGGTAGCGCGGCAGCAGCACCAGGAACACGACGCCATACGCGCCCAGCACCACCCAGCCCATCCAGGCGCGGTAACGGCCCAGCACCGAGGAAATGCCGCCCACCTTGTCGACCCACTGCACGCCGGCCATGCCCGCCGCGGCGGTGCTCAGGGTCGGGATCGACGCGTAGCGCATGCCGCGCAGGGCGACGATGCTGGCGTACTGCCCGTCCACCTGGCCCAGCCAGAGGTGGCGCCACGGCTCGCTGGCCGAGGTGCGCAGGAAGTCGTCCAGCCGCAGCGGCACGGCATTCGTGCGCAGGTGGGCGCGGGTGGCGGCGACCCACTCGGCGTCCTCGCCGATGGCCTGCGCGAGTTGGGCCAGCGGCCCCTCGCCGGCCAGCAGCGCCGTGTCGACCAGGGTCAGGCGCGCGGCCTGGGTACGCAGCGAGGGCACCCAGTTCGAGAGCGCCTGGTAGCCCTTGATGTGGCCCTGCGCAATGAGCCCATCGAGACGGCCCTTGAGCGCCTCTTCGCGCTGCAGCACTTCTTCGTTGGAGGCGCCGCGCACCAGGTAGTACTGCACCGGGCTCGGGGCGTCGAGCAGTTTGCCCAGCTTGATCTGGTCGCGCACCAGCGCCGCCGGCGACGACTGCAGCGAGCGGATGTCGTCGTTCACGCCCAGGCGCGCGCAGCCCGCGGCAATGAGCACCGCCAGCGCAACGGCGAACGCCAGGCTCGCAGGCTGGGCCGAGAAACGCGGCCAGCGCGCGGCCAGGCCGCGGTAGCGCCGCGCCAGCCAGCCGGCCTGCAAGGTGCGCGGGCCAATCAGGGCCGGGAACCAGCACACCACCGTCAGCCAGGCGAACACCAGGCCGAGGGCCGAGAACACCGCCATGTGGCGCAGGCCCGGGAACGGCGTCAGGGCCAGGCCCAGGTAGCCGATGACGGCGGCCAGCAGGGTCAGGCCGAGGCCGGGCAGCAGGCGGCGCAGCAGGCGCGGCGAGTCCAGGTGCGGATCGGCGCCGAGCCGGTGGCAGAGGAAATAGATGCCGTAGTCCTGGGCCACGCCGATCAGGCTCGCCCCGAACACGAGGGTCAGCAAATGGATGCGCCCGAACAGCAGCCAGCAGACCGAGAGCGAACCGAGGAACCCGATGGCGATCGCCAGCACGATCAGGGCGATCGGTTTAACGGAGCGGAAGGTCAGCCAGGTCAGGAGCACGATGCCGACCAGGGACCCGACGCCGATGGTGTGGATCTCGCGGCTGGCCTGGCGTCCGGCGGCGGCGGCATGCAGCACGACGCCGGCCTGGATCACCTCGGCCGACGGCACGGCCTTTGCCGCCGCCGCTTTCGCTTCGTCCAGCAGCGGCGTCAACGCCGTCTGCGCGCCGAGCGAAAATGCATTCTGCTTCAGGGTGTAGGTCAGCAGCACGTACTGGCGCCCTTCCCCTTCGACGAACAGGCGGCCGTCGCGCGGACGCACCGGGGTTTCGCCGGCGCGTTCCTGCATCCAGCCGGCGAACAGGCCGAACGGGTCGTCGCGGAAGGCGCCCAGCTTCGGCCCGCCGAAGGCGCCGTAGGCACGCGCAAGCGCCGACTCCATCCAGAAACTGCCCGGCTGGCTGCGCAACTGGCGCTCCTGCTCGGCGCCCACCAGCAGGCTGGCATGGCGCTGCAGGCCGGCCAGCCAGCCGGCCTGTGCGTCGTCGCCGACCGCATCGAAATCGAGCAGCGCGCCATGGGGCGCCAGCACCGCGCGGTAGGCGTCGGCCGCACGTCCGGCATCCAACCACTCCTGCGCGCCGACCAGCACCACGACGCGCTGCTGGGCGCTGTCGACCATGTGCGTGAAGGACTGCTGCAGCACCGGGTCGCGCTCGTCCAGCGGCAGCAAGGCGAGGATGTCGGTGTCGGGCACGATGCCCTTGCCCAGCCAGAGCCAGGCGTTGTGCCCGACCAGCAGGCAGACAACGAGCGCCCAGAGCAGCGCGAGACGCTTGTGGCTCATCACAGCAGCGCCGCCTCTTCAGGCAGCAGGCTGGCAGGCCCGGTCTTGATCTCCGAGAAAACGATGTCGGTCTTGTCGCCGCTTTCCTCGTTCATGTGGATGGTGCGCACATAGGCCGCGCCGTCGAGCGAGATCGTCCCGATCGCGCGCGCCAGGGCGGCGCTGCGCGCTTTCAGGGCGACCTTCCAGCCGCCGTCGTTGACCGAACCGTCGACCTCGAACAGGGTCTCGAGCTGGCCCAGGTCGCCGGCCAGCAGCGAAAACAGCACGCCGTTGATCATGCGCACCGTCGGTTCCTGGCTGGCATCGAGCCGCATCGACACGCGCTCGCCCTGCAAGTGGACGATTTCGTCCTTTTTCAGGCGCAGCGTGTTCGGGAAGGGTTTCAGGGTGCGCCACAGCACGCCCTTGCCGGCGACGACGCAGAAGCGCCCGCTGGAGACCAGCGGCTTCTTCATGCCGGCCAGCTGCTTGGTCTGCTCGAAGCGGCCGCACAGTTGATCGGGTTTGGCCAGCATGGCCTGGATCCTGGCGATCGGCGCGGCGGCGTTGGCCGATGCGCAGGCCGCTGCGAACAGCAGCGCAGAGAAGATGCGTTTCATGGTGCGGGTACTCCCAATTTTTCGAACAGGACGGCGGGCGAGACGAAGCACATCTCGCCGCTCTTGATGTCGACCGCGACCTGGGTCGTGGTGGCGCGATTGAGGCGCTTGCCGGTGGCGAGGTCGCTGATCAGGTAATCGATGCGCAGGCGGTTTTCCCACTCGACGATTTCGGCGCGCAGCAGCAGGCGCTGCCCAAAAGCGGCCGGGCCGGCGTAGCGCAAATTCATCTCGATGATCGGCCACATATAGCCCGATTCCTGCATCTGGCCGTAGTTGTAGCCGATCTTGTCCAGCAGCGCGCAGCGCGCGACCTCGAGGTATTTCACGTAATTGCCGTGCCAGACGATCTGCATCGGGTCGAGGTCGAAGAACTGCACCGCCATCTCGACTTCGGCGAACCAGCGCGCCGGCGTTTTCGCCTTACGCATACAGGCTCCAGGCCTGGTCGCGGATGCGGCCCAGCAGCAGGTGCAGCTCGGGATCGAGCCGGCGGTCTTCGACCACGGGCGCGATGTCCTCTCCCAGCAGGTCCATCATGCGCGCCAGTGGCGCCGGCAGCGGGCGCGAGGTATCGAGCCGGGTGCGCAGCCAGACGCCCTGGCGCACCGTCACCAGGAGCGCGGCGGCCACCTGCTCCACGAGTTCCAGCACGCGCAGGCAGTCGCGCGCGGCGATGGTGCCCATGCTGACCTTGTCCTGGTTGTGGCATTCGGTCGAACGCGAGAACACCGAGGCCGGCATGGTGAGCTTGAGCGCTTCCGCGGTCCAGGCCGAGGCGCTGATCTGCAGGGCTTTCAGGCCATGGTTGATGGCGGCGCGTTCGCCCTCGGCGCCGGACAGGTTGGCCGGCAAGCCCTGGTTGTAGCGGGCGTCGACCAGCAGCGCCATCTGGCGGTCGAGTAAATCCGCCAGGTTCGCGACCGCGTTCTTCATGCTGTCCATGGCGAAGGCGATGTGGCCGCCGTAGAAGTGGCCGCCATGGAGCACGCGTTCGCCCTCGGCGTCGATGATCGGGTTGTCGTTGGCGCTATTGAGTTCGTTTTCGATGGCGCCCTTGAAGAAAGGCAGGGCGTCGGCCAGCACGCCGATCACGTGGGGGGCGCAGCGGATCGAGTAGCGGTCCTGCAGGCGCTTGCCGTTGCGTTCCAGCTGGCCCGCGTATTCGAGGTCCTGGCGCAGCCAGGCCGCGACGTCCTGCATGCCGGCATGCGGCTTCACCGAGAACAGGGTCTCGTCGAAGTGGTGGTCGTTACCGTCGAGCGCGAACGAGGCCAGCGCCGTGATGCGGGTGGTCAGGCGCGCCAGGTAGTCGGCGCGGTCCCAGGCCAGGCAGGCCAGGCCGGTCATGACGGCGGTGCCGTTCATGATCGCCAGGCCCTCTTTCGGACGCAGGCGCAGCGGCGCGATGCCGGCTTCCTGCAAGGCCTGGCCCGCCGGCACCTGCACGCCGGCGCGCAGCACTTCGCGCTCGCCGCAGAGCACCGCCGCCAGGTAGGACAACGGGGTCAGGTCGCCGCTGGCGCCGACCGAGCCTTCGCTCGGGATCAGCGGCAGCAAGCCGGCGTCGAACAGGCGCACGATCTGTTCCAGCAGGCCGACGCTGACGCCCGAAAAACCTTTCGAGAGCGAGGCCAGGCGCGCTCCCATGACCGCGCGCGTCTGCGCCGGGGTCAGGTGGGCGCCCAGCCCGCAGCCGTGATAGGCGTACAGGTGGTGCGGCAGTTCCGACACCAGCGCCAGCGGCACGGCCACGGTGCAGGAGTCGCCATAGCCGGTCGTCACGCCATAGATGGCGCCGTCCTCGCGCAGCAGGCGGTCGAGGAAGTCGGCGCCTTTCGCGATCGCCGCGCGAAAGGCCGGGTCGTCCGACAGTGCCGGGCGGGCCGTGCCGCGCGCGATGTCGACGATGTCGTGCAAGGCCAGGCGCTCGCGGTCGAAGCGCACCGTGCGCTGGGGAGCGCTGTTAGAGCTGGTGCTGAGGTCAGTGAGTTGCATCTGCGTGTTCCGAATCCGGTAAGTGCCAAAAATCGTAAAAATTGAACCAGTCCAGCGGAGATCGCCGTGCATGGTGTTCGAGGCGGGCGGCGTACTCGCCCGCCAGCTCCGCGAGTGCGGCTGCGCGCCCCTTGCGCGGCAACGCGACCTGTTCGCGCAGGCGCTCGAAGTGCAGAGCGTAGCTGCCGCCCGCGCGCGTGGCGAACATCGTGTACAGCGGGCAGCCGAGCACCGAGGCCATTACGTAAGGGCCGACCGGAAAAGCCGCCGTCTGTCCCAGGAAGGGCGCGAGCGCCACACGCGGGTTGCTCGACACCGGCACGCGGTCGCCGGCAATCACCACGAATTCGCCGCGCTCGACCCGCTCGGACAGCTGCATGGCGGTGGCCGGCGTCATCTCGGTCACCTGCATCAGGTTCATCTGGCTGCGCGGGTCGAGTTTCGCCAGCATGGCGTTGAAGGCTTGCGCATGGCGCGTGTGCACCAGCACCGTGATTTTCAAGCCGGGCGTGCGCAGCGAGAGCACGCGGCACAGGTCGAGGTTGCCCAGGTGCGAGCACACCAGCAGCGCGCCGCGCCGCTCGCGGATCATTTGCAGCAGCGGCTCGGCGCCATGGATGGCGACGCGGCCGGTATCGAACAGGCCGCCCCAGAGCAGCATCTTGTCGAGGATGGTTTCGGCGAACGAGCCGAAGTGGCGCAGCACGCCCATCACGCCGGCCGGTGCGCCGACGCGGCGCAGGTAGTCGTCCGAGACGCGCCGCGCGCGCGGTTTGGTCAGCACGTACCAGGCCAGCACCGGATACAGCACGAGACGGAACGGCCAGCGCCCGAACACGCGGCAGACCCAGAACAGCAGGCGCATGCCGGCCACGAAACTGGCTTCGTTGATCGCCGCCCAGTGGCGCGGTTCGTTCGAAGTCATGTGCGCCATTTGCGCCCCAGCAGCGAGGGAATGCGCGGCAGCATGCCGAAGAACAGGGCCACGTGCATGCGCGTAATGAGCACGTTGTCGGTCCAGGCCTTGAAGTGGGACACGCCGTCTTCGGGATAGCCGACTTGCGTCGGTAAATTGACGACGTCGACGCCGTCCCAGTACAGGCGCACCAGGATCTCGATATCGAAGTTCATGCGCAGGCCGAGGCGGCGCCGCCTGGCCAGCGCCAGCACCGGCGCCACCGGATAGACGCGGAAGCCGCACATCGAATCGCGGATCGCGAGCGAGAGCGTGTTGATCCAGACCCAGACGTGGGTCAGGTAGCGCGCGTACAGGCGCAGCGCCGGCACCGATTCGTCGTAGACCGGGCAGCCGGCCACCACGGCGTGCGGCCGGGCGCGCGCGGCGTCCAGGAAGCGCGCCATGTCGGCCACGCAGTGCTGGCCGTCGGCGTCGACCTGCAGCACGTGGCTGTAGCCGCCCTGCGCGGCGCGCGCGAAGCCGGCCAGCACCGCCCCGCCCTTGCCCTGGTTCACAGCCAGGCGTTCGAGCACCACCTTGTCAGCGTGCGCTTGTACCAGCGCGTCGAGCGTGGCCGCGCAGGCGGGCGAGCTGCCGTCGTCGACCAGGATCACCGGCAAACCGTGCGCCAGCACCTGCGCCAGCACCTTGCCGATCGCGTGCTCGTGGTTATACACGGGGATGACGACGCAGGGGTGGAACATCTCAGGCGGCCCGGGCGAAGCGCAACAGCGAATGGCAGTAGCCGATGCCGTCGCGCGCGGTGACCAGTTCCAGGCCCGCCGCTTGCGCGAGGCGCACATAGTCTTCGCTCTCGTAAACCTTGCTGTTGCCGCTGGCGATGTTGTTGAAGTAAGGCGAGGTATTGATCAGGCAGTAGGCGGCGATGTCGTAGCGCTGGCGGTCCCAGAAGGTGTCCATCACCAGCACCTGGCCGTTCGGCGCCAGCGCGGCGGCCACGCGCCGGAAGATGCTGGCGATCGCCTCTTCCGAGAAGCAGCTCAGGAACTGGCTCATCCAGATCAGGTCCATGCCTTCTGGTAGCGCCGCGGCGTCGTCGAGCAGGTTGGTCGGATGCAGGTTGGCGCGCTCGCGCAGGCCGGCCGCCTGCAAGGCCTTGTCGGCCACGGCCAGCTGGCCCGGCAGGTCGACCAGGTGCAGCTTCACGCCGGCGTTGGCGCCCAGCGCGGCGAGACTGAATTTACCGGTGTTGGCGCCGATGTCCATCACGCGCTTGGGCGCGGTCGCGAACACGTCCGGCAGGATGTCGGGGAAGGAGCCGTCCGAATAATAATGGTCGAAGGCGAACCAGCTGGAGCGCGCCGGCTCGGGCAGCTGGGCCAGGCCTTCGTACACGGTCGGCCAGTCGCCGAACACTTTCAGGCCGAGCGGCTTGCCGGCGTCGAGCGACTGTTCGAGCGAGAACAGCGCCTGGTAGCAGACGTCGTGGTTGAAGTCGATATTGACCTGGGTGATCGGGTCGGTCAGCACCACGAAGCCGGTCTTGTCGAGCACATAGCGGCCCTGGTCGAGGTAGACCACACCGGCCGACAGGCAGGTTTCAAGCACCACCTTGAGTACATAGGCCGTCCAGCGGCCGTCCTGCGCCATCTGATCGACCGTGAGGCCGGTGTCGCCGGCGTCGGCGATCGCCTGCAGCATGCCGCGCTTCCACGCATAGCGTACGCACTGGAACACGACCGGGCCGAACGCGATTTTTTGCGCCTCGAATCGGGCTTCGAAGGCGCTCTGGCGCTCCGGCGAGAATTTTTTGTTCAGCATGGTCGTTCAGGTTCCCAAGAGGATGCGGCCGCTCGCATGTGCGCCGGCGTCGGAAAAATAGCGGAAATTCAGGCTGCGTTTGACGGCGTCCCAGGTCAGCTCCAGGCTGAGCGGCACGCCGGGCCGGATCATTTGCTGGAACTTCAATGCGTTCATGCCGGCGAAAGCGCCCGCCAGGCCGAAGTGCAGGCGGCCATAGTGGATCGCCCAGTCGACCTGCACCACGCCCGGCAGCACCGGCGCCACCGTGAAGTGGCCGTCGAAGTACAACAGGTCGGCCGGCACCGTCAGCGTGAACAGCTTGCGCATGGGCGCGTCCTCGACCAGGCGCAGGTCGGGATAGCGCGGCCGGGCCGGAGTGTCGGCGGCCAGCAGCGCCAGCAGGTCGGCCTGGGTGGTCTTGCCCTGGGCGTTGACCGGCAGGCGCTCCAGATAGCGCCAGCGGCGCGGCAGCGCCACCGCGTGGGTCGACGCGGCCAGCACGGCGCGCAGGCGGGCGCGCAAGGCGCTCTTGCCGCCCTCTTTCAACAGCGCCTGTCCTGCCGCGCCGGGCACCACGAAGGCGGCCAGCGACTGGCGCGCGGGGTCGTCCAGGCAGGCCAGCACGCGCGCTTCAAGCACCAGGCCGCTCGCGCACAGCGCCGCTTCCATGGCGTCGAGCGAGACGCGCTTTTCTTCGATCTTGACGATGCGGTCGGCACGCCCGCGCAGGACAAAACGGCCGCCGCCGGCGCCCTCGACGCGGTCGGCCAGGTCCTGCCAGCCGCCGGCCGGGCCCGAGTGCACCTGCAGCAGGCCGGCGGCGTCGGCGCGCCATTCGACGCCGGGGAACGGCGTCCAGTCCTCGGCCGCGTCCGCGCTCTCGCCGCGCTGGCGCCAGGCCACGCCGCCGGTCTCGGAGCTGCCATACACCTCGATCGGGGCCTGGCCGAGCAGGCTGCGCGCATGCAGCGACGCATCCAGTTCGAGCATGCCGCCCGAGGAGAACACCACACGCAGCTGCGACGCGGCGCCCTGCCAGTCGAGGTGTCCGGGCAGGCGCTTCAGGTGCGCCGGGCTGGCCAGCAGCAGGCAGGGGCCGGCGGCCAGGGCCGGGGCCAGGGTTTCGGGGAATTCGTGGCGCAGCGCGTGCACCGGCCGGCCCGCGGCCAGGGGCCACAGGACGCGGAACAGCAGGCCATAGATATGCTGGTGCGACACGGTCGAGAGCACCGCCGCGTCGCCGGCAAGGGCGCCGAATTGCGCTTCCAGCGCGTCCAGTTCGGACGTGAGCTGGGAGAAGCGCTTGCGGATCGGCGTCGGCGCGCCGGTGCTGCCCGAGGTGTAGACGACGAGCGCCGGAAAATCGGGGCCCGGCGCATCCCAGTCGCGCATGCAGCCGTCGTCGGCCGACGGCGCGCACGGCGCGCAGTCGGCCGGAAAATCGCCCCAGAAAGCGCCGACCTCGCCCGCCAGCGCGGCGCAGCTGGCCGGCAGCGTGTCGGCCACCAGCCAGACGGTCTTACCGGCCAGCCAGGCGCCGGCCAGGGCGCCGGCGAACTCGAGGCTGTCTTCAATGCAGAGGGCGATGTCGCGCGCGGCGCTGCGGCGGCCGAGGGCGGTCCAGGCGCGCACGCGCGCCAGCAGCTCGCCGTGCGCGACGGGCGCGCCGGCGCGCCAGCCGGCCAGTGCGCCGGGCTCGCGGGCGGCGAGACGATCGAAAAATTCAAGCATGATGCAGCTTTTTAAAACGCATGCGCAGCAGGTATTCGCCGCCGAACATCAGACCCATCAGCACGTAGGAAACGACGCCCGTGTAGAGCGACCAGACGGCTTCGGGGGAGAACAATGCGGTGCCGAGGCAGACCGCGCCGTTGAAGACGAAAAACACGCACCAGGCTTGCGTGACGCGGCGGGTATAGCCGACCGCGACGGCCGGCAGGTCGGGCTCGCGCAGGCGCGCCAGGCGCTCGATCATCGACGGGCCGGACAGCAGGCTATAGCCGAAGGCGCACAGGAAGGCGGCGTTCACCAGCACCGGATACAGCTTCAGGGGCAGCACCGCGTTCGAGGCCACCGCCAGCGCGGCCAGCACCAGCGCACCGCCCGCACTCCAGCGCGCCGCCGGGCTCAGTGTCAGCGTCGGCAGGCGCGTGGCGGCCGTCACCAGCAGCAGCCCCGCCAGCCAGCGCGGCTCGATGCTGCCGTGGCCCAGCCAGATGGCGAGGGGGTACACCAGCGTCAGCACGCCGGTCAGCGCATTCCACAGCACGGACTCAGGCCGCCTGCTCTTCCGTCAGGCCGGCCAGCGCATTGACGACATCGTCGATCGTGCGGATGGTCTTGAACACTTCCGGCTGCAGGCGCTTGCCGGTGGTCTGCTTGAGTTTCACGGCGAGGTCGACGGCGTCGATGCTGTCGATATCGAGGTCGCTGTACAGGTTCGACGCGGGCGTGAGCGCATCGCGGTCGAGTTCGAACATTTCGGCCAGCAGGTCGGCGACCCAGACAAAGAGTTCGTCGCGGTTCATGTCGTTGATGACTACCATCGTTTCCTCACTTTTTGCGGTTGGCTTCGATCATCGCTGCGAGCGCGCGCACCGATGCAAAATGGCGGCGCGTCTCCTGCGATTCGGCCGACAGCGTGATGCCGTAGCGCTTTTGCAGCGCCACGCCGATTTCCAGCGCGTCGATCGAAT
>Ga0213837_1001042_pt1 | contig 17828 bp, 13 predicted proteins | sample SWPATP12_FD_160572 | JGI IMG/M metagenome (GOLD analysis project Ga0213837, IMG submission 160572) | Coastal seawater microbial communities from Marineland, Florida, United States - SWPA TP1 #2 | ecosystem: Environmental > Aquatic > Marine > Coastal | place: USA: Florida | collected 2016-08-06
TACGGTTAAGCCAATGCCCGCAAAAATACCGTAAAACAGCCCATTTAAAACTTGCAACGCGATTAAATGCCATACTTGAGTGGCAAAAAACACCCCTAAATAAAATACAATGGCACAACAAAATGCCACCGCAAGCATCGCAACTTTATTGTATTTTTTAGCAAGCTTTGCCCCATACAGCATGATAGGAATTTCTAACAGTGCCACCACACCCATAAACAGCCCGGGCGTATGTTCAGCAAATCCTAGTTCAGTAATGCTATAAAGCGGCAGTGCCGATGAATACATAATATTGCCCGTTGAACCAAGCATAATAGCTAAGCCCAACAACCAAAATGATAAACTCGCTGCGGCTGCAGGCTCTCTGCCATGTTGTGATTTTTTAGCGCTGTAGTCAGGAATAAACTTAAATGCGAAGATTAGCGCAACCAAGGCACACACCGCAGCAAAGTAAAACGAGCGGCTAAACTCGCCTCCAGCAGCTAACATATAACCAAGCGGCGGGCCGCCGACCCAAGCAAAGGAAATAGCTGCACGTAAACGGGAATTAAAACTGGTAATGTCGATGTTCTGTTGACGCCCCGCCCATTGTCTTGCCACAGTCATCATTTGCGGAATTGCCGCATTGCCCATCGCAAGAAACAACACGCCTGCGAGCAATACTTGCCAAAATGCAGTGGCATTCGCAAAGGTCACTAACGCACACACCATACCTGATACAGCCACCATAAATAACTTTCGCGCACTGGTGCCTTTATCTGCCATGCCACCTAACCACTGACTAATAACTAACCCAGTAATGGTGACCGCCATCATATAAACACCTAAATACACGGGCGGTGTTTGCAGCCCTTCGACAATGAATAAGCTCATCAATGGGTTAACAAATGCCCCCATTAACCCGGTTAGCATACTTAGAAGAATAAAAATTACACCATGCTGTTTCAGCAATGCTTTCACTCACAACCCCACATTAATACGACACGTGAACAGATATTTAAAGGGCGCAAATTATACACAGTTTTAGCGAAAACTTCATTTTGTAATACAAATAAAATTAAGCCTACCATTGATAGTTAAAATCTATCAACATGATATAAACAATCAGTTTTACCAAACTAAAACACCTTCATATAATGGCTGCAACAAAACGCCAATGCCTTGGTGACTTATGAAGAGGTTTATTATGAAATTTAATCGCACACTGACTTTAAGCGCACTTGCTCTTGCAATCAGCCTTCCTGCATCCGCTGCTACACTTACCAAAGACAATGGTGCAGCTGTAGGTGATAACCAAAACTCCATTACAGCTGGCCCGCGTGGCAGCGTTTTACTTGAAGACGTTCATCTAATTCAAAAACTGCAACGTTTTGCTCGCGAACGTATTCCTGAGCGTGTTGTTCATGCTCGTGGTACAGGTGCACATGGTGTGTTTGTTGCGAGTAAAAACCTTGAAGACCTAACCATTGCTGCGCCGTTTGCACAAGCAGGCAAAGAAACAGAAGTATTCGTTCGTTTTTCATCGGTTATTCACGGTAAAGGTAGCCCTGAAACTCTACGTGACCCACGCGGTTTTGCTACAAAGTTTTATACAGATCAAGGTAACTGGGACTTAGTGGGTAATAACTTACCTGTGTTCTTTATTCGTGATGCGATTAAGTTTCCAGATATGGTGCATTCATTAAAACCATCTCCGGTTGATAATATTCAAGATCCAAATCGCTTTTTTGATTTTTTCTCACATGAACCAGGTTCAACACATATGCTGACATGGGTTTATAGTGACCATGGAACACCAGCAAGCCTGCGTAAAATGGATGGCTTTGGAGTGCATTCTTATAAAATGATCAACAAAGACGGTGACGTAAAATACGTAAAATTTCACTGGCTTAGCCAGCAAGGCATTGAAAACTTAAATGCTAAGCAAGTTACTGAAGTACAAGGTAAAGATTTTCAGCATTTAACCCGTGATCTGTACCAAGAAATCAATAAAGGTAATTACCCGAAATGGGACTTATACATAAAAGTATTAGACCCTTCTGAACTGGATGACTTTGATTACAACCCGTTAGATGCAACAAAAATGTGGTTAGGTGTTAAAGAGACCAAAGTGGGTACCATGACACTCAACCGTATGCCAGGCAACTTCTTCCAAGCAACAGAACAAGTCGCTATGGCCCCTGCGAATATTATTCCGGGTATTGAACCATCAGAAGATCGTTTGTTACAAGGTCGTGTGTTTTCATATGCCGACACCCAAATGTATCGTTTAGGTGCAAACCACCAGCAGTTACCAATTAACCGCGCCAAAGTAGAAGTGGTTAATTACAACCAAGACGGTGCGATGAACTTTGGTCATACCACCAGCAATGTGAACTATCAGCCAAGCCATGAAAACGTGCAAGAAAACCCAATTGCTCGTAAGGCACAAACTAAGCTGGCTGGCTATGTACAACAAGCAGCCATTAAAAAGCAGCAAAACTTTGCTCAAGCTGGTGTGTTATATCAAAGCTTTTCTAAACAACAGCGTACAAACCTGATCAACAACTTAGCGGGTGATTTAGGGAAGGTAAAAGATAGCAAGGTAAAGCACATTATGCTCAGCCACTTTTACAAAGCAGACACCGAATACGGCATGCGCTTAACCAAAGCCGTCGGCGGTAACCTAGCGACCGTGAAAAAACTAGCAAGCTCACTTTAATTCACTCTCCCAACCTTGATGAGGAAGGCACGTCCTTCCTCTTTTTTTTAGGAGTTAACTATGCGAATTTTTACTTTTTTACTGCTGAGCCTTTTATTAACATGCAACCCAGTTAATGCTGATCAGCAAACAGACTCACAGACGCAATATCAAACCTTACTTGCCTATTATTTTGCTGCTGCGCGAACCGCAGAGAACGACATCATTGAACAATTTGTTGAGGCCGGATTACCAATCAACAGTGTTAATGAAAAAGGCTATACCGCGCTGATGATTGCCACTTATCATGGCCACAAACAAACGGTAAACCAACTATTAGCATTAGGCGCCAATGCTTGCCTTGAAGATAAACGCGGCAATACCGCTTTGATGGCCGCTATTTTTAGAGGTGAATTTAGCATCGCTAAAACATTAATGAAGCAAGACTGCGACACAGAGCATGCGAATAAAGCAGGGCAAACCGCCGAAGCATTTGCAGCACAATTTGGTCAACAGCATGTACTCGCTTTACTTACGCAATATAAGAAAGCAAAACAATAAAAAAAGCCCAGTGGGGAAACTGGGCTTTGAGCAGTGAAACAATGTTAGTCGAAGGACACTGTCACTGGGTTAGAACAAACAGTATCAGATACACAAACTTGATATTCATAGCTTGGTAACTCAGCTTTACGCTCTACATCGCGATAGAAACCACGATCAGCTACTGTTTCAAGTAGTTCACCATTACGGTAGATGCTTACTTGATCAGCCACAGTTTGCCAGCTTAAATCAACACGCATAGTACCTAAACGTGTTTTGTTAGCACGTTTAACCGATAGCTCAATTTCAACATCAGATACCACAACCGTTTGCGTGAACGTATCTGTTTGACCTTCGCTATCTGTCGCAGTTAGCGTCACTTCATAGCTGCCTGCTTGTGCGTAAGTATGCATAGGATCAGCATCTGTTGATGATGCACCGTCACCAAAATCCCACGCCCAAGCAACAATATCGTCATTGCTATCTGTGCTGGTATTAGTGAAAGTGACATCTAAACCTGATGTTTCAAATGCAAAGCCAGCTTGTGGAGGCTGCGGGCTCACTTCACCAATAGCGCTAAACGTCAGTGACCAGCTGTTTAAAGTACCGGTATCAGCAGACAGTACGTCTTTGACATTGAGTACCCAATCACCTGTCGCAACTTCGCCATTAAAGTTAGCCAGCGAATAGCTTTGTACTAAGTCATCTGCACCACCGCCAGATTGGCTGTGAAGCGTTGCAGTTGTTCCTTGCGGCGACGTTAATGTAACGATTAAATCACCAATGTAAGTATGAGTAATATCAATACTTGCATCCGTTGAGAACACAGTAAGTTCATCAGCTACAGTAATTACCGAATCAATACCCGTGTCATTGTTATCTGGAATAGACACTGGTGTTTCATTTGAGAAAGTAAAGTCATTTAAGCCAACAGGGTTAACAAACAGTGACGCACTGCTTTGTTTAGCTAACTCACCTGATGTTGCATCAACAACAAAACTATAACTGCCCCATGCTGTTGCTTCTTGTGTTGGTACCGTTAGTGTAACTACATCTCCAGGTACAGCTTCTGTTTGCGATAGTGTTGCGCCCGCTAAATCAGCTTGAAGTGCTAGGCTAACGACACCATCCCACTGGGCGATTGAACCAATTTCAAAGGTATATGTTGCAGTTTCACCAGCAGTAATTTGCTGTGAACTTGGCGACACTGAGATTTTGAAGCTTGGAGTCGGATCAGCTTGCTCAAGTGCTTGATTCACATTTAAGCGATTGCCAGACACTGTTTTGCCTTGCAGCGCTTCATTTTGGTCACCGCTATTCATTAGCAACTCTTTAAGTTCAAGCGCTGATAAATCAGGGTTGATCGAAAGCACTAATGCAGCTGCACCAGCAACATGCGGTGTTGCCATTGATGTACCAGAATAGCTAGCGTAACCATTGCCCGGTACCGTTGATAAAATTGCACTACCTGGTGCGCCTAAATCAACACTTGTTAAACCCCATTGTGAAAAGCTCGACATGTTATCTCTGTTGTCAGTACTGGCAACTGATAATACGCTGTCATGCTCGTAGTTAGACGGATAATGAGGGTTTTGATCGTTATCAACCGCATCGTTACCCGCTGCTGCTACAAATAGAATATCGGCTTGTTCACTTGCCGTAATAGCATCTGCCAGTGCTTGGCTAAAGCCACCGCCACCCCAGCTGTTATTTAAAACACGTACATTTACGCCTTGGTTTTTAAGATCAACCATGTAATCGATACACTTAATTGCATCAGAAGTTGAACCTGTACCATCTGCACTTAAGAACTTACAGCCCGCAATTGATACCTCATGATTCACACCAACAACACCGGTGCCATTGTTACCTGACGCACCTATTGTGCCCGATACGTGAGTACCATGGCCTTGGTCATCCATTGGATCACCTGAGTCGGTAATCGCATTAATACCGTGCACGTCATCGATGTAACCATTACCGTCATTATCGATACCATCACCCGGAATTTCGCCTGGGTTGATCCATGCGTTATCAGCTAAATCTTCGTGGCTGTAATCAACACCGGTATCAATTACACCAACAACAACTTCGCGGCTACCGGTTGAGATTGACCATGCTTCAATTGCATCAATGTCAGCATCGGCGACACCACCTGTTTGACCTTCGTTGTGTAAACCCCACAGCGACGAAAAATCAGGATCATTAGGTACACTGGCAATCGATACACGGTAGTCAGGCTCTACATATTCAATAGCAGCATGGTTTTGTAGGCGTTTGATAGCTTCTTTGCTGCTCATACCTGAAACTTTAAATTTAGCTAAACGGCCAGACAAAATAGCTGAATAGTTATCATCGACACCATCTTTGTTGATATCGCTGATGGTGGCTTTAACTAAGCTACGAGCATGGGCACGCATTGCAGCAGAGGTGCCTTTTTTATACATAACAAGTACAGAGTCTTCACTTGCACCAACGACGGTTGTTTTTGCTGGTGTGCTGATTTGTGCAGCACCTAAACATGGTAATAAGGCTAGGCTTAATACAGATAATTTAGTTTTCATATTTACTATCCATAATTTGTTGAACTGATCGAATCACTATGACCCGACCACCAAAGCTCATTACTTCTGAATGATGAATATCACGTGGCATATTTCATAAATGGCAAATTGCAGATAACAGGCAAGAAAAAAAATGATGCTAAGTTTAAATCCATACTTTTTTGCTGATTGAATCAATAAAAATACGTCCAATTCACACTTTTTTGTGAAAAAAGCACCCTCAATGATCCATTAATATTTCTCCAACTTTTTTACTGCTTTTAAATCAAAACCCATACTAAAACCTAAACAAACACACATAACCAATTGAAAATAAGTAATTTATAAAAACCACAAAAACTGATGATTTTATATTATTCCAAATCTGTCTAAAGTAATTTTCTTGTTATTTGTACGACCTCACAGTCACAACTAACAAAGTTGCTTCATTCACTTCTGATTGTTAGCTAACAGTTGAATATCACAGAAATTAATCCGGCAAGGCATGCTGGTACATGGTTCTAAAAGCGAAAATAATAATTTTAGAGCTTTGATTAATAATAATTTAAAGGAAATAATCATGAAGTTAAGAAAGTCTCTACTTACCTGTGCAATTACTATTGCGTTAGGTTCAAGCTTTGCAGCAAGTGCAAACACAGATGATAAAACACAATCTAGCACTGAGCTTGCAAGCCAAGTTTCAATATTGGGTGTATCAAACTCAATTACCCTAGATCAAGTATCGGTTACCGGTGTTGGTAACGATGCGGTTATTGCTCAACAAGGTACAGGTCATCGTGCAGAAACTGTCAGTGTAGGTGATGGCAACATGGTTGAAGTAAGCCAAGCACAAACATCTAACTTATCTCTTATCTACAACACAGGTGACGATAATACTGTTTCGCACAGCCAAAACGGCACCATGAATGGCGCATTGTCTGAAACTGTTGGTGTTGGCAATGCTATTCGCGTTGAGCAAGAAGGTGCAGGATTCTTTGGTGTTAACAACGAAGCTATCAACGTCATGGTTGGTGATGAAAATAGCGCAACTGTAACGCAAGGTGATGGTGGCCATTGGTTCTACAACTTTGATTTACAGGGTAACAGCAACACAATCAGCGCAGAGCAAAGCGGCTTACTAAATGAAGCAACGTTCAATGTAATTAGAGGTGATGATAACAGCATCGAAGTAATGCAAGAGGGTGTTTTCAATGCGTTTACCTCTGATGAAGTAATTGGCAACGGCAATGAAATTACTATTGACCAAACAGGTTTCTTCAACAGCGCTGAGCTTACTTCGCTGCATGGTGATTATAACGAAGTTGAGTTTGAGCAAGATGGTGACTCTAACAGCGCATTAGTTGCAGAAATCACAGGCAATGACAACGAGGTTAAGTCTGATCAAGAAGGCAACAGCAACAGCTTTGAGTCAGGCGTGATTGTTGGTGATGGCAATACATTATTGGTCAATCAAAAGCATGACAGCAATACCGCTGGCTTAGATGCTATTGGCAACGACAACGAACTCACTGCATTCCAAAATGGTAACGGTAATGATGTGTACTTAGGTGCTATTGGCGATAGCAATGAGTTTGTTGCTAACCAAATTGGTGACGCAAACAGTGCTCACGTTGCTAACTTCAATGGTAGCGACAACAACGTTGATATTGCTCAAGGCGGCAATGAAAACACTGTACTAGTGCAGTCTTCATACCCAGACGACTCACTCTCTTCAAACGATAATGACATTGCAGTTAATCAGCTTGGTGACCTTAACGAAGCGGCATTAACATTCGCAAGCGTGCTTGATAGCAACAACAACCAAGTTGCTTTCACACAAGTTGGTGAACTCAATGCCATCGACCTGATTATGGAAGGTAGCAACAACTCTGTTGATATTAGCCAAACAGGCTCAGAAAACTTTGTTGTAGGTATCGGTGAAAGTGCATTCTTGCTAGGCGGTGAGGGTAACTCACTGGTCGTTGTACAAGACGGCAACGCAAACCTTGTTGAAGGCTCAATGATTGGCTCTAACAGCACAGTTGTTATCACTCAACTAGGTGATGGCAATACCGCAACTGTAACCCAAGAATAATCGCTTAAGAGGGAGCCTTGCTCCCTCATTCCATTATGAAAATAAAAAACTTACTACGCATATGTTGCATCGTGCTTGCAGCTCAAAGTACGGCTAGTTATGGCGAAGACCTCGAAATCGATGGCTTAGTACTCGATAGAAGTATTAGCCGATTTGGCCATCAATTTTATTTTGAGTTTGCCAACCTATGGCGCGATCTACCTTCAACAGCAGGTTTTAATATCGAAATAAAAGAAACGGTATTACCCCGAGCGGGGACTCGACTTGTCTTAAAAATGAATAACCAAATAGTGTACGTCACTTATTTAGGACGTCGCTTAGAGCCATTAAATGAACGTGTAAAACAAGCCATGTATAGCGTGATGGATGCCATGGCACGCAGTCAAATGCAGCAATCAACACCTGATATGGCAAAAAATGGATGGTAAAATGAAATACTTAACAACACTAATAATAATCCTCTGCCCTCTTTCTAGTTGGGCAACCGAACTCGTTTATACCCCAATTAACCCAAGCTTTGGTGGCAGCCCATTAAATGCCAGCATGCTACTTAATAAAGCGCAATCACAAAACAAGCACAAAGCGCCAGTTATCGAACAAACCTACGGGGAAAAATTTCAAGATTCGTTAGAGCGTACATACTTAAATAGAATGGTACGAGAAATCACAGATATGGCATTTGGTGACGAAATCGACGACAGCATCTTTAATGGTGACTCGACCTTTATGACGGGTGATTATGAAATTCAAATTATAACCAGTACCAGTGACACAATCACCGTTAGAATTACCAATACCTCTGATGGCACAGTGACAGTAATTGAAGTACCGAGGTTTGGATAATGAAGACACTCACATTAGCAGCAATGGTATTACTTCTGTCGGGTTGTTCATCAATGGGCAATTTAATCCCGCCGAGTAAACAACTAGCAGACTCTCTTGAGCCAACCGAAACTTTCCAGGCTTTGCAGGCTCTTCCTCAACCAATGGGAAGCATTCCTGTGTCAGTGTACTCATTTCGTGACCAAACTGGGCAATACAAACCACAGGCAAATGTAAGCTCATTTTCTACCGCAGTAACACAAGGTGCTAACTCTATTTTAGTGCAAGCATTGCATGAATCTGATTGGTTTATTCCGGTAGAACGCGAAGGTCTACAAAATATCTTAACTGAGCGTAAAATAATTCGCGCTGCGCAAGCCGAAAACGATAAGCTACCTGAATTACCACCGCTCACGACAGCTAAAATAATCTTAGAGGGCGGTATCATTAGCTACGACACAAATATCAAAACCGGCGGGATTGGTATGGAATACTTCGGGATTGGCGCATCAGAGTTATACCGTGAAGATGCAATTTCAATTTATTTACGCGCTGTTGATGTTCGCACAGGCCAAGTTTTGCTATCCGTTGCGACAAGCAAAAAAGTGCTCAGTCAAGAAATGCGCGCAGGCTTCTTTCGCTATGTGAGCTACAAGCGTCTTGCAGAAGCAGAAGCCGGATTCACCGACAATGAACCTATGAGTATTTGCGTAACACAAGCAATTGAAAAAGCGCTTAGCGACCTTGTATTAAAAGGTATTAACAAAGGTATTTGGTCTGCAAAAGCGGTCTAATTTAATGAATATATTAGTGTGGCGCTGAACATCACAGCGCCCAATTTGAACTTTCTGCTTAATTATCCATCGAAATAAATACTTATAGCATTCAGTTATACCAATTCGCTTAATTAAGTAGTCTATTTTGAGGCAATAAAACCTCGTTGATAGCAAGGCAAAAATTTCGTTATTTAGTTTTTCTAAATCAGAAATTTTTAACGCAGATAGCGACAGGTTTAATCCCTCAAAATGATTAAGTATTATTGCGGGTTGGTATTAATTAAGTTTTATTTATGAAATGGATTACCTTCTCCAAATGCGCTTATTCTCTTATTGTTTTAGCCGCACTGATTACTCTAGTCATCACAATTGATAATTTTGACAGTTCAAAAAGTCTGCCAATTGGTTTTGTTTTATGGGGGATTTCGCCCTATTTATTAATGGCGTGGATGGTTGAACACAGTAAAACAAGAGTGGCACAAATTGCCACGTTTATTGTCACTATTATGTGTGTCTTATTTGGTACTGTGACCATAGGTTCAATCTATTTTTCTCATGATGCACAATCAGCGCTGGTGTTTCTTTTTGCTCCATTATGGCAATGGCTAGGATTATTAATACTCTGTATTCCACTGTATTTTATGAATAAGGTCACATCTAAATCGAACCGAGGCTCGAATAATGGAAGCTAAACGGAAACACGATTTTGAAGGCTACTTGCTTGAAGCTGGATTTTTAAGCATCGAGCAAGTGCTAAACCAGCTTTAATAGCAAACACTACCACTGGGATTAAACTAGCTGCAGTTTGTCACTGTGTATTTTGTAAAGACAAACTCACTGCCATGTAATTTTGTGCCCAATTAGCCAGCTCCACGCGGTTACGCGATGCCGTTTTTTTGAATGCACTGTACAGATGGGTTTTAACTGTATGATCGCTGATATTTAAACGCTCTGCGATATCTCGATTACTCGCACCTTGGGCAAGTAAGTGAATCACTGATTTTTCTCGTTTAGTCAGTAAGCTGAGGTCAATATCTGTATTTACCGAATCGTTACTAGCATTGAATTGGCTGCGAGACATTGCAGATAGCATATGGTTAAAGGTAGTAGAAATACTCTTACGGCTAAAAAACAGCTCGCCATTGATCACTCTGACCAGCCCTGCAAAAATATCCTCAGGTGATTGATCTGCAAAAAACACCCCTTTAATGCCATTTAAAAGTAAGTTTTTTTCGCAAATTGCATTAGCGTCCGCATTAAAAATAACCACTAAATGTTGCTTAGCAAGTTGCACTAACTCTGCAGGTAGTAAGTCTTTCCAATGTGCGTCAGTGCTATCAATCAAATAAAGGTTAAACTCTTCGCGCATAGAGTCTTGAGGCAAGCTTGCATCGACTTTCACGCGCATAAAAAACGCATCGAGTATTTTAATTAAATATTGATAATTTTGACTGCGGTTTTGTAACCTTGGCTGTGTTTTTAGAAATACAGAAGTTGGTTGAATCATCTCATTTCTTCCTTGAAACATTTTATTCACAATACCTAATTTAGATACATGATTCAACCGTTCATAAGCCTTTATTTTGGCAATTTACAACATTACTAACCCATTTGGATGGCCAGACGCTCAGGTTAATATAATGTAAACAAACAATACTCACATCTCCCCTTTTAGAGCGAATCATCAAGTAGTTTGTAAAAACGTGAAGTTACACCATTCGTCCAACCGAATCCTTGTTGTACTGTGTATTCGCCACCACCTGCACGGCTAACTAATTCACACACATTGTATTTTTCAAGGAGGCACTTATCTTCTGCAAAACGCATTTCGATCATACTCAGCCAGTTTTTTATGATCGCCTGTGCCTCGCTGACAAAGCCATACTCTGTTAAACCTTTTACAGCAAACCATTGCAGTGGCGCCCAACCATTAGGACTATCCCATTGCTGTGATGTACTACACAATGTTGTCACTAAACCACCGGGTTTTAAAAACTCACTTATCAGTTTTTGCTTTACTTGTTGGGCTTGTTGTACAGATGCAGCGCCTACAAACAAAGGAACAACCATTGCCATCGAATCGACACTACTTTGCTGATTGAGTCGAATGTTGTAATCACGATAAACACCCGCCTCAGAATTCCAACAATAGGTATTAATAGCCTCTAAGCGTAGTGCAGCCAGCTCAGCAATTGACTGGCTCTTTTGTTCTTCACCAAGTAAACGGTAAAAACGAGATAACGTATGCTCTAAGTTATAAAGTAAGCTATTCAAATCAACCGGTATGATATTGGTTGTTTCAATGCTTTTTAAGTCATTATGATCACAAAGCCAACGGCTACTAAAGTCCCAGCCAGACTCGCATGCAGCACGAATATGTTGAAAATAACTTTGCTGCTGCTCACTAGTTAGCCCTTCAGCGTCATGTAAATCTTCTTTCAACGACTCTGGTCGTGGCGAGCGGGCGCTATCCCAATATCGATTTAAAATAGCCCCATCAGACATTTTAACGACACGCTTAGTAGCTTGTTTATCGTCAACTAACTCTTCACACCCTTTCATCCAAAACTGATATTCAGCTTCAAGTGCTATGACGGCGTTTGCCAGCCAAGTTAAATCTGCTTCATGTTTATATTTAGCGTCCCATAGCATCGCTATCATTAACGCCAAAACAGGTGGTTGCGAGCGAGAGCTATAATAAACACGGTTACCATTTGGAATACAGCCATTACGTTCTTGTAGGTCAATAAAGTTATTAACCATGGCTTCAATGGTGGCTAGGTCGCCACAATCTTCTAAACCCAAGGCTGTAAAATAACTATCCCAATAATAAATTTCTTGAAAACGGCCACCCGGCACAATGTAGTCAAACTGCAAAGGCATTAGTGAGCTTGCTAAATCAGTATCAGCATTGCGATGCAAATGCGGCCATAGGTCAAGAATATACTGTTTAACTGATGTGGTATCTAATTTCGCAGTCGGAATAGACTGATCAGCAAAAACAAAGTTCGACATCACAAATTCACGCAACGTATCACCTTTTAAAGGGCCTACAAGTTGATATAACTCACAAGCACTTTGCCAAGATAAGTTTGGCACTGCATCGGCAAACATTTTTGAATCAGCAAACACTTCTGCTAGCTGTACGTCTTTAAATAATTGGCTATTAACGAAGTTCATGATAATCCCTTATGCTGCGCTTGAAGCCGCTTGATACTGTGGTTTTAGAGTGATTTTCTTAAAGATTGAAACGGTGATTAATAGCAAGGCTATTGGCACTAATGTGAGATAAAATGCATGCTGACCGCTAAATTTATCAAATACAAAGCCCGTAATAATTGAACCTGTTGTTCCACCTAATGCAGAGAAAACCACAATTAAACCAGTCATAGCAGCATGCTTGTGCTTAGCAAGTGAACTCAGCATCACAGAGTTAAGTAACGGGTAAATCGGTGCCATAAAAAAGCCAATCAACGGCAGCATGTATGCTGCAAAAGGCACATCAAACACACTTTTCACTTGGCTTCCATCTACATCGTGAGTCAAAGGCAGCACCAATAATACGAGCACACCCATAGCGACCAAGCAGCCCATTAATAAACTGAACCAACTAATAAACCTAAGTACTTGCCCTGCTACCAAACGACCAAGCGCTAACGCAGCTGCAAACAAACTGGCAAGTTGGATACTGACATCAACAGGCAATTTTAAAACTTGGTTATTAAAGGTCGGCAGCCAAGTGCCCACGCCTTGCTCAATTAGTACATACATAAATGCACTAACAACAAAAATAAGCACAAGGGGTTGGTAAGTCAGCTTTAACATATCAATAAAATCATGAAGCTGCGATTGCTGATTAGTTTTTAGTTCTGGCGATTTTATTGGTGCCGCAATCACAGAAATAAACGCCACCGCAACAATCACTGCAAGCAAGTAATAAACATTCAACCAGTGGCTACTTTGCGGGTTATCAGCGTCTATAAATAACGCAAAAATCCAATAGCCCGACAGCACCCCTAGCATAAACACCCCTTCAATGGTGTTTAATAACGCTGAATGTTTATTAGCATTATCAGTCACTTGACCAATAACAGAGTAAACAGAGATTTTCATAACAGCAAAGCTGCAACCAATTGCGGCAAATAGTGCTTTTAAAATCCAAAAGTCGGCAATGCTCGGAACAACCAAGCACATTGCTGCTACCAGTAATAAAGCACCGAGCATAGCAATTTTATAGCCTATGCGAGGGATAAATGACGCCACTAAAAATGACACAATGGCAATACTAAGATCCTTAAATCCTTCAAGAACAGACGCCTGAGTTTTGCTTACATCTAAGCTATTGATTGCTTGTAAAATAACAGTGCCTACACTATTGAGCATAATAGCAAAGACAAAATAGCTGCATGCCAGCGCGATAGTTATTCTTATAGGATTCATTCACTTCAACCTATGATTATTTTTATTCAGTCTAGTTTAGCGCAAAACAAAATGCAAACGTTTGCATTTAAAGTTACACATATTGCTAACATTCAATAGGTTTAGCGCTGACTCGACTGCCTATTTACTAGTTCTATTTCAACAACTTGAGATTCTACCGACTGGCCTGCTAACTGGGCTAACAACTTTTCAACAAGAATAACTGAAGCGCGTTGAGTATTTTGTTTAATACTCGACAAAGATGGGTGACTGATATCTGCCATGGCAATATCATCAAAGCCCACGAGGGCAACGTCGTTTGGAATACTAATGTAACGCTCTTTCAGGGCTTTCATCGCACCAAAAGCCACCATGTCACTACATGCCATAATGCCATCAAAGCACAGCCCTTTTTCTACCAACAATTGGTTAATTCCTTTATAAGCAGCACTACTAGTAATATCGATAGAAACCACGTGAGGAGTGGCTTTGGCTTCATTAATAGCATCTAAATAACCACGGTGGCGTTCACTAATTTCAGCGTGCCCAGGGTCACCTAAAAACAATATGTTTTTAGCGCCATTTGACAATAAGTGCTCAGTCGCTATGCGACCACCTAAATAATTATCGCTGCCAACAATTGGGTAACTGCTGGGTGTTTTTGGATCGCCCCACACAACTAAAGGAACACCAGCATTCGCTGCAGCTTCAATATTTGCTTGGCTTTTACCTTGGCCAACCACAATAATGCCATCGGCACGGCGGCTATTTATAAAGTAATTAGCCCAATCATCACTGGCCATAAATGAGTTAGAAAGTAATAACTCTAAGCCAAATTTGTTTAACGCTAAATTTATTTCACCGACAATTTTAAGTAAGAAAGGATCATTAATAGACTGTTCTGTATCACCATCGAGGTTAATAATAACCGCAACAACATTGGTTTTTTGGGTGCGAAGGCGGCTAGCAGCTGTGTTTAAACTAAAGTTATGTTTTTTTGCCAACTGTTGAAGCTTGTCGCGAGTTTCCTGTTTTATCAATGGGTTATCATTGAGCGCGCGGGATACTGTCGACGTAGAAACACCGGCTAACTTAGCAAGATCGGCTAACTTTAATTTTCTATCGTTCATGAAACTGAAACACTGCCTTCCTTTAAAATATATGCTGGCAATATACCACCATTTTGGTTAAATCGCTGCGCCAAAGAGCATAATATTTTTTCAGTAAGCAAAACAGACCAACTCACCCTGTGGGTAAAAAAAGGACAAAAAATTGAAAAAACAAATTGCAAACGTTTGCATAAATCTTTATGGTTTATAAAAGCAAGGTGTTAACAATTGCAAAATATTCGCTAATACATTGCTTTCAACAACATAAAAAATGGGAACACACAATGACAACTACATACACACGCACTGTGCTAGCCTCTGCAATTTTGCTAGCTTTGAGTGGCCAAACAGTTATGGCCGAAGAGCAAACTGAGCAACCAGCTAAAGAAAAAGTAGAACGAATTATTGTATCGGGTACACCAGCGGGTATTGGGGTACGTAAAATTGATGCTGGCTATGCCGTGACCAATATCGATGCAGATCAAATTGTTAAATTATCGCCAAAAAGTACAGCTGATTTATTCAAAGCCGTGCCGGGTGTGTGGGTAGAAAGCTCGGGTGGTGAGTCTGGCGCGAACGTATTTGTACGTGGTTTCCCTGGTGGTGGTGATGCACCATTTTTAACATTAAGCCTTGAAGGTTCGCCAATTTATCCTGCGCCTACTTTGTCATTTTTAGAAAACTCGTCGTTATTCCGTTTAGATGAAACAATCGAAACGATGGAAGCATTACGCGGTGGTCCAAACCCTGTTGTATCAAATGGCCAACCAGGTTTAACAACTAACTTCCGCCTTAAACGTGGTAGTGAAGATACCGAAGGTGTATTCAAATACACAACTTCAGATTATGACCTACAACGCATTGACGCTATGGTTAGTGGTGAGATTTCTGATGACTTATTCTTTATGGTGGGTGGTTATGTTAAAAGCTCTCCAGGTATTCGTGATGCAGGTTTCACATCAGAAAAAGGCAGCCAGTTCACAATTAATATCACTAAAGAATTAGAAAACGGCACCATTAACTTATACACGCGTCAAACAGACGACCATGGTGCTTGGTACTTACCAACGCCACTAAATGTTGACGGTGTTGACGCAAGCTACACGCAGCTGGGTACTCTAAATCGCCAAGCGACTATTTACACTGGTGCAAATAATGACGAGCAACAGATCGACTTAGGTGAAGGCCGTGGTTGGAAAGGTCATGTTTCTGGTGGTAGTATCAAACTTGAATTCGATAACGGTTGGAGCTTCACAGATCGCTTCAACATCACCAAAGGTGATGCAAACACGTACGGCTTAGTACCGGCAGGCTCTGCAACAACAGTGGGTGCAGTGGCTGATAACGGTGAAACAGCAACAGGTGCAGTAACTGGCACAGAATACGATGCAGACACAGCGGTCCAACAACTTGGCCGTTGGGTGGTATTAAAAGAAATTAGCGCATTCACCAACGATTTAGCATTTGCTAAAAAGCTTGATAATTTATCACTGGCCTTTGGTTATTACACAGCAAGCACATCAGCAAATGACTGGTGGAGCTTAGGTAACACAGCGTACCACGTGCTTGAAGCAGGCGGCGAAATGCTAGACGGCATCGAGTGTAATGCAAGTGTTGATGGTTGTGACTTCAACTACGATATCAACTCTACAGGCGATGCACGCACCAATGCCTTTTACACAACAGCTCAATATAAATTCAACGATGATTTTACGCTTGATGCCGGTGTTCGTTTTGAAAACCACGAAGTGGAATACTCGGTTGATGAAGGTCTTGATGGCGTAATCGACAAGTCAGTTCAATATGACGAAAGCAAAACATCGTGGACAACGGGTATCAACTACTCAATTAATGATGACATGGGTGTATTTGCTCGCGTAAACCGTGGTTACAAAATGCCTTACTTCGACGACTTCCGCGATAACTTTAGCGCATACGAAGGTGGCGAAAAGCTAATAAAAGAAGTAACACAAGCCGAGTTTGGTTATAAACTATTAACTGATAGCACCGATTTCTATGCAACATTGTTCACTAATGAAGTAAAAGGTGACACCTTTGTTCGTCGCCCTGGTGTACCAGCTGAAATCTTAACCAACGAAGCATACGGTATTGAGCTTGATTATAACTACAACCACGAATCTGGTTTCTCAGTTAACTTAAACTCAACACTTCAAGAAACAGAAATCACAGAAAGCCCAAGCAACGAAGGTAACGAAAGCCAACGTCAGCCAAAATGGCAAGTACGTGTAACACCAAGTTATGACTTTGAAGTAAGCGATATGTATGCAACCTTATACGGCACAATCTCAGCGGTTGATGATCGTTGGGGCGACAACGAAAACACAGTTGTATTAGAAGGTTACGAAAAAGTAGACATTGGTTTAATTGTTGAGCCTATGGAAGGTATTAAAGTGCAATTAGCGGTTGATAACTTAACTGACGAGCAAGGCATCACCGAAGGTGACCCTCGTAATGCTGATGCACCGAATGGTCGTTACATTATGCCTCGTACTACACGCTTAAGCATTAGCTACGAGTTTTAAGCGATTCTCCCAAACCCCTTGATTGAAAGAATCAATACCCAAGCCACAGTGTTTTATAACCTGTGGCTTTTTTGTATTTATACTTCCAAAAAAAGCTTATTAATTAAGTCTTTCTCTTGTTCATTAAGTTGTTCTTGCAAAGCTCTAATAAAATCCATTGACGTTGCTGGTCGATTAGGAAATGCATATTTTTGCCATACTGATTTTAAAGCAGCCACAATCACAGCATCGCCAATTTCATTTCTAAGTTTTGCAAATACAAGAGTAGCTTTGGAATACTGATCGTAACTTTTTGATGAGT
>Ga0213837_1001043_pt1 | contig 17796 bp, 13 predicted proteins | sample SWPATP12_FD_160572 | JGI IMG/M metagenome (GOLD analysis project Ga0213837, IMG submission 160572) | Coastal seawater microbial communities from Marineland, Florida, United States - SWPA TP1 #2 | ecosystem: Environmental > Aquatic > Marine > Coastal | place: USA: Florida | collected 2016-08-06
ATTAAATGAAAAAAGCATTGCTAGCACTAATTTTGGCACCTGTTTTAAGCGTGTCAGCAACGAATGCAATCGCTAACGAAGCACCTGAAGCATCAGCTGAAATGATCAAAGAATACACTGAAATGTGCTTAAACTGGGCAAAAGATGATGACATCAGCAACGAAGAGTTAAAGCCATACGTATTAAAATGTTTAAACGATGAGCTTGAAGCTGAAGGCTATAAAAAAGTAAAAGACGTACAAATCTAATTTTACGCCTACTTAGATATAGAAAAACCGGAATGACACAATGATGTGCGCTCCGGTTTTTTGTTTTTAATGACTGTAATAATCAGCTAATGCACTTAATAAAAATAATAACGAACCTACCATGAATAACACCACCCCCACTGTGGCATATTCTATAAATGCAGGTAGAAATAAGGTACTACCAAAGAAAAAGGCACATGCTGATATGATATTCACCAACGCATTAACTTTAGGTGCAAATGTAAACTTCATCACCATTCCTTATTCTGTTAACTCAGGGGTAAAGTGAAACGCTTTAACTATGCGATTCCAGCTGTTTATCTCAAGTACTACCGTCGTTAATACAACAATGTCTTTTTCGTTTAAGATAGCAGACACTTGGTTGTAAACATCGTCTTCAACATGTTTATCAATGATATTTGTTAAGGCTTCCGCCCAAGCGAGTGCTGCAGTTTCTTGTTCTGAAAATACAGGGACTTCACGCCAAGCGGCTAGTACATCGAGTCGCTGTTGACGCTCACCTTGGCTTCTCAGCTCTGCTGAATGCATATGCTGACAAAACCCACAGCCATTAATTTGCGACACTCTTAGTCTTACTAAATCAGCGAGCTTCGCGGTTATATTTGTATCTTCTGGCAGTGCGCTTAGCCCAGTTAAATGTTTAACAAGTCCTGGGTTGAGTGAATATAGCTGCTGTTGTGATAAACGTGTTTGCATTTTAAATCTCCTGTCTTGATGTTGATGACAGAATAACAACAGCCTAAAAGCAAATATTGGTAAAAAACGACATTCGCAGTGTCATACAAGCACAAAAAAGGGATTGCAATTGCAATCCCTTTTTATAATCAAGATAGATGTAAATTTACTTTTTAGCCGCCGCTTTTTTCTTAGCTGGGGCTTTCTTTTTGCTCTCTTCTACCCACTTGCCATTTTGGTAGTGAGCAGTCCAGCCTGTGGCTTTACCATCTACTTCACTCATTACATACTGCTCTTTATTTTTACGGCTGTAACGAACAACTGAAGGATTACCATCAGGGTCTTTTGCAGGTGCATCAGCAAGGTAATAAAACTTTTCAGAAATACGGTCTCTGAAACGTTTTAATTCTTCCACTTTTGGCGCACGCGTTTCACGTGATTTAGGGAAGGTATTTGCAGCTAAGAAAATACCCGATGCACCATCACGCAGTACAAAGTAAGCTTCTGATTTTTCACATTCAAGTTCAGGTAAATGAACTGGATCTTCTTTTGGTGGCGCGGCTTCACCGTTTTTAAGTAACTTACGTGTATTTTTACACTCTTCATTACTACAACCGAAGTACTTACCAAAACGACCCGATTTTAACTGCATATCTGAGCCACATTTATCACATTCGATAATTGGGCCGTCGTAACCTTTAATTTTAAAGGTACCTTGTTCAACGATATAACCCTTACACGCTGGATTGTTACCGCACACATGTAATTTACGTGTTTCGTCGATCAGGTATGAATCCATTGCCGTTTCACAGATTGGGCAACGCTTCATTTGCATCAAAGATTCAGTTTCTACGTCTTCCACATCTGCCGCAATAGCTTCATCACCTGGCACCAAGTTCATGGTCGTAGTACAACGCTCTTTAGGTGGCAGGTTGTAACCCGTACAACCTAAGAATACACCGGTTGATGCAGTACGAATCCCCATCTTACGACCACAAGTCGGACAATCGATATCAGTCTCGACCATTTGGTTTTGGCGCATACCACCGCGCTCTTCGTCGCCTGAGGCAATTTCAAGCTGAGTTGAAAAGTCTGCATAGAATTTATCAAGAACTTGTGTCCAAACACGCTCACCTTCTGCGATATCATCCAGACGACCTTCCATCTTAGCGGTAAAATCAAAGTTCATCAGATCTTCGAAGTTTTCAACTAAGCGGTCTGTAACAATCTCACCCATTTTTTCGGCGAAGAAACGGCGGTTTTCAACACGTACGTAACCACGGTCTTGAATCGTTGAGATAATAGATGCATACGTAGAAGGACGGCCGATGCCGCGCTTTTCTAATTCTTTAACTAAGCTTGCTTCACTAAAACGTGCAGGTGGCTTTGTAAAATGTTGTTTAGGATCTAACTCAACAAGGGTCAGTACATCACCTTCTTTAACTGCAGGCAGTGATTGATCTTCTTCGTTCTTTTTACGAACAGCTGGCTGAACTTTAGTCCAACCATCAAAACGAAGCACGCGGCCTTTTGCTTTTAACTGATAATCACCAGCACCAACCGTTAAAGTTGTTAAATCGTATTCTGCTGGAACCATTTGGCAGGCAACAAACTGACGCCAAATTAATTCGTAGAGTTTTTTAGCGTCCGCTTCAACACCGTCTAAATGACCAGACAACACAGTAACACTAGAAGGACGAATCGCTTCGTGCGCCTCTTGTGCATTGCCTTTAGAGCTATAACTAATCGGTGCTTTCGGTAAATACTTCTCACCAAACTGCTCTGTCACGTAATCACGACACATTTCAACCGCATCTTTCGATAAGTTAGTTGAATCGGTACGCATATAAGTAATGTGACCTGCTTCATATAAGCGTTGAGCCAGCATCATGGTCTTCTTAACACCATAACCTAGGCGTGTACTTGCTGCCTGTTGCATGGTTGAAGTAATAAATGGTGCACTTGGTTTACTCTTACTAGGCTTTTCTTCAACGCTAATGACCTTGTAGTCGGCTTTTTCAAGTTGACTAACGGCAGACATCGCCTGCTCTTCATTAACTGGCTTAAAAGGCTTGTCAGCGTGTTTGGTCACTTCTAGGCGTAAAGCTGCTTCAGTATTTTTAACATCGGCGTGAATATCCCAGAATTCTTCAGGAATAAATGCTTTGATTTCGCGTTCACGCTCAACAAGTAAACGCACTGCGACAGATTGCACACGACCGGCTGATAAGCCACGTGCCACTTTAGCCCACAGTAATGGCGACACCATAAAGCCCACTACACGGTCAAGGAAACGACGCGCTTGCTGTGCGTAAACCATGTCAGTGTTTAATTCACCGGGTGTTTCGAATGCTTGCTGAATCGCATTTTTAGTGATTTCGTTAAAAACAACTCGCTTATACTTTTCAGGTTCACCGCCGATAATCTGCTCGAGGTGCCATGCAATGGCTTCCCCTTCTCTATCCAAATCGGTTGCGAGATAGATTTTATCGGCGTTTTCAGCAAGTTTTTTTAATTCTTGTACAACTTTCTCTTTGCCCGGTAAGACTTCGTAATGTGGTTCCCAGCCTTTTTCAGGATCAATACCCATGCGAGCAACAAGATTTTTATAATCGCGTTGCTTTTTATAGGCAGCTTTTTCTTCTGGTGACATTTTTCGAACTTCAGCAGGCGTTTTCGTTGCTGCAGTTTTCGTTTTGCCTGAACCTGAAGTTGGTAGATCACGCACATGTCCAACACTGGACTTTACGATGAAATCGTTACCTAAGTATTTATTAATTGTTTTAGCCTTTGCTGGAGACTCTACAATTACAAGTGATTTGCCCATAGCTGCCTATTTCTGACCGAGTATTTTTAAAAGTTTTTTGCCCTTATAAATGTATATCCATCACATTAAACAAATAAGTATGATTTTTTAACATTGGAGCGCGAATATTTATAGGTATATCTACAAACACCAATTGTTACAAGCTTTTAATAGAAACTTTTCTTCATTGACTGAATAATTAAACAATTTTTGTTGCTAATTTAGTCAATGTGGTGTTTTGCGGTAATTTCAAGGGGAATATATAGAACAGCAACAAAAATGCCAACCTTCTGGTTGGCATTTTTTAATAAAAACATTATTTAAAGAGCGGCATCATCATATACAGGAACTCCAACAGAGGATACTAATCCATTAGGTGCTTCAGCTTTAATCGTAATAATTCCTTGTGTTTTATCATTACGCTGATCATCTTGCTCATCCAAAATAACAAAGGACAAGGAGGCTGGCCTTACTGATGTTGTATTTGGGAAGATGTAACCATCTTCAGCTCCAGATAAAACACCGTTATCAGTTGTAACCGTAACAGCAGTCCCGGCAGGCATTGGATTATTATATATATCAGCAATAAAAACAGTTAAATTAACTGAATCCGTTATGCCACCTCTAAAATCAACACTTGTTACATTACACATATTATTACCCGCAGAATTAGTCACGACATTACTTGTCGGATCACTATTCATACGAACAACTGATGCAATAACGCCTGGAATAGCAGCACAGTCAGGTGCAAAAGTTACAACTCTGAATTGAGCGTCATCATCTGACATCACAATTTCTTGGCTGCTAAAAATATGGATCAAGCTACGGTTGCAAACACCTACAGCATCATCTTCTTCGGTACAAAGCAAACCATCATAAACTCCATTTTCTGCTGTCCATACGCCATCACCATTGTAATCAATAAATTCCTCAAATTCGTCACCATCCGAATTATCTCTTGAGCAAGGCCCTGTGCCCATAGTGCACTCTTCACCGCCAAATGTACCATCTTCGTTATTATCAATAAAAGCTTCTGGTCTATCATTTAAAACGTTAAAAAAGTCTGTTGCATCAAATAAACCATTGCCATTTTTGTCATTGTAAGACTCTTCACCTACGGCGAAAGCCAAAATAGTTGCTCGGCCGCCTAATGGTCGATCAATAGAGCCATCATTATTTACAATACCAAGGGGGCATGGGAGGCCATCATCACATTTTTGGAAAATTGTGTTCTGGTAATACTCATCTGTAAATGGCCTTGGATTACTACCCTCCCAAACTACAGAACATTTACCACCATCAGTTTGACAGTTTGCGCCTATCATGCCACCTTCAGCTATAAAGCTCACAACGGTGCCATCAGGCACTGCGTTACCAAAATGATCAGACAAACGCGCAGTCACTTCCACCCGCGAACCATCAAAATCAAGTGCGTGTACATTTGAAGACTCTCGCGAAATACTAAAACTATTTTGATCTGCAACTCCTGTACTTATAGCTAAATTATCTGAGTGTTTCGTTACTTTTAATACAGTGCCGTCAACTGTTTCTTCGCTGGTAGCAATTACCTTAACTGGTTGCGGGTAAACACCAGATTGTACAACAGTTTGTACAATACCTTCCGCATTAGTAAAGCCCGAATTCTGGCTCAATTGAACTCCACCAACAGATGTTGACAACTCAAAATTAACCGTTCGAGCAGGAAGTGAGTTGCCATTATTATCAACCAATTTAAAACGTATGGTTGAAGTTTCTTTACGATTTGCACCACCAGTCCCTTTAAGTGCTATGACAGATTCAGAAGAATCTAAAAACTCAATAGAGCCAATATTTGATGCCGATACATTCACCGTAATATTAGCGGTAACCGTTGTGCCACCAGTAATAACAGATGCTGTCACTTGGTCACCACCTACACATCCAGCTGCACGATAAGTGGATTGAGCTAGTCCGCCAATACTGGTCACGCTTTCGTCTATAACGGCAAGACCTGCATCAACACATCCAGAACTAAACTCGACAGAAAGAGGTGAAGTAAATAATTCACCATCTTTTGTAATTTCAACAGAAATTAATGCTGTAGAGCCCGCTGAAAGTAAGTCGGTATCAGCTAGGTTTGATGATATTGCAATATCTACATCAACAGCCGCAATCTGAAACGCCTTAGTTAGGCTGCTAGATAAAACTGATACCGTAATTTCCCCTGCACCTACATCACGGCCAGGTATAATATCTAATAATGCGATGCCATTATCATCAGTGATAGCTGTACCCGTGCTTGGTGAAATACTCCCGATTGTTGTGGTTGCATTTACAAGTACCTGTTCCAATGGCGTACTTGAGCCGCTTTTTAATACTTCAACATATAAGATACCCGACTCTTCATTTGAAAAACTGGTTACTTCATCACATAAACTAAGATCACGACTATTTCTGAAACCATCTTGACAGTTATTTAATAGTTTAAATGAAATATCAGCAGTATCTTGAGCCGAATCAACTACGTCACCACGTGTATAAAAACCAATAGTTACTTCTTGATTATCATACTGAGCACTAACTGTCCCTGCACCTTCTACAGTCCCTGCAGTTAGGTTTAGTGTCGCAACACCAGTATCGTCTGTTAAGGCAGTGCCAAGGCTTGGAATTAACCGCCCTAATGTCGATGTAAAAGTTACCACTTGATTTTCAACTGCATTACCGTCTTCATCTACCACTAACGCACGAACTTGAGCACTATTATTAGCACTAATGGAACTTGTTTCGGTTAAAGTAACAGTTGAAATTAAGCTTAGCGATAAAGAGTAACTCGCATCACCTGTTTGGACTGGTGCATCACCTTCCGTTTCATAGGTGAATGAAGGGGAAACAGTTGAAGTTTGACTATCATCTACATAAGTTGCAGTAACGCTGCCAGCACCTTTTACAGTACCGGCTAATAAATCAATTTCTGCAACCCCCTGAGCATTTGTCATTGCGGTACCGTTTGATGGATTCAGTATTCCCAAGTCATTAGACAAGTCAAATGTAACAAATTGAAATGCTGCTGGTTGCCCATCAACTGTAACCTTTGCTTGCGCTCGAGCTGGGGAGGTATAACTTATATTACGAGTAGGCTCGTTTGAACTATCTATTAAATCAACAGTTATTGATGTTACAACAGCTTCTTTAACTTGTGCTGAAAATGCGAAAGTTCCATTAAACACAGTCCCTTCTTCAGGACTATAAGTTGCTGTTATTATTCCAGCCCCGACTTGATTACCGGCACTCAATACTACCTCTGCATTACCCTCACTATCAGTCAAAGCTGAGGTTTGATTTAACATACCTATATCGTCGACAAGAGAAAATGTAATGCGCTTTCCAGATACACTTCCTGTGGTACTTTTCAAGAACACTTCTATTTTCAGAGGATCGGCTTCAGTTACATTGTTTGATTCTTTTCCTGTAAGGCTAGAAAAGCCTTTAACATTAACAGTATAACTTGGGTTATCGGTTGTACCATCATCCCCACCACCAAGTGAACCACTATCATTCTCTAATGACCCACCGCCGCCACAGGCGGCTAACAATGAGCTGAAAAACAAAATACTTAGCCATCGTAATAAAGGCATCGCCCTCTCCCTAGTTAGCTATTTCTTATTTATATGTATGTTTACCTAATATTAACCTAAAAATTAAACGAAGATCATAATTTTTTTCCTTTAAAGGCAACGAATTTATTTAACTATTTATCGAATTTTTCTGTATAAAAATCTTCATGCTGGTAGTCTATGGCAAAATTTATAAAAAAATAGACTAGGTGTATGTCAAAAGTACGATCTTTAAGCCTTACATCTCGTATCATGGTTGGTATGGTACTGGGTGTAATCGTTGGTTTTATCTTTCAAGCCATTTTAGCGGGTGAAGACGATTTCCTTATTCCACTAGGGTTATTCTCTTTACCAATTAAAGCATTTTTTGTTGATGGTATTTTCCATGTTGGTGGCCAAATTTTCATCGCAAGCTTAAAGATGCTTGTAGTGCCACTGGTTTTTGTATCATTAGTCTGTGGTACTTGTAGCTTAAGCGACCCTAAAAAATTAGGCCGCTTAGGCGGTAAGTCAATTTTGCTTTATTTAGCAACGACCGCAATTGCGATTACTGTTGCTATTACCTTAGCCTTATTAGTTAACCCAGGTGAAGGAATCAATTTACCTTCGGATGCTAACTACAGTGCAAAAGAAGCACCTACCCTTGCGCAAGTCATTATCGGTATGTTCCCAACAAACCCTATTGATGCTATGGCAAGTGGTAATATGCTACAGGTTATTGTTTTTGCATTATTATTCGGTGTTGCTATGGCCCTTAGCGGTAAAGCAGGCCAACGTGTTGCAAATGTTTTTGAAGACTTAAATACTGTTATTTTAAAGCTAGTTACCTTACTTATGAACATTGCACCTTATGGTGTGTTCTTCTTGATGGCAAAACTCTTTACAACCATCGACTTAAAGCTAATTAAGAGCCTTGCTTTATACTTCGGTGTGGTTGTATTTGCACTTCTGTTCCACGGTTTAGTTAACTACAGTGTCTTGTTAAAGTTATTTACCGGCCTTAACCCAATTACGTTTTTAAAGAAGATGAAAAACGCTTGCCTATTTGCATTTAGTACATCTAGCTCAAGTGCAACTATGCCTATTACCCTTGAAACTGCGAGCAAGAAGTTAGGTGCGCACAACTCAGTTGCTTCGTTTACTGTGCCTTTAGGCGCAACCATTAACATGGACGGCACAGCAATTATGCAAGGTGTTGCGACCGTGTTCATCGCACAGGTATTTTCAGTTGATTTAACAATTTCTGATTACTTAATGGTAATTTTAACCGCAACACTTGCTTCTGTGGGTACTGCGGGTGTACCTGGTGTTGGTCTTATTATGTTAGCCATGGTGTTAAACCAAGTAGGCTTACCTGTAGAAGGTATTGCTATCATCATTGGTGTTGACCGTTTACTCGATATGACACGTACCGCTGTCAACGTAACCGGTGACTGTATGGTTACCTGTGTGGTTGCAAAATCTGAAGGTGAATTTGATGAGGACGTATTTAATGACCCTAATGCAGCTAAAGATTTAGAGGACTATCATAAGTCAATTAAGTAATTACTTATCTGCAGCCCATAAAAAACCCGCTAAGTTAGCGGGTTTTTTATTGATAGTGCTTGATTATGGATTTAAGCCTTTAAAACGTGACATTAAACTAACACCCGCTTTACTTACCCCTGAACTCAAACCAACGGCTAGCTTATCGCTTAAATTCTTCTTTATACGGTATTTAACTTTATAAATTTGACGCTCTTTCGCTTGGCTCAATAAGATATCATCACTTGTGTCAATCTTATCAACTAAACCTTTATCGAACGCTTGGGTAGCAAACCAATGCTCACCGGTTGCAACAGTATCAATATCTAGAGATGGACGCTGCTCACTCACAAAGGTTTTAAATAAACCGTGAGTCTGTTCAATTTCTTCTTTGAATTTTTCACGGCCTTTATCAGTATTCTCACCAAAAATAGTTAACGTGCGTTTGTACTCACCTGCGGTGATTTGCTCAAAATCAACATCATTCTTTTTCAAGATTTTATTAAAGTTAGGAATTTGTGCAATAACGCCAATCGAGCCAACAATTGCAAAAGGTGCTGCAATAATCTCATTGGCCACACAGGCCATCATATACCCACCACTGGCTGCTACTTTATCAATAGCAACAGTTAAATGAATTCCAGCATTACGTAAGCGTTGTAGTTGAGAGGCAGCAAGGCCATAGCCGTGTACCACACCACCACCACTTTCAAGGCGTACCAGCACGCGATCTTTTTCTTTGTCGGCAATGGTTAAAATAGCGGTAATTTCTTCTCGTAGGCTTTCTACTTCGTGGGCATCAACACTGCCATTAAAGTCAATTACATATAAACGTGATTTAGGCTCGTCGTTTTGCTGTTTTTTAGTCTCAGCTTTTTGCTGTTTTTGGTGAGCCTTGAGCTCTTTTTTTGAAAGAGTATTTTCGATAAAGCTTTGTTTTAGATCATCAAGTTGCTCACTCAAATCATCAATCGTTATCTCCCCTTTCTTCGCTTTGGGTTTCACTGCAGCGCCCATGATAATGGCAACAATCACAGCAATTGCGATGACAAATGTCAGGGTCTTTGCAATAAATAACCCGTATTCATATAAAAATTCCAATCAAACTCTCCATTTATTAATGCATCGGCACAATTTACCACGCTTTAAAGTAAAAAAAAGCCACATGATGTGGCTTTTTACTTAATTGGTTATTACTTAATTAGTAAGGTTTCGATTATTCAGTAACGACTTCTGTATTAGTAACCTGAAGATACTGACCACGGCTAGCTAGGAAAGTCGCGATTTGCAATTGCATTTCTGCAGTTGCCGCCGCACTTTCTTCAGCAGTTGCACCTGAATCTGCCGTTGCAGCAGGTGTTAACACTGAACTGTGATGGCCTTTAGTGAATTTAACCACATAACTCATTGCATCAGCTGTTGGACCTTGTGTTTCAGCTACCGTTGATAAACCCATTAAGTTAGCAAGAGGTAAACTACCAGCAATTGGGTTACTCGCTACCATAGGTGGAATAACCATATCAGCATTGTTATTTTCACCATCACCTACTACAACGCTCATGTATACTGGCGTGCCAAGTGCTGCAACAGATGCTGCGTAGTTAGATGGGTCGCCGCTATCAAGTGCTGTTTGCGCAGCAAAGGCAAACTGAGTGATCACACTTTGAATGTTAGCTAATTTTGCTGTTTCGCCTGCCATTGTTAACGAACTTACGTACTCTTTATAAGCACATGTAACGAAAGCCGTTTGGTTAGACGCAAGTGAACCACAGTTCGATAGCGCTTCATTTTGAGTATAAGCACCAAACTCCGCTGATTCAGCTGTGCCTGCTGCAAGTAATACAGAGCCTTGTACAAATGGGCCAAATGTATTTGACTCAATTAAGAAGCTGGCGATACCACCGCCACCACTGGCAAGTGCTACGCTTTTAACGTTGAACATTGGATCAACTTGGTCAGCTAGCGGTGCATTAGTCACAGCAACAAATGCTGGAGCAACTACCGAGCCTAATGAATGGCCTAAGAATGATACATCTTGCGCATTTAAATCAGCAGCACCTGTAAAGTTAAGACCTAAGCGTAAGCCAAGTAAATCAGCAACTGATTGGCGTAAGCTATCACGCGCTACTAATAATGACTGTAAGTTCATATAGCTCAATACAGAACCTGTAGAGGCATTAAAGTCATCAGTACCGTCGCCGTCTACATCTACACCACGCTCACCATGCATAGGGTGATCGATTGCGGCTGTTGCAAAGCCTTGCATTGTTAGCTGTGCGGTAATAGCTAGCATATCTTCTTTTTTAGAAGTAATACCGTGCTGAAGGATAACAACAGGCCAGCCTGTCTCAGGCATGCTCAATGCATCTAAGCCAATATTTGCTCTAATAGCATTGATCACAGGTAAAATTGGTTTAGTAATTTGCACTGGCACATTAGCAATGCTTTGAGTTTTTGGAATTGTGTTGTACTTAGTTAAGTGTTTTGTTTGATCTAACCCTAAATCACGTAACTTGCCTTCACTTAACGCCATACAAAGGCCATCAGTTTCGCTAATTGGGTCTGTTGGGAATGAGTCGCCGGCTGCTGCCGCATAACCTAACACAGCAACACCACTATCACATAAACCTTGCCAATAAGTCGCTGATAAGTCATCGACCGTTGTGCCTGTAGGCGTGGCTAAATACATAGGTAACATCACGCTACCTTTTTGATATTGCACACCGCCAAAAACAGGTGATAAACCAGTAATACCTTGTGATGCGAATACTTGCTCAACCGTAATAACAGGTTGCTCAGGAATTTGCACCATCGGCGTAGGTAGTGCATCTTGCGTTAAACTTGCAGCAAGAAGCTGTTTTACTGTACCAAGTACTTGACCTGCTGATTGCATTGTCATCGCAGCAGAATAGATAATTTCATCTTTTGTGATGGCACCACCCGATGTCACAGCATCTTCGTAGCTATTGATAACCGCTTGAAGTGACTTTTGCGAATCAGTGATAAGTGTTGTCTCTTCGCTCACTAGTGCATAAGTTGAAGATGGCTCAATTGAACGCCCTTCTGAGTCCATTAATGATGTTGTCAGAACATTAATGTAAGTGCTTCCCGCTTTAAATGGCTTAAGTGGGATAACAGCAACCGCATCACCAGAACCTTGAGTAATGAAGTCAACGCCAAAGGTTAATTCAGACACTAATTTACAAGCAATACCCGCTGGCACTTGCGAGCAAGTTTCATCTGTTTGGCTTGCACCCATTACAACTTCAAAAATACGCACAGCTCCTGGTGAAGCAGCAGAAGTCATATCAAGAGAAATACCCGCAGGAAAAGTTAAATCGATTTTAAACGGAGTTTGTGTTGACCAGCCATCAAGGGCACCAAGTGCAAGCTGAGGATCAGCATAAGCTGCACGTTCAACACTGACATTGTTGTCGTCTAATTCACCCGGCATGTTTAAAGTACCATCAAGGGTACCACTCATCAGTAAGTCATTCGGTACTGAGATTACACTATTCGCTGGGTCAAATTTTACTGTCGCGGTTGGGAGAACAGGAGGATTATCATTTTTTACATCTTCTAATGTTTCTCCTCCACCACAGCCAGTAATGGCTGACGCAATGGCTAGTGAGAGTAGCAGTTTTTTCATAATTTCGCTCCGCGCAAATCTTATTGTTATTGTGTGTTCAGGGTTAAAAGTAGTTATTCTACTACCTTCATTCTAAGTTAATTTAATGTAATTAGGTTATTAATGAGACATTAGACCAGTTAAAGTTAACGTAAAGTTTCAATTTTCGCCACCTTAATTTGCAATAAATTCGATAACTTGGCTTTTTGCTATGGTAAAATGATGAAAAATCTAATCGATGGTACGTTTATGCATACTTATAAAGCCGCAGAGAATGCGCTAAAAGACAAAGTAATTTTAATAACAGGTGCTGGTGACGGCATTGGTCGTGTTGCCGCATTAACTTATGCTAAGCATGGTGCCACTGTTATTTTACTTGGAAAAACAACCAATAAACTTGAATGTGTTTATGATGAAATCGTAAATGCAGGCTATCCACAACCGGCTATTGTGCCAATGGATTTAAAAGGTGCCACAAAACAAAACTACCGTGACTTAGCTGCAACCATCGAAATGCAGTTCGGTAAGTTAGATGGTTTACTCAATAACGCTGGTATTTTAGGTTCATTGGGCCCACTTGAACATTTCTGTGTTTCTACCTTTGAAAACATCATGAAAGTGAATGTAACTGCACAAGCGATGATCACTAAATTCATGTTCCCACTGCTTCGCAAATCTGATAGCGCATCTGTTATTTTTACTTCGTCAGGTGTTGGTCGCCAAGGCCGTGAACACTGGGGTGCGTATGCAATCTCAAAATTTGCTGTTGAAGGTATGATGCAAACGTGGGCTTGTGAAGTGGGTAAAACCAATATTCGCGTAAACTGTATTAACCCAGGTGCTACCCGCACATCGATGCGTGCATCAGCATACCCTGGTGAAGATAGAGATAAGTTAGCAACACCTGAAGATTTAATGCCAACATATTTATACTTGATGAGCGACGACTCTAAAGAGGTAAACGGCCAGTCTTTAGATGCTCAGCAAAAATAAAGCAAATTGCTAATATCTAGATACAAAAAAGCAGCTTTCGCTGCTTTTTTAATTTTCGATTAAATAAAACGTTTGATAATAAAATCAACTTTTACACGTTTAGCCTGCCCCAATAGCTTTTTAACCGGTGTAGGATAGTCATCCATCGTCTCTAAATCCTGTGGACCTGTTAAACGACGACAGTGCTGCAAAATAGCGTGTTTTTCATTTTCTATTTGCTCAAGAATATGCTGCTTAGGGTCGTCAATTAAAATACCGTTTTCGATATCTAAGCCCCATGCGCGTGGATTTAAATTATGCCCACTTAATAAATGTAAGCGCTTATCTGAGCAAATCCCTTTTAAGTGAAAAGAATTACTTTCATGCTTCCAAAGGTAAACATTCAAATTACCATTACTGATGTGGCGTTTTTGTGACTTTAAAAACTTATACAAAATGGTTTCGTATAAATAAGGTAATGCACCAATTTTACTGAACGGCTCACTTGGCGGCAGATAAAAATCGTTTGCGGTTTTATCACCTACCACAATAGTTACCTGCTTGCCTTGCTTCAATAAACGGCGTAATGAACGCATTAATGGTGCCGGAAAGTTAAAGTAAGGGGTATAAAGAACGAGTTCTTGCTCTGTGGTATCGAATAATGACTTAATTAAACGATTCAGCTTATTACTTCTGCGTCCTAAACCTAAAAATAAACGCACACCCAACTCACCGGCACTGGCTTCTGCAGCACTTTCGTAACTTGCCGATTTAAGTTCACGCATCAATTGTTTTTGCGCGACTTTAATATCATTAAACTTTACCAGTGGACGCATATCAATACGTGGCACTGCTGCTGAGCTTAAAAGATGTGTTTCTATAAATTCGATGACCGAATTACACAAACCAGCTTGGCGAACTAAAAAGTAGCGGTCTAAACGGTAACGTTCGTCTTGCTGCAGATACACATTATTTAAGCTTGCGCCGCTGTATAGTAATGTGTCGTCAATCACAAAGCCTTTTAAATGCAGGACTCCGAAAAGCTCTTTGGCTTTTACTGGAACACCATGAACTTTGACATTTGATTGATACTGCTCTTGAAAATCACAATACATGCTGGCATTGCCATCAGACTTAGCCGCACCAATTAAACCACGTTGAGCACGGTGAAAATCAACGAGCACTTTTACTTCTAACTCAGGGTTAGCAAGTGATGCCTCATGTAACGCTGTTAATATTTCTCGCCCAGCTTCATCGTCTTGCAAATATAAAGCAGTAATATAAATTCTTTTTTTCGCTGCACCAATTAAACGCAATAGTTCAGTGCGATACTCTTTTGCATTGGTTAAGACTTGTACGTCTTCTGTAGTCAGCCCAAAAGCGGGCTTTTCCTGCCAAAATACCATAATTGCCTGTTCGTTTAGTTAGCTCATACCAAGAGCTAATATCAAAATTAGCTAAAACATACCAAAAAAATATTGCTTGGTCATGAATTACCGTACTTTGATCACAGAACAATTTGTAATTAGCCTATTTTATGAGCAAAAAGAGTTATTTAAATTATAATAAGTAAGGATTATTTGACAGCTTAACGATTTGACTAAAAAAATAATCAGGGCTTTTGTTTACATCCGCCTTGTTTTTCTTAGAATCGGGCGCATAGACATCGTATTGAAACGTTTTTAGGAAAAACCATGAGTGACGCAAAACACTGTAAACTATTAATCTTAGGTTCTGGCCCAGCTGGTTACACGGCAGCGGTATACGCAGCACGTGCCAACCTTAACCCTGTTCTTATCACTGGTATTCAGCAAGGTGGTCAATTAACGACAACCACTGAAGTTGAAAACTGGCCTGGCGATGCACACGGTTTAACAGGTCCTGCATTAATGGACCGTATGAAAGAGCATGCTGAACGTTTCGAGACTGAAATTGTTTTTGATCACATTAATAAAGTTGATGTTTCAAAGCGCCCTTTCACTTTAACTGGTGACTCAGGCACATATACGTGTGATGCATTAATTATCGCAACAGGCGCGTCGGCTAAATACTTAGGTTTAGAATCAGAGACTAACTTCCAAGGTCGTGGTGTTTCTGCTTGTGCAACCTGTGATGGTTTCTTCTACCGTGGTCAAAAAGTAGCGGTTGTAGGCGGTGGTAACACTGCTGTTGAAGAAGCACTTTACTTATCAAATATCGCTGATGAAGTTCACGTTATACATCGTCGTGACAGCTTCCGTAGTGAAAAAATCTTAGCTGATCGTTTAAAAGAAAAAGCTGAAAACGGTAACGTTGTTTTACATTATAATCGCACTTTGGATGAAGTACTTGGTGACGAAATGGGCGTAACTGGCATCCGTATTAAAGCAACTGATTCTGAAGAAACTGAAAACTTAGATCTTGCCGGTGTATTCATTGCAATTGGCCATAAGCCAAACACTGACATGTTTGAAGGTCAGCTAGAAATGAAAGACGGCTATTTAGTCGTTCAGTCTGGTTTAAACGGTAACGCAACACAAACAAGCGTACCAGGTGTATTTGCTGCAGGTGACGTGTCTGATCACATTTATCGTCAAGCAATCACATCAGCAGGTACGGGTTGTATGGCTGCACTTGATGCAGAACGCTTCTTAGATAACCTATAAAATAGTTGATCTAAAGCACTAAATACTAGGGGCTGTTGTAAACAGCCCCTTTTTTATAGCTAAATTTTTGTTAAAATCAGAGCAAATAACAACGATACGCTGATATGATCAAGCAACTGTACCAACTCTCGCCCGAGACTGTTGATTTTCCAGACCCAGAACTTGCCCTTGATGAACCCGATGGCCTGTTGGCAATTGGCGGGGATTTATCAGTTGAGCGCATTAAAAATGCCTATAACACCGGTATTTTCCCTTGGTTTAGTGACTATGAGCCTATTATGTGGTGGTCACCTAGCATGCGTGGTGTTATTGAGCTTAATGAATTTCATGTTAGTCGCAGTTTAAAAAAGCATTTAAAGCGTTTTCCTGTGCGTGTCACTATTAATCACGCATTTGCCCACGTTATCAATGCTTGTCGTGAGCAACGTATCGATGCAGAAGGTACATGGATCACTGAGCAAATGATGCATGCCTACATTGAAGCGCACCATCAGGGTTTAGCACACAGCCTTGAAATATGGCACCAAGATGAACTCGTAGCTGGTCTCTATGGCATTATGCAAAATGGCATATTTTGTGGTGAATCAATGTTTCATCAAGTCAGTAATGGCTCAAAGCTGGCGATGTGGGCATTAGTTAATTGGCTTAAAAAACACCAAGCCCATTTTATCGATTGCCAACTAGAAAACCCTTATTTAATCACTTTAGGTGCAAAAGTTATCCCACGCAGAGAATTTTTAACTAGACTTAAATTAGCGCACAGTTATGTGCCTAAAAAAGATATGTGGCAACCACAAGAGTTGATTAATATTTATGACTGAGCACTTACCCGCTAGGCTTGGTTTAAGCCAGCAATTTGATTGCAGTTATTTACCCGACCGTCAGGAGCAACTACTTGTTATACTTGACCCAAGTTGTTATTGCCCTGATAAATTTGAACAGTTATTAGCATTGGGTTTTAGACGCAGTGGCGACCAAATCTATCGTCCACATTGCCCTATTTGTAATGCCTGTAATTCAGTGCGCGTTTTGGCCCAACAATTTACCCCTTCAAAATCGCAAAAGCGCAAATTAAATAAAGCAAATAAGGTTTTCACAGTCAGTTATAGTGAATACGAACGCGCAGAATATTACCCGTTATATTGCAAATACATCACGCAAAGGCATCAAGATGGTTCAATGTTTCCGCCTGATCAAAGTCAGTACGAAAGCTTTTTGTTTTGCCAGTGGCTACCCGTTACGTTCATAGAGTTAAGAGATGGCGATAAATTAGTTGCTGTCGCGGTAACCGATTGCATGACCAATGCCCTATCAGCGATTTATACCTTTTTTGACCCTGATTATGAGCAATACAGTATTGGTAGCATCATGATCATGGAACAAATTAAATTTGCAAAACAACAAGCAAAACAATTTGTCTATTTAGGTTACCAAATCGACGAATGCACTAAAATGAAATATAAAACCCAATTTTTGCCTGCACAAAAGCACATTGGCGACGAGTGGTTGGCGATTTAATTTACAAAATTGAGCCCTGTAGCTTTACTTATTGCTGTATTTTCGGCAAAATCTGCAGCGTTTAACTATTAAAGAGGTGTTACGCTAAACATGGCGAAAGAAGACGTAATCGAAATGCAAGGTACGGTCCTTGATACTTTACCAAATACAATGTTCCGAGTTG
>Ga0213837_1001046_pt1 | contig 17771 bp, 14 predicted proteins | sample SWPATP12_FD_160572 | JGI IMG/M metagenome (GOLD analysis project Ga0213837, IMG submission 160572) | Coastal seawater microbial communities from Marineland, Florida, United States - SWPA TP1 #2 | ecosystem: Environmental > Aquatic > Marine > Coastal | place: USA: Florida | collected 2016-08-06
ACAACAACCTCGTCTTCTCCGTCGGCGCCAGGATGTTCGCGGTTACCAACCTGGGCGAAGCAACCGGCATCAGTTTCAAGGTCGAAGACGCGCGTTTCCTCGAGCTGACCGACCGCCCGGGCATCATTCCCGCGCCCTATCTGGCGCGGGCGAAATGGGTCTATGTGGAGGATGCGCAGGCGCTGGGCGACGAGGAGGCGGCGCAGCTGCTGCGCCGCTCGTATGAGCTGGTATTCGCGAAGCTGACGAAGAAATTGCAGCGCGAGATAACGGAGGCGTCATCAGGCTGCCCAGCAGCCTGATAGTCCAAAAAAATTACGACGACGGCCCGACATCCGCCATCTCCGGCGAAATCATCATCGCCTTCAGCAAGGCATCGTTAAACGCCGGGATATCGTCCGGCTTGCGGCTGGTGATCAGTTTTTCGTCGATGACGACTTCCTGGTCGCTCCACTCGGCACCGGCATTCTTCATGTCGTCCTGGATGCCGGGCCAGCTGGTCAGGCTTTTCGATTCGGCGATGCCGGCATCGATCAACACCCAGGGCGCGTGGCAGATCGCGGCGATCGGCTTGTCCTCGTCGTAGAAGTTGCGGATGAAGGCGATCGATTCCGGGCTCTTGCGCAGCTCCAGCGGATTCTTCTCGCCGCCCGGCAGCACCAGCGCGTCGAAGTCGGCCGGTTTGGCGTCGTTCACGTTCATCTCGACCGGGAAACTGTCGCCCGGCGCATCGTGGTTCATGCCCTGCACCTGTTCTCCCACACGCTTGGGCGAGATCAGGGTCACCTGCGCGCCCTGCTGTTCGAGGAAGCTGCGCGGGCCGGTGTACTCGACCTGCTCGACGCCGTCCGTCATCAGGACCGCCACGCGCTTGCCCTGCAGCGCCCCGGCGGTGCCCTGCCCTTGTTCCTGTTCCATATGCCCTCCTCGATGTGATTGTTCGTGAAACATCCATCACCGATTCTAGGAGGACGCCAGCGTGCACGGCGCGCGCTTCAGGCGTCCTTCAGGCCGAGCGCGCGCAGGCGCGCACGCAGGCGGCGTACTTCGTCGGCGAGATCGATCACGAGCGCTGCCAGTTCCTCGTCGGCATCGAAATGCCGCTCGAGCTCGAGCAGCCGGCGCGCCCGCGCCAGGTCGCCGCTGCGAAAACGGGGCGAGGCCGATTCGCCCAGCACGCCCGCCTGCACATGCCGCACCACCCAGTCCGGCTCCACGCGGCACGCCCGCGCCAGCTCTTCCACTTCCAGGGCGACCTCGTCGATCAGGACCCCGGTCACAATCTGATTCGCTACCATGGTCTCCTCCCAAGTGCTTAGACAGCGCGCTAGGCGACACGCGGATTGAAAGCGAGGTCGCGCGCCATCGCCTGGTAGACCGCTCGCGCCTTGTCGCTATTCGCCGGCGGCAGCACGACATCGAGGATCAGGTACAGGTCGCCCGGTACCGTCGCCGGAATGCCCTTGCCCTTCAGGCGCAGCTTGCGTCCGCTTTGCGAGCCGGCCGGGATCGTCACCTCGACCGTGCCGGAGGGCGTCGGCACGGCCACCTCGCCGCCCAGCGCCGCCTCCCAGGGCGTTACCGGCACGTTTTCGTAGACGTGCGCTCCCTCGACGCGGTAACGCGGATCCGGGGCGAAGCCGATTTCCAGGTACAGGTCGCCCGGTCCGGCGCCGCCATGGCCTTCGTGGCCCTGCCCGCCCAGCCGCAATTGCTGGCCCGGCGTCACCCCGCGCGGGATGTTCACGCTGAGGGTCTTGTCCTGCATCGTGGCGCGGCCGGCGCCATCGCTTTTCGGGACGCGCAGGGTGACGGTACGGGTGGCGCCTCGGTAGGCGTCGACCAGGTCGATGGTCATGGTGGCATGAATATCGTCGCCGCGCATCTGGAAGCCGCGGCCACGGCGCGAGCGTCCCGCCTGGGCGAACAGGTCGGCAAAGAAATCGTCGGCGCCCGCGCCGGCGAAATCGAACTGCTCGCTCCAGTCGGGCGGCGGACGGAACTGCTCGCCGGCATGATGGCCGCGCCCGAGCGCGTCGTAGGCGGCGCGCTTCTCGGCGTCGCCCAGCACCTCATAGGCTTCGTTGATTTCCTTGGTCTTCGCGTCCGCGTCTTCGTGCTTGCTGACATCGGGGTGGAATTTGCGCACCATTTTCCGGTACGCCTTCTTGATGTCGTCCGCAGTCGCGCCCCTGTCGACGCCAAGGGTCTGGTAATAGTCCTTGTATTCCACAGTGCACTCCCGGATTGGTCAGGTGTTCCCTGCCTGCGCCGCGTGGCACAGGTTGCGTTTCCTCGAAGATGGGGATACTCCGCGAAATTCAAAGCGCCTGCATTTTGCGATAACGCGCCACAATGAAAAAAACCCTCGGACGCTTGATGCGCCAGAGGGCTTTGCCTGCAAAGAGCAGAATGCTTACCGGGTAATGCTCGAGTAAGTGCAGGCCTTGAACACGTTCGGGATCGGGTCGCCGAATACGGCATTGGTGCAGGCCGTGGCGCCAGCGACAATTTTCGAGGCGTAGACACCATTGGCGCCGTAGCGTACTTCGCGCGTGCCGGGGAAAGTGCAGGTGGCGCCTTCGTTGCCGCAGGCAGTCCAGGTTTCAGCAGGGGCAGGCGTTGGCGTTGGTGCAGGGACCGGCGTACTGGAGTCGCTGGCGTACTGACACGTTTTCACCACGTTAGGCATTGGATCGCCGAATACGGCGTTGGTGCAGGCGATCGACGTCGTGGCCGTCAGGGTCGCGTAGCTGTTGTTGGCGCCATACCTTACCTGGCGCGTACCCGAAAAACTGCAGGCGCTACCTTCGCTAGCGCACTGGGTCCAGGTGGCCGGCGCCGGCGCTGCTGCATTCGAAACGCTCGCGGCGACGGTCGCGCTCGTCCCGGCATTGCCGGACGTGTCATAGGCGACCGCTACCAGGTTGGCCACGCCATTCGCCACGCCTGCGGAGTCCCAGGAGAACTGATAAGGCGCGGCATCGTCAACCGCAATCACCGTGCCGTTGACCTTCAGTTCGACTCGCTGCACGCGCACATTGTCGGCGGCGTTGACGTTCACGGCCACCAGGCCGCTGACAGTCGCGCCCGTACCAGGCGAGGAAATGACGGCGCTTGGTGCAATGTTGTCGACCACGGCCAGCTTGGCGACGGCAGCCGTGACGGCGGCGGCGGCGTCCACGCGGCCATAGCCGAAGTTAACATCACGCCCGGCAGCGCCGAGGTCGGCGGCGGTCGAATACAGCAAGTTTTCCACAGTCTGGTTGCTGAGCTCGGGGTTGGCCGCCATGACGAGCGCGCCCACGCCCGCAGCCACCGGCGCCGAGAACGAGGTGCCGTTCCAGGTCCCGTAACTGCCGCCGCGCGAAGTGGTCCAGATGCCGGCGCCCGGCGCCGCGAGGGTCACGGCCGAACCGAAGTTCGACCAGCTGGTGCGGCTATCGCCCGCATCGGTGGCCGACACGACCACCATGGTCGTGGTCGGGGTGGTGGCGAGGTCGGCGCCGCTATTGCCGGCGGAGACAAACAACAGCCCGCCCTTGCTCTTCAGGTAGGAAGCGGCGTTCTGGATGGACGCGCTGCTTACCAGCGGGCCATAGCTCAGGTTGACGATGCGCGCGCCGCGGTCGGCTGCGTACGTGATGCCGCTGACAATCGTGCTGATGTAGGCCGTGCAGCCGCCGCTTCCATCGGGCGAGGCGATCCGGATCGGCATGATCTTCGCCTTGCCCGCCACCCCGGCCACGCCCTGGCTGTTGTTGCTGACGGCGGCCGCACTGCCGGCCACGGCAGTACCGTGCCCGCAGACGTCGGCCACATTTGTGTTGTTGTCGACGAAGTTATAACCGGCCAGCATGTTCGCTGCCAGGTCGGGGTGCCCGGTGTCGACGCCGGAATCGAGGATGGCGATGGTGACGCCGGCGCCCTGGGTCGTGTTCCATGCGGTCGTTGCGCCAATTTTAGCGACGTGATATTCGCTGGCAAAGTAAGGGTCGTTGGCGGTGGCCGAGGCGCGCACTTTACGGTCGAGTTCGACACGCTTGAGGTGCGGATGCTTCTCGAGGCGGGCCAGTACCGCCTTGGCGGAAACGCCCTCGGGCAGGTCGACGATGTTCAGGGTGCTCTTGCCGATGCGGTGGGCGCGGCCGCCATGCACGCCGACGATGGCGGCCAGGTTCGAGGGCGACAGGCCGGCCGATGGAACGACCAGCAGGCGGTTGACGGCATAGGTGCCGAGCGCGTCTTTGGCTTCGACGGCAGCGGCAACCGGAGCAGCCAGTGCGGCTTTGGTGGCTGGAGCGGCAATCGATATTGCGGGCGTAAACGCGGTGGCAAGCAGGGCGCACAGCGGCACGCGCACGAAAAATGCGCGGGACAAGTTGAGGTGGTTGGTCATGTGGTTGATGGTCAAGAAAATGGGAGCAGAAACCGGACAACAACGGCTTCAAGTTAAGCCTGCAGCTCAGCGGCGAAGATTACGAACAAGAAATGTACATGCGAAAAGCGTGATTTTCGGAAAAAAAAGTCTTTTGATAACGAAAAAACGTGCATGATTGAAAGTTTTGTCAAGTAAATTAGAGGAAAAGAAATCTTTTTGGTTGATTTACTGCCAATAGTGCAGCATCGCAACAACAATTTATTGGTCCAGGCTTGTTGCGGCAGGACACGCGCGTGCGTATGCACCCCTGCATCGTTTAAAGACAACGAAGGTGAGCCGGAGTGGATGGGAATGTTGACGACGCAAGGCCTCGGGCGGGCGAAGCGATTCGATGCGTGTGCCGCTGGCGGCGCAATCGACAGAGAGGGGGAACTTGCTGGCGGGGGGGGATCGCCTGGGCAGGCGAAGGTAAAGCGGTCTACTCGAACAGTGCCCGCGCACCAGGCGCAGGCACGCCTTGACTACTAGGTGCTTACTTGCGGGCTTTCAGGTCAGCCATCGCGGTGTCTTCCTTGGCTTCAGCATCCTTCTTGCAAGCCGATGCTTCAGCGCCTTTCAGCTTCTTGCACGCGGCCTTTGCCGTTTTCTCATCCGCCTCGATCTGTTTTTTCGCAGCCTTGTACTGCGCGTGGGTCATTCTGCCCGTGGTCGTCGTGGTGGTGGTCGCTGCGGGCATGGTGGTGGTCGCGGCGGGTGCCGTGGTGGTGTGTTGCACGGTCGTCGTCTTGGCAGTGGCGGGAGCGGCCGTTTGACCGGTAGCAAATGCGGCGCCGGAGACCAGCAACAACGTGGCGCTTGCAAGCTTCAACATCGATTTCATGGGTATCTCCGAATAGTTTGTGTGAATGGGGCGAGCTCGATTGCTCCCTTCCCTTACGTTGCCCCGACGAATGCGGTTGACAGCGCCACTTAGATTAGCGTTCGAAGTTTTGCCGACTCTGCAAGACGCCGGTTGCCACTGGCTGTCGGCGAAGGTATATCCACTGACGCATCCGGCGTTGTTGATGTCGGTCCGGGTGGTGTGGCGGCCGCCAATCACGCCAATGTCGCGTGTCCTACCGACGTAGTGGATATCGCCGCGCTATTCATACAGGTAAAATCACGGGTTTCAGCCTGCGATCCCTTCATGACTTCCACTACCACGCTCGCCGCGTCGCCCTCCCCCGTCCGCCTCGAGATCGCCACCCTCTGGAAACTCTCCTGGCCGATGCTGGTGGGCCAGTTGGCGACCGTCGGCATGGGCGTGGCCGATGTTGCGATGACGGGGCACGTGAGCGCCGAGGAACTGGCCGCCGTCTCGCTGGGCGCCTCGGTCTGGTCGATCGTGCTGGTGACGGTGATGGGCATCATGATGGCGATTAACACCGTCGTTGCCCACGAGATCGGAGGCGGGCGCTATGACAAGATCCCGCACACGGTGCGCCAGTCGCTGTGGAAAGGCGCGGGCATCGGCCTGCTGGCCTGCCTGGCGACGAATCTGTGCACGCTGCTGTTCGATCATATCGGCCTCGACCAGCGAGTCGCCGACCGTGCCGCCCTCTTCCTGCACGTAATCAGCATCGGCATGCCGGCCTTCGCCTGTTACCGCGCGTTGTACGGCTACACGACCAGCATCAACGAAACGAAACCGATCATGGTGATCGCGATCCTCGGCTTGCTGTTCAATATCGCCAGTAACTGGCTGCTGGTGTTCGGCAACTGGGGCGCACCAAGGCTGGGTGCGGTCGGCTGCGCGGTGTCGACCGCCGCCGGCATGTGGCTGATGCTGATCGCAATGCTGGCCTGGGTGAAAGTGTCGCCTGTCTATCGCCAGACTTATCCGTTCACGGGCTGGGAAGGTCCGGACTGGGCGGAAATCCGCACCATGCTGCGCCTCGGCCTGCCGATCGGCGTCACGTATTTTGCCGAGGTCAGCGCCTTTGGCCTGATCAGCCTGCTGGTGGCGCGCTTCGGCGTGATCCAGGTGTCGGCGCACCAGATCGCACTGAACTTCGCCTCGCTCGTGTTCATGGTGCCGCTCAGCTTCGGCATCGGTTTGCTCACCCGCGTCGGCCAGGCGATGGGCGAAGGCAATCCGCTGCGCGCACAGTTCGTCGCGCGCGTCGGGGTCGGCATGTCGGTCGCCTTCGGCGTGCTGTCGGCGGCCTTCATCGCCCTCTTCCGCTGGGAAATCGCGCGCGCCTATACTTCGGATCCGGCGGTGCAGGAAGCCTGCGTGCACTTGCTGCTGTTCGCGGCGCTGTTCCAGTTGTCGGATGCGACCCAGGTCGCGACCGCCTCCGCGATCCGCGGCTACCAGGTCACGCGGCCGCCGATGATCATCCAGCTGGTCGCCTTCTGGGGCTTTTCTCTGCCGCTGGGCTATATCCTCGGTATCGCGCCGGCCTGGTTCCCATGGTCGCCCGCGGTGCCGATGGAATCGACGGGATTCTGGATCGGGCTGGTGCTGGGGCTGACGATTGCGGCCGTCCTGCTGACATGGTCGATGGAGCGGCTGTCGCGCCGAAAAGCGCTGGCCTCGGCTTAGCACCGTGGTATTCCTGCGGTATGTACTGATTTTAGGGGTGGACTCTGGTATCGTCTCGTCCGTTGCATAAAGCTAACTTTCAACGAGACAATCAATGCGCCTTCTCCTCTGCCTCCTGGCCGCGCTTGCGGCTGCGCCCGCATCAGCGGAACGCCTCACGCTCGACCGCATCCACGGCGAAACCTCGCTCGCCGGCCCGGGCGTGAAAAACCTGCGCGTTTCGCCCGATGGCGAGCGCGTAACCTTTCTGCGTGGCCGCGAGGACAACCAGTTCCAGCAAGACCTGTGGGAATACAACATGAAGGACAAGACCACGCGCCGCCTGGTCGACTCCAAGAAACTGGTTCCCAACGAGGAACTCTCGCTCGAAGAAAAGGCGCGCCGCGAACGCGCGCGTACCGCCAGCCTGTCGGGCATCCTGACCTATAGCTGGTCGCCGGATGGCAAGCAGCTGCTGGTGCCGATCGCCGGCGACCTCTATCTGGTCGACGTCGCCAAGCCGGATGCGGCGCGCAAGGTTGCATCGGGCAATGTGCTCGATCCAAAGATTTCGCCGAAAGGCCGCTACGTCTCGTTCGTGCGTAACCAGAACCTGGTCGTGATCGACCTGAAGACCGGCGCCGAGCGCCAGCTGACCCAGGACGGCAAGGGTACCGTGCACAACGGCGAAGCCGAATTCGTGGCCCAGGAAGAAATGGACCAGACCACCGGCTACTACTGGGCGCCGGACGACTCGGGTATTGCCTACAAGCGCTACGACGACGCACCGGTGCCGGTGGTGCGCCGCTTCGAGATCTTCGCGGACCGTACCGAAGTGATCGACCAGCACTACCCTGCCGCCGGCGATCCGAACGTGCTGGTGGACCTGTTTATCGTCTCGCCGCAAACGGGCGTTTCGCGCAAGGTCGACCTCGGCGCCGAGAAGGACATCTACCTGGTGCGCGCAGACTGGAGCGCGGACAGCAAGACCCTGGTCTACCAGCGCCAGACGCGCGACCAGAAGCGCCTCGACCTGATCGCGGTGGACGCCGCCACCCTCGCCCAGCGCACCCTCTTGAGCGAAACCTCGAAGACCTGGGTCAGCATCCATAACGACCTGCACTTCCTGAAGAACCGTTCGGCCTTCATCTGGGCCTCCGAGCGAACCGGGCGCAACCACCTGTATCTGTACGACCTGAACGGCAAGCTGCTCAATCCGATCTCGAGCGGCGAATGGGGCGTCGACGACGTGCTGGCCGTCGACGAAGCCGCCGGCAAAGTCTACGTGTCGTCGAACAAGGACGCGGTCATCGACAAGCAGACCTATGCGCTGGCCCTGAACGGCAGCACGGCCGGCAAGCCGGCACGCATCACGGCAGGCGATGGCTGGCACGAGGCGAAATTCGCCAACAACGGCAAGATTTTCGTCGACACGTATTCGAGCCCGACGACCCCGCCGCAAGTGTCGATCCGCCGTGCCGATGGCGCGATGGTGCAATGGCTCGAGCATAACGAGCTGAATGCGAACCACCCGTTCGCGAAATACCTGCCCGACCTGCTGCCGACCGAATTCGGCACCATCAAGGCGAAAGATGGCCAGACCCTGCACTATTCGATGATCAAGCCGACTGGTTTCGATGCGACGAAGAAGTATCCGGTCTTCCTGTTCACCTACGGCGGCCCGCACTCGCAGCGCGTGACCCGTACCTGGGGCAATTATTTTGACCAGTACATGGCCCAGCAAGGCTTCGTGGTGTTCCGCCTGGACAATCGCGGTTCGAGCCGCCGCGAGCGCGCCTTCACCGACGTCATCTATAACAACCTCGGCAAGAACGAAGTCGAAGACCAGGTCACCGGCATCGACTGGCTGGCCCAGCAGAGCTTTGTCGACGCCAAGCGCGTCGGCGTGTTCGGCTGGAGCTATGGCGGCTACATGACGCTGCGCCTGCTGGCTGCTGCCTCGGACAAGATCGCGATGGGCGTGTCGGTTGCGCCGGTCACGGACTGGGCGCTGTACGACACCCATTACACCGAGCAATTCGTCGGCGGCACGCCGAAGTCGGATCCGGCGGCCTACGCGCGCAGCGGCGTGTTCGCCCACCTGGACGGCCTGAAGTCGCCGCTGCTGCTGGTGCACGGCATGGCCGACGACAACGTGCTGTTCTCGAACAGCACGCGCCTGATCGACGAACTGGTCAAGCGCAACGTCCAGTTCGACCTGATGACCTATCCGGGCGCCAAGCACGGGATCTCGGGCCGCGCCAGCCAGCGCCACGTGTATGGCCTGATCGAATCCTTCTTCAAGAAGAACCTGGGCGGCACGGCAGCTAAATAAAGTAGCATCCATGAAACTAAAAAAGCCCCGGCAGCGATGCCGGGGCTTTTTACTGACGGCCCGCCGCATGTGGCGGGCGCAACGGAATTACTCCGTTGCGTCGTTCAGTTTTTCCTTCAGGTCACCAAACTTCTCTTGCGTCTTGCCTTCGACCTGGTTCTTCAGGCCCTTGGCTTCCTGTTCGGTGCTACCGACCAGCTTGCCCGCTTCTTCCTGAATCTTGCCACCGATGTCTTGCAGTTTGCCTTCGACTTGGTCTTTGTTCATGATGATCTCCTGATGGTGAGGCGTGGTCGGGTGACGACGCGATGAGTACAGATTACGCCGGGCGACATCGGCGTTCTGTACGTCCTCGCACATAACGCGACAATCTCTGGCGCGCACTCAGGCTGGACACGCGCAAAAAAGCCGCGACTGAGCGCGGCTTTGCTGGTCGAAGCAAGGTAATCAGCGGTTGCCCTTCTTGATGCTGTCCTTCAGGTCACCCACTTTTTCCTGCACCTTGCCTTCGGCCTGGTTCGACAGCCCTTCGGACTGCTGCTGGCGGCTGCCGACAGCTTCACCGACCTTCTCCTGGATCTTGCCGCCGATATCCTTGGCCTTACCCTTGATTTGGTCCTTGTTCATGATGGTCCTCTTCGGTTGAAAAACGAAGCCTCACCTTAGGCCTGATTTTCGGGCGATTCTGTTCGCTGATTAACATTATCCGGCGGCCTGCGCCACACGCTGGCCAGCCAGGGTTGTTGCTCGCGCGGCAAGCCCGGTGGCCGGTAGTAATGGTGCAGAGGAATGAAACCGGCCGCGACCAGGTAGCGTTCCCAGGTCGGATAGTCATGGTAGCTGCCATAGCGCGGCCCGTTCCAGCCCTCTTCGTTGTGCCCGCGCGGATTCGAGCTGAACAGCACACCGCCCGGCTTCAGGGTGGCGTGCAGCTTGGCCAGCACGCCCGGCAAGGCCGCGCTCGGCACGTGGAACAGCGAGGCGTTGGCAAACACGCCGTCGAAGAAGCTCGCCGGCAAGTCCAGGTGCAAAAAATCCTGGTGCCAGACTTCGCAGCCGCTGTACTCGCGCGCCATGGCCGCGAATTCGCCCGACCCATCCAGCCCGATCGCGCGGTGCCCGAGCGTGCTGAAGGTTTTCAGGTCGCGCCCCGGACCGCAGCCCAGGTCGAGCAGCGTCCAGGGCGGCGGCGCCTCGATCGCATCGAGCAGCGCCTGCACGTTCTGGCTGACGTCGTGGTCGATCGTGCCGGCAAAGAACTCGCGCGCAGTGCCTTCGTAATGCGCCAGGGTGCGGCGGGAGATGTCGTCGAGGCTGTCGGTCATGGCGCAGTCGATCCGATCACCAGATCTTCACCCGTTCCTGCGGCGCGAGATACAACGACTGCTCCGGCTTGACGTCGAAGGCCTTGTACCAGGCGTCCAGGTTGCGCACGATATAAGTGCGGTACTGGGCCGGCGCATGGCCGTCGGTCAGCACGCCGCGGCGCAGCGAGGCTTCGCGCGCCTTGCTGCGCCAGCCCTGGGCAAAGCCGGTGAAGAACTGGCGGTCCGCCTCAGGCGTTTTACCCGCCGCCGTGGTCTTGAAGGCGTCGTAGGACGCTTGCAGGCCGGCCAGGTCGGCCAGGTTTTCGCTCAGCGTCAGCTGGCCGTTCACCGCCAGGTCCGGGAAGGGTTTGTAGGCGTTGTACTGGGCAACGAGCTTGGCGGACGCGGTCTTGAAGTGTTCCAGGTCTTCCTTGGTCCACCAGTCGCGCAGGCGGCCCTGGGCGTCGAATTGGGCGCCCTGGTCGTCGAAGCTGTGGCTGATCTCGTGGCCGATGATCGAGCCGATGGCGCCGTAGTTGGCGGCGTCCGAGGCCTTTGGATCGAAGAACGGCGGCTGCAGGATGGCGGCCGGGAAGTTCAGCGCGTTTTGCAGCGGCAGGTTCACGGCATTGACCAGCTGCGGCGGCATGGCCCACTCGGTGCGATCCGGTTTGCGCTTGAGTTTGGCAAGCTCTTGCCGGTAGTGATAGTCCTCGGCGCGGATCGCGTTGCCGAAGGCGTCGCCGGCGACCACGCGCAGGCCGTCATAGGATTTCCAGTGCTCCGGATAGCCGATGCCGACGTACAGCGATTTCACCTTGGCCTGGGCCTGGGCGCGGGTGGCCGGCGCCATCCATTCCAGCTTGTCGATGCGGCGGCTGAAGGCGTCGATGATGTTGCCGACCATGGCCTGCACCCTCGCCTTGTTCTCGGCCGGGAAGTACTTGGCGACGTAGACCTTGCCCACGGCTTCGTCCATCGCGGCATTCGTGGCGCCGAGGGCGCGCTTCCAGCGGGCCGACTGTTGCGGGGTACCGCTCAGCGCCTTGCCGTTGAATTCGAAACGCTGGTCGGCAAACGCTTTCGGCAGCAGGCTGGCGTACTGGTTCAGCTTGTGGAAGGCGAGATAGTCGCGCCAGGTGGCGACGTCGGCATTGGCCAGCAGCTTGGCCGCGCCCGTGACCGCGCCAGGGTGATAGACCTGGAAGCGGTCCTGGCCGGACAGGCCCGCCGCCTTGAAGAAGGCGGCCCAGTCGATGCCTGGCGCCTTGGCGGCGAAGTCTTTCATTGTCCAGACATTGTTCGCCTTCTGGATGTCGGCCGACTCTTCGCGCGTGGCGTGGGTTTGCGCCAGCGCCAGCTCGAGTTCGAACACGCGCGCGGCGCGCTCGTCGGTCTTGTCCATGCCGGCGAGCTTCAGCATCGCCGCGATGTGCTGCTGGTACTTGGTGCGCAGCTCGGCCATGCGCGCATTGTTCTCGAGATAGTAGGCGCGGTCCGGCAAGCCGAGGCCGCCCTGCAGCAGGTAAGGCAGGTTGCGCGACGGGTCGGTCAGGCCTTGTGCGATCCACAGGCCGAACAGATTCTCGGTGAAGAAATTGGTGGAATTCAGTGGGTCGACGTCGGCACGGATCGAGCCGCCCAGCGCGCGCACCAGCGCCGCCTTGTCCTTGATGGCGGCGATCGATTTGAGCATCGGCTGGATCGGCGCCAGGCCCCGCTTTTCGATGCCGGCTTCATCCATGTAGGCGGCGTAGAAGTCGGCTACCTTGCGCGCTTCGCCGGTGCTGCCCTTGGCGGCGCCGAGGTCTTCGATCATCTTGGCGATGCGGGTATTCGTGTCTTCGGCCAGCGCGCCCATCGCGCTCCAGCTGCCGCGGTCGGCGGGGATCTCGGTCTTGGCCAGCCAGTCGCCGTTGGCCCAGGCGTAGAAGTCTTCGCCCGGCAGGACCGTCATGCCGGGGCTCTTGACTGCCGCCGGTTTGTCGGCCGGGGGCGCGACCTTGGCGGCCTGGGCGGCAGCAAGGCCCGGGGCGAGCGCGGTGCCGCAGAAGGCGAGGATGATGGCGGTCTTGGTTGGTGTCCAGCGAGTCTTCATTCTTTTCCTTTGATTAATCAACGATTTTACTGTTGCGCTGCCTGCAATGCGGCCCGTACTTGCGGCAGCAGGCGCGCCTTTTGCGCGGCGCGCACGCGGATGCCGTTCCCCACCCGTCGAGCTTCGACCAGGGCGTCCGGACCGAAGTTCTGGCCCACATACTGCTCCATCATATCCGCATGACGCGCATCAGACGATCCCGCTACGACGGAGGCGAGCGCCCGGTTGCGGCCAACGGCATCGGCGCTCTTCAACAAGGCGTCGCGATGGGCCACGGCGAATTCCCAGGCCTGGTCCGGATGCTCGCGCCCGATGCTCGACACGATCACGGTCGACAGGTTGGCCGGGATCTCGGGCGAGACCGCCATGTTCAGTGCGCTTGCCGCGAGGGCCGGATCCTGCACCAGCGTCATGGCGGCGCCGAAGCGGTTGCGTTCCTCGTCGGTGCGGGCGGCGGCCACCTGCTTGCCGAGGGCGGCATAGGCGGCGCCGTCGGCATAGCGGCCGACCGTGTTGACCACGAAGTCGAGCATTTCCGGACTGACCGATGCGGGGTCGGCCTGGTAGCGCGCGAAACGCTGGCGCGCCTCCCGGATCGCGCGTTCGTCGCCGGCGCGCGCCAGGGCCCCTGCCAGCAACGCGCGCAGCTGGCGCTCTTCGGGGGAATCGCCCGCTTTCGGCTCCCAGCCGAGTTTGGCAAAACGGGGCTGGACGAAATTGACGACGAAGCGCCGGATCAGCGGCCGCTCAGGCTCGCCACGGGCGAGATTGTCGAGGGTGCCCAGGTTCGACAGGATCGACTCCCAGACCGCCAGGCGCGGCTCGTCGCCGTATTTCGCCACCAGCGCGACATAGGCGTCGAGCTGGATGCGGCCGGCCGTGACCAGGCTCCAGGTATCGGTCAGCAGTTTCAGGCGCGTCGGGTCCGGCAGGCGCGCGGCATTCCCGGCCAGCGCGTCGAAGCTGGCGCGGTCGTACTGGATGCGGAAAAAGCCCGTGCTATGCGGGTCGACCACGAGCGCGCCTTCGCAGCTGCCTTGGGTGATGGTGCTGCTGCGGTTGGCCAGAAGGGTGTACCAGGCTTTGCCGTTCACCGTGCCCACTTGCAGCGGCACCGTCCACAGGCGGTTTTCCGGCGCCGGCTCGTCGAGGCGGAACTGTTCCTGCGACAAGGTCACCTGGCGCTTGCCGTCGACGCAGGCCTGGCTCACCGAGATCAGCGGATAGCCCGGCTGGGTGGTCCAGTCGGCCGCCAGTTTGGCCACCGGCTTGCCGGACGCCTTCTCGATCGCCGCCCACAGGTCGGCCGTGGTCGTGTTCGAGTACTGGTGTTTCGCCATGTAGGCACGGATGCCCTTGCGGAAGGGGTCCTCGCCAACATAGGCTTCGAGCATGCGCAGGAAGCCCTGCCCTTTGACGTAGGTGATCGAGTCGAAGGCGCCGGCGGCCTGCTCTTCGTTGTCGATGCGGGTCTGGATCGGGTGCGTGGTCTTGCGTGCATCCAGGTTCAGCACGCCCTCGCGTTCGGCGATGCCGTCGAGGTAGGGGCGCCATTCCGGATGAAAGTGCTCGGTGGCCTTGGCCGCCATCCAGGAGGCAAAGCCTTCGTTCAGCCACAGGTTGTCCCACCAGGCCATCGTGACCAGGTTGCCGAACCATTGGTGCGCGACCTCGTGGGCATTCACTTCGAAGGTCAGCTTCTTGACGCTTTCCGGGCTCTTGACCGGGTCGTACAGGAGGGTCGATTCGTTGTAGACAATGCCGCCCCAGTTTTCCATGGCGCCATTGAAGCCGCCGGGAATCGCGATCTGGTCGAGCTTGGCGAGCGGATACGGCACGCCGAAGTAATTGTTGTAGTAGCGCAGCAGGTCCTTGGTCGCCTGCAACGGGAAGGCGGCCGAGCCAAGCTTGCCGGCGGTGGTGACGACGCCGATCTCGACGCCGTCCTGGCGCGCCGACACGCGCTCCAGCTCGCCCGCCACCAGCACCACCAGGTAGCTCGGCATTTTGGGAGTCGGCGCGAACGAGATGCGCTGGGCGCCGTTCGCCAGCTTTTCCTGTTTCTCGACCGGGGTGTTGGAATAGGCCTTGAAGCTGGCCGGCACATCCACCGTCAGTTTGAAGCGCGCGCGGAAGGCGGGCTCGTCCCAGGTGGGCAGCATGCGGCGGGCGTCGGACGGCTCCATCGTGGTGGCGATCAGTTTCTTCTCCGCGCCGCCCGCCTTGTAGCCGACCTGGAACAGGCCGCGGCCTTCGCGGTTGATCTGGCCGGAGAAGCTCAGCGCCAGCGTGTAGCGTCCCGGCGCCAGCGGCGCGCCCAGATCGAAGGCGAGCGTTTCCTGCTTGTCGTCGAGGATCGGTGTCAGCGCGCGTTCGGCCATGCCGCGGCCCGACAAGGCGGCCCGTTCGATCTGCAGGTTGGCCGCGTTCAGGACGATCCGGCTGGTGGGAAGCAGCACTTCGATCTCGACGCGCTGCTGGCCGCGGAAAGTATCGGCCTTGACGTCGGGCACCAGGTGAGCGTCGTACAGCAGCGGGATCACGTCTTTGGGCAGCTTGCCGGGGGTGTTGGCAAACGAAAACGGGGCTTCGGCCCGGGCCAGGGCGCCGGCCAGGGCGAGCGCGACGGCTGCGACCGTTTTTTGGTGTCTCATCATATCCTCTCGTACTTTTATTATGGTGGCGCGGCGTCTGGCGCAGCGACCCAGTACGCACTGTAAACAAAGCGTCCACTGGTCTTCCCGGGAATGCGACGGACGGCGAAAAAACGCGCTGGGCTGCAAAAACCGGGCATTGCGACGCGCGTGCTTGAAAGGACGAGAAAATATTTCAATTATTTTTGCCAACAACCCTAAAGTTCCGGCGCGTGCTGCCGTAAAAGGAGGACAACCGGTAATCCGGCCGAAAAAAAATTGTCGCGACGCTCACATGACCGCCAACGAAGTCCTTTCGATGTACGAAAATATTGCTGGCCTGACGGGCAAGATGGCCGCGGCGGCACAATCGGGTGACTGGAATGGATTCGACAGCCTGCAAGCGCAATGCGCCGCACAGGCAAGCGCCACGGCAAGCAGCGTGCCGGCCCTGGACGGCGCCAAACGCCTGCGCAAGATCGACCTGTTGAAACAGATCATGGCCAACGACCGCGCGGTGCGCGACGTGACCGAGCCATGGATGGGCCAGCTGGACCGCGCGATGCGCGCGCACTGAGCTGCTCCTTCCCTTCTTTAATAAAAGCGCCTGCGGGCGCTTTTTTGTTGACGGCACTAATCGAGCGCACCAAACAAAAAGGCGCCCGCGGGCGCCTTGGTGCTACGGGGAAGCCCCGTATGAATTCGGAGGGCAACACCAGGTAGTCCCGATGTTGCCTCTTTGCCGGTTGCATCCGGCGTCACAGGCCGCTGTTGGCGAGTGACCGCTTCCGAGAACAGGCGCCTCGCGGCGTACATCCGGAACCCGCGCCACGCTATCGGTGGTGGCTGCGACGGACTCTGTTTCGTTTTGTGGTTTTGACAACCAACGAGTTCAGTATAGCGCAAATTTCGCTCTTGTGTAGACGAATTGTGCGCGGGCTGAATTGCAGGTATTCGCGTACCGGATATCTCGGCTATTCCGCCTGCTCCATCACCGGTTCGGCGGCCGGCGCCGCTTCCTTGCCCTTGCCCGGCATCAGGCGCGCTTTGACGGCGGCCATGAAATGCGGCTTGGGTTCGGCCTCGTCCGCTTTCGGTAGCTTGGCCGGCTTGTGCGCCGCGGGGATCTTGCCGAAGCTGGAACGCTTGCGACGGCGCAGCAGGGCCAGCGCCAGGGCGCCGACCGCCAGCACGGCGCCAATCGCGCCGCCAATCGGCAGCCATGGCGTTTCCGCTTCCGGCGGCTCGGCCTTCTTCGGCTTGCGGTGGATGCGGGGCGCACCTTTGGGAGCAGCCTGCGGCGCTTCCTTCGCTGCCGGCGCGGGCGCGGGCGCCGGTACGGCTGCAGGAAGAGCGGCTGGCGCGGCGCCCTGCAGCAGCTTCACTTTTTCCTCGAGCTTGCCGAGCTGCTGATTGAGCGCTGCATTCTTTTCGCCGAGGGCGACGCAGGCGTTCGCATGTTCGCTCGGCGCTTGCGGGGCGCAAGCGGGCGCTTCGGCGGGCGCTGCCGCCAACGGCGCCGCAACGGGTTTGCGGACCGGCGCCGGCCTGGGCACGGCTTTGACGTGGACCTTGCGTGCGGCCGGCGCCACGGGCCGGGGGACATCGACGTATTCCTCGCCCGTCTGCAACGCGGCGGCCGGACGCGGCGCCGGCACGGGCGGGGTTTTCACAGGCGTGGCCACCGGTTCCGGCACGGGAAGCGGCGGCGGCGCCGGGTTCGGATCCGGCGTCAGCCACAAGCTCACGAGGCGCACGCTGCGCTGGCCGCCGTCGACCAGCTCCAGGTAGACGTGAAGAATGCGGTGCTCGACTGGCTTGAGCGAGGTCAGATGCAGGAACTGGCGGCCATCGCGCCGCATCACAGTCATGTTCAGGCTGGAAAGCACCGGCGGCATGGCGATGTTCGCGCCGCGGTACACGTCCGGGTTGGCCAGGCGCACCGCGACCTTCGCCGCCGGGTCCTCGACCAGGGTCAGCTCCACGTCCGCCACGAGCGCTTGCCCGATATGCGACAGCACCTGGGCCTCGCCCAGTTCGGCGGCATGGCCGGCCGTCATCGTGCTTGCCACGAACAGTGCTGAAAGAAGGAGAGGAGAGCGATGCGCCATGGGGAAGAAGAATTTGTAGCCTAAGCGTAATTAACGGGTGTTCGGCTACACTCTTTAGCTCCCGCTTCGAAATAAAAACAGGACACCCATATGGAAAACCGGATAGAAAAAGACAGTTTCGGCCCAATCGACGTCCCGGCCGACCGCCTCTGGGGCGCGCAGACCCAGCGCTCGCTGCACCATTTCCACATTTCGACCGAGCGCATGGCGCCCGAACTGGTCGCCGCGCTGGCCCAGGTCAAGCGCGCCGCGGCGGCGGTCAACCGCTCGCTCGGCAAGCTCCCGCGCGACAAGGCCGACGCCATCATCGCCGCCGCCGACGAAGTCCTCGACGGACGCT
>Ga0213837_1001049_pt1 | contig 17705 bp, 17 predicted proteins | sample SWPATP12_FD_160572 | JGI IMG/M metagenome (GOLD analysis project Ga0213837, IMG submission 160572) | Coastal seawater microbial communities from Marineland, Florida, United States - SWPA TP1 #2 | ecosystem: Environmental > Aquatic > Marine > Coastal | place: USA: Florida | collected 2016-08-06
CCTCGTCGCCGCGATGAGCGCTGCACGGCCGAAGATCGCCGACTACCCGTTCACGACCCTGCACCCGAACCTCGGCGTCGTGGAGTCGGGCCAGACCCGCTACACGATCGCCGACGTGCCCGGCCTCATCGAGGGCGCGAGCGAGGGCAAGGGGCTCGGCCTCGAGTTCCTCCGTCACGTCGAGCGCTGCTCGGCGCTGCTGCACGTCATCGACTGCGCCACGCTCGAGCCGAGCCGCGACCCGATCAGCGACCTGCAGGTGATCCTGCGCGAGCTCGAGGCCTATCCGGTGCCCGACGGCCAGACGCCGCTGCTCGAGCGCCAGCAGCTCATCGCGCTCAACAAGATCGACGTGCCAGAGGCGCGCGAGCTCGCCGACTTCGTGCGGGGCGAGCTCGAGGCGATGGGCTACCGCGTGTTCGAGATCTCGACGGTCGCCCACACGGGCCTCCGCGAGCTGTCGTTCGCGCTCGCCGACCTCGTCGAGGCCGACCGCGCGGCGAAGGCCGTCGTGCCGGTGCCGGAGCGCATCGTGCTCCGCCCGAAGGCGGTCGACGACCACGGCTACGTCGTCAAGGTCGAGGGCAGCCACGACGGACCCGTCTACCGCATCCTCGGCGCGAAGCCGGAGCGGTGGGTCGCGCAGACCGACTTCCGCAACGACGAGGCCGTCGGCTACCTCGCCGACCGGCTCGCGAAGCTCGGCACCGAGGACGCGCTGCTCAAGGCCGGCGCGGTCGCGGGGGCGACCGTCGTGATCGGCCCGGGCGCCGGCATCGTCTTCGACTGGGAGCCGACCATGGCCTCCGCCGCGGAGCTCGTGGGCAACCGTGGCACGGACCCGCGCCTGGACCGCAACGACCGTCGCACGACGGAGGAGCGCCGCCGCGAGTACCACGAGCGCATGGACGCCAAGCAGGCGGCGCGCGACGACCTCCTGGGCGAGCGCGACGGCGGCGTCTGGACCGACGACGAGGGGTTCGAGGTCCAGCGCTGGGACGACAAGGCATGACGACCCTCGACCTCCTGGCCGGGGAGCGGATCGTCGTGAAGGTCGGCTCGTCGTCGATCTCGGGGGAGCGGCGCGGCCAGATCGAGCCGCTCGTCGACGGACTGGCCCGGCTGCACCGCGAGGGCCAGGTCATCCTCGTCTCGTCGGGCGCGATCTCGACGGGCATGCCGTACCTGGGCCTCGACGCGCGTCCCGCCGACCTGCCGATGCAGCAGGCGGCCGCGGCGGTCGGGCAGAACGTGCTCATGAACCGCTACCAGCGCAGCCTCACCAGGCACGAGGTGGTCGCGGCGCAGATCCTGCTCACCGCATCCGACATGGACATGGACTCGCACCGCGTCAACGCACGGAACGCGCTCGAGCGGCTGCTCGAGCTGCGGATGCTGCCCATCGTCAACGAGAACGACACGGTCGCGACGCACGAGATCCGCTTCGGCGACAACGACCGGCTCGCCGCGCTCGTCGCGCGGCTCGTCGGCGCCGACCGGCTGATCCTGCTCTCGGACATCGCCTCGCTGCGCACGGCGCCGCCGGACGAGCCGGGCTCCGAGCCCATCGAGCACGTCGCCTACGGCGACCCGCTCGACGGCGTGCGCCTGGGCGCGAGCGGCTCGCACATCGGCTCCGGCGGAGCCATGACGAAGGTCGATGCCGCTCGGCTCGCGGCCGACGCGGGGGTGCGCGTGACGGTCACCGCGACGCCGCTCCTCGAGCGCCTCATCGGCGGTGAGCGGCTCGGCACGGAGTTCGAGCCGAACCCCGACGCCCGGCGCTGACCGCCGAGGATCTCAACGTCGCCTGTGGTCGCACGAGCCGCTCTGCGCGACGAGCCGCCACCCGCGACGTTGAGAATCTCGGAGGCTTCTAGGATCGAGGCATGCCTGATGAGCTCGACGCGCTGCTGACCGAGTCGAAGCGCGCCTCGCGCAGCCTCGGCGTCGCGCCTGCCGAGCAGCGGCACGCCGCCATCGAGGCGATCGCCGACGCGATCGAGGAGGCCGCCGACGCGATCCTCGCCGCGAACGCCGACGACCTCGAGCGCGGTCGGGCGTCCGGGCTCGACGCGGGGCTGCTCGACCGGCTGCTGCTCGACGCCTCGCGCATCGCCGGCCTCGCCGCCGCCGCGCGAGACCTCGCCGTGCTGCCCGACCCGATCGGCGAGGTGCTGCGCGAGCGCACGCTGCCGAACGGCCTCGAGCTCACCGAGGTGCGCGTGCCGTTCGGCGTCATCGGTGTCATCTACGAGGCGCGCCCCAACGTCACGGTCGACCTCGCGTGCATCGCGCTCGGCTCGGGCAACGCGGTCGTGCTGCGCGGCGGCTCCGCTGCCGAGCGGACGAACGCCGTGCTCGTCGAGGCGACGCAGGGGGCGATCGCGCGCGCCGGTCTCCCTCGCGCATCGGTGCAGACCATCGACCGGTTCGGCCGCGACGGCGCCGGCCGCCTCATGCGCGCCCGCGGCCTCATCGACCTGCTCGTGCCGCGGGGGAGCGCCGCCCTCATCGAGCGCGTCGTCACCGAGTCGACCGTGCCCGTCATCGAGACCGGCGCGGGCGTCGTGCACGCCTTCGTCGATCGCGCAGCACACCTGCCGATGGCGCTCGACATCGTGCTCAACGCCAAGACGCAGCGCACGAGCGTCTGCAACTCGCTCGAGACCGTGCTCGTGCACCGCGACATCGCCGACACCGCCGTGCCGGCGATCGCGCTCGCCCTGCAGCAGGCGGGCGTCACGATCCACGCCGACGGCGAGCTCCCCGGCGTCATCGACGCCGCGCCGCTCCGCGAGGGCGGCTGGTCGACCGAGCACCTCTCGATGGACATCGCGATCGGCGTCGTCGACGACGTCGACGCCGCGATCGAGCACGTCAACCGCTACGGCACGCACCACACCGACACGATCGTGACGGACGATGCGGATGCGGCGGCGCGGTTCCTCGCGGAGGTGGACTCCGCGGTCGTCATGCACAACGCATCCACCCGCTTCACCGACGGCGGCGAGTTCGGCTTCGGCGCCGAGGTGGGCATCTCGACGCAGAAGTCGCACGCGCGCGGGCCCATGGGCCTGCCGGAGCTGACGAGCAGCAAGTGGCTCGTGCGCGGCGCGGGCCAGGTGCGGGCCTGACCCGCGCTAGGCTTGCTGCTGGATCGGAGGCACACCCATGATGACCCTGACACTCCTCGCTGCCGCGGCTGAGCAGGCCGAAGAGGCCGCAGGCGCTGGCCCGTACATCGCCGGCGGCATCGCCGCTGCCGTCTTCATCATCTCGGCCATCGTGCTGCGCTCCTTCCGCGACGTCTCGCATCGCGCTGAGCGGCACGACGTCCACGGCAACGCCTGACATCGACGCCGCACCGAAGCGTCGCCGCCGCCTTGGCATCATGGGCGGCACGTTCGACCCGATCCATCACGGCCACTTGGTCGCGGCGAGCGAGGTCGCGCAGCACTTCGGCCTCGACGAGGTCGTGTTCGTGCCGACCGGCGAACCGTACCAGAAGCGCCACGCGTCGCCGAGCGAGCACCGCTACCTCATGACGGTCGTCGCGACGGCCTCGAACCCGCGCTTCCGCGTCAGCCGCATCGACATCGATCGCGCCGGCCCGACCTACACGATCGACACGCTCCGCGACGTGCGGGCGATGCATCCCGAGGCCGAGCTGTTCTTCATCACCGGGGCGGATGCGTTCGCCTCGATCGTGGAGTGGAAGGACCAGGACGAGCTCTGGGAGCTCGCCCACTTCGTCGCCGTCACCCGCCCCGGGCACCACCTCTCGATCTCCGGATTCCCGCCGGGACGTGTCTCACTGCTGGAGATCCCGGCACTTGCGATATCCTCGACCGATTGCCGTGCGCGCGTCCGCGCCGGATATCCCGTCTGGTACTTGGTCCCTGACGGGGTGGTTCAATACATCAGCAAGCACGACTTGTACCGGAGACTGACAGCATGACCGATGCGAACGAGGGCCGCCCGCTGACGCGACGGCAGCTTCGAGAGCTCGAGCGCGCTGCTGAGCTGGCCCGCACGGGCGAGGCGCCGCCGGTGCCCGACGAGGAGCCCGAGCACCCCGCGCCGAGCGATGCTCCTGCCCACGAGGGTCGGCACTCCGCGCCGAGCGTGCCCGCCGCGCCGGACGAGGTGCAGCCCTTCGACGACGCAGCCCCCGCGCTCGAGCCTGTCGACGCCGTCGAGGCGGAGTCCGTCGACGCCGAGCCGGCCGTCGAGCCGGAGCGCCCCGCGAACCCGGTCGGCCGCTTCTTCGGCCGCCGCAAGGCCAAGGCTGAGGAGCCGGTCCGCGAGGAGCCGGTCAGCGACGCGCCGGGCCTCGAAGCGACGGCCGCGATGGACCGCATCGAGCCCGACGAGGTCGACGAGCTCGACGTCATCGAGGCGGAGATCGCGCCGGAGCCGAAGGCATCCGTGCCCGCGCCGTCGTCCGCGCGCCGCTCGGCTGTGCCGGTCGACGACGTGCAGGGCCTCGACACCGTCGACGACGCCGAGGTCGACGGCCTCGAGATCGACGAGGTCATCGTCGAGCTGCCCCGCGTCTCGTCGCGCCGCGTCGCGGAGTCGACGCCCGCCGAGCTCGAGGACCACCGCGCCGCCGCGGAGGCCGAGGAGCTCATCCCGACCGGGCCGACCCGCGGGCAGTCGCAGCGGCTCCCCGTGATCGTCAACGTCGTCTCCGACACCTCCGAGCACCACATCGCCGACCTGCGCGAGCAGGGCGTCGCCGGCACCGGCGGCTCGTCCGCCTCGTCGATCACGGCGAACGCGCTCGTGCTGCCGGCCGGCTCGGACGCCCCCGACTTCCAGCTCGAGGGCGCCGACGGCCTCCTCGTCACCGGCTCGATCGACGTGCCGGAGGGATTCGCCTCGTCCGGCCGCGGCAGCGCCTCGATCGACGGGAGCGACGTCGACGCCGACGTCGCCGACGGCGAGGTCTCGAGCCCCGAGGCGGCGCCGGTGCGCGCATCGAAGGCCGTCTCCTCGTATGCCAACGCTCGGGTGCAGATCGCACCGCAGAAGCAGCGCTCGACCGTGTGGCCCATCGCCATCGGCGTCGGTGCGGGCGGATTCGCCGTCGCCGTCGCGGGCTTCCTCGCGCTGGCGCTCACGCAGGGATGGCTCTGACCAGGTATGGCACTGAACACCACGGGCGCTCGATGAGCGCCGACCAGAAGGCCGTCGCGCTCGCCCGCGCCGCGGCGCTCGCCGCCGACAAGGCGCTCGCCGTCGATCTCGTGGGGCTCGACGTCTCCGGCCAGCTGCCGCTGACCGACGTCTTCCTCATCGCGACCGGCCGCAACGAGCGCCAGGTGAGCGCCATCGCCCGCGAGATCGAGGATGCGCTCATCCTCGTCGGCGCGAAGCCGGTGCGCCGCGAGGGCCGCGCCGACGGCCGCTGGGTGCTGCTCGACTTCTCCGACATCGTCGTGCACATCTTCCACGAGGAGGAGCGCACCTACTACCAGCTCGAGCGGCTCTGGCGCGATGCCGGCGTGATCGACCTGCAGCTGCCCGCGGCACCGGAGTCCTCCACGACGTAGTCCTCCACCCTCGACGATCGAGCAGCGCGCGGCCTCCGGGCCGCGCGCTGCGTCGCGTTCGGGGAGGTCCGCGGTCAGGGGTTCGAGGTCGGGCTTGCGCTCGACGTCGGCCGTGTCGTATCGTCGCACTCGACCGATTGGAAACGTTTCCAGTCGCGACGACCACGGGATGAGCGATGGCGCTCGGAGCGGAGCAGGGCATGGCCGGTCTCCCGACGATCACCGCGGTCGCGCAGGTCGCGGGCGTCTCCGTCGCCACCGCCAGCCGAGCGCTGCACGGCGGGGGAGCCTCCGCCGCCACGGCCGAGCGCGTGCGCCTCGTCGCCGAGCAGCTCGGCTACCGGCCCAACGCGGTGGCCCGTGCGCTGCAGGGCGGCACGATCGGCCAGATCGCCATGATCGTGCCGGATGCCGCCAACCCCGTCTACGCCCGCATGACGAGCGCCGTCCAGCACGAGCTCGCCGCCGACGACCGCCACCTGCTCGTCGCCCAGGCGCAGGACCCCGCAGACGTCGCCGCCGCGATCGGCCGCTTCGGCCCGAGCGCCATCGACGGACTGATCGTCGTCCCGCTGCGCCCCGAGCAGCAGGTGCTCGAGGCGCTCGACGCGGCGCGCGTGCCGACCGTCGTGATCGGCTCGCTCCCGCCCACGGCCGTGCACGGCGCCGTGGGCGCCGACTCGCGCGCCGGCGTCCAGCTCGCGATCGACCACCTCGTGGCGCAGGGCGCGCAGCGCATCGCGTTCGTGAACGGCCCCGTCGACACCACCCCGGGGCGCATGCGCCTCGAGGGCTACCGCCTGGCGCTCGACGCCGCGGGGATGGACTTCGATCCCGCCCACGTCGTCGCCGCCGACGACTTCACGCATGCGGCCGCGCTGCCCGCCATCGACGCGCTGCTCGAGCGATCCGCGCGCTCGTTCGACGCGATCGTCGCCGCGAACGACCTCATCGCCTTCGCGGCCCTGCGGGTGCTGTCGGACGCCGGCATCGCGGTGCCGGGGGACTGCCTCGTGGTCGGCATGGACGACACCGAGCTCGCGCAGATGGCGATCCCGAGCCTCACGAGCGTCGACCTCGGCGCCGAGGCGCGCGGCACGCTCGCCGCCCAGCAGCTGCTCGCGTCGCTCCGCGGCGACGCCGATGCCATCTCGCACGCCACCGTCGTGCCGCGCCTCGTCGTGCGCGAGTCGTCCACCAGGAGGGACCGCCCATGAGCGCCGTCGATGTCGTCGTCGCCGAGCGGAGGCTGACCCGCAGATCGCGGTTCGGGCCCGAGCGCGGCGCGTGGCTGCTGTTCCTGCCCGCGATGCTGCCGATCCTGGTCTTCAGCGTCTGGCCGCTGCTGCAGGGCATCGCGCTGGGCTTCACGAACGCGACGGCCGCGCGGAACGCGACCGTCGAGTTCACCGGGGTCGAGAACTACGTCGAGCTCGCCGGCTACGAGCTCTTCTGGAACTCGTTCGGGATCGGCCTCATCTGGGCGTTCTCGGTCACCATCATCCAGTTCTTCGCGTCGCTGAGCCTCGCGCTGCTGCTGAACGCCAACCTCTGGGGCCAGGGCATCGCGCGCACGCTCGCGCTCATCCCGTGGGCGATGCCGCCGGTGATCATCGCGATCATGTGGCGCCTCATGCTGCACCCGACCTACGGCGCGGTGAACGGCGGGCTCGGCGCGGTCGGCCTGCCCGACTCCATCAACTGGCTCGGCCAGGCCTCGACGGCGCTCCCCGCCGCGATCGTCGTCGGCGTCTGGGCCGGCATGCCGCAGACCACCATCACGCTGCTCGCCGGCCTGCAGGGCGTGAACGCCGAGCTGCACGAGGCGGCGCAGATCGACGGCGCCGGCACCTGGCAGCGCTTCTTCTCGGTGACGCTGCCGGCGCTGAAGCCGGTGATCATCGCGATCACCACGCTCGACTTCATCAACAACTTCAACTCCTTCGCCCTCGTCTACGTGCTGACGGCGGGGGCGTGGGGCACGATGCTGCCGATGCTCTTCGCCTACAACGAGGCGTTCCGCTACGGCAACTTCGGGCTCGCGAGCGCGATGGGCAACGTCATCGTCATCGTGATCGCGATCTTCCTGTTCTTCTACCTGCGCTCGCAGGCGAGGGGGCGAGAGGCATGAGACGACGCCGATTCAGCATCGGACGGATGCTCCAGTACGTCGCGATCGTGCTGTTCATGATCTTCCTGGCGTTCCCGCTGCTGTTCCTCTTCACGACGGCCTTCAAGAGCCAGCGCGAGCTGCAGTCGCCGGATCCGCAGCTGCTGCCGGCGCAGTGGAACCTCGACAACTTCACGGCCGCGATCGACCGGGCGAACCTCATCCAGGCCGCGGGCAACAGCCTCATCGTGGCGCTCGTCACGACGCTCATCGTCGTCGCCGTCTCGCTGCCGGCCGCCTACGCGCTCGCGCGCTCCCGCACCCGGCTCCGCAAGCTCGCGACCGGCTGGATCCTCCTGTCGCAGGTCTTCCCGTTCATCCTCATCATCGTCCCGCTCTACCTGATGCTGCAGCCGCTCGGGCTCGGCAACTCGCTCGGCGGGCTCGTGGTCGTCTACGTCGTCTGGTCGCTGCCGTTCGCGCTCTGGATGCTGCAGGGCTACGTCGCGTCGATCCCCGTCGACCTCGAGGAGGCAGGGGCGATGGACGGGGCGCCGAAGTGGCGCGTGCTCGTCTCGATCGTGCTGCCGCTGCTCGCCCCCGGGCTCGTCGCGACCAGCCTGTTCGCCTTCATCGGCTCGTGGAACGAGTTCTTCTTCGCCCTCGTGCTCATCAAGGACGAGGCGCTGCAGACGCTGCCGCAGCGGCTCGCGCTCTTCGTCGGCGCTGAGGGCCAGGTGCAGCTCGGCCAGCTCGCCGCGGCATCGCTGCTCGCCGCGATCCCGAGCCTGCTGTTCTTCGCGCTCATCCAGCGTCGCCTCACGTCGGGCCTGCTCTCGGGCGCCGTCAAGGGCTGACGATCCACCCATCCACCCATCTCCACCCCACCCATCCCGAGGAGACACCATGCACCGCACACCCCGCGCCGCGATGACGCTCGCGGCGGGCGCTCTGCTGCTGACCGGCTGCGCCTTCGGCGGCGGCCAGGCGCCGACCGCCACCGAGACGACCGACCCCACCGAGGAGGTCACGCTCACCTTCCAGTCGCTCGCGTTCCAGGACGCCACGATCGCGGCGACCGAGTCGATCGTCGACTCCTGGAACTCGGAGCACCCCGAGACGCAGATCGACCTCGTCCAGGGCTCCTGGGACAACGTGCACGACCAGCTCGTCACGCAGTTCCAGGGCGGCGACGCGCCCGACATCATCCACAACGAGGCGTCCGACATGGCCGGCTTCGCCCAAGACGGCTACCTCGCCGACCTGACGCCGTTCCTCAGCGAGGAGCTGCGGGGCGACGTCTCGGAGGGCGTGTGGTCGACGGTGACCGCGAACGACCAGATCTTCGCCGCGCCGACCATCATGCAGTCGTACGTCGCGTTCGCCAACACGGCGGCGTTCGAGGCGGCCGGCGTCGAGGTGCCGACCGGCGAGTCGCTCACCTGGGAGGACCTGCGCTCGATCGCGCAGCAGCTCACGGCCGACGGCACCTACGGCCTCGGCTGGGGCCTGAAGTCGCCGACCGCGCCGTTCATGAACCTCGCGCTCGGCGAGGAGGGCACCTTCTTCGAGGTCGACGCCGAGGGCGAGGCGACGATCGAGATCGGGGAGGGCGAGCTCGCCATCCCCGAGACGGTCCACGCGATGGCCTACGAGGACCAGTCGCTCGACCCCGTCACGCTCACGCAGACCGGCGCCGACGTGCTGCCGGGCTTCCTCGGCGGGTCGTACGGCATGTACATCGGCGGCTCGTTCCTCGCGCAGCAGATCGCCGACACCGCGCCCGAGGGCTTCGAGTGGACGGTGCTGCCGCCGCTCGCGGGCAGCGCGGGCGCCGCGCAGGGCACCTCGCCGCAGACCCTCTCGGTCTCTGCCGACTCGGAGTACGTGGATCGCGCCGCGGCGTTCATCGACTACTACATGCAGGCCGAGAACCTCGCGGCCGTCGGCGAGGGCGACAGCCTGATCCCGACGACCGGCGCGGCGCGCGACGCACTCGCGACCGCCACTGAGGGCCAGACCGGCTGGGCCGAGATGCTCGCCTCCGGCGCGGTGCTCGAGGCGGCGCCCTTCCAGCTCGCGGTGGACTACCCGCAGTGGAAGGACCAGTACGCGACGCCCGCGTTCCAGCAGTACCTCTCGAACGCCATCACCCTCGAGCAGCTGTCGACGCAGCTGACCGAGGGCTGGGACTCCATCCAGTAGTCGCATCGTCGCGCAGGGGGCGCACGCCGCCCCCTGCGCGGCACCGACCGCGCACGCCCGCACCGATCCGGAGACGACATGACCGACGCATCCTTCGCCGACATCGCGACAGCGTCGCTCGCGGGAGCGGCCGTCGCCGACGCCCTCGGCGGCGCGGCCGAGGGCAACACCCCCGAGACGATCCAGCAGCGCTACGGCGGCACGATCGAGGGGATCGTCCCGCCCTTCCTCGACGACTGGCGGCACGCGCGCCCCATCGCGCCGTACCACAAGGGCGACGGGCACGTCACGGACGACACCCTCATGACGAACCTGCTCGTCGACGTCTACGCCGAGGTGCGCCGGCACCTGACGGCGCACGACATCGCCGACCACCTGGTGCCGCGCATGATCGGCCAGGTGCAGTGGATCCCAGAGCTCGAGGCCGAGGCGCTGCCGCTGCAGCGCGTCTTCCTCGCCGAGAAGTGGCTCGTCGCCCGCCTGCACTACGGGCACATCGACCCGCGCGAGGCAGGGGTCGGCAACGTCGTCAACTGCGGCGCCACGATGTACGTCGGCCCGGTCGGGCTCGTGAACGCGGGCGACGCGCGCGGCGCCTACGCCGAGGCGATCGACATCGCGGGCGCGCACCAGTCGAGCTACGGCCGCGAGGCAGCGGGCGTCTTCGCCGCCGCCGTGGCCGCGGCATCCGCCCCCGGCGCCACCCTCGACGGCGTGCTCGACGCGGCGATCGGCCTCGCCCGCGACGGCACCCGGGCGGCGCTCGAGGCGGTCGTCGGCGCCGGCCGCCGGCTCGACGGCTGGCGCGACGGCGGCCTCGCCGTGCTGCGCGACGCCGTGCGCCCCTTCGACACCGTCGGTGACGTGTACCGGCAGCCGGCCATGGACGCGCGGCTCCCGAGCCGCACGAAGGCGATCGAGGAGCTGCCGATCGCGCTCGGCCTGCTCGCCGCGTGCGATGGCGACTACCGCGAGGCGGTGCTCGGCGCCGTCAACTACGGGCGCGACTCCGACTCGATCGCGGTCATGGCCGGCTCCGTCGCCGGCGCGCTCGGGGGTCTCGGCAGCGTGCCCGCCGAGTGGATCGACGAGGTCGGCGCGGCGTCGCGCCTCGACCTGCGCGCGAGCGGCGCGGTGATGGCGGGCGTGGCCGCCGAGGTGTGGCGCGCCGACGACGAGCGCCACCGCGAGCGGCGGAGCGCCGCGCTCGCCCTGGGCCTCGAGGCGTGAGCGCGGGCCCGATGCTGCGGTTGAGCTGGACCCAGCCCGAGGACCTCGCCGCGCACGCCCTCGTCGCAGCACGGCTCGACGGGCTCGACGTCTCGGCCCTCGAGGACGAGCTCGTCGCCGCTGGCGGTTCGCTCACGGCGCCGGTGAGCGGCGCCACCCCCGACCGCGCCGACGAGGGGCTGCGCGCGACCGCCGCGCGCGTCACCGATGCGGCGACCGCGCTGCCGCGGCCCGCCTCGCTCCTGGAGCGGGAGCCCGACACCTGGGCCTCGATGGCGCTCGAGCCGCCGACCGTGCCGGTCGCCGACGGCCTCGCCGACCGCCTTCGGGGCGCGTGGCTCGGTCGCGCGATCGGCTGCCTCGTCGGCAAGCCGGTCGAGAAGATCCCGCGCGACGGCATCCGCGCGATCGCCGAGTCCACCGGCCGCTGGCCGGTGCGCGGCTACTTCACCGAGCAGGGGCTCGACCCGGAGATCGGGGCGCGCTGGCCGTGGAACCGGCGCTCGCGGCCGACGAGCCTCGACGGCGTCATCGACGGCATGCCCGAGGACGACGACCTCAACTTCGCGATCCTCGCGCTCGTGGCGCAGGAGCGGGCGAGCGGCGGTGACGTCACCACCAGCGGGATCGCGCAGCTCTGGCTCGACCAGCTGCCCGCCGGCCGGGTCTTCACGGCCGAGCGCATCGCCTACCGCAACCTGCTCTCGGGCGACGAGCCCGACGTCGCCGCGGTGCGCGGCAACCCGTTCGTCGACTGGATCGGCGCGCTCATCCGCGCCGACGCATACGGCTGGGCGCACCCGGGTGATCCGGCCGCGGCCGCCGAGCTCGCCGTGACGGATGCGCGGCTCACGCACCGTCGCGCCGGCGTCCACGGGGCAGCGTTCATGGCCGGCGCCGCAGCGGTGGCCGTCGCCGGCGCCGGCGTGGAGGCGGCGGTCGAGGCGGGGCTCGCCTGCGTGCCGAGCCGCTCGCGGCTCGCCGATGCCGTGCGGCTCGGGCAGTCGCTCGCCGCGAGCGATCGCGACGACGAGGCGTGCCTCGACGAGCTGCACCGCGCCTATGGCCACCTCCACTGGGTGCACGTGCTGAGCAACACCGCGCTGCTGGCGCTCGCGGCGCTCCGCGGCCGCGACGACTTCGCACGCGGCGTCGGGCTCGCGGTCGCGGGCGGCTGGGACACCGACTCGGTCGGTGCGAGCGTCGGCGGGCTGCTCGGCGCCGCCGGCACGGCCACCATCCCCCCGGACTTGGCCGCGCCCATCCGCGGCGTCTACCGCACGACGCTCGCCGGCTTCGACGGCGTGCGCTTCGACGACCTCGCCGCACGCACGCTCGCACTCGCAGGGGCCCGCTCGTGACCATCGACCCCGACGAGGCGCCCACGAACGCGTTCGACCCGCTCGTGCCGCGCCCGATCGACCTGCCGACCGCCGTGCCGCTGCCCGCGCTCGGCGACGAGCGGCTGGACGCCGCGGCATTCGACATCGCGAAGATCCTCGCCGCGCCCGACGACCCGGCGCAGTGGCCCGCCTGGCGCGACGAGCTCGTCGCGCTCGCCGCCGAGGCACGGTCGCGGCTCACGCACGACGACGCCGCCTACGACGCCGTCGCGTGGGCCGCGAGCTGCCGCGTCGCCGCACAGATCTGGCTCTGGGACGAGCGGCTGTGGGACTGGCGGGAGCGCCGCTTCACGCCCGACCGGCTGCTCGCCGCCTACGACGACCTCGGCGGCCTCGACGGGCTCGTGCTCTGGCACGCCTACCCGTGCATCGGCATCGACGAGCGCAACCAGTTCGATTGGTACCGCGACGTGCCGGGCCTCGCCGCGCTCGTCGCGGACCTGCACAAGGCCGGGGTGCGCGTGTTCCTCGACTACAACCCGTGGGACACCGGCACGCGACGCGAGACGGATGCGTCGGGCCGCGAGCGCTCCGACGGCGAGTCGCTGCGGCTCGTCGCCGACGACCTCGGCGCCGACGGCGTCTTCCTCGACACGCTGAAGCAGGCCGACCAGGCGTTCCTCGCGGCGGTGGGCGGCGACCGGCCGCTCGCGCTCGAGGGCGAGTCGCGGGCGCCGAACGAGCGACTGCGCGACCACGTGCTGTCGTGGTCGCAGTGGTTCGCCGACTCGCGCGCTCCGGGCGTGCAGCGCGCGCGGCTCGTCGAGCGCCGGCACATGCTGCACGGCGTGCGGCGCTGGAACCGCTCGCACGCCGAGGAGCTGCAGACGGCGTGGATGAACGGCACGGGCGTGCTCGTCTGGGATGCGGTCTTCGGCGTGTGGGTGGGCTGGAGCGCGCGCGATCGCGCGACGCTGCGCGCCATCTCCCGGGTGCAGCGCGCGTGCCACGAGCTGCTCGAGCAGGGGGAGTGGGCACCGCTCGCGGGTGCGACCGCGGAGGCGGCGGAGCTGGGCGTCCACGGCACGACCTGGACGCTCGGCGACGTCACGCTCGTGACGCTCGCGCACCGCGGCAACGAGCCGGTCACCGGGCGCTTCCTCGCGCCGGTCGCGGGCGCGCTGTGGGACCTGGGACGGGGAACCGCGACCGACGGCGAGCTGACGATCCCCGCGCACAGCATCGCCGGGGTGCTCGCGGTGCGAGGTGAGGCGCCCGCCTGGCTGCCGGGGCTGCTCGAGGCGGCGGCCGCCGATCCTGCGCATCACGACCCGGCGTGGGCGGATGCCGCGTTCCCCGCCCGCGCGACCGAGCGCATCCGCGTGCCGAGGTCGAGCGCCGCGCCGCCCGCGGATGCCGTGCTCGTGCCGGCCGGCGTGCACGAGCTGCGGGTGCATTGGCGGCGGCGCGAGACGGGCCTCTACGGCGAGGCCCCGTACGTCGAGGAGTGGAAGCCGCTGCCGCCGCGGCTGCACGACGAGCGCGAGATCGAGGTGCGCGCCGAGCTGGGCGCGGTCGCGGTGGCGCGCCGGGAGGTGAGCGTGGCCGAGTGGAACGCGGCCGCACGCGATGCGGGGCTCGAGCCGCGCGAGGGGGCGCCCGACGCGCCCGTCACGCACGTCGACCTCGACGACGCCCGCCGCTTCGCCGCCGCGGTCGGCGCTCGGCTGCCGACGGACCACGAGTGGCAGGTCGCGGGCGCCGAGCTGGAGCGGCGCCGCCCGCGGGTGTGGAACTGGACGGAGAGCGAGATGACCGACGGCATCACGCGGAGGGCGATCCTCAAGGGCGGCAGCGAGCGCGCCGTGACCGGCTCGGACTGGTACGCCGACGGCGGCGCGCAGCCGCCGGAGCGATCGCTCGCGTGGCTGCGCACGGGCATCGACCGCTCGAGCGCGATCGGCTTCCGGCTGGCCTGGGATCTCGAGCCCGACATCGACGACGGCACGGGGGATGCGCGATGACGGGCCCGCTCGACGGCGTGCGCGTGCTCGACGTCTCGACCCTCTTCGCCGGGCCGCTCGCGGCGACGTTCCTCGGCGACTTCGGCGCCGACGTGATCAAGGTCGAGCATCCGCGGCACCCGGACGCGTCGCGAGGGCACGGGCCGGCCAAGGACGGCGTGAACCTGTGGTGGAAGACGCTCGGGCGCGGCAAGCGCACGACGACGCTCGACCTCTCGCAGGCGGAGGGTGCGGCGCTGCTGCTCGAGCTGGCGCGCGGCGCCGACGTGCTGATCGAGAACTTCCGGCCCGGCACCCTCGAGCGGTGGGGCCTCGAGCCGGCGCAGCTGCACGAGGCGAACCCGGCGCTCGTGATCGCGCGGGTCACCGCCTTCGGGCAGTCCGGTCCGATGGCGCGCCAGCCCGGCTTCGGCTCGATCGCCGAGGCGATGAGCGGGTTCGCCGCCATCACGGGCGAGCCGGACGGGCCGCCGATCCTGCCGCCGTTCGGCCTCGCCGACGGCATCACCGCGCTCGCCACGGCGTACGCCTGCGCGATCGCGCTGCGGCACGCTGAGCGCACGGGCGAGGGGCAGGTGATCGACATGGCGATCATCGAACCCATCCTCATGCTGCTCGGCGGGCAGATCACCGCCTTCGACCAGCTGGGGCTCGTGCAGCCGCGGGTCGGCAACCGATCGGTCAACAACGCGCCGCGCAACGTCTACCGCACGGCCGACGGCCGCTGGGTGGCGGTGTCGACGTCGTCGCAGTCGGTCGCCGAGCGCGTCATGGCGCTCGTCGGTCGGCCCGACGTGATCGCCGAGCCGTGGTTCGCCTCCGGCCGCACGCGCGTCGAGCACGTCGACGAGCTCGATGCGGCGGTCGGCGGCTGGATCGGCGAGCGCACGCTCGCCGAGGTCGTCGGGGAGTTCGAGCGGGTCGAGGCGGCGATCGGCGTCGTCGACGACATCTCGGGCGTGATGGCGAACCCGCAGTACGCGTCGCTCGGTACGATCCTGCCCATCCACGACGCCGAGCTGGGGGAGATCCGCATGCAGAACGTGCTGTTCCGGATGTCGGCGACGCCCGGCGAGGTGCGCCACACCGGCAGGCGGCACGGCGAGGACACCGACGCGGTGCTCGCCGAGCTCGGCATCACGCCCGAGCAGGCTCGGGCCTTGCGGCAGCGGGGGATCGTGTGACCGTCGCGCTGTACGTGCCGGGGGATCGGCCCGACCGCTTCGGCAAGGCCGTCGAGTCGGGTGCGGATGTCGTCATCCTCGACCTCGAGGACGCGGTGGCGCACGACCGCAAGGCGGTCGCGCGGGAGGCGGTCGACGAGTTCCTGCGGCAGCGCGGCCCGATCGGGTTGCAGGTGCGGATCGGCGGGCTCGACGACCTCGAGACGCTCGCGGCGCACGAGGTCGAGCTGCGGGTGCCGAAGGTGCGCGGCGCGGCCGACCTCGACGCGGTCGTCGACCGACTCGATCTCGACTCCCGACGGCTGCACGCGATCATCGAGGATGCGGTGGGCGTCGCGCGGCTCGACGAGATCGCCGCGCACGCCGCTGTCGCCTCGGTCGCGCTCGGGGAGTCCGACCTGCGGAGCGACCTCGGCGCGACGAGCCCGGCGATGATCGAGCACCTGCGCATCCTGCTCGTGCTCGCCGCGAGGGGCGCGGGACTGCCGGCGCCGCTCATGTCGGTGTACCCGGCGATCGCCGACCTCGACGGGCTCGAGGCCGACTGCCGGGCGGGCGCGGCGCTCGGCTTCGGCGGGCGGGCGGCCGTGCACCCGAAGCAGATCGAGGTCATCCGCCGGGCGTTCGCGCCGAGCGAGGACGACGTCGCCTGGGCGGAGGGCGTGCTCGAGGCGCTCGCCCAGGGCGGGGGCGTCACGACGCTCGCTGACGGCCAGATGGTCGACCAGGCGATGCGGGCGCGCGCGGAGCGGATCCTCGCCCGCCGGATGCCTCCTCCGCCGGTCCAGTAGGGACGGCGGAGCCGCCCTCCGCTGCTGGTCGAGTCGGACGGCGAAGCCGCCCGTATCAAGACCCTCGAGCTCAGCGTCTACTCGTCGCCCTGAGGAGCAGTCGCGCGAGACTCCGCGCGCAGGAAGCGCCGGTAGCGCCACCACTGGTGCGCGTAGATCACGAGCGGATACACGGTCAACATCGCCGCCAACAGGTAGTCATTGGGCTCGTCGCTTCCGGTGCCGATGGCTCCGATCAGGGCGAGGAGGCCGCAGCCGGCAGCTGCGAACAGGAGCCAGGCGACTCCTGTTGGTCGACTCGGCGGCTGCTTCGCGAGCGGCGCATCTCGGGAGAGCAGCGCCCCGACGATGACGCACAGCCCGCCGACGGCAGCGCTGACCGCCCCGACGCGCAGCGGATTCGGATCGGAAGCCGAGGTCGGCTCCGACAGGACGAGCCCCACAAGCCCCAGCACCGTGATCACGATCCCGAGCACGACGAGCCATCTCGCTCGGTGTCGCTGCCGGTCGGGGCTCATGGCCGGCGCGGCTCGGTGGGCGCCGCCCTCGCTCATTGCTCGAGGCCCTTGCGCTTGGCGGCGCGAACCGCGAAGAACGCGAACAGCAAGAACAGCAAGGCGATCGGAGCGGCCACGCCGACCGCGATGAGCCACACGTCGAACAGCGCACCGGCGATCAGCGCGCCGGCGACCACGGCGGCGGCGACGAGCAGGCCGCCGAATGACCACCGCTTCGCTTGTGCTCGCGTGAGCGGCGGTCGCGTGATCTCATTCCGCAGCGCTCGGAGCTCAAGGCGCGGGATGAAGGTGGCGAGGCCCATGAGGAGCGCAAACGAGCCTACGCAGAGGGTGACGATGAAGAGTTCGTCCGGTCTCCGCCAGACCATCGCGGTGAAGAGAGCGACGTTGACGGACATCATCACCAGCAGGACCCACCGCATCCGTCGGCGCTGGCGCACGACTTTGCGGAGCTCGGCTCCTCGTTTGACCACGGACGCCATCGCGCCTCCTCTGCGCCGTTTCGGCACAGTGTTCGCGATGATGCTGAGAATTCGTCGGGGCCGCCGGTGCTGGTCGGGGACGCCCGCGATGCCGCCCGCATCAAGACCGGTGTGAGGGGGAGGGGGCGGTTCGTCTACTAGGAAAGTCCCTCGTGAGCTATGCGGCTGCTGGTGTGAGTTCGACGTCGTAGCCGAGGCCGCGGAGGCTTCTGAGCGCTCTGCGCTTGAGCTGGTCGGGATTGCGGTGGTCGTAGTAG
>Ga0213837_1001052_pt1 | contig 17684 bp, 20 predicted proteins | sample SWPATP12_FD_160572 | JGI IMG/M metagenome (GOLD analysis project Ga0213837, IMG submission 160572) | Coastal seawater microbial communities from Marineland, Florida, United States - SWPA TP1 #2 | ecosystem: Environmental > Aquatic > Marine > Coastal | place: USA: Florida | collected 2016-08-06
CGTGGGTGTACGACCCCGAGGCCGAGCACCGGCCGCTCGTGCTCCTCGCGTCCGAGCTGCAGGAGGCGGAGGAGATGCGGAACCACCTCGTGCGGGTCGGCATCGACGCCGTCGACGGCTTCATCAGCTCCCTCGACGGGCTCGAGCTTGTGCAGCCCGCACTGCTCCAGCCGGAAGAGCTCGACGGCCTCGTCGACGCGCACCTCGTCGACGTGCGAGGCCGCACCGAGCACGCCCAGGGCCACATCCCGGGATCGGCGCACCTCAGCGGCGGCCGAGCGCTGTGGCACCTCGACGAGCTGCCGACCGACGGCACGGTCGTGACGTACTGCCAGAGCGGCGTGCGCAACAGCATCGTGGCGAGCGCCCTTCGTCGGGCCGGCGTCGACGTCGTGGAGCTGGACGGCTCGTACTTGGGATGGCTGCGACGGCCGACCGCGAGCCCGCGACCCGCTGGGCGTCGCAATCCGCGGCTCCCTCATGACGCCTACACGTTGAAGCGGAACTCCACGACGTCGCCGTCGGCCATGACGTAGTCCTTGCCCTCGATGCGCACCCGGCCGGCGGCCTTCGCGTCAGCCATGGACCCCGCGGCGTCCAGGTCGGCGAACGAGACGACCTCCGCCTTGATGAAGCCGCGCTCGAAGTCGGTGTGGATGACGCCGGCGGCCTGCGGAGCGGTCCAGCCCTTGCGGATCGTCCAGGCGCGCGACTCCTTCGGACCCGCCGTCAGGTAGGTCTGCAGGCCGAGCGTCTCGAAGCCGATGCGGGCGAGCTGGTCGAGGCCCGACTCCTCCTGTCCGAGCGACTGCAGCAGCTCGAGCGCCTCGTCCTTCTCGAGGTCGACGAGCTCCGACTCGACCTTCGCGTCGAGGAAGACGGCCTTGGCGGGCGCGACGAGCGCCGCGAGCTCGGCCTTCTTGTCGGCATCCGACAGCACGTCCTCGTCGACGTTGAAGACGAACAGCACGGGCTTAGCGGTGAGGAGACCGAGCTCCTTGATGGGCGTCGTGTCGAAGCCGACCTGCCCCAGCGTCTTGCCGCTGTTCAGGATCTCGTTCGCCTCGACAGCGGCCGCGAGCACGGAGGCGTCGACCTTCTTGCCCTTGACCTCCTTCTCGAGGCGCGGGATCGCCTTCTCGAGCGTCTGGAGGTCGGCGAGCATGAGCTCGGTGTTGATCGTCTCCATGTCGGAGGACGGGTCGACGGCACCCTCGACGTGCACGACGTCGCTGTCGCCGAAGCCGCGCACGACCTGCGCGATCGCGTCGGCCTCGCGGATGTTGGCCAGGAACTTGTTGCCGAGCCCCTCGCCCTCGCTCGCACCCTTCACGATGCCGGCGATGTCGACGAACGACACCGCGGCAGGCAGGATGCGCTGCGAGCCGTGGATCTCGGCCAGGCGCGTCAGTCGCTCGTCCGGCAGCTCGACCACCCCGATGTTCGGCTCGATCGTGGCGAACGGGTAGTTCGCCGCGAGCACGGTGTTCTTGGTGAGCGCGTTGAAGAGGGTCGACTTGCCCACGTTGGGGAGTCCGACGATGCCGATCGTGAGTGCCACAACAGGTCAGCCTACCGGCGACCCGAGCGCCGCCGACCCGGCTCAGCTGCTGCCGTCGTCGCCGATCACCGCGATGATGTTGCCCGCGGGGTCGGTGCACCACGCGATGTCGGGTCCCAAGCCGCTCGCGATGCCGCGCTCGTCCTGCTCGAAGCCGTCGTAGCGCTCGAACGTCACGCCCTTGCCGACGAGCTCGTCGATCGAGGACGTGATGTCGGGCACCACGAGGTTGAGGATCGTGAACACCGCCGGCTGGTGGTCGTCCTTCTGGTAGACGAACACCCGGGCGCCGCCCGGCAGGGTGAGCGCGAGCTGCCCCATCTCCTCCCCCACCTCCAGCCCGAGCACGTCGCCGTAGAACGTCCGTGCCGCATCGAGGTCGGGTGCGGCGAAGCCGCTGAAGCCATCCGTGTACTGCGCCATCTCGGCACCTCCTGCGGGCATCCTCGCGCCGCATCCGCTCGCGCACCAGGGGCGAGTTGGTGCGCGAGCCCGCACGCGGGGCCGGCGCCCTGGCCACCCACAGGCAGCGGCCGTAGCGTGTGGATCCAGCGCCGCCCCGGCGCACGTTGAGGAGCGATCATGGGCACGAACGACGACAACCCCCCGCACGACAGCCGCGAGGGCCTCCCGGTCTACGAGGGCGCCGACCAGCCGGACGACGGCCGCGACGTCTCGCAGGCCGCCAACGGAGGCGACGGCTCGCTCGGCCAGGACACGACCCCCGAGCACGACAACCGCGAGGCCGACCAGACCTACCAGGAGGCACCCCCCGCCGGCTCCGGTGGCGCTGACTCCTTCGACTCCCGTCACAACGAGTTCGACGAGGGCGAGGGCCAGCCCGGGGCCGGCATCGACCCGCAGACCGGTGAGGCCGTGCACGGCGACGGGCTGGCGCACGAGCACGCGGAGGAGACCCGTTCCACGGGCTTCGACGCCGAGCAGCCGCAGCAGGTCCAGGACGCCGGCGACGAGCCCAACGCGGAGCAGCCGCGGGAGCAGCGCTGACGACCGACCGCATCCGACGCCGATTCGTCGTGCACGGCAGCGTGCAGGGCGTCGGCTTCCGCTGGGCCGCGAACGCCGAGGCCGAGCGCCTCGGCGTCGCGGGCAGCGCCCGCAACCGCTTCGACGGCACCGTCGAGGCGGAGGTCGAGGGCGCGCCGGGTGCGGTGGCCGCGATGGCCGACTGGCTGGGCCACGGCCCCTCCTCGGCGCGCGTCGACCGCGTCGACGTGGACCAGCTCGAACCGCGCGGGGACACGGGCTTCCGGATCAGCTGACCCGAGCCGCCACCGCGCACGCGATCATGTCGAGCTGCGCAATCGAGCCGACGTCGCGAGGCGCTGCCTGCGCGCCATGCGCAGCGGCGACGATCCGGCTTGCGCGGGCAGCGCATCCGGACGATGATCTGAGCAGCCGCGCGACCCGCGGCACCACACTCACAGCGCCGTGAGATCCGCGGCGCCATGCATGGAAACGAGCTGCCATGAGCGCCATCCCCGACTTCACCCACGAACGCGTCCTGACCTCCATGGGGGCCAGGAGCGACGTCGTCATCACCGTGGCCCTCCATTCGAGCGTGCTGGGGCCGGCGCTCGGCGGCTGCCGGATGTGGACGTACCCGACGTGGGCGGATGGACAGGCGGATGCACTGCGGCTCTCGTCCGCGATGACGCTCAAGAACGCCGCGGCCGGCCTCGACGCGGGCGGCGGCAAGGCCGTGATCGCGCTGCCTATGGGTACGCACATCGACGCGGACCGCCGCCGCGCCGCCCTCCTCGACCTCGGCGACCTCGTCGAGGCGCTCGACGGCCGCTACCGCACCGCCGAGGACGTCGGCACGACCGAGCACGACATGCTCGTCGTGCGTGAGCGCACGGAGCACGTCGTCGGCCTCCCCGCCGAGAACGGCGGCGCCGGGGAGCCCGCGGGCGCGACCGCGCTCGGCGTCTACTCGTCGATCGCGCCCACGCTCGAGGAGGCCTTCGGCTCCGACGACATCGCCGCCCGCTCCTTCGTGATCTCGGGCCTCGGCCAGGTCGGCGGCCGCCTCGCGCGCATGCTCGCCGGGCACGGCGCGACGCTCTTCCTCACCGACATCGACGGCCGCAAGCAGCAGCTCGCCGACGACCTCGGCGCCACCTGGATCGCGCCCGGCGAGGCCCTCACCACCCCGGCCGACGTGCTCGTGCCCGCGGGCCTCGGCGGCATCCTCACCGACGAGGCGATCGAGGCGCTGCCCGTGCGCGCCGTGGTCGGCCCCGCGAACAACCCGCTCGCCGAGCACTCCGGCGCCGCGCGCCTCGCGGAGCGCGGCATCGTCTACGCCCCCGACTTCGTGGTCAACGCAGGCGGCGTCATCCACCTGCAGGGCATGGCCGACGGCATGCAGTGGCCTGCGATCGCCGAGCGGCTCACCGGCATCAGCGACACCCTCCGCGGCGTGTTCGCCAGCGCGCGGCAGCGCGGCATCACGCCGCTCGAGGCCGCCGAGGCGCTCGCCGCCGAGCGCATCGACGCGGCCCGCGGGCACATGACGGTGAGCGCCTGACGCATCCGCCTCGCTGTGCGAACGCGCACGGCACCCGGCGGATGCGTGGCGGGCGTCCAGGCGCCCGGCGTAGCGTCGCCGTGCGGGGTGCCGACGCCCCGCGGAGAGAGGATCACCATGAGCCAAGAGCAGCAGCCCGGCCACGACCACTCCAGCCAGGACGAAGCCGTGACCGGCGGCTACGGCGACCCCGGCGAGGCGGAGGCGCTCACGGGCGACGCCGAGTCCGAGACGGATCCCAAGGAGCACCCGAAGGCGGATCCCGCTGAGGGCTCCGACCCCGAGAACCCGCGCGGCCTCTAGTCGCGCGGGCGGCCGGCGGCGTCAGTCGCCGGCCGCCTCGGCCGTCGCGCGGAGTCGCGCGACGTAGTCGGACCACCAGGCGGCATCATGATCCGGCAGGTTCGAGACTCCGTCGCGGAGGCCCGCGGCGCCGTCGATCGTCTCTCGCACGATGTCGGCGTGGCCCGCGTGCCGCGCGACCTCGGCGATCATGTGCACGATCAGCCGGTGCAGCGTCGTGTCGGCGTTCGCGCCCCACCACGGCACGTGGGCCGGGGCGTCGAGGGGCAGCTCGTCGATCGACGCGTCGGCATGCGCCCACACCCGGTCCCAGAGCGCGATCACCGACGCGCGCGTCTCGTCGGGCCCGGCCCACATGTCGGCGTTGTCCTCGGCGTCGTCGTCGGCCCACGCGAGGTGCTCGGGGAACGGACGGCCGACGCACCCACCGAAGTAGTCGGCGGCGACCGTCGCGACGTGCTTGACGAGCCCGAGCAGGTTCGTGCCCGTCGGGGTCATCGGCATGCGGGCGTCCCGCTCCGACACCCCCTCGAGCTTCCAGCGCAGCGCCTCGCGCTGCACACGCAGGTAGCGGATCAGGGTCGCCTCAGCATCCTCGCTCATGCCCGCATCCTGGCAGGTGCCGCCGACCTCGGCCCAGCGAAAGGCGGTAGTTGACATGTCGACTAGTCGCATGGTCGACTAGCGCCGTGATCCTCTCCCGCATCATCCTCGGCCTGCTCGCCATCGCGCCGATGACCGGCGCCGACCTCAAGCGCCACTTCGACTCGACCGTCACGCACCTCTGGTCGGCCGACAAGGCGCAGATCTACCGCACGCTCGCCGCGCTCGTCGAGCAGGGCTTCGCGAGCGTCACGGTGGTGCCGGGCACCAACGCGCCCGACCGCCAGGAGCACCACCTCACCGACGCCGGCCGTGCCGCGCTCGTCGCGTGGCTGCGCTCGGACCTGGACCGGCAGCCCGAGCGCGAGGCCTTCCTCGCGCGGCTCTTCGTCGCGGACGCGCTCGACGACGCGGACGTCGTCGCGCTCGTCGAGCGGCGCCGCGCGGCGGCACTCGAGCAGCTCGCCGTCTACGAGGGCATCCGCGCCTCGACGCCGCCCGCCGAGGATCGCGGGCAGCGCCTTCGGCTCGCCACGCTCGACCACGGCATCCGCCACGTGCGCACCGAGCTCGCGTGGCTCGACGCGCTCGAGGAGCAGCTGCGATGACCGCCTTCCCCGAGGTGCACCCGCCCCGCGATGCGGCCAACGCCGAGCAGCACCGCCCGGTCGTGCTGCTGCACGGCGGCAACGTGGCGAACTGGATGTGGGAGCCGCAGCTCGGCGCCCTCGGCGACCGACTCGCGCTCACACCGCACCTGCCCGGCTTCGGCGCCCGGACCGCGGACGACTGGCCCGGCCTCGCGGGCGCCGCCGACGACCTGGCCGACCGCATCCGCGACCTCGCCGGCGACCGCAGCGTCGACGTCGTCGGCCTCTCGCTCGGCGGCGTCGTCGCCCTGCACCTCGCGGCCCGCCACCCCGACCTCGTCGCGTCGGTGCTCGCGAGCGGCGTCGCTGCGCTGCGCGTCGGCGGCGCCGCGCGCGCGACCTCCGCGCTGCAGCTCGCCCTCTGGCACCGACGCTGGTTCTGGAAGGCGCAGGCGGTCGCCTTCGGCCTGCCGGCCGACTCGCACGAGCCCTACGTCGAGCACGGCGTCTCGATCCGGCGCGAGACCGCCGCGGCGATGCTCGCCGAGGTCTACGCCGGCGGCGTCCCCGAGGGGCTCGCCGACTACCCGGGGCGGATGCTGCTGGTCGCCGGCGAGCGCGAGCCGCAGGTGATCCGCCGGTCGCTCGCCGCCCTCCGGCGCAGCGTGCCGCAGGCGGCGACGCGCATCGCACCCGGCATGCACCACGTCTGGAACGTCGAGGACGTCGACCGCTTCAACGGGATGCTGCGCGCGTGGCTGGGCGGCGACGTCGACGACTGGCTGGTCGCGCCCGCGACCGCCCGCTGAGATAAGCCGCCGCTTCCTCCCAGCACCTGCCGGGCTTGGCGGGATCTTGCCGAACACCGGCGGCCACGGCGCTCGTGGCCGTCACCGGCCGACCGTAGGCTCGCGAGGTGACCGCAGCACCGCTCCGCGCCCGAGCATCCGTCGTCGTCGCGATCGCCATCGCGCTCGCGGCGTGGGCCTCGGCCTTCGTCGTCATCCGCGCCGTCGCCGACGACTTCGACCCCGGGGCGCTCACGCTCGGCCGGCTCGCCGTCGCGGTGATCGTGCTGGGCATCGCGCAGGCGGTGCACGGGGCGTGGGTGCGCCCGAGCGGCCGGCAGTGGCTGCTGCTCGGCATCTTCGGCATCCTCTGGTTCCTGGTCTACAACCTCGCCCTCAACGCCGCGGAGCACCTCCTCGACCCGGGCACCGCGGCGCTGCTCGTCAACGTCGCGCCGCTCATCGTGGCGCTCGTGGCCGGCACGCTGCTCGGCGAGGGGTTCCCGCGCTGGCTCATCATCGGCGCGATCGTCGCCTTCGGCGGCATCGCGATCATCGGCGCGGCGACCGCGACCGGCTCCCTCAGCCTCCTCGGCGTCGTCCTCGCGCTCATCGCCGCCGTCACCTACGCCATCGCAGTGCTGCTGCAGAAGCCGCTGCTCGCCGCACTGCCGGGCCTGCAGATCACGCTCATCGGGGTGGCGATCGGCGTCGTCGGCAGCCTCCCGTGGGGCGGCGCGCTCGTCGCGCAGCTCGCCGCGGCGCCGGCCGCGTCGACGATCGGCGTCGTGTACCTCGGGGTCGTGCCGACGGCGATCGCGTTCCTCGCGTGGGCCTACGCGCTCAAGCGCATGCCCGCCGGCCGCCTCGCGATCACGACCTACCTCGTTCCCGTGCTCGCGACCGGCATGGCATGGGTGCTGCTCGGCGAGGTGCCGCCGCCGCTCGCGCTGCTCGGCGGGCTCGTCTGTCTGAGCGGCGTGGCGCTCACGCGCGTCCGCAGCAGCGCGCGTGCGGCGGACGAGACGGTCCGCGAGCCGGCGACCGAGGTCACGCCGGCGGAGGAGCCGCGCTAGCGTCCGCAGGCCACCGCACGGCGCCGTCGACGACGGTCGCCGCCTCGCTCAGCGGATGCGGTCGCAGCGCGCCGTCGTGCATGAGGTGCTGCACCTCGACGCCGTGCAGGAGCGTCGCGACGTCCGCGACGACGCGGCGATGGCACCGCCACCACACCGCCTCCGAGCACATCACCGCCGTGCGCACGCGGGAAGCGTCGTCGAGCACCGACGCGAGCCCGTCGACGAAGTCGGCCGACCGCGTCCACGCGGCGTAGGCGCGGAACGCGTCGACGCGCCACCAGCCGTCGGGCGAGACCGCGTCGTCGGCGGCGCTCAGCCTGCGGCGTCCGCCGAGCCGCTCCTCCCAGCGCCAGCGGATGCCGCCGGCGCCCAGCTCCGCCTCGATCGCGTCGCGCGATGCCGCGGGGTTCGACCGGCTGCCCGGGAACCGCCGGATGTCGACGACGAGCTCGACCCCGGCATCCGTCAGCAGCGCCCGGAGGGCGTCGCCGTCGAGCCTGCCGTGGCCGACCGTCAGCAGCACGGCGCTACCGGTCCTCCTGCAGCCCCAGCTCGATCAGCTCGGTGATGAGGTCGGCGTAGGCGATGCCCGTCGCCTCCCACAGCACCGGGAACATCGAGATCGACGTGAAGCCCGGCATGGTGTTGATCTCGTTCACGACGATGCCGTGCTCCGGCGAGACGAAGAAGTCGACACGTGCCAGGCCCGCACCCTCGATCGCCTCGAACGCGCGCACCGCGGTCGCCTGCAGCGCGGCGAGGGTCTCGTCGTCGAAGGGGGCGGGGCAGACGATGCGGGCGCCGTCGCCGCCGAGGTACTTGAGGTCGAAGTCGTAGAAGCGGCCCTCGTCGAGCTCGATCTCGCCCGGGACCGATGCGCGCGGCAGCTCGCCCGCGCGGCCCGAGAGCACGCCGAGCTCGACCTCGCGGCCGCTCACGCCCGCCTCGACGAGGGCGCGCGAGTCCTCCGCGAGCGCGACGGCCATCGCGCGGTCGAAGTCGAGCACCGAGTCGACGCGGCTCACGCCGACCGACGAGCCGGCGCGCGCCGGCTTCACGAACACCGGCATCGGGAAGTCGCCGAGCCGCGCGCGCACCGCGTCCGGGTCGCGCTGCCACTCGCCGCGCGACACGGTCATCCACGGGGCGACGCGGATGCCCGCGTGCTCGAGCACCGTCTTCGTGTAGTGCTTGTCCATGCCGACGGCGCTCGCGAGCACGCCGTTGCCGACGTAGGGCAGGCCTGCCAGCTCGAGCGCGCCCTGCAGGGTGCCGTCCTCGCCGAACGGCCCGTGCAGGATCGGGAACACGACGTCGACGGTGAGCGTGCGCTCGCCCGCCTCGTCCTGCACGGTGAGCTCGCGCTCCCCCGCCACCTGCGGCAGCCGCACGCGCGAGCCGTTGTCGGCCACGACGGCCATCGCCTCGAGCGTGAGGTCGGCGGGGTCGCCGTCCCAGAGCGTCCATGCGCCCTCGGGCGTGATGCCGACGACGATGGGCTCGAAGCGCTCGCGGTCGAGGTGCCGCAGCACGCTGCCGGCGGTCGCGCACGAGATCGAGTGCTCGCTCGAGCGCCCGCCGAACAGCAGGGCGACGCGGATCCGCTGCGCGGCTCCAGGCTGGGTGTCGTGCACGGTCCTACTCCTCGATCGGCTCATCGTCGGTCGTCAGGTGCGGCGCGATGTCGCGCGGGTCCATGGCGCCGTCGAGCACGAGCCGCACCTGCTCGAGGATCGGCATCCGCACGCCGCGCGCCTCGGCGAGCTCGGCGACGGGGTCGACGGATGCGAGCCCCTCGGCCACCTGCTCCATGCGCGCGATCACGTCGGTGCGCGAATAGCCCATGCCGAGCAGCCGGCCGGCGGTGAAGTTGCGCGAGAGCGGCGATCCGCACGTCGCGATGAGGTCGCCCAGGCCCGCGAGGCCTCGCAGCGTCTCGCGCTCGGCGCCGTGCGCCACCGCGAAGTCGGTGAGCTCCGCGAGCCCGCGCGTGATGATCGACGCCTTCGTGTTCTCGCCGTAGCCGACGCCGTCGACGATGCCGATCGCGAGCGCGACGAGGTTCTTCAGCACGCCGCCGAACTCGGTGCCGATCACGTCGGTGTTGATGAAGGAGTGGAAGTAGTCGTTGCGCGCGCGCTTCGCGACGTCGCGGGCCGTCGTCGGGCTCGTCGACGAGACGACCGCCGCGGTCGGCTGCTCCTGCGCGATCTCGAGCGCGAGGTTCGGGCCGGAGACGACCGCGATCCGCTCGGGGTCGATGCGCAGCTCCTGGGCGATGACCTCGCTCATGCGCAGCCGCGTGCCCGCCTCGACGCCCTTCATGAGGCTCACGACCGGGGCGCCAGCCTCGATCGCGTCGCCGTGCTCGCGCAGCAGCTGGCGCAGCTGCTGGCTCGGCACGGCGAGGTAGACCTGGGATGCGCCCTCGAGCGCGGCGCGGATGTCGCTCGTCGCGTGCAGCGACGCCGGCAGCGTGATGCCCGGCAGGTAGCGCGTGTTGCGGCGCGACTCGTCGATCTCGCGCGCCGCCTCGGGCCGGCGCGCCCACAGCACCGTGTCGGCGCCGCCGTCGGCGAGGGCCTTCGCGAAGGTGGTGCCCCAGCTGCCGGCACCGAGCACGGCGACGTCAGCCACGCGGCAGCCCGTCGTCGCCGTCGTCGAAGCGCCCGATCTCCGACTGGCCGGCTGCCGACGGGTTCCACCGCTCGGCGGGCGGCATCTCGCCGCGCAGCTCGCCGAGCAGGGCGGCGATCGCGGCCATGAGCCGATCGGTCGCCTCGTTCATCGCCGCCTGGTCGGTGCGCCCGGCGAAGTCGCTCAGGTCGATCGGCGGGCCGAAGAGGATCTCGATGCGCTTCCGCGGGAAGGGATGGATCGTCTTCCCGTAGCGCGGCATCAGGTGCTGCGTGCCCCAGTGCGCCGCCGGGATGAGCGGCACGCCGGCCTCGAGCGCCATGCGCACGGCGCCGGTCTTGCCCCGCATCGGCCACAGCCCGGGATCGCGGGTAAGCGAGCCCTCGGGGTAGATGATCACGCCGAGCTCGTCGCGCACGACCTGCCGCGCGGCCTCCATCGGCGCCCCCTGCGCTGCGCGACCCGCGCGCTCGACGGGGATCTGGCCGGCGGCCGCGAGGATGCGTCCGACCACGGGGATCTTGAACAGGCTCGCCTTCGCCATGAAGCGCGGGATGCGGCCGGCCTTGTAGATCGCGACCGCCATGATGATCGGGTCGATCTCGCTGTAGTGGTTCGGCGAGAGCACGAAGGCGCCCTTCGCCGGCACGTGCTCATGCCCACGGATGTCGAGCTTCGCCATGCCCGCGACGGCAGGCAGCACGAGCGCGGCCAGGCCGCGGTAGACCGGCACCCGCTCCGCGCTCGGCGGCTTGCCGGGCAGCGCCATCAGCCCTCCACGTCGAAGTCGGCGCCCAACGTCTCGAGCTTCTCGATGAAGCGCTCGTAGCCGCGGGCGATGATCCCGACGTTCGAGATGCGGCTCGTGCCCTCGGCGGTGAGCGCGGCGACGAGGTGGCTGAAGCCGCCGCGCAGGTCGGGCACGACGACGTCGGCGCCGTGCAGCTGCACAGGCCCGGCGATGACGGCCGAGTGCTGGTAGTTGCGCGCGCCGAAGCGGCACGCGTGACTGCCGAGGCAGTCGGTGTGGATCTGGATGCGCGCACCCATCTCGACGAGCGCCTCCGTGAAGCCGAAGCGCTGCTCGTAGACCGTCTCGTGCACGATCGAGATGCCGTTCGCCTTCGCGAGCGCGACCACGAGCGGCTGCTGCCAGTCGGTCATGAAGCCGGGGTGCACATCCGTCTCGACCACGACCGGCTTGAGGTCGCCACCGGGGTGCCAGAAGCGGATGCCGTCGTCCTGGATGTCGAAGCGGCCGCCGGCCTTGCGGTAGACGTTGAGGAACGTCGTCATCTCGGGCTGGCGGGCGCCCTCGAGGAAGATGTCGCCGCCGGTCGCGAGCGCCGCGCACGCCCACGAGGCTGCCTCGTTGCGGTCGAAGAGCGCCGTGTGGCTGTAGCCGTAGAGGCGGTCGACGCCCTCGACCCGGATCGTCCGGTCGGTGTCGACCTGGATCTCGGCGCCCATCTTCTGCAGGATCGCGATGAGGTCCATGATCTCGGGCTCGACCGCGGCGTTCTTGAGCTCGGTGCGGCCCTTCGCGCGCACGGCGCCCAGCAGCACCTGCTCGGTCGCGCCGACCGACGGGTACGGCAGCTCGATCTTCGCGCCGTGCAGGCCGTTCGGGGCCGACATGCGGATGCCGCTCGGCAGCTTCTCGACGACGGCGCCGAAGTTGCGCAGCACCTCGAGGTGGAAGTCGATGGGGCGGTCGCCGATGTGGCAGCCGCCGAGGTCGGGGATGAACGCCTCGCCCAGCTGGTGCAGCAGCGGCCCGCAGAAGAGGATCGGGATGCGGCTCGAGCCGGCGTGCGCGTTGATCGACGTCTCGTGCGCCGTGCGGACGTTCGCGGGGTCGAGCGTGAGGGTGTCGCCGTCGCGCACGACGGTGACGCCGTGGAGCTCGAGCAGGCCCTGCACGACGCGCACGTCGCTGATCTCCGGCACGCTGCGCAGCTCGCTCGGCGTCTCGCCCAGCAGCGCCGCGACCATCGCCTTCGTGACGAGGTTCTTCGCGCCCTTCATCTGGATGCGGCCGTTCAGCGGCTTGCCGCCGCGCACGGTGATGCGGTCGACGTTCATGCCGACGGCTGCGCCGGCATTCTTCGAGAACTCGGTCAGGTTCACGCTGTTCCTTCCCTGACGGGCTGCGTCGTGGGCATCCACGCCGGTCGGTTGGCTTCGAACGCGGTGATCGCGTCCTCATCGCGGAGGGTCAGGGCGATGTCGTCGAGGCCCTCGAGCAGGCGCCAGCGAGTGTAGTCATCGATCTGGAAGTCGTGCGTGACGCCGCCCGCGGTCGCGGTGCGCGCCTCGAGGTCGACGGTCACGGGCTCGCCCGGGTTGGCCTTCGCGACCGCCCAGAGCGCCTCCATGGCGCTCTCGGAGATCTGCCCGACGAGCAGCCCCTGCTTGCCAGCGTTGCCGCGGAATATCTCGCCGAAGCGCGGGCCCAGCACGGCGGTGATGCCGAAGTCGCGCAGCGCCCAGACGGCGTGCTCGCGGCTCGAGCCGGTGCCGAAGTCGTGGCCGACGACGAGCACGCCGCCGTGGCGGTAGGGCTCCTGGTTGAGCACGAACGTCGGGTCCTGGCGCCACGAGTGGAAGAGGGCGTCGTCGTAGCCCGTCTTCGTGACGCGCTTGAGGAACACCGCGGGGATGATCTGGTCGGTGTCGACGTTCGATCGCTCGAGCGGGATGATCGGCCCGGTCAGCGTACGGATCTTGTCCATGTCAGGCCTCCTCGGACTGCTGGCCGTGCTGGGTGTCCTGCGCGTTCTGGCTCTGTGCCTGCAGATCCTGTGCTTGAAGATCCCAGGGGCTCGACAGCGTGCCGCGGATGGCGGTCGCCGCCGCGACGAGCGGCGACACGAGGTGCGTGCGGCCGCCCTTGCCCTGGCGGCCCTCGAAGTTGCGGTTCGAGGTCGACGCGCAGCGCTCACCCGGGGCGAGCTGGTCGGGGTTCATGCCCAGGCACATCGAGCAGCCGGCGAAGCGCCACTCGGCGCCGAAGTCCTTGAACACCTTGTCGAGCCCGGCGGCCTCCGCCTCGAGGCGCACCCGCGCCGAGCCCGGCACGACCATGACGCGCACGCCATCCGCCTTCTTCTGGCCGCGGATGATGTCGGCGGCCGCCGTCAGGTCCTCCATGCGGGAGTTCGTGCACGAGCCGATGAAGACCGTGTCGACCGGGATCTCTTTGAGCTTCGTGCCGGGAGCGAGGTCCATGTACTCGAGCGCGCGCTCGGCGGCGGCGCGGTCGTTGGGGTCGTCGAACGAGGCCGGGTCGGGCACCACGCCCGAGAGCGACGCACCCTGGCCGGGGTTCGTGCCCCAGGTGACGAAGGGCTCGAGCAGGTCGGCGTCGATCGTGATCTCGTTGTCGAAGACCGCGTCGTCGTCGGTCGGGAGCGTGCGCCAGTACTCGAGCGCGGCATCCCAGTCTGCGCCCTTCGGCGCGTGCGGCTTGTCCTTGACGTAGGCGAAGGTCGTCTCGTCGGGCGCGACCATGCCGGCACGCGCGCCCGCCTCGATCGACATGTTGCAGATCGTCATGCGGCCCTCGATCGAGAGGGCGCGGATGGCGCTGCCGCGGTACTCGAAGACGTAGCCGGCCCCACCGCCGGTGCCGATCTTCGCGATCACCGCGAGGATGATGTCCTTCGCCGTGACGCCGGGGCGCAGCGTGCCCTCGACGTTGATCGCCATCGTCTTGAAGGGCTTGAGCGGGAGCGTCTGCGTCGCCATGACGTGCTCGACCTCGCTCGTGCCGATGCCGAACGCCATCGCGCCGAACGCGCCGTGCGTCGACGTGTGCGAGTCGCCGCACACCACCGTGACGCCGGGGAGCGTGAGCCCGAGCTGCGGGCCGACGAGGTGCACGATGCCCTGCTCCTTGTCGCCGAGCGAGTGGATGCGCACGCCGAACTCCGCGGCGTTGTGGCGCAGCGTCTCGATCTGCTTGCGGCTCGTCGGGTCCTGGATGGGCTTGTCGATCTCGAGCGTCGGCGTGTTGTGGTCCTCGGTCGCGACGGTGAGGTCGGTGCGCCGGAGGCCGCGGCCCGCCTGGCGGAGGCCATCGAAGGCCTGCGGGCTCGTCACCTCGTGGACGAGGTGGAGGTCGATGTAGATGAGGTCGGGTGTGCCGTCGGCACCCTTGACGACGACGTGGTCGTCCCACACCTTCTCTGCGAGCGTCCTGCCCATTTCCGTCTCCCCAGCACTTGTCGGCCGCGACCGGCCATCTCCCGAGTCTACGCGTGGGCGCGATCCGCTCCCCTGACGGCGAACACCCTCGGCACGGCGCCGCATTCCCGACGGCCTGCGCGACATACAGTGCTCCCATGCCCATCGCCGACGCATCCGTCTGGGCGGACGGCGCCCGCGTGGCCGATCCCGTGCCGTTCGACCGGGTGTTCGAGACCGCCGCGGAGCGGGGCGGCTTCGCGTGGGTCGACCTCGTCGACCCGACGGAGGCGGAGCTGCGGCAGGTGGCCGACGAGCTCGACCTGCACCACCTGCTCGTCGAGGACGTCATCTCTCGCGGGCAGCGGCCGAAGCTCGAGCCCTACGGCGACACCGAGTACTGCGTCGTGCACCGGGTCGAGGCGCGGGGCGACGGCGACGACGACGAGCTCGTCGGCCGCGAGGTGCACGCGATCCTGAGCGAGCGGTGCATCGTCACGGTCTCGTGGCACGGCGACGACGCCCCCACCCGCGTGCGCGAGCGCTTCGAGCGCGGCATCGCGCCGCTCGAGCTCGCGCCCCGCACGGTGCTCTATGCGATCCTCGACGACATCGCCGACGCGCACGAGCGGCTGGCGATGGCCGTGCACGGGCAGATCGAGGGCGTCGAGGACATCTTCTTCGGCGAGGAGCACCCGCCCACCGTCGAGATCTACCGCGCGATGCGCCGGGTGCTGACGCTGCAGCGCGCCGCGGATCCGATGAGCGACGTCGTCTCACGGGTGGCCACGCGCGTCGGCGACGACCAGCTCGAGCTGCGGCGCCACCTCCGCGACGTCGACGACCACGCCCGGCGCACGGCGACCCGGCTGAGCGGCGACCGCGACCTGCTCGCGAGCATGCTGCAGCTCGCCTCCGCCCGCGTCGCCGAGCGGCAGAACGACGAGCTGCGCTCGATGACCGAGCACCAGATCGAGCAGAACGACCAGACGAAGAAGGTCACGTCGTGGGCGGCGATCCTCTTCGCCCCGACGCTCATCGCCGGCATCTACGGCATGAACTTCACGCACATGCCCGAGCTGCACTGGCTGCTCGGCTACCCGTTCGCGATCGTGCTCATGCTCGCGTTCGCGGGCGTCCTGTACCTCGTCTTCAGGCGGCGGCATTGGTTGTAGGCCGCACTGGCCGCGCCGGGGCCGGGAGGTGCACGATGGTCGCATGACCGCTCCCCTCACGATCGCCGTCACCGGCGGCGCCGGCCAGATCGGCTACCAGCTGCTGTTCCGCATCGCCGCCGGCGACATGCTCGGCCACGACCAGCCCGTGCGGCTGCGCATCCTCGAGGTGCCCCAGGCCATGGCGGCGCTCGAGGGCGTCGTCATGGAGCTGCAGGACGCCGCCTTCCCGCTGCTCGCGTCGGTCGACACGACGGCGGATGCGTCGGTCGCCTTCGAGGGCGCCGACCACGCGCTGCTCGTGGGCGCGCGGCCCCGCGCGAAGGGCATGGAGCGGTCCGACCTGCTCGCCGCGAACGGGGCGATCTTCGCCGCGCAGGGCCGCGCGATCCAGGAGGGCGCGAGCGACCGCATCCGCATCACCGTGACGGGCAACCCGGCCAACACGAACGCGCTCATCGCCGCGGCGGCCGCGCCCGACATCTCGCGCGAGCGCTTCTCGGCGCTCACCCGGCTCGACCACAACCGCGCGATCGCGCAGCTCGCCGCGAAGACCGGCGCGCCGGTCGCCGACGTGCGGCGGATGATCGTGTGGGGCAACCACTCGGCGACGCAGGTGCCCGACGTCACGCACGCGACCGTCGGCGGCGAGCCGGCGGTCGACCTCGTCGAGCGCGAGTGGGTGAAGGGCGAGTTCGTGCCGACCGTCGCCAACCGCGGCGCGGCGATCATCGAGGCGCGCGGCGCCTCGTCGGCCGCCTCCGCGGCGGCGGCCACGATCGACCACGTGCGCGACTGGGCGCTCGGCACGCCCGACGGCGACTGGACGTCGATGTCGGTCATCTCGCGCGGCGAGTACGGCGTGCCCGAGGGGCTCGTGTCGTCGTTCCCGGTCACGACCGCCGACGGCGACTGGACGATCGTCGAGGGCCTCGAGCTCGACCCCGACGTGGAGGCGCAGCTGCGTGCATCCGTCGCCGAGCTCGACGACGAGCGGACGCAGGTGCGGGCGCTCGGCCTCCTGGGCTGAGCGCCTCGCGCGATCAGCCGAGGATGTCGCCGAGCCAGCCGCCGCGGCTGCGGCGCTGCTGCTGGTCGTAGCGCCCGCGCTGGCCGCCGGAGCGCTCCTGCACCATGCGCAGGGCCTTGTCGGCGAGCTTGCCGACGGTGTCGCTCGAGCCGGACTGCTGGCCGGGCTGCTGGCCGTAGGGCTGCTGACCGTACGGCTGCTGACCGCCAGGCTGCTGCCCGTAGGGCTGCTGGTGGCCGTACGACTGCTGCCCGTGGCCCTGCTGCTGGCCGTGGCCCTGGCCGTAGGGCTGCTGCTGTCCGGCGGAGGGCTGCTGGCCGTAGTCCGGCTGCTGCTGCTCGGCGCGCTCGATGATCTTGTCGAGCTCACCGCGGTCGAGCCAGATGCCTCGGCACTCGGGGCAGTAGTCGATCTCGATGCCGCTCCGCTCGCTCATCACCAGGGTCGCTGCGTCGTTCGGGCACTGCATGGGCGTCTCCTTCCAGACGGGACGAGCCTGACGCATCCGCCTGTGTCCGAGCCCAGTGCGTGGCGCGTGCCGCCGTAACCCCGTGCTTGTCCGCATCCGAGCCGCACCGTATGCTCGTACTCAGTAGTTGAAGCCGGTGTTCAGATAGAGAACTCGGAGAGACGATGTCGTCCGACGTCCCACAGAGAAGTGAGGCAGCTGCCGTGCAGTTCCACCACCACGGATACGTGTCCACCGACCCGCGCATGCAGCCCGCCGCAGGCATCGGCCTCGACCGACCGCCCACGCTCCCCGACGAGGTCGACGTGCTCATCGTCGGGACGGGGCCCGCCGGCATGATCACTGCCGCGCAGCTCGCGCAGTTCCCCGACGTCAACGTGCGCATCATCGAGCGCCGACCCGAGCGGCTCGCGATCGGGCAGGCAGACGGCATCCAGGCACGCAGCGTCGAGACCTTCCAGGCGTTCGGCTTCGCCGAGCACATCACGGCGGAGGCGTACCGCATCACCGAGATGGCCTTCTGGGGCCCGGACCCCGAGGACCCGTCGCGCATCGTCCGCGGTGCGACGCCCGACGACGACCCCGCGGGCATCAGCGAGTTCCCGCACCTCATCGTCAACCAGGCGCGCGTGCTCGACTACTTCGCCGAGGCGGCGCGGTTCGCCCCCGGCCGCGTCGAGCCCGACTACGGCTACGAGCTCAAGACC
>Ga0213837_1001056_pt1 | contig 17659 bp, 16 predicted proteins | sample SWPATP12_FD_160572 | JGI IMG/M metagenome (GOLD analysis project Ga0213837, IMG submission 160572) | Coastal seawater microbial communities from Marineland, Florida, United States - SWPA TP1 #2 | ecosystem: Environmental > Aquatic > Marine > Coastal | place: USA: Florida | collected 2016-08-06
GAAACTGAGGCTTTTGTCTTGTTAGGTTTCAGTGCTGGCGCGTCAGCTGCTTGGCGTGCTGTATCAAATCTTCAGCACCAAAATTTGAAAGGCTTTTTAGGGTTTTATCCAGGACAAATAAGAAACTATCTAGATTTATCGCCGAAATCTGACACTCGGTTAGTGTTTCCAAAACAAGAAAAACACTTTGACGTAAACAAGGTAATATCTTCGCTAAGTAATAAACAAAAAGTAGTATGTGAGATGACACCATTTGAACATGGATTCATGAACGAAAACTCTCCAGGGTTTAACGAAGAAGGTGCTAAATTGTACGCTGACAAAATTTCAGAGTATGTCATTAAACTGTCATAGTTTACCTCAATAATAGATTAAAGCCTGAAGGCTAGGAGGTTGTATGAAACTAAAGAGAAATAATTCTAACTTCTGCGCAAGCAGACAGCGCCGTAGAATGAAAAACAAACAAACGCATAAAAAGGTTAGCCGCCGTCATGTGCAATTTTCGCAATTAATTCAGTCTTTTATCGATTAAATTAAAGCTCATTAAGAATCGATATTAATGAGCTTTATTCAGATGACAATTAGCAAATTTGCTCTAATTTACAAGTGATCGCCCACACATTTTTATATCCAAGCCTAGTCAATTGCTCTGCGGCAAATGATGCTCGAACCCCTGTTGCACAGTGGATATAAATAGGCTTTTCCGCATCTGGGAATAATTCGAGCATTTTCATTTCTAGTAAACCCCTAGGAATGTTAATCGCGCCTTGCGCTGATTTTTGAGAAAACTCTCCTGGCTCTCTTACATCAACTAACACGCCTTGCTCCGATTCACACTTAGGCAACCCTTCTTGTGCTGAAATACACTGAATCGTTTTTCTAATTTCTGGTATTAAACTGGGAATTGTTTTAAGCATAATGTTTCCTTATTAACCTTTAACGCCAACCTTTTTAAGTAGCGTCATCATTGGGCACCACTTGGTAAAAGATGATTGAACTAAATTTACTCCAATGAACGCTGTAAATATGAGCCAATTGATAGAAAAAGTTATTGCCAGGTACAAAGATATTAGAATCATACATCCTGCAATTAATCGTAAAGCTTCATTGATATTCATTGGAACCACCTTATGAGTTTTATTAGGTAATACTAATTTAACCTTATTTAAATTAGTATTACCTATATTAGAGTTTACTAATATAGTTGTTTGTACTAGAATGTCAATAATAAAATTTTTGTACCTGACTTATTTCGAGGTTGAAATGAAATTAAACCCTACTCAGCTATCTGAAAATGCTAAGAGCGTTGCAGAGACATTGAAACTTTTGTCGAACCCTTTTCGTTTAATGATTCTTTGTTGTTTATCTGAAGGAGAGTTAACGGTTGGAGAGTTGAATGAACAGGTTGATCTATCTCAGTCTGCATTATCACAACATTTAACAAAATTACGGGAAAGTAAGCTTGTGGAAACACGTCGAGAATCTCAAACAATCTACTATAGAATCGAAGATTCAAAGGTCAAAGGTTTGCTTTCCTATCTTCAGCAAAACTTGTGTGATGACGTTTAAAGGGTGAATGATGAATAACAAACAAAATTTCACCCAACGCATAGTTGGAAATGTGCTCAGTAGTAAAATACCGCTGTTTTTGCTAATAATTTCAATGTTGGCGGGATTGTTTGCTTTAAAGTACACACCGCGTGAAGAAGAGCCGCAAATTGTCGTTCCGATGATTGATGTTGTCGTTGCTGTACCCGGTGTAAATTCAGAACAAACTCAACGGTTAGTTACAACGCCATTGGAAAAAATGTTGTCTCAAATAAATGGTGTTGAGCACGTTTACTCGGTGTCTAATAACGGTCAGTCGGTAGTTACTTTAAGGTTTTATGTTGGGCAAAGTAGGGAGGATGCACTTCTTAATACATACAACAAACTTCATTCTAATACTGATAAAATACCTTCAATCGTTGCTGACTGGCGAGTTAGTCCTGTTGAAGTAGATGAAGTACCCATTGTTATGCTGGGACTTTGGAGCGATATTCCCGAGAAAGTTGACGATTTTGGTTTAAGGCGTTTGGCGGAAGAAGTCTCTACATTTTTGCAAGCGCTAGACAATACTAGTGAGGTTAATATCGTCGGAGGACGTTCGCGCGAAATACAGATAAACCTCAAGCCTGAACAAATGGCGGCAAGAAAAGTTGCAACGAGTGACGTATATAACGCTATCCAGATTTCAAATGCTTTACAACATCTTGGTGATATAACGCTATCAAATCAATCTCTTATTCTCGAAAGTGGCGATGTTTATAGAGATATAGAAAATTTAAAATTAACTCCAGTATTAGTTGTTGATGGTATTTCTGTTGCGCTTCAAGATATAGCAGAGGTTATTGACGGCCCCGCTGAGCAAACTTCTTATCACTGGCTTGATTTTTCTCCTACACATGAACAGTTTGTTGGGAGTGATAAGCCTTTTGTGACTATTAGCGTAGCTAAACAAAAAGGCAGTAACGCGGTTAATGTTGCAAAAGCAGTTCATGAAAAAGTGAGTGAATTGAAATCCTCGATATTTCCTCAAGGTGTGCATGTAGAAGTACTGAGAGACTATGGAGAAACCGCCAATGAGAAAGTTAACAACTTAACGACCAGCTTAGGTTTTGCGGTATTTACCGTAGTTGTTTTTATCGGTGTGTTTTTAGGTTGGCGACCAGCGATTGTTGTTGGTTTGGCAGTGCCAATTTGTTATGGAATTACACTTTCTTTGGACTTAATGTTTGGTTACACCATTAATAGAGTAACGTTATTTGCTTTAATTTTGTCTTTAGGGTTACTGGTTGATGATCCTATTACTGGAGTTGATAACATTGAACGTTACTTATCCAAAGGTAAAGGCACATTAAAAGAGAAAATTGTCGGTGCAATAAACGAGATTAGAACTCCTTTGATGATGTCAACGCTGACCATCGTACTGGCGTTCATACCACTAGCATTTATTACCGGAATGATGGGGCCGTATATGGCGCCTATGGCATTTAATGTACCTATGAGTGTTATTAGTAGTACCTTAGTTGCATTTATAGTAACGCCTTGGCTTGCATCTAAGTTCATTAAACCGAAGATGCCGTCTCAAACGGTTAACGAGCAGAGTGGGTTTAGCGATTTTTATCGACGAATGTTGACCCCTATACTAGAGAGTCGCACCAAAAGTAAACTTACACTTTGGTTAGTATTAGTCTTGTTTATTGTTGCTGCTATGCTGCCCGTCATGCGTTTAGTACCGTTAAAATTATTACCTTTTGACAATAAAAACGAAGTGCAAGTGATCATTGATATGCCTGAAAAGTCGACACTTGAGCAAACTGCGGCAACGGCAAAACAAGTTTCTACATTGATTCAGCAGCTACCTGAAGTTAAAACTATTGCAAACTATATCGGTGAAGCTTCACCTATCGATTTTAATGGAATGGTTCGTCAATATTACCTTCGTCAAACGCCATATTCTGCCGATTTAAGAGTGATATTGGTAGATAAAGCTAATCGAGAACATCAATCCCATGGTGTCGTGTTAAGGATGAGAGAGCTGTTGAAGCCTCTTAACCGAGATGGCATTAATATTAAAGTTGTTGAAGTTCCTCCTGGCCCTCCTGTCATGAGCACGTTAGTTGCCGAACTTTATGGTGATGAGTTCACTCGTTACGAAGAACTGAGAGAGGCAGCTAAACTTGTTGAAAACCGATTGAAAGTTGAGCCTCATGTTGTAGAAGTTGATTCGATGGTAGGAGAAGACCAGTACCGACTTCGATTTATTACTGATAAAGAGAAAGCGGCTTTATCAGGTGTAGCAACAAAGGATATTAATCAAGCGTTAGAAGTGGCCAATTCGGGCAAAGTGGTTAGTTACATGCATGATGATAGAGAAGCATCTCCACTAGCTATAAAGCTCAGGTTACCGATTGATGAACGAACAACAATTGAAGAGCTCGAACGGGTTGTTGTAAAAGGACAACCTGGTATTGTGCAGCAAACTACCGCACAAGGCATTGATATGGCGCCACAATCAATCGTCGCGTTGGGAGAGTTAGGCTATTTTGAAAAACAGGTAAATAGTAAGCCGATTTATCACAAAGACTTAAAACCTGTAGTTTATGTAACAGCTGATATTTCAGGAAGAACACCTGCTGAGATAATTGCTGATGTAAGTAGTGACCTTAAAACTGAAATAGCAACAGAACAAGAAAGCTCTAATAATTGGCAATCACGAACTTATCTTAACAGTGGTGGTACTCAATCATGGAGTTTACCTGAAAACGTTGAGTTGGTTTGGAGTGGTGAAGGTGAATGGCGTATCACCATTCGAGTCTTTAGGGATATGGGACTCGCTTTTGTTTTTGCATTGGCAGCAATTTACGTGGTGCTAAGAATTCAAACCCAATCAGCCGCATTGTCTGGCATCATAATGTCTGCTATTCCGTTAACGGTAATAGGTATTATGCCAGGGTTTTTGTTGCTTAATCAGTTTGGTGAGCGTGAAATAGCCGGTGCACCTGAGCCTGTCTTATTCACCGCTACCGCTATGATTGGCATGATCGCTCTTGCTGGAATCGTGGTGCGCAATTCCCTTATTTTAATAGAGTTTATTACTCAAGCGCGAAAAAGCGGCGAAACAATAAAAGAGTCCCTTATTCAAGCTGGCGCAGTACGGATGAGACCCGTGTTATTGACCGCTGGAACCACATTGCTAGGTAATTTAGTCATTACGCTTGATCCCGTTTTTAGTGGATTAGCAATCGCCATCATTTTTGGCATTATTTCATCAACCGTTTTTACTTTACTCGTAGTACCTGTTGTATACGCATTAATTTTTGATAAGCCAAATAATATGGCAAAAGCTGAGGAGTTATCATGAGCACATCACTACTAAAGAAATCTTTTATACCTGTTGTTGCTATTGCGCTTCTACTCATTATGGTGGCTTGGTTAGCGGGATCTTTTGATGAAAAGATTGCCCCAACGTTAAATAGCAATGAGCATCTAAAAGTAAAAAATCTTGAAGAGAAAGGTTTTAGGATTACTCTGAGAGAAGAAACATCGTATGAGCCTGTATCGGCAGGTATTGAAGCGAAACAAGCAACCATTATTTCTTCTCGTATTTTATCAAGAATAGATAAGGTGTTGGTTAGGGCTGGTGATTCTGTGAAACAAGGAGATACATTAATCTCGCTTGAACAATCTGATTTGGCTTCGCAAGTATCTCAAGCTCAAGAACGGATAAATGGCTTGGATGCTCGATATTTGGAAGCACAACGAAATCTAACTCGTGCAACTGAATTGTATGAACAGAAACTTATATCGACGTTTGAATTAGATAAAAGTAAAGCGGACTATCAGAGTCTTGAAGCGGAGCTAACTGCGGCAAAACAAGGCTTGAAACAAGCTCAAGCAACATTGAGTTATGCAACAATCGTTTCACCAATAGATGGCAAAGTTGTAGATCGCTTTGCAGAACCCGGCGATACAGCGCAACCAGGCAATAAATTACTCGCATTATACAATCCTCTTTCTTTACGTGTTGAAGCTAATGTAAGAGAACAATTGGCAATTAACTTAAAGCAAGGACAGACGCTGAATGTTGAAGTGCCTTCTATCAATAAAATGTTAACCGCACAAATTGAGGAAATAGTGCCAGCAGCCAATACCGGTTCTAGAAGTTTCCTGATTAAAGCGATGATTAACTATAATCAAGAATTGATGCCTGGTATGTATGCCAAAATTCAAATTCCATCCCAAAAGCATCGTTTAATTTACGTACCAAACACTAAAATAGCCCAAGTAGGGCAATTAGATTTTGTTTGGGTTCTGGAGGGGGATGAATTACAACGTAGATTTGTTCGCTTAGGAAAGACTAACCATAAGAATGAAACTGTTGTACTCTCTGGGTTAAAAGCAGGGGATATAATCGTTGAGATGCCATCAGAGGCATCTTAACGGACATATAGATAATATTATTAATTGTTTGATAGTGAGATTATGAATTTTAAAGGTACCGATAAATATGTAGCGACTGACGATCTGCAAATGGCCGTTAACGCTTCTGTAACTTTGCAACGCCCATTGTTGATTAAAGGCGAACCCGGAACAGGTAAGACGTTATTAGCAGAAGAAGTTGCTTCAGCACTTGGGCTAAAACTTATTCAATGGCATGTAAAGTCGACGACTAAAGCACAACAAGGACTCTACGAGTATGATGCTGTATCTAGATTACGCGACTCGCAATTGGGTAACGACAAAGTTCACGATATCAGCAATTACATAAAAAAAGGAAAACTGTGGGAAGCCTTTGCTTCAGAAGAACAGGTCGTGCTTTTAATTGATGAAGTAGACAAGGCTGATATAGAGTTTCCGAATGATTTACTGGTTGAGCTCGATAAAATGGAGTTTTTTGTTTATGAAACAGGAGAAACGATTAAAGCAAAGCATCGTCCTATCATCATTATTACCAGCAATAATGAAAAAGAATTACCCGATGCCTTTCTTCGTCGTTGTTTCTTTCATTTTATAAACTTTCCAGATCGCGACACTATGAAGAAAATCATTGATGTACATTTTCCAAGTATTCAATTGAACTTGGTAAATGATGCAATGGATATCTTTTTTGAAGTACGAGAAATCAACGGTTTGCGAAAAAAACCTTCAACTTCTGAACTTATCGATTGGCTTAAACTATTGATGGCAGATGATATACCTGACGAAATTCTTAAAAATAGAGACCAATCAAAAGCGATTCCTCCTTTATATGGCGCGTTATTAAAAAATGAGCAGGATGTTCATATGCTTGAACGTTTGGCATTTATGCATCGCAGAGAACAAAGATAATGCTCATCAACTTTTTTCAAGGGCTCAAAAAAAATGGTATTCCTGTCACAATAAAGGAGTTACTTGACTTAATTTCTGCGCTTGAAAAACATGTCGTTTTTGCAAACATCGATGAATTTTATTATTTAAGTCGCACGATTTTGGTGAAAGATGAAAAGTTCTTTGATCGATTTGATCGGGCTTTTTCTCAGCATTTTACTGATCTAAATAATATCGATGACATAATCGAAGCCCTTATTCCCGAAGAATGGCTTCGTTCGGAATTAATTAAACAACTGACGGATGAAGAAAAGGCAAAAATCGAATCATTGGGAGGTTTAGAAAATCTCATTGAAACGCTTAAAGAAAGACTCGCTGAGCAAAAAGCGAAACATAAAGGTGGCAATAAATGGGTAGGTACTGGTGGTACTTCTCCGTTTGGCAATAGCGGCTACAATCCTGAAGGAATTCGTATTGGCGGAAGCAGCAAGAATAAAAGAGCGGTAAAGGTTTGGGAACGTAGAGATTTTAAGAACCTAGACGATAATATTGAATTAGGTACACGGAACATTAAAGTCGCACTTCGGCGGCTTCGTCAGTTCGCACGCACAGGTGCTGACGAAGAATTAGATATTGATGATACTATTCGAAGTACCGCAAACAATGCCGGATATCTCGATTTAAAAATGGTACCGGAACGCCACAATGCGGTTAAAGTGTTACTGTTTTTTGATGTAGGAGGATCGATGGATCCATACGTTAAAACTTGTGAGGAGCTCTTTTCCGCCGCTCGGACTGAATTTAAGCATATGGAGTACTATTATTTTCATAACTTCATTTACGAATCGGTCTGGGACAATAATGTTCGTCGACATCAAGAGCGTATTCCGTTAAATGATATTCTTCATAAATATAGTGCGGACTACAAGGTGATATTTATTGGAGATGCAGCTATGTCTCCCTATGAGATCATGGTTTCTGGTGGCAGCGTAGAGCATTGGAATGAAGAGTCTGGTGAGGTTTGGTTTAAGCGTTTAACAGATACATTTGATAAAGTCGTATGGATAAATCCAGAGCCAGAATCTTATTGGGAGTATACGCAAAGTATAGGCATGACTAAAAAGCTCGTCGAAAACCATATGTATCCTCTGACCGTCGGTGGGTTAGAAAAGGCAATGACTTATTTGTCTAAATAGTTTATCAAGAGCAGACTATCCGAATGTGTATTTTATTTATTGCAGTTGAGCAACACCCTAAATACCCCTTGATCATATGCGCTAATCGAGATGAGTTTCACGCGCGGCCTACTCAATCTATGCATGTTTGGCAGCAGCCTAAAATACTAGCGGGTAAAGATCTTGAAGCAGGGGGGACTTGGTTAGGCTTAGCGCCTTCCGGTAAGTTCGCTGCATTAACAAATTATCGAAGTCTTCCTTTAAGTAAAGCGCCTAAGAAGTCTAGAGGCGATCTTGTAATAAAGGCACTTACTTCTTCTGAACCTGATTTACTGACTGCACTAAAAGAAAGCGCTCATCAATATCATGGTTATAACTTAGTTTATGGCTCACCAGAACAACTCTATTGTTATGATAGCTTTAATAACAAACACCATACGCTTTCAAAAGGTATTCATAGTATTTGTAATGGAGCGCTGGACGATATATGGCCTAAAATGAAGGAAGGACAAAAGTTATTGGAAGACGCTATTTATAAAAAAGACGACCTCTCAATTGATACTCTATTTGAACTAATGGCAAACGATAAGCAAGCACTCCCAAACCTTTTGCCAGATACTGGGTTGAGTCAGGAATGGGAGCAATTGTTAAGCGCAATTTTTATTGTATCTCCAACTTATGGCACAAGGTCAACTTCAATTATTACTTATGATTTAAATGGGCGAGTACAGGTTTTTGACCAAAGTTATACTCCGTCAGGGGAGAGCCATACAAAACGGTTTTTTGATATAAAAAAAGAGCTATTTAGATAGCTCTTTTCAGTTAAAAATTATAGCTTTGTTTGGTGGCTCAATTGTACAGGCTTATTGTCTTCTAGCTTATCATATAGCAGTGAAGATAATTCGATAGGGTTTTTAAGAGGATCCCAAAGCGGAAACAACCTTCTTTTTACACCGCTCACTATTCTATCGAGGAAATTGGCGATCGGAATTGGAATATGCATCCAACGAAGGTAAATATATAGTCTTCTTCTTGAACACCAGTTATATACTGACTGCTCAGCATACCATTTATAACCCCAACGCTTTTCAAACAAATCGTGAGAGTATTTTCCGATCTTTTTATTCCAACGAAGGTCAAAGTACCTTAAATCTTCGAGTTGTGCTCTGGTACCTAGATTGTCAAAGTAAATAATCGATCTTGGTTCTGCAAATAACAATTCGCCTTTGGCTTTTAATTGCATACCGATATCGAGGTGTTCTCGAATGGTCATATGAGGTAGTTCAATGGCTTGTAACGCAGAAGTCCTGAACATAACGCCGTGAAGCTCAAATGCTTGTGTTGGCGTTGTTTCGCTGGGCATATTTTCTGGAAGCTCACGACGATATGGCTTATGTTCTATCAAATATGGTGTACCTTCGACGTCAACCACCCGGATTTCAACCGTGTAAACATGGTTTCTTGTGTAGGCTCCGTCTACACCATCTTTTTCAAGCGTTAATGGAGAGATGACGGCTGCTCCTGTCTTTTCGCCCGTTTCGACTAGAGGTGCTAACCAGCCAGGTGAAACTCTAGAATCATTGTCTAATAAAAAAGTAAAAGGTGTTTCAATTTCGTCCCTTACTTTCGTAATCCCTTCTAAAGGTATCATTAATCCATAGTTGAGTATTCTGGCATTACTTTTTCCTGACAATGCATCTTTTGCTTTGTCTAGTTCGTCTTTTGGATAACCTAAATCAAGAATAATTAAATCAAAAAGGCTCTCATCAGTATGTTCGTATATATTTTCAATACAGTGAGATAAACCACTAAATCGGTCTCGCGGTGAGACGACAACGGTGACTTTTTTGTTGTTTGATTCTGACATCCTAGATCCCCTTAATTCCCTACAATATGTAATGATAAATTGAATTCATACTAAGAAAACTTTTGATTGGATTACAGAAGATTCATGATAACTGAACGAAAATTTAACCTAGATCAATGAATATGACATGTTAAGTGAATATTGCAGATGCTCTACAGGTTAATTAAATATAATCTGCATTGAAAAACTTAGATTTTACACTCGCCTTGGCTGAGTAATTTTATCGCATCTGCTAGATTGTTTTCTGGGATGAAACCTCGTTTTTTCGCAATTAGTTCGCCATTGTTATCAAAAAATAGGGTAGTAGGTGAAGCTTGATATCCGCCTATTTTACGAAGAAACTTTCGGTCCGCCATAAAAGCAGGGATTTTCTCGTGATAATGTTTAAGTTCCTTTTGTAGATGACGTTTTTTTCCTTTGGTACCTACTAAATTTACCTGTAGAGATGACTGACATTGTTTAAAAATTTTGGCCAGTGTTTTTCCCTGTTTTTTACACCAGCTGCAGTCCGGTTGAAAAATCATTGTAATAGTATTGAGATGATTTATCTGTTCAGCTGAGTGTTGTTTACTCGCATTTAAAGGCTTAAGGTCGTAAGGCGAAGCACTAGAGATACAAACAATAGTGAAGGCTGAAGCCAACACTATTGTTTTAATTAATTTCGCATGAAACATCGTGTTTATCACTTGTTACAGCTTAACTTCAATGCCTGCATACATTTCTCTTCCATGTAACGCACCGTAAATATAGGCAACATCGTATCCACCATTGGCGTCGTAAAATAATGGTGTTTCACCACCATCTATTTGTGTTTTCTCGAAGATATTCGATACACCTGCGTAGATCTTGGTTTGTTCTGTTAGTTGATATTGCACTTTTATGTCTGAGCTTGAAAATGCTTCACCAGTTAACGTTTTAACTGAAGTCGGGTCACCTTTGATGTTATAACCTTCGTAGCCGTAATCAGCTAAGTTTTTTTCGCCAAACCAAACTGTAGACCAAAAAACTTTCAAATTGTCTTTTTCATATTGAAGTTCGAAGCTAGCACGCTCTTCGACTGGAGCAATTGCATATGAAGATTTAAAGGCATCATCGTAGTTGAACTTTTCCAATCCCATGTTAACTGTAAAGTTTTCTGTTACGTTATAACCTACTGTTAAATCTATAGTTGTTACAGCTGCGGTTTCTTCTAGCTGAGTTAATAGAGGTACGCCTTCTTCTGTTTCTTCTAGGCTTGCCAAATTGTCTACTTGAGAATGTGCAATAGATGCTGAAACAGCAAGTGCATCAGTATCGTAGGCAAGTGAGTAACTAGCAGACAGAGACTCTTCAAGTGAATCAATATCAATTTGATATCCTAACTCTGCATCTAGAATGCCGTGGTCTGTTTCAAAAAATGATAATGGCGCTCGGTAACCACGACCTGTCGAAAAACGTGATGTAAGTTCGTCGCTGTGAAAATAACGAACATCAAGGCGAGGAGCAACGAAAGTTTCATCTATTTCGGTCCCCACTTTATCTGGGTCTACAAAATCAGCAGTAACTTTATCTATACGCATTGCTATAGCTACTTCTAATTCATCCATTGGTATCCAAGTATCTTGAAAAAATATACCGCTAGTATCGTAATCAAAAGCGTCACTTTGATAAGCTTCAACAGCTTCAAGCGCATCAGTAGATGAACGCATTTTTTCATGTCTGCTATCAGCGCCAAAGGTAATAAAGTGTTCATCAGAAAGTTCCATATCAAACTTAGCGCGAACGTACCACATGGTATCGTCGGCTTGATAATCGATACCTTCGTAAAATGAATCTTGAACATGTTTAGCGTAACTTACAGCAAATTCAGCAACTGTCGTATCGCTTATTTCTGTTAGGTATTTGACATAAGCTTCGTCTCTTGAAGTATCAATCCATTCTGTGGTTTCCCATGGTTTCCCAATAAAATCATTGCGGACGTCATCATCAACAAATAGCTGCTCTGACTCTTCTCCATCGTAACCTGCTATTGCTGCACCTACTGAATTGACAACCTTGCCAATTACTGGACCACCAAAAATTTCTGACTGCACTTTGGAAAGACGTAATTGAATGTTGCTTGTATCACTCAAGTCTTGTGTTAACAGTGTTGTAAAGGATAGGTTTTCGATAAATGGAGCTTCACTTACGCCATTGTCATCATGGTCTTCTTGATCTTGTTTATCGTATTGCCCTATAAAAGTTAGACCAGTTTTGCCATCTTCTGAAACGCCCGTTGCTAATCCTTTCATCGCCGTGAAATCATGAGAACCTTTGGCAATATCAAAGCTCGCTGTGTTTTCATAAGCTTCTTTCGTAATAATATTAACTGTTCCGCCTATCGCTTCAGGAGCGATTAAAGAAGCACCAGCGCCACGTGCAACTTCAATTCTATCAACACCTGTTGTCGCAATAGCATCGACAGCATAAAAACCCGATATTAAGGTATGTGTTGGCAAACCATCGACAAGTATTGTCGTATGCTCGCCTTTCATACCGTTAAGCATGATTCTTTTTACACCGCACATTGAGCACTCATTGGAAACGTTAACGCCAGGTTCATTGTTGATTGCTGCTGTTAGGCTTAGTGCATTTTTATTTTCGATCGTAAGGGCATCAAGTACTTCAGTTTGTTGAATAACGTCTTTAAGTCGACCCGCTTGGTCTAATTTTTGTCTAAAACTTCGAACTTCGATAACTTCGATTTTTTCATTTTCAGAAATTGTATCTTCAGCAAAAACTAATGGTGAAGTTGTAATGGGTAAACTTGCTGCGATAGCAAGGGATAGTCGAGATAGTGCTTTCATGATATTGGCTCGTGTGATACTTCAATTGATTTAATAATTTGAGCGCTAATGTAAACGATTATCATTTAGTTTCTGTGATTTAGATCAAGAATTGATAAAAGTTGTAAATGTTTTGAGAGAAGTTTGATTAAGTTAGCTTTTTAAAGATTAATTTGAGTGAATTGAATGTGCAGTGTCGCTGCGTTTAATTGTATTTATTGAGCGAAAACAGAGAAAACTAAAAATATAGCAATGTCGGTATTACTCACTTTTAAGTTTTTCAATTTTCTTTTTCTCTTTTATTTCCTTTCTTCTGCGTTTAAAGAAGTTTGATAAAAGTGCGCTACAATCTTCTTCCATAACACCAGAACATGATTCTATTTGATGATTGAGTTTGTCTGTTTCAGTTAAGTTAAACACGCTGCCAGCTGCACCAGTTTTCAAATCTTTGGCACCAAATACCAGTCGGTTTATTCTGCTATGTACCAATAATCCTGCACACATAGGACAGGGTTCAAGCGTTACATAAAGTGTGCAGTTCAACATACGATAATTGTTAAGCTTTTTGCCTGCTTCGCGAATAGCGATCATTTCAGCATGCGCCGAAGGGTCGTTTAGCATAATGGATTGGTTAAAACCTTCTCCTATAATTTCACCATCGACGACTACAACTGCACCAACGGGAATCTCGTTGTGCTTTTCAGCTTCTTGTGCGAGTTCAAAAGCGCGCTTCATGAACTTTATGTCGTCTGTGTTATCACACAAATTATTTGTATCTGAAATCATAAGAACATCTCTAGTAAGTCATTCAAATATCTTTTACCGTGCGTTGTAACTTGCCATGTATCATCACTGTCGTGCCGTATTAATTTTTTCGATTCAGCTTCCTGAAGCGTTGGCAGCACTTTTATTCGATTTAAGCCCGTTGTCGATTCAAAGCTGTTCAGAGAAAAAGGCTCATGCAATCTAAGTTGGTTCATCATAAATTCAAACGGAAGCTCTTCTGGTGAAACCTGATGGCAATGATCCAAGTAAGCTCTTTGTGAATCCAAATAACCTTTAGGGTGTTTTACTTTTACAGTTCTATGAATTTTATTTGAGACTGGATCTGTTATTTTACCGTGAGCGCCGCAACCTACGCCTAGGTAATCACCAAAACGCCAGTAATTCAAATTGTGCTGACATTGTTTATCTTTTTTACTGTAACCAGAAATTTCGTACTGTTGATATCCAGCATCATTTAATAACTTAACACCTTGCTCCTGAATCTCCCATAGAGTTTCATCTTCAGGTAATTTAGGTGGTTTAGAATAAAAGGCAGTATTAGGTTCAATGGTTAATTGATACCAAGAAATGTGATCTGGGTTGAGCGAAATAGCTGTTTTAAGATCATCAAGTGCGTTGTCTAAGGATTGGTTTGGTAAGCCGTGCATTAAATCTAAGTTAAAGCTTTGTATTCCACATTTTTTCGCTAATTCAGCGGCATTTTTAGCCTGAACGCTGTCGTGAATTCTCCCAAGTTTGATCAACTTTTCTGATTCAAAACTTTGAATGCCAATTGATAGCCTTGTCACACCAGCTTCAACAAACCCTATAAATTTATCTGCTTCAACCGTGCCAGGGTTTGCTTCTAGCGTAATTTCAAGGTCAGCATCATGGTTAAATCGAGATTTAACTTGGGTAAGTAATATCTTAATCGCTTCACTGCTGAATAAACTTGGCGTACCTCCACCAATAAAAACACTATGAAGTTTTCTATCTTCAAGTTTGAATTGTTTGATATCTGTATCTAAATCTTCTATCAACGCACAAACGTACTCTTGTTCCGGGATATCGTGTTTAAGCTGATGAGAGTTAAAATCACAATAAGGGCACTTTTGAACACACCATGGGATATGAATATATAGAGAAAGAGGAGGAGCAATTAGCTCTGCGCCGATAGACATATAAAACTATACCCAATATTGACTAATTAAAACTTTCAACTAATTTCGCAAGTGCTTTCCCGCGATGGCTAAGCTTGTTTTTTACGTCCCGTGGAAGTTGCGCCGAAGTCAATTTTTGTTTCGCATCCCAAAATACAGGGTCGTAACCAAAACCTTGTTCACCGACTTTTTCATTTGTAATTTTACCTTCCCATACTCCATGACATATCACAGGTGTTGGATCGTTGTGGTGTTTCATGTAAACCAATACGCAATGAAAGCGTGCAGTTCTATCTTTGTCCGGAGTATCAGACAAAGCTTCAAGTAGCTTGTCGATATTATCTTCATCCGATGCATTTTCACCAGCATAGCGAGCGGAATAAACTCCTGGCGCTCCTTTCAATGCGTCAACTTCCAATCCAGAATCATCAGCAATAGCAGGTAAACCAGTAATTTTAGCCGCATGACGGGCTTTAATAATGGCATTTTCTACAAATGTGGTACCCGTTTCTGGAACATCCGGTACATTAAAGTTGCTTTGCGGTACAACTTCAATATTATGTGATGATAATAGATTGGCTAATTCTTTAACCTTTCCTTGGTTTCCTGTTGCTAATACAATTGTTGACATACTTTGTGGCCGATATTTAATTATTGCGGTTATTTTACCTTATTCTTCTCTAAAATGGAGCGTTCAACTTATATGTCGTTAAAAGATAGTTTATTAGGGCTCTTCATTATATTTATTTGGGGATTCAATTTTACGGTTATTAAATGGGGGGTAGATGATTTACCTCCATTATTGATGGGCGCTGGACGGTTTTTATTGGTTGCATTATTAGGCTGTTTTTTTATTAAAAGACCTAAAATTCCTTTAAAGTGGCTATTTTATTACGCAATTGCACTTTGTTTTGGTCAGTTCTCTTTATTATTTTGTGCGATAGCATTTGGCATGCCTGCTGGACTTGCTTCTATAGTACTTCAATCTCAAGCGATGTTTACGATTATAATCGCCGCAATGTTTTTGCATGAAAAAATTAAACCAATTCAAGTATTGGCAATGTTGATTGCGGGATGTGGTTTATTGGTTATCGGTTTATCTCAGCATGAACAAAATATGACATTGTTAGGTTTTGTTTTAACCATTGCTTCTGCGATTAGTTGGGCAACAGGTAATGTTGTTAATCGCCAAATAAATCAAATGGGGTACGAGGCAAGCATCGGGTTAGTTGTTTGGTCAGCGTGGATTGCTTTTATTCCATTTATCTTGAGCAGTCTGTATTTCGAAGGTGTGGATATCGTCATTGAGAGTATTATGAATATCTCGATGTCTTCGATTTTAGTTTTATTTTATTTAGCTATAGGGGCTTCAATTTTAGGGTACAGCTTGTGGAGTTACTTATTGCAGCACTATCCTGCTGGACAAGTCGCACCGTTAACATTAGGTGTACCGATTGTAGGTTTGATTTGTGCTGACTTCTTCCTAAATGAGGCCATTAGTGAGTCGCAATGGGTTGGAATTGGCTTAGTAATGATCGGCCTACTTATTAATACTTTTGGAGGAAAGCTGGTAGGCCGAATTAAGAAACCTAGATTAAATTAGTCGACATAGAATTTTTGCTTAAAGGTTAACTTTTGTGTTTCTTTGCCGTTAGTAATCGTTAGATCAAAGTAGAAGGTTTCTTCATCGCTATATTTTATCTGAGATAAATAATAGATTGCTTGACCTTCTTTTACTTCGTCGAATTCCATTTTCTTGATTTGACCCAAGTCATTGCGCGCTGTACCAGTTATTGAAACCGTTTGTGCTGGGTTTCCTTGTTGCGTATTGTCTAATACAGAGATATTAATTAACCCGTTAAAACGACTGCGTTCAATACCGTATGTTTTTGCTATCTCAGGTGTTAGAAAAGTCGCACCAATTGCCATGTAGTGAACATTAAATGAACCAAGTTTTTGCATATTTTCAGCTGATACATTTAAAGATAATACTAAGCTAAAATATGCGATGATTTTGAATAGAGTTTTCATAGATTGCCCCTTAAAAAATAAAGGTTAACTCTAAGTATAAGTTAACCTGTTATTGATTGCGTAGTTAAACGATATTGTTTATATCGCGCCCCAAAGAGGCACCCATCCAGATAATAAAATATTGATCACGTTAAGCAGTAAAAAGGCAATAAGAACGGATAAATCTAAGCCGCCAATGCTTGGAACTATACTTCTAATGGGTTTTAAGAAAGGTTCGGTAAGTTGGTGGAATATCATTAAGGTTGGATTATAACCTTGTACAACCCAGCTCATAATCGCCATAACTAACATGATTACAAACAACAAGAAGCCTGTTTGTTTAATCGCATAAATAAGGCCTAAGTAAAGCATATCCAAAATATCAAAAGGTACCCCATTAACTAATGCGAGTACCAAAAATTTCGATACAGCGACTATGTAGGCGAGTAAAATTGTTGCTACATCAAGTCCCGCGATGCCTGGGATAATACGTCTTAATGGAGTTACTAAAGGATTACTGACTTTGACAATAAATTGGCTAAGAGGGTTATAAAAATCTGCTCTTACAATTTGTAGCCATACACGCATGATTAATACCATGAGTAGGGCATCAAACAAGAACCTTAAGATATAATTAATTGCTTCCATTTTTTCTCCGGTAAAATAAATCGTTAATGCTTTGGAAAGAGAGCATTAATTACTATTTGTTATTTTGCGCTAATTCTTGTGCTCTATGCAAGGCAGCATTACAGGCTTTTGATACTAATTGAGGTAAACCTCCTGCGACCAAGGTTTCTAGAGCAGCTTGAGTAGTCCCTCCTTTGGAAGTGACATTGGCTCTTAAAACTTCAATATCAGTGTTTTGATTTTGTTTTACCATTGCGGCCGCGCCTAACGCGGTTTGCTCAACGATTTTTCTGCTAGTTTCAGTGTCGAAACCATAATTTTTGGCGTGTTGTTCCATTGCTTCCATGAAGAGGAAAAAATAAGCAGGGCCTGAACCCGAAAGGCTTGTAATCTGGTCTA
>Ga0213837_1001064_pt1 | contig 17596 bp, 14 predicted proteins | sample SWPATP12_FD_160572 | JGI IMG/M metagenome (GOLD analysis project Ga0213837, IMG submission 160572) | Coastal seawater microbial communities from Marineland, Florida, United States - SWPA TP1 #2 | ecosystem: Environmental > Aquatic > Marine > Coastal | place: USA: Florida | collected 2016-08-06
CGGCAGGCATGCGGCACCACCAGGCCGACGAAACCGATGCTGCCGGCGGTCGTGACCGCGCAGGCCGTCAGCAGGCCGGAACAGAGGAACAGGAAGCGGCGCTCGCCGGCGACGTCCACCCCCAGCGCGACGGCGGCGTCGGCGTGCAGCGCCATCACGTTCAGCGCGCGCGCACGGCGCAAGGCCATGCACAAGGCCGCAGCCAGCACGGCCCAGGGCAGCAGGCGCCAGGAGGTGCCGGCCAGGTCGCCGATCATCCAGAACACCATGCCGCGCAGGCGCGACTCGGGCGCCACCGACAGCATCAGGGTCACCAGCGCCATGCAGGCCGAGGCCAGCACCACGCCGGTCAGCAGCAGCACGCTCGACTCGCCCGTCTGGGCGCCGCTGCGGGCGCCGCCCCGCATTCCTCCCAGATCGCGCCGCGCCAGCAGGTAGAGCAGCAGCGAAATTGCCACCGCCCCGAGCAGCGCACCGGCATCGATCAGCCACAGGGCCGCCCCGAACAGCAAGGCGGCCAGGGCGCCGACCGCGGCGCCCGCCGACACCCCGAGCACATACGGGTCGGCCAGCGGATTGCGCACCAGCGCCTGCATCATGACGCCGGCCAGCGCCAGCGCCGCGCCGGTGACGAAGGCGCTGCTGGCGCGGCCCAGGCGCAGGTCGAGCAGGGTCGCCGCCATGCCGTCGGGCGCGCCCGTCAGCAGGCCGGCAAAGGCATGCGGCAGCTCGGCCAGGGGCAGCGGCACCGATCCCGCCAGCCCGGCGATGGCAAGCGCCAGCAGCGCGCACGCGCCCAGCAGCGCCAGCGTGGAGCGGCGCCGCATGCGCGTGGAAGCGAGAAAGGCGTCCATGGCCCTGGCTTAGAAGTCGTAGCGCGCCGAGAGCTTGAGCTGGCGCCCGTCGCTCGGATAGATGCCGGAGCGGCAGCCGAAGGCCTGGCTGAAGTACTGGCGGTCGGCCAGGTTCAGGCCGTTGACCGCCACTTCCCAGGCGCCCAGCTGGATGGCGTAACGCGCGTCGAACGTGGTGTACGACGGGATGCGCGTGCTGCAGCCGTTGGCGAAATCGTCGCCGTAGCGCTGGTTCGCCACGTACTGGGCGCCGATGTCGGCGCTCTGGCCATTACCGGGCAGCCAGGCCAGGCGCGCGGTCAGCACGTTCTTCGGCACCAGCACCATCTCGCGGCCGGCGTTCGGGCCGCCGGTGAACTCGGCCTGCACGTGCTGCACGTGGCCGGTCAGGCGCAGGTTGGCGCCGAGGTCGGCCTGGGCGTCGAGCTCGATCCCCTGGCGGCGGGTCGGGTCGAGGTTGGTGTTGGCGCCGAAGCCGTTCAGCGTCGGGTCGAAGAAGATCTCGTTGCGCAGGCGGTGGCGGAATACGCGGGCCGACACCTGGCGCACCTTGTCGCCGACCGTCACCCCGAGCTCCAGGTCGCGCGAGGTCTGCGGTTCGAGCAAGCCAAGGCTCGAACGGTAGCCGTTTTCGTCGGCGTTCGGCAGGCGGTAGCTCTGCCCTGCTTTCGCGTGCACCGTCACGCCGGCGAGCGGGTCGATGCTGCCTTCCAGGCTCCAGGCGTTTTGCGACTGTTCGCCGTTCGGGACGAACAGGCTGGCGTTGACCTCTTCCTTCTCGAAGCGCTCATGGCGCGCGCCCAGCGCCAGCCGCGCATTGCGCTCGCCGCCGAAGCGCAGTTCGTCGCGCAGGTAGAGCGCTTTCGATTCCTGGCTGGCGTTCGAACCGAAATTGGTGCGGCGCTCCCAGTCGATCAGGTCGACGCCGGCGACGAACTCGTTGAGCGTCCCGCCGAATGTCGCAATCTGGCGCAGGCGCGGCGAAAACTGGGTCTGGCGGCTGGTGTAGATGCCTTCCGACGGCACGCCGCTGTAGTGGTACACCGACAGCACCTCGCGTTCGCGGTGCGACAGCTCGGCGGCCAGCTCGAGGCTGCCGATGCGGTGCTCGGCGAAGGCCATGATGCGGTCGCTGTCGAGTTGGCCGAAGTCGTTCGGGGTCGTCGCCTGGTGCGGGTCCTGGTTGAACTCGTCCAGGTTCAGCGCGCCGGGCAGGCGCGACTTCTGGCGCGCGCTCTCGATGCGCAGGCCGAGACGGGTCGCCTCCTGCGCCCACAGCACGCCGCCGCTGATCGTCTTCTGGCGGAATTCGTTGTTGCGGCGGTCGTTGTCGGTCGCCTGGTGGGCGGCCGCCAGGTCGAACGAGAGCGGACCCTCGCCATGGCGCAGCGAGGCGCGCGCGTCGTGCTGGCCGAACTGGCCGCCTTCGAGCCCGAGCGAGCCGTGGTAGCCCTGCTCCGTGCCGCGCTTGGTGAAGATGTTGATCACGCCGCCGGTCGCGCCTTCGCCATACAGCACGCTGCTGCCGCCGCGCGTGATCTCGATGCGTTCCACCGTGTCGACCGGGATGCTCGACAAGATCGCGCCGGCCAGTTCGTTCTCGTTCATGCGCACGCCGTCGACCAGGATCACCAGGTTCTGGCTGCTGTTGGTGCCGAAGCCGCGCAGGTCCAGGCCGAAGTCGGGCGAGCCGTCCAGGCTCTGGCGGCCATACACGCCGCCGATCTTGCGGATCGCGGCGTTGACGTCGTTGACGCCGGCGCTGCGGATCTCGTCAGCCGTGATGACGGTCGCGCCGACGGTCGGCAAGGCGGCGTCGCTCGGGAAGCGGGCGCCGGTGACGTGGACGGTATGGATGGCTTGCTCGTCGGCGCGAGCGGCGCCGGCGAACAGGGAGAAGGCAACGGCGCAGGCCAGCGCGAGCGGCTTGACGGCCGGCGCGCTGTTCGAAACAGCAGCAAAAGTCATGGTGTGGTTCTTCGATAAGGAGCATCCGCCCTGCGTCCCCGCAGGCCGGATTCAACGGACAAGGCATGCGCCTGTCCACCTGTCCTGGCCGGTATCCGGGCTCGCAAGTCGTAGCGCCTCACCTTCCCATGCCGGCGGCACGGTGGTGTTCGAGGGGGCCAGTCGCCGGGAGGCGACGCTTGTTTACCGTTGCGGGGGCAGCACACCTTGGCCTGGCGCCGGAGGCGCCGTGGCTTCGTGTTTCCCGTTTAACTGCGTGTGCGGATCGCGCACGCGGGCACCAGAACGGCGATCATTATATACCTGACAACCGGATCTCAGGTCCCGCGCTTGCCGCGTGCCGCTTCCTCGGCCTTGGCCGCGGCCTTTTCGGCGGCAAGCCGCTCTTTCTCGGCCTTCTCGGCCGCGTGCACCGCCAGGCGCCTGGCGCGCGAATCGGGGGTTTCGAGGCTGATGCGGCCGATGGCGCCGCTGCGGTAGTCGTGCAGCAGCACGTGGGCCGCTTTTTCGACGTCGAACTCGCCGCCACGCGCGCGGAAACCGCGGCGCGCCGCCACCTGCTCGACCACGCCGATGCCGTCCAGGCCCTCGGTCTTGAAGCCGTAGCGCGCGGTCAGCAGCTGCGGGTAGCGTTCCAGCAGGACGTCGCCCAGGAAGAAGGCGACTTCCTCCTCGATCAGCGCGTTCGTGCCGATCGCGTGGCTGGCGGCCAGCATCAGGCCGTCGCTCGGCATGTCGATCTTCGGCCACATCAGGCCCGGGGTGTCGACCAGCACCGTGTGCTTGTCGAGATACAGCTTTTGCTGCACCTTGGTCACCGCCGGCTCGTCGCCGACTTTCGCCACGCGCTTTTTCAGCAGCGCGTTCATCAGCGTCGACTTGCCGACGTTCGGGATGCCCATGATCATGATGCGCAGCGGCTTGGTCGGCACGCCGCGGTGCGGCGCCAGCGACAGCGCCAGCGCCGGCAGGCGGGCCACATCGAGCGGCTTCTTGGTCGTCATCGGATACGCCGTCACGCCGGGCAAGGCGTCGTAATACGCCTTCCAGGCGGCGGTCGCGTTCGGATCGGCCAGGTCGATCTTGTTCAACACTTTCAGGACGGGACGCTGGCGGAACTGGCGCATGCGGTCGACCAGCGGGTTGCAGCTCGCCTCGGGCAGGCGTGCGTCGAGCACTTCGACCACGAGGTCGATGAATTCCATCTGTTCTTCCGCCTGCTTCCTGGCGGAGTTCATGTGGCCCGGGAACCATTGTATCGACATGCTGTGCTTTCAAATTCTGCGAACGAGGCGGTATTTTACGCTGGCGCCGCCTGTAGCGTCCCGGCACATTGTGGTTATGTTTCCGCGCGGAATGATTTCGGCTTGATTCGTTGCAATATCGAGTCAATCCGGACGGGCACGATGACGAGACGGCCGCGTGGGGCCGGAGTCAGGGAAGAACGGGAGAGATCGTCATGGGTATCGCGCGCAATGTCGAGGTGTGGATCTTTGGGGCGCTGGGAGCGCTGGTGCTGGCAGCCTGCCTGGATGGCAAGGTGGACAAGGCGAAACCGGCCAGCCCGGTGAGCGCGGTGCCGGAAGTGGAGCTGGCGCCGCCCCAGGCCGGCTCGAACCAGCCGATGTATGTGGTGTACGTGGTCGGCAAGCGCCCCAGCGCCGCCGAAAAGCGGGCGGCGCGGGCGAGCCAGGGGTGAGTGCGCAGTTGCGGCCGGAAATCAGCCTGGCAAACCGGTTTCCGGCCTCGCCCCCCTGCTCAGGGCGTGGCGTACAGCTCCATGTCGCGCCGCACCAGCGACGTGATGCCGCTCCAGTTCCTCCCCGTGTAGTGCCCGTAATCCTCCCCGTCGTCGCGGAACACCACCGAGTGGTAGGCCCATTTGGCGCGCCCGCCCTGGTTATTGCCGGGCCCGGTCGTCAGGTCGTTGCAGAACCAGTCGCCCGGATTGCAGAACGAACTGCCGCCTCCGCCCGACACCCCGCCCGCGCTATGGTAGGCCACCACCTCGTCGTCCTGGCCCGGCAGGACGAAGGAGTACAGGGTGCCGCGCGCACCGGCGTAGTTGTAGAACCAGACGCCGCGCGTGTCGTTGTGGTTGTACATCGCCCGCGCCGTGCTGACCTTGTGCTCGTTGGCCAGCGGCTCGCTGGTGGTCCAGGCCCCGATGTCGGCCAGTTCGCTGCCGCCGGCCGACCCCGCCGCCACCCTCACCCATTTGATGTTCCAGCCGGTCTGGACGCCCCCGGTCGCGGCGCAGGTGCCGGACGACCCCGGCTGGGCATTCCTGACCATGCGCGTCGAGCCGCCATAGTTCGCCAGGTTGTAGCCCATCTGCAGGTCGCCGGCGCTGTGCACGGCGATATAGCACCAGTTGTTGCCGGTGCAGAAGCAGTCGAGCGCGTTGCGGATGATGCCGCTTTGGGCTGCGATACTGCTCCTGCCGTCCCAGTTGACCGACTTCTTGTTCACGCCCGCCGGCGTGGCGTTGGGGCCGAAATAAGTGAAGTCGTTGTAGTTGCCGATCGCACCGCCGCCGGTGCGGCCGTTGATCCAGAGACTGTAGTTGGTGGCGCCGGCCAGCCCGGCGGCGAACAGGCCCGGCAGGCATAAGGAAACGGCAAGGCGTACGGATCGTCCCATGTCATCCTCCATCGTTCTGGTTGCAGTGGGACGCGAGCCGGCCGACCGCAAGGACGATTGTTGTGACAAGCGGGCTCGCAGGTCAATCGCGCGCACCGGAACGTGGCTGAAACGATACCCGACAGCGGGAAAAATCCGGCGCCGCCGGCAAGACGGCGCCGCTGCATCCCTATTTCACCGGTCCGCAGGCGCTCGGCGGCAGCGGCTGGGCCGGGTCGAACTTCGCCAGTTCGGCCGCCGCGCCCTTGCGGTCCCTGGCGAATTCCGTCAGGTAGCGCGCGCGCTCCTCGCTGTTGAACTCGGCATCGGACACGCCCTTCAGCGATTGCGTTCGGCTGGTCAGCACCGGCCCTTCCAGGCGCGGCATCAGTTCGCGGTCGGGGTCGGTGTTTTCCTTGAGCAGGTAGCCGTCGACGTCGCGCAGGCTCAAAGGCAGCGCGGGCGCGCCGTCGACCATCAGCTTGCCGAACACCAGCAGTTTGATGTCGTGCGGCCCCGGCCCCAACACCTCGTTGAAGGTGGCCAGCGCGAACGGACGCCCTTTCGCGTCGTCGATGCGGCCGGTGACGACGTAGCGGCCCGGCTGGCGCACGTCGGCGCGCAGGATGAAGGCGAGCGAACCGTCTTCCAGCGCCTCGCGCGGGGCGCCGGCCCAGACCGCCGGCACCTTGGGCGAATAGATGACGTCGAAGATCAGGGAGCCGTTCTTGCCGCCCGCCGTGAAGCGCACCTCGGTGCGGACGGTGCCGTGAAAGCCGGCCAGTCCCGTCTGGCCAGGGGTGAGCACGCCGGTAAAGGCGCCGTCGCCGGCCACCGCATCGCCCCCCGCACCGTCGTCGGCGAAGGCGAGCGGCACCTGGGTGGTCGGGCGCTGGCCGGTGGCGACGATGCCGGCGGCAATCGAGCGCGTCACGACCAGCGGCACCACGTTCCCGTTCGGCTCGATCGCGCGCAGCGAGAAGGCCACCGCTTCGCCGGCCGCCAGGTAGACGCGCGATTGCGAGGTCTGCATCAGGATGTTCGGGTTGCCGCGGCGGTCGTCGCCGCGCATCGCATTCGTCTCCGTGACGGGCTTGTTCGGATAGACCTGGTCGGGATTTTGCGACATCGGCCGCGAGCCGGCCGGGTAGACGCTGCCTTCGCGGTAGCTGCAATAGGTGTGGTCGGCCAGCGCGTAGTTGTCGACCAGTTGCTGGCGCCTGCGCGCACGCTCGCCCGGGTCGGCCAGGAGCGGCCGGCCCTCGACCTGGCCGAAGAATTGCGGCCCCTGCGGCTGGCCGCCGTTGCCGGCGACGGCCGCCGCGGCAGCCGGCTGCTCGTCGCCGCGCAAGGCGAGCCAGCCGATGAAGGCCAGCAGCGCCAGGATCAGCGCCGCCGGCAGCCAGCGCAGTGGTCGATCAGAGGGCACTGTTCACCACGGCGCTGCGCACGACACCGACGATGCCGCCCCAGTTGCCGTTCGCATAGTGGTTATAGGCCTCGCCGTCGTCCCGGAAACTGACGGAATGGTAACTCCACTTCAGGCTCCCTCCTTCGTTGGCGGCCGTGCCCAGCGTCAGGTCGTTGCACAGCCAGTCGCTCGGATTGCAGTACGAGCCGCCGCCGCTGCCGGACACCCCGCCGGTGCTGTGGTAGGCCACGGCCTCGTCGTCCTGCCCCGGCAGCACGCCCGAATAGGCGGTGCCCTTGGCGCCGGCATACATGTAGAACCAGACGCTGCGCGTGGTGTTGTGGTTGTACATCGCGCGCGCGGTGGTGGTCTTCAGGTCTTGCACGAGGGGTTCGGAGGTGGTCCAGGAACCGACGTCGGAGAGCTCCGAGCCGCCGCCCGCGCCGGAGGCGGCGCGCACCCATTTGATGTTCCAGCCGGTTTGCGCGCTGCCGTCGCTGTCGCCGCAGACGCCGGAGGAGTTGGCGGCGGCGTTTTTCTTGACGCGCGCCGAGCCGCCGTAGTTGGCCATCGTATAGCCCATGATCAGGTCGCCGGCGCTGTGGGTGACGACATAGCACCAGTTGTTACCGGTACAGAAGCAGTCGAGCGCATCGCGGATCTTGCCGCTTTGCGAGGCGACGCTGCTGCGCCCGTCCCAGTTGACCGATTTCTTGTTGACGCCGGCCGCCGTGGTGCCGGGGCCCCAGTAGGTCCAGCTGTCGTAGTTGCCGACCACCCCGCCGCCGGTGCGGCCGTTGACCCACAAGGTGTAGTTCGTTGCTGCTGCGAAGCTCGACACGGCCATGAGACAGACCGCCAATACCAACTGTATGGCTTTCTTCACAATATCTCCTCTTTTTTGTGTGGACGCCTGTCTCGGGCCATCACTGCCGGCTGAGCCAGGCGCTGCCGCGTCCTGCGGCTCAGCCGACTGTATGCCTGAGCTAGATTGGAGTCAATTGAACACGTGAAAGAAGAATAGTGCGTTGTATTGCTGCAAAGACGAAGAAAGTTTGCCGCTAATCAAGTTCCGCCAGAACTTTCAGGTGTGCAACGACGCTGCGGCCGAGCGCCGACAGTTCGTAGCCGCCTTCCAGGCAGCTGACGACGCGCCCGCCCGCGTGTTCGCGTGCGACCGCCATGACCTGGCGCGTGATCCAGGCATAGTCCGCTTCGACCAGGTTCATGCCGCCCATGTCGTCGTCGCGGTGGGCGTCGAAGCCGGCCGAGATGAAGATCATCTGGGGCCGGTGCGCGTGCAGGGCCGGCAGCCAGTATTCCTGCACCACCTGGCGCACGACGTCGCCGCCGCTGCGCGCGGGCACCGGCACGTTGACGTTCGTCGCCGTGATCGGTTCCGGGTCGCTGTTCGGATAGAAGGGATGCTGGAAGAAGCTGGCCATCAGCACGCGCGCGTCGTCGCGGAAGGAATCGGCCGTGCCGTTGCCGTGGTGGACGTCGAAATCGATGATGGCGACCCGCTCCAGGCCGTGCGATTCGAGCGCATGGCGCGCCGCGATCGCCACGTTATTGAAGAGGCAGAAGCCCATCGGTTCGGTGCGCGTGGCGTGGTGGCCGGGCGGGCGGATCGCGCAGAAGGCGTTGTCGATGTCGCCGGCGATGACGGCGTCGGTCGCGGCCAGCGCGGCCCCGGCCGCGCGCAAGGCGGCGTCGTAGCTGGCGTGGCAGAGCAGCGTGTCGGCGTCGAGCGGATAGGTCTCGCCCGGCGTGACGGGCACGTGGTCGCGCACTAGCGCCAGCGCGCCTTCGCTATGGTTGCGCAGGATCGCGGGAATCTCGGCCAGCGGCGCCAGGCGGCGATCGAACAGGCCGTCCAGGCGCGCCAGGATCAGCTGGTCTTCGATGGCCTGCAGGCGGCTCGGGGACTCGGGATGCCAGTCGCCCATGTCGTGTTTCTGGCAGTCAGGATGGCTATAGATTGCTGTGCTCATGGTCGTGGCGCGGTTAGTTTGCTGCCGGCTGCTCAGCCATCCACCGGGATCGCCCGTTCTCGCATAGAATCAGGCGGATGGCGGCGCTGCGTGGAAAGATTAGTTGCCAATGACGCTAATCTACCATGCGGGCCCGGCCCCCGCACACCTCCACCTTTGGAACGAGCATGTTCAACAAACTACACGCCGCCGCGCGCCAGGTCGGCCAGATCGTGGTCGGCAAGGACCAGCAGGTGCGCCTCGCCTTCACCTGCCTGCTGGCCGGCGGCCACCTGCTGATCGAGGACGTGCCGGGCGTCGGCAAGACGACGCTGGCGCATGCGCTGGCCCTCTCGCTCGGCCTGAAGTTCAACCGCGTCCAGTTCACCAGCGACCTGCTGCCCGCCGACGTGGCCGGCATCTCGGTCTACGAGCGCGAGAAGAACGGCTTCGCCTTCCACCCCGGCCCGATCTTCACTCAGGTGCTGCTGGCCGACGAAATCAACCGCGCCACGCCCAAGACCCAGTCCGGCCTGCTCGAAGCGATGGAAGAGCGCCAGGTCAGTACCGACGGCATGACGCGGCCCCTGCCCGAACCCTTCTTCGTCATCGCCACGCAAAATCCGGCGCACCAGGTCGGCACTTTCCCCTTGCCCGAATCCCAGCTCGACCGCTTCCTGATGTGCCTCTCGCTGGGCTACCCGGACGCCGCCGCCGAACGCGCGCTGTTGATGGGCGAGGACCGGCGCGCCATGCTGCGCACCCTGCAGGCGGCCATGAACCCGCTCGAACTGATCGACGCCCAACAGGCGCTGCGCGCCATCCATGCCTCGGGTTCCCTGATCGACTACGTGCAGGCGCTGGCCCAGGCCTCGCGCACCGGACAACTGTTCGCCGAAGGCCTGTCGCCGCGCGCCGCGATCGCCCTGCTGCAGGCCGGACGCGCCTGGGCGGCCCTGGAGGGTCGCGACCACGTGCTGCCCGAAGACATCCAGGCGGTGCTGGTGCCGGTCTGCGCGCACCGCCTGCGCCCGCTCAAGTCGGCGCAGGGCATGGCGCTGGCGAGCCGCGACCTGGTGCTGCAGCTGCAGAAATCCGTGCCGGTATAGGAATGGACATGGCGCCGTCACCCAGCCTCACCCGGCGCATGGGGGAGCGCCTGCGCCCTTCCAGCATCGACGAGGGCGAACTCGTCCTCAGCCAGCGCCGCATCTACATCCTGCCGACGCGGCCGGGCCTGGGCTTCGGGGCGCTGCTGCTGGTTCTGCTGATCGGCTCGATCAACTACAGCCTTGGCCTGGGCTATGCGCTGACCTTCCTGGCGCTGTCCTGCGCGCTGGTCGACATGGTGCTCACCTGGCGCAACCTGGCGCATCTGCGCCTGCAGCCGCTGCGCGGGCCGAACGTGTTCGCCGGCCAGGAAGCCGTGTTCCAGCTCCAGGTCGGCAATCCGACCAGGCGCGCCCGCTATGCGATCCTGGTCGATGTCGCCGGCAACGACGCCCCTCGCCATGCGCTCGACGTGCCGGCGCCAGGCAGCGCCACCGTGCGCCTGGCGGTGCCGAGCAGCGCGCGCGGCTGGCTGGCGGCGCCGCGCCTGACGCTGGCGACCCGCTTTCCGCTCGGGCTGTTCCGCGCCTGGAGCTACTGGCGTCCCGGCACGCGCGCCCTGGTCTATCCGTTTCCCGAAGAAGGCGCGCCGCCGCTGCCGGCCGCGTCCAGCAGCACCATCGATGGCGCCGGCCAGGCCGGCGAAGACGATTTCGCCGGCGTGCGCCCTTACCAGCCGGGCGACCCGCTGCGGCGCCTGGCCTGGCGCCAGATCGCGCGCCTCGATCCGGTCGATGGCGGCCAGCTCGCGACCAAGCATTTCGAGGGCGGCGCGCGCAGCGAGCTGGTGCTCGACCTGGCGGCATTGAATCCCCAGCTCGACCTCGAGCTGCGCCTGTCGCGCCTGACGCGCTGGGTGCTGGAAGCGGAAAGCCGCGCCCTGCCCTACGCCTTCCGGCTCGGCGCCGACAGCTTCGAGGCCGCCAACGGCGTGGCGCACCAGTCGGCCTGCCTGCGGGCGCTGGCCCTCTACGGCCTGGGCGGCAAGCGATGAAGGCCGTGCTGGCGCGTTTCGCCGCCCTGCCGCGCGACAAGGCCGACACCTTGCTGCTGCTGGCCGGCGCCCTGCTGGTGCTGGCGCCGCACGTGAACCACCTGCCGGCCTGGGTCTCGCTGCTGTGCGCGATGACGCTCTCGTGGCGCGCCGCGATCACGCTGCAGGGCAAGCGCATGCCGCCCAGCCTGCTGCTGCTGCCGCTGGCGGCGGCCGCCATGTTCGGCGTCGCCCACAGCTACCAGTCGCTGCTCGGGCGCGACGCCGGGGTCGCGATGCTGGTGCTGCTGGTCGCCTTCAAGATGCTGGAAATGCACGCGCGGCGCGATTTGTTCGTGGTCGTCTTCCTGTGCCTGTTCCTGGTACTGACCAACTTCTTCTACGAGCAGGGCATCGGCACCGCCGTCCTGATGGCCCTGTCGGTACTGGCGCTGCTCACGGCCCAGCTGAGCTTCCAGTTCACCGGCGTCGTGCCGCCGCTGCGCCAGCGCTTCCTGATGAGCGCCAAGGTGCTGGGCCTGGCCACGCCGCTGGCGCTCGGCCTGTTCTTCCTGTTCCCGCGCATCGAAGGCCCCTTGTGGGGCATGCCGGGCGACGCCGCCAGCGCGCGCTCCGGGCTGTCGGAGACGATGGCGCCGGGCACCATGGCGAACCTGGCGCAATCGAGCGAGCCGGCCTTCCGGGTCCGCTTCGAGGGCGCCGCGCCGCCGCAGGAACAGCTGTACTGGCGCGGCCCGGTGCTGGGCGCCTACGACGGGCGCACCTGGACCCGCCTGGACGCCTTCGCGCGCCGGGTGAGCGCACGGCGGCCGCTGGCGCTGTCGGCCCAGGGCAAGGGCGTCGGCTACGAAGTCACGCTCGAACCCTCTTACGGCCACTGGCTGTTCGCGCTCGAACTGCCGCAGCGGCTGCCCGAGCTGGACGGCAACCGCGCCGCCGTCTCGGGCGAATTCGAACTCACCGCCGCCAATCCGATCGAGACGCGCCTGCGCTACCGGATGGTCTCCTACCTGAACTACCGCCTGCAGGCGGGCGCCTTGCCGGAGGATGCCGCGGGGGACGCCGAGCCTTGGCTGCAGCTGCCCGCCAACGGCAATCCGCGCGCCCTGCTGGCCGGCCTCGAGCTGCGCGCCGAACCCGATCCGCGCAAACGCGTCGACGCGGTGCTGCAACGCTTCCGGCGCGAGAACTACGTCTACACCCTCAGTCCTCCCCTGCTCGGGCGCGACGCCGTGGACGACTTCCTGTACGGCAGCCGCGCCGGCTTTTGCGAACACTTCGCCGGCGCCTTCGTGTTCCTGATGCGCGCCGCCGGCGTGCCGGCGCGGGTTGTCACCGGCTACCAGGGCGGCGAGCGCAATCCGCTCGACGGCTACCTCACCGTACGCCAGTCCGACGCCCACGCCTGGGCCGAGGTCTGGCTCGAGCGGCGCGGCTGGGTGCGCATCGACCCGACCGCCGCCGTGGCGCCGGAACGGGTGCGGCGCGGCCTGGACGGGGCGATCCCGCCGCGCGCGCCCTTCGGCATCGAAGGCCTGGGGCGCTTCATGGACCTCGGCGGCGACACCAATCCGTGGATCGCCCAGCTCCGTTACGCGGCCGGTGCGGTCAACAATGGCTGGAACCAGTGGATCCTGAATTACACGCCGCAGCGCCAGCGCGGCGTGGTCGACAGCGTGCAGTCGTCGCTGCTCGACTGGCGCATGCCGCTGGTGCTGGCCATCCTGGCAAGTCTGTTGCTGCTGTGGCGATTCTTGCTGCGGCGCCGGGAAATCGATCCGGTCGATGCGCTATACTCGGCCCTGTGTTCGCGCCTGGCCCGCCTGGGTCTGGCGCGAGCGGCAGACGAAGGCCCGAGCGGCTACGCCGCGCGCATTCGCGCTGCGGCGCTGCTCGCCCCGCCCGCGCAAGCGGCCGTGTGCGAGTTCCTCGATCGTTACAGCGCCTGGCGTTACGCGCCGCGCCGGAGCGACGCCCATCCTGCCCCGACCCTGATCCTGAAGCGCTTACTTTCGCAAGTTAGATGAAACAGACCGTACCACTTTATTCAGCACTCATCGCAGCACTCGTTTTCGCAGCAGCCTTCCACCCGGACGCCGGCGCTGCCGCCGCCAGGCATGCGCCTGCGAAGGCCAAGGCCGTGAACGCCAAGGCGGCCAAGGCGAAGGCCCCGGCCAAGCCCGCGCCCAAGGCACGCAAGGCGCTGGCGCCGGCCGCCGCGGTGGCGGCGGTGACCGCCGCTTCCACGATCGACTACGCCGGCGAACAGGTCAATTTCAGCGAATGGCAAGCCATGCGCGACTTCATCGACGAGATGGTCGCGAAACACGGTTTCGAGCGCAGCGCGCTGGAGGGCCAGATGCGCCAGGCGCGCTTCGTCGAATCGGCCGTGCAGCTGGTCAAGCCGGCGCCGCCCGGCAAGCCGAAGAACTGGCAGGCCTACAGCGACCGCTTCATCGAACCGATCCGCATCAATGCCGGCCTGCGCTTCTGGAACGAAAACGCGAGCGCCCTGGCGCGTGCCGAAGCGACGTATGGCGTGCCGGCCGAGATCCTGGTCGGCATCATCGGCGTGGAAACCGTGTACGGACGCGACACGGGACGCTTCCGCGTGCTCGACATCCTGACCACGCTGGCCTTCGCCTATCCGGACGCGCCGAACAAGGACGCGCGCAGCGCATTCTTCCGCAGCGAGCTGGAAAACACCCTGCTGCTCGCGCGCCACGAGAACATCGACCCGTTCACGCTGCTCGGTTCCTTCGCCGGCGCGGTCGGGCTGCCGCAGTTCATGCCCGGGAATATCCTGAAGTATGGCGTCGACTTCGACGGCGACGGCCACATCGACCTGCGCAACTCGACATCGGACGCGATCGGCAGCGTCGCCAACTTCCTGATCGCCCATGGCTGGAAGCCGGGCGATACCGGGCCGGCCGTGATGCCGGTCGACGTCGCCGCGCACCGTGCCTGGGAGCCGCTGCTGGGGCGCGGCCTGGCGGCCACACTGCGGCCGGACGAACTGGAAGCGGCCGGCGTGATCTTCCCCGCCACGCCATCCCCGGGCCGCCTGTATGGCCTGGTCGACCTCCAGAATGGCGCCGAGGCGACCGAATACTGGATGGCGAACGATAACTTCTTTGCCATCACCAAATATAACCGTAGTTATTTTTACGCCATGTCGGTGATCGACCTGGGCCGCGCCGTGCGCGAGGCACGCGCCCTCCAGGCCTTGTAAAGCTGATAGTTTTGTAACAACCTGTAACGACGCCGCCCCTGTTTTTCCTTCCGGGCAGCGTCGCTCATACCCGGGTACTCCCCCGGTGTATCCCATCCCACCCGGTTTCTGTACTGTATGGAAACATTCGCGCGTGCGGCATACCCCCGTTATTGTTAGTATTTGTGCATATCATTCTGAAACGTGTGGCGCGCAACTTCTGTTTCCTCTAAACTTAAATTTAATTAAAAAACAATTATTTTTCTCGTGAGTTTGTGAGAGAATTGCATTGCGGCTATTGTTGCGATTAGACAACAGAGCCGAGGTTTGGCACCGAATTCTATTGCTCATAAGTACTAGAGCCCGAATTAGTTGTACAATTGAGTAGATTTTTTCGAAAGAACTTCCGGAACCGAAACGCCGCAAGCAACTTTCCGTAACCCCACATAGGAATTTTTGAGATCATGACAAACCAAGTCGGCATTGATATGAGCAGCGATGCGGAGTCGGATGAACTGTTGCAATACAACCCGAACCGTCTGCTGGATACCCTGATCGAGAACCTGCGCCTGAAGAACGATGCAGCCCTGTCGCGCGCCCTGGAAGTTGCGCCGCCAGTCATCTCGAAGATCCGCCACCACCGCCTGCCGGTCGGCGCATCGCTCCTGATCCGCATGCACGAAGTGAGCGACCTGTCGATTCGCGACCTGCGCTACCTGATGGGCGACCGCCGCAACAAGTTCCGCATCAGCGACAAGCAGTTCAAGCCAAAGGAAGGCGCATCGCCTTCGGCGTCGAGCGGCGAGTAATACTCACGCGAATCTCTCACGATTCTCTCGCGGCCGGCAGGTCTCGCGGCTGCAAGAGAATCGTGGACGTAAAAAAGGGGCGATCCGATCGCCCCTTTGTCGTGCCTGCCAGTTACATCACGCCGGGAACACCCCGGTCGACAGGTAGCGGTCGCCGCGGTCGCAGACGATGAACACGATCGTCGCGTTCTCCACGGTCTGCGACACGCGCAGCGCCACGTCGCAGGCGCCGGCGGCCGAGATGCCGCAGAAAATCCCCTCTTCCACCGCGAGCCGGCGCGCCATCTGCTCGGCTGCCGCCTGGCTGACGTTCTCCACCTGGTCGACGCGCGACCTGTCGAAGATCTTCGGCATGTAGGCTTGCGGCCACTTGCGGATGCCGGGAATCGACGAGCCCTCCTCCGGCTGGGCGCCGATGATGCGCACCGCCTCGTTCTGTTCCTTCAGGTAGCGCGACACGCCCATGATGGTGCCGGTGGTGCCCATGGCGCTGACGAAGTGCGTGATGCGCCCGTCGGTGTCGCGCCAGATTTCCGGCCCCGTGGTCTCGTAATGGGCGCGCGGATTGTCCTGGTTGGCGAACTGGTCGAGGATGATGCCCTGGCTGTCCTTTTGCATCTGGTCGGCCATGTCGCGCGCGTATTCCATGCCGCCCGACTTCGGCGTCAGCACGATCTGCGCGCCATAGGCGGCCATGCTCTGGCGCCGCTCGACCGAGAGGTTATCGGGCATGAGCAGGATCATCTTGTAGCCGCGGATCGCGGCGGCCATCGCCAGCGCGATGCCGGTATTGCCCGATGTCGCCTCGATGATGGTGTCGCCCGGCTTGATCTGGCCGCGTTCCTCGGCGTTCTTGAGCATCGACATCGCGGCGCGGTCCTTGACGGAGCCGGCCGGGTTGTTGCCCTCGAGCTTACCCAGGATCACATTATTGCGCGCGGCGGCATCGGCCCCGCCCAGGCGCACCAGCTGCACCAGCGGGGTATTGCCGATCGTATCTTCGATGGTTTTATAGGGCATGCTTGCTCTCTTGCGGTTCTTTAAGCTGTCATTCTAATCCGAGACGCAAGAGTGCGTATGGGACGGGCGATCAGCGCAGCGGCGCCGGGTAGGTCGCGACGCTGACGTTGCCGTCCTTGTCGACCGCCTGCACGCCGAAGAAGTAGTTATCCTTCGACAGATTGACAGTCGCTTCAAGCACGTTCCCCACGAACTTGGCGCCCTGCCACCCCGCCGCCGTCGTCTCGCGCCACACGATGCGGTAACCCGCGACGTCCGGCTCCGGATTGGCCTGCCACACCAGCGTCGAATCGTTCACCAGCTTGTCGGTGCGGACCTTGACGCCCGTCGGTGCGCTTGGCGCCAGGGCCAGCGTGGCCAGCGCCGCCGCATTCACCCTGGCCACCCTGGCCGTGTAGTCGTAGTCGACGAAGTCGAGCAGGTCGCCATAGACTTTACCGTCCTCGGTGCGCAGGTTCTGGTGCTGGTGCGCGAAGTCCTCGTTCGGTTCGGTGAAGCGCAGCGCGGCGAAGCCCTGCTCCAGGAAGGGCATGTGGTCGCCGCCGCGCAGGTAGCGGTCATGGCGCTGGATCACGCTGACCTTGAAGCCCTTCACGTAACGCTCGCCCTGCTCCTTCACGTGGCGCGCCAGCTGGCGCGAGATCGAATCGTTCTCGCCGCCGGTCGCGACCAGCTGGCGCACGGCCTCGCTCATCTCTTTGGTCGCCGGGATGCTTTGTGCGAACAGGCGCACCTGCTTGTTGTCGATGCGGCCGTCGTCGGCGCGCGAGCTGCCGATGATGTCGTTGGTGAACATGCCCGCCACATTCAGATTCTTTTCGCGCGCCTGCTTCGCCCAGTGGCCGGCGCCGAGCAGGCCCTGCTCCTCGGCGGCGACGGTGATGAAGACCAGGGTCGCGTCAAACCGGTACTTGGCCATCACGCAGGCCAGCTCCATCACGGCGGCCGTGCCCGAGGCGTCGTCGTTCGCGCCAGGCGCACGCCCGGCAGCGTCCATCACGTCGGTATTGCGCGAGTCGTAGTGGCCGCTGACCACGTACATGCGCTCTCTGGAGGCGTCCTGGGCGCCCGGCAGGGTGGCGACCACGTTGACGATCTCGGTCGGACGCGAGATGCGGGCCGAGACCGGCGCGATATGGCTGTCGAAAGCGACCTGCAGGCTGGTTCCGGCGCCGCAGCGCTCCAGCTCCGCCTTGATCCAGCGCCGCGCGGCGCCGATGCCGGTCGTCTCGGACGTCGTGTCCGACATCGTGTGGCGCGTCTCGAAGCCGACCAGCTTCTTGACGTAGTTCTCGATGCGCTTCGACGAAATCTCGGCGACGATCTTGTCGACCTGCGGCTGGCGGCGCGCAAGGTCGGGACTGGCTGGGGAGGCGGGTGCGGCGTGGGAAGCGGTGGCAACCAGACCGGCGACGAGGCCGGCGGCGATGCGGATGCGGGGCATTGAGGATCCTTGGAAATCGTTGCTTTCGATCTCCCATCTTCTCATGCCGCCTGGGCTTCTTGCAGTACTTACATGCAAAAATACCAGCGTAAAACAGCCGGCGCCGGCATGCGGCGCCAGCTTTCCCGCGCTGTTACATGGTCTTGGCTTCGGCCGGCTTGGCCTTGCCGTCTTTCGGCG
>Ga0213837_1001071_pt1 | contig 17475 bp, 20 predicted proteins | sample SWPATP12_FD_160572 | JGI IMG/M metagenome (GOLD analysis project Ga0213837, IMG submission 160572) | Coastal seawater microbial communities from Marineland, Florida, United States - SWPA TP1 #2 | ecosystem: Environmental > Aquatic > Marine > Coastal | place: USA: Florida | collected 2016-08-06
AGCCAAGCATGTCGTCGATCGGCGCCGGCGCGGGCGCCGCGCTGTATGTCGTCAAGACCGCCCCGACCACCCTGACCGACCTGAAGGATTCGCTGGCGCGTACGATCGCCTTCGCGAAACAAAACAAGATCGAGGTGCCGGCAGACGCCACCGCCATGCTGTAAGCAGGCGGCACTCCTTTCCGACAAGCGTGTGCGGTAGCGGCCCTGGCGGCCGCCGCCGCACCGCTCCCTTTCCCGATCTCCAGCCCCCATCCTCCATGAATCATCCGCGTGATCTGCCGACCGAGCAGAAAAAAGGTTCCATTCACAAATGCCCGAGCTGCGGCTCGCAACTGAGTGCCTTCGTTTCGTCCTGCGAAGCGTGCGGCCACGAATTCACCGATGTCGACGCCAACCGTTCGATCACGGCCCTGGTGGCGCGCTTCGAGGAGATCGAGCGTGAGGTCGACCAGAAAGGGATCAAGGGGAAAAACCGGCTTGCCGCGATCCTCGAAAAGAAAGCCCGCGTGATCCGCGATTTCCCCGTCCCGAATTCCCGCGAAGACTTGCAGCAGCTGATGTTCTTCATCCAGCCGAAAATCGTCAACAGCGTGCAGCCCGATCCGAATATCGAAGACTGGCGCGTCAAGTTCATCGAAGTGCTGAACCGGGCGAAGAACGCCTACCGCGGCGACAGCGCCGCGCTCGCCGAGTTCGAACGCATCGAGAAAAGCATCGAAAGCAGCCTGGGCCAGGACATGCGCATGAAAGCGAAACGCAATCCGCTGTTCGCCGTCCTGCTGGCCGGCGCGGTCGTCGTCGCCGGCGCGCTGGCGCTCAATTCCTACCTCGACGGTGCAAAACTGGGCGCCTGCGAAACGGCCTATGCGCAGCAGGCGCAGGCCGAAAAGTCGCGCCTCGAAAAGATCGAGGCAGGCATCGACCAGCACTACAAGAACAAGCAGTACGCGGCGGCGCTGGCCGACACCGGCAAGCTCGCCTGGCAGCTCGCCGACGGCAGCTGCAAGGTCGAGGCCAACGGCCAGGCGCGCTCCTTCTGGGACAGCAAGCGCAGCGAGTTGACCGCCCTGGTGCAGGGAGGCGCGGATGGCGCCGCCGCCGACGCCCGCGCGGCGGCGGAACGGCAGGCGGCCGAGGCGAAAGCGGCGGCCGACCGCCAATCGGCCGAGAAACAGGCCGAGCAGCACAAGGCGGCCACGCTCGCCGAGATCGCGGCCGACAAGGAAAAGGCCAGGGAACTCGAGAAGAAGTGGTAATCGCAGGCGCGCCGCCGGCGCGCTGGTCACACGGACAAGATGAGGGATGGGCGAACGATGGGATTGTTCAGCAGTAAAAAAGAAGGCGGCATGCTCGATGTCATCCGCTGCGACCAGGAAAATTACCTGATCTGGAAATGGCGCCCGAGCGGCGCCGCGAACAGCACGAACAAGGAAAACGCCATCCGCTGGGGCAGCAGCCTGCGCGTCAAGGATGGTGAAGTGGCCGTGTTCGTCTACAAGCAGGGCGACGGCGCGACCCAGGAGTTCATCGAAGGCCCGTTCGACGAGACCATCAAGACCGCGAACTTCCCGGTCATCTCGAACCTCATCGGCCTGGCCTACGCCGGCCAGGCGCCGTTCCAGGCCGAGGTGTATTTCATTAACTTGCAGGGCTTGCAGGAGCTGCCGTTCGGCGTGCCGTATTTCGACGTCTTCGACAGCCGCTTCCTCGATTTTCCGGTGCGGATGGCGGCGCGCGGTTCGCTCAAATTCAACATCACCGATTACCGCGCGTTTATCAAGCTGCACCGCCTGGTCAACTTCGAGTTCGACAAGTTCCGCGTGCTGGTGCGCGATGCGGTGCTCAAGTACGCCAAGGCGATCATCGGCAATGCACCGGCCGACAACGGCATTCCGGTACTCCAGATCGAACGCAAGCTGCTCGAGATCAACGACCTGATCGCCCCGCGCATCGCCAAGGCCTTCGTCGAGGATTTCGGCGTGAACCTGGTGCGCTTCGACCTCGCCACGATCGAAGTCGACAAGACGACCGAGGAATACGCGCAGCTGCGCAGCATCACCGCTGATCTGGAAATGGCGATGCGCAAGAAGCAGAACGACCTCAGCATGCGCAACCTCGACCAGACGCAAGAGATCAATGCGGACAACATGAGCGAAACGCTGCGCATCCAGCGCGAGACCGCCGAGCGCTTCCAGCACCTGCAGATGGAAACGCAGCACCTGGCGGCGCACCAGATCAACCAGCAGACCCGGGTGCTGAGCGCGGCCGCCGACAGCCTGGGCGCGATGGGCAGCATGGGCGACATGCACACGGGAGGCGGTTTCAATCCGGTCGGACTGATGACGGGCATCGCCGTCGGCGGCGTCATGGGCAACCAGATGGCGGGCATGATGACGTCCGCATTACAGCCGATGCAGCAGCCGCTGCAGCAGCCGCCGCCGCTGCCGCAGCTGCAGTATCACGTGAGCGTGAATGGCCAGAGCGCCGGTCCGTTCAACGTCCAGCAATTGCAGGCGATGGCGGCCAATGGCCAGCTGGGCGCCGCGACGCACGTCTGGAAGCCTGGCATGGCGGGCTGGGAAACGGCGGGCCAGGTGCAGGAGCTGGCGCCCGTGTTTGCCGCCGCGCGCGCCCAGACGCCACCCCCGCCGCCACCACCGCCGCCGCCACCGGCGGCCTGATCCTTACAGGAGCCCTCCATGAACGACGATCACTTCCATTCGATCGACCGCCTGGTCGAGTTTGGACTGGGCGTTGCGGTCGCGCAGCAGATGACCGCCTCGATGAACCAGGCAATCCAGAACACCCGCCCTCCGGGCCCGGGCAGCATTCCCGCCGCCAGGAGCTATCACGTGGTGCTCGAGCAAAAGGCCGCCGGCCCCTTCAACGAGCATGAGCTGGCGCGCCTGATTTCGGACGCCAGGCTCACCAGGGACACGCTCGTGTGGACGCCGGGCATGCCTGGCTGGAAGCGCGCGGAAGACATCGCCGAAATACTCAGGCTGGTCGCGCTGGCGCCACCGCCTTTAACTGGAGAAACCGTATGAGGATCAACCCCGCCAATGCACTGATCGCCGCGCTGATATCGGCCCTGCTGGCCTATGGCATCGTCAGCGCCGACGCCAACCAGATCAAGGCGGCAACGGGATTCGGCGCTTTCCTGTCGCTGGCCTGCACCCTCGTCATGGCGATCGGCGTCTCGTTCGACAGCAGCCGCGCCGCCGCCAACATGCGCACCCTCGCGTTCACGTTTTTCGTCGGGGCGCTGGGGCTGAACTGCCTGTTTGCGTTCGCCGGATTCTCGCAGACGAGTTACGTCATCACCTGCGGGACGTATTTCCTGCTTTACGTGTTCCTGGCAAACGCGTTGTTTGCTGCGAAGCACTGACGTCCAGGGTGGGCGCAGCGTGCGCCTGCCCGCCGGCTGTCGTCTGCGGACGGTTGAAAGCAGCACAGACGCCACCTCCTGCCTGAATAAGAATCGCTGCGACACTTCAGCGCGGGAGATCCACATGCAACGCTACAAAAACCTGAGCGGCGAGTCCGGCGTGCTCGCCTACGAGATCGGCGACCGCTCCATCATCGTCCGCTTCACCGGCGGCGACCGCTATCTCTACACCGACCAGAGCGCCGGCGCCGACAACATCGCCGAGATGCAGCGGCTGGCGACGCTGGGCAGCGGCTTGTCGACGTTTATCAGCCAGGTGGTGAAGGAACGCTACGCGCGCAAGCTCGATCATTAGCCCGCGGCATGCTGCCAGCTCTTGAAGACCACTTCGATACTGTAGCCATCCGGGTCGAAAAAATTGGCGGCATAGTAGCGCGGGTCGTAGTGCAGCCGCGCACCCGGCGCGCCGTTGTCGCTTGCGCCCGCCGCGATCGCGGCAGCGTAGGCGGCGTCGACCTCGGCCTGGCTCCTGGCGACGAAGCCGATGTGCGCGGCGCCCGGATCCGCTTCTGCGCTGCGCAGCCAGAAATAGACGCGGCCGTGACTGCCGAAACCCTTCAAATCCGGGTGCCCCGGCGGACCGTCGGCGCCGTCGTAATCGACCACGTGGCGAATGCCGAGCGGCGCCAGCGCTGCTTCATAAAACGCGATCGACGCGGCGACGTCGCCGACCGACAGGAAAACGTGATCCAGCATGTGAACTCCCAGCACTTCGATTAATGTAAAAAAACGCACGCCATCGCGCTGCAGGCTAGCCATCGACGATCGTCGTATCGGCAATGCTCAAGACGAAATCCTCGCCAAACAGTCCCGCCGGCGTCTGGAAGCCGGGGCGGGCTTCGCCTTCGAGCACGCGTTGCGCTGCCTTTACCGTGGCCATCGGCGTGAAAGTGTAGCCGTTGACCGTATCGAGCACCGTACGATGCGCAGGCTGGCCGGCGTCCACCACTTCCACGCTCACCTGGTAGCGGTTTTGCGGAAGGCCGCGAAGCTGCCGGTATTGCCCAGGTCCGGCGGCAGGGCGACGGCCTTGCCTTGACAGGTCAGGATGACGCCCATTTCCGCGGCGTGCGGTTTCGATGGCGGCGCCGATGCCCCGGCTGCCGCCCGTGATGACGATGACGCGCATGTTGTTTCCCCTCGTTGTGAATGAAACGAGCTTACGCGTGCGCCACTTGAACGGCATGCCTCTTCCTGCCCCCTTCCTGCCTATTCCTGCTTTGTGCCTGTACGCCGGCGCGGTTCTGGGTTCTAATCGGGCATGACGATGACGAACCAGCTGAAGGCGCTGCGCCGCTTGGCGGCGCGCGCGGAGAACCACCGCACCGAAACCGGCATCCCGCGCGTGGCGATGGTGCAAGGTAAGATTCCGGAACACGACCTGGCGGCGGTGTACGAACCGATGGTCAACCTGATTCTCACCGGCAGCAAGACCATGACCGTGGGCGAGCAGACCCTGCACTACGATCCCGCCACCTATTTTTTGATGTCGGTCGACCTGCCGGCGGTCGGCGCCATCCACGCCGCCGCCGATGGCGCTCCCTATCTGGCGGTTAGCCTGACTTTGCAGCCTGCGGTCATCGCCACGCTGCTGGGTGACTTGCCTGATTCTCCAGCGCGGGCCGGGGCGCCCAGGGCTGGCGACCATGGCTTTTCGGTGGCGGCGGTGACGGACGAGCTGATGGACGCATGGGTGCGCATGCTGACCCTGATCGAGCATCCGGCGGACATTCCCGCGCTGGCACCCGCCTACGAAAGGGAGATCTTGTATCGCTTGCTGCAGGGGCCCCATGGCAAAATGCTGCGCGATATCGCCACGCCCGACACCGCGCTGGCGCGCCTGAACCAGGCCATCCAGTGCATCCGCCGCGATTTCGCCCAGCCCTTGCGCGTGAGCGCGCTGGCCGAGATGGCGGCGATGAGCTCCTCGGCCTTCCACCGGCGCTTCAAGGCCGTGACTGCCTTGAGTCCGCTCCAGTACCAGAAGCAGGTGCGCTTGCTGCATGCGCGCACGATGCTCGCGACCGGCAGTGCGAACGTGACCGCGGCGGCGCTGGAGGTCGGGTACGAAAGTGCGACCCAGTTTTCGCGCGAATATGCGCGTGCGTTCGGACTCCCGCCTGCGCGCGACGCGGCGCGTATCCTGGCCGAACGGCGCAGGCATTTCACTTGACAAGATTACTCATGACTACGACTCCCCTCCCCGACCGTACTTTCGCCGCATTCCTGTTCGACATGGACGGCACCCTGCTCACCTCGATCCGCTCCGCCGAACGGGTATGGGGTGCCTGGGCAACGCGCCATGGCCTCGACGTCGAAAAATTCCTGCCGACCCTGCACGGCAAGCGCACCCATGACACCATCGGCCAACTCGGCCTGCCCGGCGTCGATCCGATTGCGGAAGCGGTCTGGATCACCGCGGCCGAGATCGAGGACGTCGCCGATATCGAGGCCATCCAGGGCGCGGCGGACTTCCTGGCCAGCCTGCCGCCTGACTGCTGGGGCATCGTCACCTCGGCGCCGCGGGCGCTGGCACAGGCGCGCCTCGCGGCGGCCGGCCTGCCCTCGGCGAACTTGCTGGTGGCGGCCGAGGATGTCGAGCACGGCAAGCCGGCGCCCGACCCCTTCCTGCTGGGCGCCCGCAAACTGGGCGTGGCCCCGGCGGATTGCCTGGTGTTCGAAGACACCCGCACCGGGTTGCAATCGGCAGCAGCGGCGGGGATGGACAGCATTGTCGTCACGGTGACGCATGCGCATCCGATGGAAACGGATGTGTTTGCTACCCTGGATTATGTGGCGCTGCGGGCCGTGCGGACGGCGGAGGGGCGCTTGCAGGTGGTGACGGCTTCGTAGGATGGGCGCTCGCGCCCACCCTACGCCAGTAGCTCAATCGTGACGGTAGACGCGCGGATTGAGGGTATGTTCCTCGACCGGCGGCTGGTCGGCGGCGGGCGCGGCGGCATCGCGTTTCGGATACGGCGTGCCGTCCTTGTGCGCATAGCTGTTGGTGGCGCCGTCGTACATCAGGTCGATGTCGGGATAGGTGGCGCGGTCGGCGGGAATGTTCGGGCCGACGGCCAGGAACAGGGCGTTGCCCCAGCTGCGGTTGACCAGGTGGTGGCCGTTCGGGCGGCCGGCCGGGAAGGCGGCGCAGTCGCCGGCGCGCATCAGGGTCTCGCCTTCGTCGGTGACCAGGGTCAGTTCGCCCGAGACGACCATGACGAACTCGTCTTCGTGGGTATGCCAGTGGCGCTGCGAGGACGCGGCGCCCGGTTTCAGTTCGACCAGGTTGGCGCCGAACTGGGTCAGGCCGCCGGCCTCGCCCAGCGCTTGCCGGCTGCGGCCGTTGACCAGCTCGGCAAAGGGATCGGGGTAACCGGTTCCGGTCTGTACGGGAATACTGCTCAGGTCTAGCCGTGACATCGTCATTCCTTCCTGGTTGAATTGGTTCGCCCCGCCGTCGCCGGCAGGGCTCGCCTTATTTTATTCAAGCGCGCTTTTGCACAAGCGTCAGGATATCGTAACTTGCCACCAGTTCGTCGTTCTGGTTCGTCACCTGCACGTCCCAGGCGACGACGCCCTGGCCGCGGCCCTGCTCGTCGGTGCGGTTGCGGTCGACCTTGCGCTTGCAGGTGAGCCGGGCGCGGATGGTGTCGCCGATCGCCACCGGCGCCACGAAGCGCAGGTTATCCAGGCCGTAGTTGGCCAGCACGGGACCGGGCGCGGGCGAGACGAACAGGCCGGCCGCCGCCGACAGCACGAAGTAACCGTGGGCGATGCGCTTGCCGAACTGGGTGTCCTTGGCCGCGATCTCGTCGAAGTGCATGTAGAAATAATCGCCCGAGACGCCGCCGAAATTCACGATGTCCGCTTCGCTCACGGTGCGGCGGTGGGTCAGCAGCGAGTGGCCGATTTCCAGTTCTTCGAAGTGGCGCCGGAACGGGTGGATCTCCGTTTCCTTGACCGCGCCGCCGCGCACATACTCGCCCGTCACGGCGGCCAGCATCGTCGGCGAGCCCTGCACCGCCGCGCGCTGCAGGAAGTGCTTCACTGCCCGGATGCCGCCCAGCTCTTCGCCGCCGCCGGCGCGGCCAGGGCCGCCGTGCTTGAGTTGCGGCAGCGGCGAGCCGTGGCCGGTGGAATCGACCGCCGATTCGCGGTCGAGGATGTGGACGCGGCCGTGCGAAGCCGCCGCCACCGGCACCGCGTAGGCGGCGATCGATGGGTCTTTGGTGGCCAGGGTCGTGACCAGGCTGCCTTTGCCGAGGGCGGCCAGGTGCAGCGCTTCGTCGATGTCGCGGTAGGTCATCATGGTGCTGACCGGGCCGAAGGCCTCGATGTCGTGCACGGCCGTGTTGACGGACGCGTTGCGGCACAGGAGCAGGGTCGGAGAAATGAAGGCGCCGTTCGCGGCACCCTCGCCTATTGGGGTGAAGCCATACGCGGCGCCGAAGACGATCTCGTTGCCGCGCGCGAGCAGTTCGATGCGCTCGCTGACGTCGCGGTGCTGGTCCATCGAGGCCAATGCGCCCATGCGCACGCCTTCCATCTTCGGATTGCCGACCACGATTTTCGAGAGCCGGTCGCGCAGGCGCTCGCCGAGCGCATCGACGTGCTGTTCGGGCACGATGACGCGGCGGATCGCCGTGCACTTCTGGCCGGCCTTGCCGGTCATCTCGCGCGCGACTTCCTTGACGAACAGGTCGAACTCGGGATCGTCGGGGGTGACGTCCGGCGCCAGGATCGCGCAGTTCAGGGAATCGGCTTCGGCGGTGAAGGGAACCGATTCGCGGATCAGGTTCGGGTTGACGCGCAGCTTGGCGGCGGTGTCGGCCGAACCGGTGAAGGTGACGGCGTCGAAGCCGGAGAGGCGGTCGAGCAGGTCGCCGGTCGAGCCGATCACCAGCTGCAGGGAACCCTCCGGCAGCAGGTTCGACTCCTGCATCATTTTTACGACCGCATGGGTCAGGTAGCTCGTCGCCGTGGCGGGCTTGCCGATGCAGGGCATGGCGGCCAGGAAGCTGGGCGCGAATTTCTCGAGCAGGCCCCAGATCGGGAAATTGAAGGCGTTGATGTGGACGGCGACGCCGCCGCGCGGCACCAGGATGTGGGTGCCGGCGAAGCCGCCGCGTTTGCCGAGCGCGATGGCCGGGCCTTCGTGCAGCACGTTCGAGGATGGCAGTTCGCGCGAGCCCATGCTGGCGTAGGCGAACAGGGTGCCGATGCCGCCTTCGACGTCGACCCAGCTGTCGGCGCGGGTGGCGCCGGTCAGGTGCGAGATTTCGTAGAGCTCTTCTTTACGCTCCATCAGGTACATCGCCAGGGCTTTGAGGCGCTGGGCGCGGGTCTGGAAGTCGAGCTTCATCAGGCCGGGGACGCCCGTCTTGCGGGCGTAGGTGACGGCTTCGTCGAAGTCAATCTTTTCGGCGTGGGTGTGGTAGACCAGCTGGCCGTCCAGGGCGCTGTGCAGGGGGGCGGCGGCTTCGTGGCCGATCCAGCGGTTGGCGATCCAGCTTTGCAGGGTGCTTGCCATTGTTTTGTCTCCTCGATTATTTTTTTGGGGCGTGGCCGCCGGTGGCGCTGAAGTCGAATGCGGGACGATTCGGTTCGATCTCCGTGTAGGCGTCGACTTCGCGCATGGTGTTCAGGGAGCGCGTGGTGAGCTGGTGGTACTGGTGGGTACCGAAACTCTTCCACTTGACGTCGTCGTCGGTCAGGGCGCGCATCACTTTCGCGGGGGTGCCCATCACCATGCTGCGCGGGGGGATGAGCATGCCGGCTTTGACGAAGCTCATCGCGGCGACGATGGATTCCGCGCCGACGACGGCGCCGTCCATGACGACGGCATTCATGCCGACCATGGCGTTGCGGCCCACGCGGCAGCCGTGCAGGACGGCGCCGTGGCCGATGTGGCCGTCGACTTCGATGACGGTCTCGCCGTCCTCGAAGCCGTGCATGACGCAGCTGTCCTGGACGTTGGCGCCCTCTTCCAGGATCAGGCGGCCGAAGTCGCCGCGCAGCGAGGCCAGCGGGCCGATGTAGCAGCGCGGGCCGACGATCACGTCGCCGATCAGGACTGCCGTCGGGTGCACATAGCTGGTCGGGTGCACGACCGGGCGCACGCCGTCGATTTCATAGACTTTGACCATTGCCTGCTTCCTTTTATGTGTTCTTGGGACGCTTGTCGACCACGCGCCGGGCCTTGCCGGTCAGCGTGCGTTCGATGCCCATCGGGGCCGTCAGGGTCACCTTGGTCGTCACGCCGACATAGGTCTTGATGCAGTGCTGCAGTTCGCTCGCCAGCGCGGCGATGCTGTCCGGGGTGTGCGTGTTTTCGCGCAGTTCGCCGAACACCTCCAGGGTGTCGAGATGGCCGTCGCGCGCGACGACCAGCTGGTACTGGGGCGCGAGCGCCGGCATTTTCAGCACCAGTTCTTCGATCTGGCTGGGGAACACGTTCACGCCGCGGATGATCAGCATGTCGTCCGAGCGGCCCGTGATGCGGCCCATGCGGCGCATCGAGCGCGAGGTCGGCAGCAGCAAACGGGTCAGGTCGCGGGTGCGGTAACGGATGATGGGCAGCGCCTCTTTCGTGAGCGAGGTGAAGACCAGTTCGCCCTCTTCGCCGTCGGGCACCACTTCGCCGGTGTCGGGGTCGATGATCTCGGGATAGAAATGGTCTTCCCAGATCACGGGGCCGTCCTTGCTCTCGATGCATTCGCTGGCCACGCCCGGGCCCATGACTTCGGACAGGCCGTAGATGTCGACCGCATCGATGCCGGCTTCGCCTTCGATGGTGCGGCGCATTTCGTTGGTCCAGGGTTCGGCGCCGAAGATGCCGACCTTCAGCGAGGACGCCGCCGGATCGAGTCCCTGGCGCTTGAATTCCTCGACGATGTTGAGCATGTAGGAAGGCGTGACCATGATGATCGATGGCTGGAAGTCGCAGATCAGCTGCACCTGCTTCTCGGTCTGCCCGCCCGACATCGGGATCACGGTGCAGCCCAGGCGCTCGGCGCCGTAGTGGGCGCCCAAGCCGCCGGTGAAGAGGCCGTAGCCATAGGCGATGTGCACCATGTCGCCGGCGCGGCCGCCGGCGGCGCGGATCGAACGCGCGACCACGTCGGCCCAGGTGTCGATGTCCTTCTTCGTATAGCCGACCACGGTGGGGCGCCCGGTCGTGCCGGAGGACGCATGCACGCGCACTACCTGCTCGCGCGGCACGGCGAACAGGCCGAACGGGTAGTTGTCGCGCAGGGTCTTCTTTTCGGTGAACGGGAATTTCGCCAGGTCGGCGAGGGACTTCAGGTCGTCCGGGTGTACGCCGGCGTCGTCAAACGCCTTGCGGTAGTGCGCCACGTTGTCGTAGGCGTGCCGCAGCGACCACTTCAGGCGCTCCAGTTGCAGCGCCTGCAGTTCGTCGCGGCTGGCGCGTTCGATCGGTTCCAGCTCGCCGGGCGAGGGAATGCGTTGGACCATGTGAACCTCCTTCTGGACTATGCGGCCGCATTGACTGCGTCAGCCACCATCCCGCTCACGCGGTGGGACTTGCCGCGGAAAAGGGCGATCGTGCGCCCTTCTTCGTTTTTCACCGTGACGTCGTAGACGCCGGTCTTGCCCGCCAGCGCCTGCTCGACCGCCTCGGCGACCAGCAGGTCGCCTTCGCGGCCCGGGGCCAGGTAGTCGATCGTGCAGCCGGCGCCGACCGTGTTGAAATTGTGCGAGTTGCAGGCGAAGGCGAAAGCGCTGTCGGCCAGCATGAAGATGAAGCCGCCGTGGCAGGTGGCATGACCGTTGAGCATGTCGGCGCGCACGCGCATCGACATCTGTGCGTAGCCGGGACGGATCGTGTCGAGCTTCATGCCCAGCGCCTGGCTGGCCGGGTCGCGTTCGTACATGGTCTTGCCGGCCAGTTCGGCCAGTGCTTGCGGGTCGCTATGCATGAAAACGGGCTCCGGATGGGTTAGCGGCGAGCTTGCGGCGCAGCAGCGGCGAGACGCGGTAGCGGTCTTCGCCATAGGTGGCGCCGAGGTTGCTCAGCACCGTGACGACGTGATCGATGCCGATGCTGTCGGCCCAGGCCAGCGGCCCGCGCGGATAGTTCACGCCCTTCTGCATCGCGATGTCGACCGCGATCGCGCTGCACACGCCCTGGTTGACGGCGTCGGCCGCTTCGTTGGCGAGCATGGCGACGGTGCGCATCACGATCAGGCCGGGGATGTCGTCGAGGCGGGTGACTTCGAAGCCGGCCGCCTGGAACAGGCCGACGGCGGCCTGGTATGCCTCTTCGCTGCACTGGTCGGCGCGCGCCAGCGCGATGCGCGTGGCTTTCGCGTGGTCGAACAGCAGGTCGTAGACCACCGTGTTCGGGTGGTTGTTGGCGGCGGCGCGCTCGGTGGCGCTGCGCCCGTCGGTCAGGAAGATCGCGGCGCCGTTCGTGTGGAAGGCCGGCGCTTCGTGCTTTTCCGCGCCTTGCAGCGGCTCGCGGTGGGTCACGCTGAAGCCGGCGCCGGCCAGGCGCGCTTCCATCGGAGAGAGCACGCTGGCGTGCACTTCGCGTGCGACGCTGATGCCGACCGTGTGCGGGCGTACCGCGTGCGGCTCGGTGTGCGCGGACGGCTTGGGCGCATCCTCGCCATAGTGATAGAAACCGCGCCCCGACTTGCGGCCCAGGAAGCCGGCGTTCACCAGTTCCTGCTGCAGCACCGATGGGGTAAACCGCTGATCGCCGAAATAGGCCGCGTGCACCGATTGCGTGACGGAGAAATTCACGTCGTGGCCGATCAGGTCCATCAGCTCGAAGGGGCCCATGCGGAAGCTGCCGCAGTCGCGCATGACGGCGTCCAGCGTGGGCGCGTCGCTGGCGCCTTCCTGCAGCAGGCGCAGCGCCTCCGCATAGAACGGGCGGGCGACGCGGTTGACGATGAAGCCGGGCGTCGATTTCGCATGCACCGGCTCCTTGCCCCAGGCTTGCGCAGTGGCGTGGACGGTGACGGCGACGTCCTTGTCGGTGGCCAGGCCGCTGATCACCTCCACCAGCGCCATCAAGGGCACCGGATTGAAAAAGTGCATGCCGACCAGGCGGCCCGGATGGCGCAGCCCCGCCGCGATCGCGGTGACCGAGATCGAGGAGGTGTTGGTCGCCAGGATGCAGCGCGCATCGACGATGGCTTCGAGTTCGGCGAACAGGGTGCGCTTGGCGTCGAGGTTTTCGACGATCGCCTCGACCACCAGCGCCGCGTCCTTCAGGTGCGCCAGCGAAGCGACGCTTTGCAGGCGCTCGCGCGCCAGGTCGGCCTCGGCCGCGCCCATGCGGCCCTTGTCGACCAGTTTCGCGTAGACCTTGCCGATGTCAAGAATGGCTTTCGCTGCCGCCTCAGGGCGCGTGTCGAACAGGCGCACCTCGTGGCCGCTGCTTGCCGCCACCTGCGCGATGCCGGCGCCCATGGCGCCGCTGCCGATCACGGCAACGATGCTGCCCTTTGCCAGTGCGGCCATCTTATTCTCCCGTGAACTGCGCCGGGCGCTTGGCGATGAAGGCGGCGACGCCTTCGCGGTAGTCGTGACTGTGGCCCAGCTCGCGCATCATCTCGCCTTCCAGTTTCAGCTGGTCGGGCAGCGTGTTGGCGTAGCTCGCTTGCAGCGCCTTCTTGGTGAAGGCCAGGCCTTTCGTGGGCGCGCTGGCGAAGTGGGTGGCCATCGCCATCGCTTCCGTCATCAGGGCGTCGTCGTCGACGGCGCGCCAGATCAGGCCCCATTGCTCCGCCTTTTCGGCCGAGAGTTTTTCGCCCAGCATGGCCAGACCCGTGGCGCGGGCCAAGCCGATCAGGCGCGGCAAATGCCAGGTGCCGCCGGTGTCCGGAATCAGGCCCAGCTTGCAGAAGGCTTCGATGAAGCTGGCGGACTTCGCGGCGAGCACGATGTCGCAGGCCAGCGCCAGATTCGCGCCGGCGCCGGCGGCCACGCCGTTGACGGCGCAGATCACCGGCAGCGGCAGGCTACGCAGCGTCATCACCAGCGGGGCGTAGAATTTTTCGACGGATTCGCCGAGGTCGACGCCCGGCGCGCCAGGGGCGACGGCGCGGTCGCCCAGGTCCTGGCCGGCGCAGAAACCGCGGCCGGCGCCGGTCAGCACCAGCACGCGCACCGATTTGTCGGCTTGCAGCTGGTCGAGCGCGGCGCGCACTTCGCCGTGCATCGCCTGGGTAAAGCTGTTCAGGCGGTCGGGCCGGTTCAGCGTGAGGACGGCGACGCCGTTTTCAATCGTGAACAGAATCGATTCGTAGCTCATGGGGTGTCTCCTCCGGTTTTTGTTATTCGTGCTGGTCGAAATCGACGATCACCGTGTCCGTGATCGGGAAGGCCTGGCAGGAGAGCACGAAGCCGCGCGCGACTTCGTAATCCTCCAGCGCGTAGTTCACGTCCATCTCGACATTGCCTTCGACGACCTTACAGCGGCAGGTCGAACAGACGCCGCCCTTGCAGGAATAGCGCATGTCGATGCCGGCGCGCAGGCCGGCGTCCAGGATCGATTCCTTGTCCTTGTCCATCGTGAAACTGGCGGCGCTGCCGTCCATGATCACGGTGACTTCGGTCTGGTGGCGTGCGCCTTCCACGACCGGGCGCGGCTTGTGTTCGTGCTTCGGGATGCTGGCGGCGAACAGCTCGATGCGGATCTTTTCCTTGGCCATGCCGGCGTCCTGCAGCGACTTCGAGACGCCGTGCATCATGTCTTCCGGGCCGCAGATGAAGGCGACGTCGATGTCCTGTACGTCGATCCAGTGCTTGAGGAAGGCGCTGCACTTTTCGCCGGTGATGCGGCCGTTGAAGAGCTCGATGTCCTGCTGCTCGCGGCTCATCACGTAGACGAGTTTCAGGCGCCCCATGTAGACGTCTTTCAGCTCGCTCAGCTCGTCGCGGAAGATCACGGAGGAAGACGCGCGGTTGCCGTAGACGAGGGTGAAGCGGCTCTTCGGTTCGGCCAGCAAGGTGGTCTTGATGATCGAGAGGATGGGCGTGATGCCGCTGCCGGCGGCAAAGGCCAGGTAGTGGCGTTCGCTGTCCGCGTCGAGCGGCACGTTGAAGTGGCCCATCGGAGGCATGACTTCCAGGGTGGCGCCGGCTTGCAGGCTTTCGTTGGCCCAGCTCGAGAACAGGCCGCCGGGGGTGCGCTTGATCGCCACCCGCAGCTGCTCGTCCTGCACGCTCGAGCAGATCGAGTAGGAGCGGCGCACGTCCTCGCCGGCGATCATGGCGCGCAGGGTCAGGTGCTGGCCCTGCTGGTAGGCGAAGGTAGATTTCAGTTCCGGCGGCACGGCGAAGGTGACCGCGATCGCGTCGCGCGTCTCGTGCTTCACCTTGGCCACGGTGAGTGGATAGAATTTGCTCATATTCTGCTTAATGACACTTGAAGTAATCGAAGGGCTCGCGGCAGTCGAGGCATTTGTAGAGCGCCTTGCACGGGGTCGAACCGAACTGGCTGGTGAGTTGCGTGTGCTTCGAACCGCAGTTCGGGCACACGACTTCGGGCTCGACGAAGCTGCCGCGCTTGACGCCGCCGCGCAGGCCGCTGATGTCGATCGCCTGCTGCACCGGCGGCGCGATGCCGTAGCCCTTCAAGGCCGCCTTGCCGGTCTCGCTCATCCAGTCGGTGGTCCAGGCGGGAGACAGGCGGCTGACCAGCTTCACCTTGTCGAGGCCGTGCGCGTGCAGCGCTTCCTTGACGGTATCGGCAATCACCTGCATCGCCGGGCAGCCGGAGTAAGTCGGGGTGATCGTGACCACGCATTCGTCCCCCATCATGGCGACGTCGCGCACGATGCCGAGGTCGACCACCGAGATCACGGGAATCTCAGGATCGGGCACCTCGCCGAGCCAGGACCATATCTGATCCGTCGTGGCCTTCATTACCACTCGGCCCCGGGATAGGCGCGCTGCAGGAACTGCATCTCGGCCAGGATGAAGCCGAGGTGCTCGCTGTGGCGGCCTCCCTTACCGCCGCGCTGCATCCAGGCCTCGGGCGACGGCATGGTGAGCGTGGCTTCGGTCAGGATGTCGTTCACGTGGTCGAAGAAAGCGGCGCGCAGGTCGTCCACCCTGGGGGCGATGCCCTGCTCGACCATCGCGTTGTCGATGTCGTCGTAAATAAAGACTTCGCCGCTGTACATCCAGAGGTCGTCGAGCGCGGCCTGCATCCTGGCGCGGCTGACATCGGTGCCGTCGCCCAGGCGCACCACCAGGTCGCCGCTGCGGCGCAGGTGATAGGTCACTTCCTTGAACGATTTTTCCGCGATCTCGGCGATGCGCGGATCGCTTGACTGCAGCAGGCCACGCATCAGGAAGTAGTGCCAGGAGTCGAACAGGAACTGGCGCATCATGGTGTCGGCATAGCTGCCGTTGGGCTGCTCGACCAGCAGCACGTTGCGGTAGCCGATGGCGTCGCGGTGGAAGGCCAGCTGGTCTTCGTCGCGGCCCTTGCCCTCCAGTTCGCCGGCGTAGGTGAGCCACATGCGCGTTTGCCCGAGCAGGTCGAGGGCGACGTTGGTCAGGGCCATGTCTTCTTCCAGGGCCGGGCCTTTGCCGCACAGCTGGCTAAGCTGCTGGGAGAGGATCAGGGCGTTGTCGCCCTGGCGCAGCAGGTATTCGATTTTCGCGTCCACGGGCGTGCTCACAGATTCTTGACTTCTTCCGGCATCGGGAAGAAGGTCGGGTGGCGGTAGACCTTGCTGTTGGCCGGCTCGAACAGCGCTTCCTTGTCGGACGGGCTGGAAGCGACGATGTCGACGGCGCGGATCACCCAGATCGACACGCCTTCGTTGCGGCGCGTGTAGACGTCGCGCGCGTTGTTGATCGCCATTTCGGCGTCAGGGGCGTGCAGGCTGCCGACGTGCTTGTGGGCCAGGCCGTGCTGGCTGCGGATGAATACTTCCCACAGGGGCCATTCTTTGCTCATGGTTGTCTCCGTTGTTTTTTATGCGGCGGCTTTTTTTGCGGCTTGCTTGTCGGCGTGGGCGACCAGCGCCTCGCGGAACCATTCGCCGTCGTCCCAGGCTTTCACACGCGTGCGCAGGCGTTCGCGGTTGCAGGGGCCGTTGCCTTTCAGGACGTTGTGGAATTCGCTCCAGTCGATCTCGCCGAATTCGTAGTGGCCGGTGTCGGCGTTGAATTTCAGGTCGGGATCGGGCACGGTCAAGCCCAGGTATTCGACTTGCGGCACGGTCTGGTCGACCATGCGCTGGCGCAGCTCGTCGTTCGAGAACAGCTTGATGCGCCATTTGCTCGACTGCGCGCTGTTCACCGATTCGGCGTCCGACGGGCCGAACATCATCAGCGACGGCCACCACCAGCGGTTCAGCGCATCCTGCGCCATCGCCTTCTGTTCCGGCGTGCCCTTCGCGAGGCTCATCATGATGTCGTAGCCCTGGCGCGCATGGAAGGACTCTTCCTTGCAGACGCGGATCATGGCGCGCGCATACGGGCCGTAGGAGCAGCGGCAGAGCGGGATCTGGTTGATGATGGCCGAGCCGTCGACCAGCCAGCCGATCGCGCCCATGTCGGCCCAGCTCAGGGTCGGATAGTTGAAGATGCTCGAATACTTGGCTTTGCCGGAGTGCAGCGCGGCGAGCAGTTCGTCGCGCGAGACGCCCAGGGTTTCGGCGGCGCTGTACAGGTACAGGCCATGGCCGGCTTCGTCCTGGATTTTCGCCAGCAGGACGGATTTGCGCTTCAGCGTCGGCGCGCGCGTCACCCAGTTGCCTTCGGGCAGCTGGCCGACGATTTCGGAGTGGGCGTGCTGGGAGATCTGGCGCACCAGCGTCTTGCGGTAGGCCTCCGGCATCCAGTCCTTCGCTTCGATCTTCACGCCTGCGTCGATACGGGCCTGGAAGGCCTGCTCTTCAGCACTCATGTCCTCGTTCGTCTGGACCTTTTTCAGGCCTGTTTCCACCATCTGTGCGTACATGGTCAGTCTCCGGTTGCAAACATCGTCCAACAATAATACGATACAGAAAACGAGATGTACACCAA
>Ga0213837_1001072_pt1 | contig 17474 bp, 19 predicted proteins | sample SWPATP12_FD_160572 | JGI IMG/M metagenome (GOLD analysis project Ga0213837, IMG submission 160572) | Coastal seawater microbial communities from Marineland, Florida, United States - SWPA TP1 #2 | ecosystem: Environmental > Aquatic > Marine > Coastal | place: USA: Florida | collected 2016-08-06
CTGCCGCCGCATCTACCCCGATTCGCGCGCGGTGCCGGTACTGCTGGTGCACGGGTATGGCTGCAACAGCGGCTACTGGAGTTTCCTGCTGCCGCGCCTGGACCGCAACGGCATCAGCCACGCCAGCATCGACCTCGAACCGGTGGGCGGCGCGATCGACGACTACGTGCCGGCCTTGCAGGGCGCGGTCGAGGAACTGTGCGCGGCGACCGGCGCGCCGCAGGTGGCGATCGTCGCCCACAGCATGGGCGGCCTGGTGGCGCGCGCCTGGATGCGCGCCCACGGCGAGGCGCGCGTGGCGCGCATCGTCACCCTCGGCACGCCGCACCACGGCACCAGCCTGGCCAACTTCGGGCCGGGGGCGAATGCGGCCCAGATGCGGCGTTCGAAAGGCCAGGCCAGCGACTGGCTGCGCGCGCTGGGCGCGAGCGAGGATGCGGCGCGGCGCGCCCTCGTCACCTCGGTCTTCAGCCACCACGACAACATCGTCGCGCCGCAAACCTCGAGCGTGCTGGAAGGCGCGCGCAACATCGCGCTGGGCGGCATCGGCCACGTGGCGCTCGGCTGCAACGGACGCGTGCTCGATACCGTGATGGAGGAACTCGGCAAACTGGCGCTGCCCCTGACCTTGCTGCTGGTCGACGACGACGCCTTCATGCTCGATGTGCTGCAGGAGGCGGTGGCAGGGCAGGGCTGGCGCGTGTTGACCTGCGCCTCGGGCGCCGAGGCCCTGGCGCTGCTGGCGCGCGAAAAGGCCGGCGTGATCGTCAGCGACCAGCGGATGCCGGACATGACGGGCGCGGCGCTGCTGGCCCAGGCGCGGCGCCTGGACCCCGCCAGCTACCGCATCCTGCTGTCCGGCGCGCAGGACGATCCGGCCATCGCGGCGGCGCTCGCCAGCGGCGACGCGGACGCCTTCCAGCCCAAGCCGTGGCGCGCCGCACCCCTGCTGGCGCTGCTGCACGAGGCCTTTGCCGTGCAGCGCAGCCGCGCCGCCGTTTAGAATGCGGGTTAATGCCTGAAAAGCGTGAGGAAGCGATGACAAAGAATATCAAGGAACTCGAGCAGGAAGAAGAGGCGCTGTCGCGCGCGGTGCGCAGCTCGGCCCAGCAGATCTGGCAGGCGGGCCTGGGCGCCTTCGCCAAGGCCCAGCAGGCCGGCGGGCGCGAGTTCACGCGCCTGGTGCGCGACGGCAGCGAGCTGCAAAAGCGCGCGCGCCAGGTCGAGGACGCGACCGACACCGTGGCGCGCAAGGCCGAGCGCTCCAGCCGCCGCGCATCAAGCAGCTGGGGCAAACTGGAGCAGGTCTTCGAGGAACGCGTGGCGCGCGCCCTGGCCACCATCGGCGTGCCGGCGCGCAGCGAGATGGAAGCGCTGAACCACCGCATCGACGAGCTGGAACGGATGCTGGCCGAGCTGGCGGGCGAACACCTGCGCAAGAAAGCCGAAAAGAAGGCCGTCCCCAAGGCCGCTGCGGGCAAGCCGCCGGCCAGGCGCCCGGCCACGAAACGCACGGCGGCCAAGGCCGCCGACTGACCCCTACCGCCGTCGGCATGCTGAACGATGTTATGCTTGCAGGCGACACTATCCAGACCGCCATCCATGCTACAGAAAGCCCCCCGCCGCACCCGTGAACGCATCCTCGAGCTCTCGCTCAGGCTGTTCAACGAGTTCGGCGAGCCGAACATCACGACGACCGTCATTGCCGAGGAGATGAATATCTCGCCCGGCAATCTGTACTACCACTTCCGCAACAAGGACGACATCGTCAATTCGATCTTCGTCCAGTTCGAGGCCGAGATCGAGCGCATCCTGACGGTGCCGGCGGGACGGCGCTCGAACATGGAAGACGTCTGGCTCTACCTGCACCTGATGTTCGAGCTGATCTGGCGCTACCGCTTCTTCTACCGCGACCTGAACGACCTGTTGTCGCGCAACCGCAAGCTCGAGCTGCATTTCAAGGCCATCCTCGCCCACAAGATCAAGGTCGCGCGCCAGCTCTGCGAAGACCTGCGCAGCGAACAGTCGCTCGAAGCGAGCGACCAGCAGATCGGCGCGATGGCGACCAACATGGTGGTCGTCGCGACTTACTGGCTGTCGTACGAGTACGTGCGCAACCCGCGCAAATACAGCGAGCAGCAGGCCATTGCCGACGCCCTGGCGCGCGGCTGCTACCAGGTGCTGTCGATGCTCGGGCCTTACCTGCGCGGCGACACCAGCCTGTTGTTCGAAAAACTCTCGGAAGAGTATTTGAAAAAACTGCCCGACGAGGGCAGGGACCCGACCTGACATGAAATCGATTGCCGTCTACTGCGGCGCCGCCCTCGGCGCCAAACCCCTGTACGCCGACGCCGCCCGCGTGCTGGCGCGCGTGCTGGTCGAGCACAACATCGCCCTGGTCTATGGCGGCGGCAAGGTCGGCCTGATGGGCGTGATCGCGGACGAGGTCTTGCGCCTCGGCGGCGAGGCCACCGGCGTCATCCCGCGCGCCCTGGTCGAGCGCGAAGTCGGACACGCCGGCCTGACGCGCCTGTTCGTGGTGAAGGACATGCACGAGCGCAAAGCGATGATGGCCGAGCTGTCGGAAGGCTTCATCGCCATGCCCGGCGGCTTCGGCACGCTCGAAGAACTGTTCGAGATGGTGACCTGGGCCCAGCTCGGGATCCACGCCAAGCCGATCGGACTGCTCAATGTCGACGGCTTCTACGATGGCTTGATGGGCTTCGTGCGGCACCAGCAGGAAGAGGGCTTCGTGCGCACGGCGCATGCGGGCCTGATGCAGGTCGACGCCGATGCCGAGGCCTTGGTGCGCCGTTTGCGCGACGCCGCCGGCGTCAAGTAACGCATCGGTTACGCCGCCAACTCCATCGCATACGCCTCGAGCATGTCCACGATCTCATCGGCTCCCACCGGCCGGCTGAACAGATAACCCTGCATTTCGTCGCACTCGTTCGCGCGCAGGAAATCGCGCTGTTGTTCGGTCTCGACGCCTTCCGCGATGACGCGCAAATTGAGCTTGTGGCCGAGCGAGATCACCGCCATGGCGATCGCCTGGTCGTCCGGGTTGTCGGCCAGCTCGCTGACGAAACTCTTGTCGATCTTGAGGCGGCTGATCGGGAAGGTCTTCAATGACGACAGGCTCGAGTAGCCGGTGCCGAAGTCGTCGATCGACAGCGCCACGCCCATCGCTTCCAGTTCGCGCATCTTGGCGACCGATTTCTGCAGGTCGCGCATGATCAGGCTTTCGGTCACTTCGAGTTCCAGCAGTTCCGGCATCAGGCGCGTGTCGCGCAGGGCCGCGGCGACGCGCTCGACCAGGCGCGCTTCCTCGAACTGGCGCGCCGAGACGTTGACCGACATCGTCACCGGCGGCAGGCCGGCGTCGACCCAGGCGCGCGCCTGGCGGCAGGCTTCGCGCACCACCCAGTCGCCGATCTCGACGATCAGGCCGCTCTCTTCGGCCAGGCCGATGAAGCGCTGCGGCGCCACCATGCCGTGTTCCGGATGCTGCCAGCGGATCAGGGCCTCGACGCCGAACAGGCGCCCGGTGCGCAGGTCGACCTTCGGCTGGTACAGCAAACGGAAACCGTTGTCGGGCGCGCCGTCCAGCGTCGCCTGCACCGCATGGCGCAGGCCGTCGAGCAGCACCAGCTTTTCCTCGACGCTGGCATTCATCTCGCGTGCATAGAACTGGAAGTTGTTGCTGCCCATGTCCTTGGCGCGGTACATCGCGGCGTCCGCGTTCATCAGGAGGGCGCTGGCGTCGGCGCCATCGCGCGGGTACATCACCACGCCCATGCTGCAGCTGACCTGCACCGCCTGGCCGCTGACCTCGACCGGTTCGGTGACGGCGACCCGGATTTTTTCGAGCAGCGGCCCGAGCGCCTCGGGGTCATGGCCCTGGCCCGGCAGCAGGATCACGAATTCGTCGCCGCCGAAGCGCGCCAGCGTGTCGTTGCGGCGCAGGCAAGCGCCCATCCGCTTGCCGACCACCTTCAACAGCTCGTCGCCGGCCTTGTGGCCGAGGCCATCGTTGACCAGCTTGAAGCCGTCGAGGTCGACGAAGGCCAGCGCCACGGCGGTGCCGTCGCGCGCGGCGTTCAGGATCGCCTGCTCGATCCGGTCGTGCATCAGGTTGCGGTTCGGCAGGCCGGTCAGTTCGTCGTGGTGCGCCATGTGGAAGATGCGCGCCTCGACCTGCTTGCGCTCGCTGATGTCGCGCACGATGACGACGATGCCATCCTCGACCGCCACCACCTGGCGATGCAGCCAGCGGCCCTGCGCCTCGTGCGCCGTCGCCTGCCATTCGCCTTCGCGCGGCTTGCCGTCGCGGGCGGCGCGGGCGAGATCGTCGAAAATGCCGTTGTCGCGGAAGTGCGGCAGCATGTCGCACAGGAGCATGCCTTCCATCTGCGCGCGCGCCAGGCCGCTGATGCCTTCGGCGCGCGAATTGGTGGTCTCGATCAGGAAATCGGCCACGCTGCCGTCGGCGGCGAACACGGAGCGCAGCACGAAGAAGGCGTCCAGGCTGCCCTCGGAGGCGGCGGCATAGGTTTCCTGGGCGCGGCGCGCGCGCCGGCGCACCCGCGCCAGCTGCCAGGCCCAGCCCGAGATCACGGCCACCACCACCAGCAGCAGGGCGCTGGCGCTGGCGGCGGCCAGCAGGATGGTGCTGCGTTTTTCGTTGAAGGGGGCGAATTGCTCGTCGCGCGCCAGGCCGACCACGATCGCCAGCGGGAAGCCGTGCAGGCGCTGCACGCTGGTGTAGCGCGCCACGCCGTCCACGCCCCGGTGCAGGGTGACGCCGCCCATCGCGGCGCCCAGTTCGATGCGCTGGCCCCAGCTCACGCTGTCGCCCACGCGCAGCGTGCGCATCACGCCGTCGAGGCCGGCCAGGCCCAGCATGCCGTGCTCGCCGTCGCGCGAATGTTCGTAGGCGCTGGTGAAGTAAGCAGGGTCGGCTTCGACGATCGCGATGCCCGCGAATACGCCGTGGGCATCGTTGATGCGGCGCGTGAAATGCAGGTGGGGTTCGCGCTTGGCGCTGTCGCCCACCGTCGCGCCCACGAAGGGCAGGTCGAGGTTGTTGTTGCGGTGGTACAGGAAATAGGGCGTGCCCGAGACGTCGTGACCGGCGTGCTCCGGGTTGGTGGCGACGATGCGCCCGTCGCGGTCGGCGATCGCCACCACGAACACCAGGCCTGGCGGCAGCAGGCCCTGTTTGCGCAGCGCCGGAATCGCGCCGGCCTGGCCGTTCAGTTCGACCGCGTAGGTCAGCACCTTCAAGGTCTGGTCGATGCCGTTCAGGCTGCGCGCCATCTGCGCTTCATAGGTCTCGACGCGCTCCAGCGTGGCCGCATGGACGGCGCCGGCGGCGGCCGCGCGGTCGGCGTCGATCACGCGCAGGGTCAGGATCCACAGGCCGGCGACGAGCAGGATCGCGAACAGCGGCAGCGAGATATGCGTATCGAGGCCGCGTCCAAGCCAGAGCGCGAGGCGCGAACGGCGCGCCGGCGTGCGCGGGGAGGTGGAGGGTAACGACATGGGCGTCCTTTCAGTGCACCAGCAGGACAGGGCGCACGCTCGGGTCGAGCGCCTCGCGCTCGATATAGCCGATCAGGGCCGGATCCTCGGCCACGGCGCGCCGCACGGCGGCGCTGCCGGCCAGTTCGCGCGGGGGCTGGGCGCGGCCGGTGAAGACCATCTTCGACCAGTAGACCTTCAGCAGGGCGGGCGTCTTGCCGCTCACGCCCAGGTAGAACTGGTCGCGCAGGGCCGAGCCGACCGGCTGGTCGAGCGCGTTGGCGACGGCGCCGTTCGGAAAGCGCGGCGCCTGGGCGAGGAAAATGGCGGCGACCTGCTCGGGGCGCAGCGCCCCGACCTGGCTGCGCGCCGACACGATCACCACCAGGTCGCCGCCCTGCGCGAGGCCGGCGCAGGCGGCGAGGAGGACGGCGGCCAGCAGTCTTGAACTTCGTAACAGTCTCATGCCAGCCCTCAGAAGACGAAGTCGAGGGCGGCGCTGCTCACCTGCGCCGTGCGCCCGGACTGGTAGTCCGGCGCCGTATTGATGAACATGCCGCGCGAGCCGGCGTGCGTGGCGATGCGTTCGTGCTGCAGTTTGATGGCGAGGTTGGGGGCGGCGTCCCAGCGCAGGCCGGCGCTGAGCGTCGATTGCGAGGGCACGGTGCGCAGCAGCAGCGCGAGCGCCATGTTGACCTTGGCGGCGGCCGGGCCATAGGACGATGGCAATGCAGACGGTCCGCCTGGCCGGGTACCCCAGACCCGGGCAAAGCCGGCGTAGGGCGTCAGGCTGCCCTGCCGCCAGCCGCCACCCAGGTAAGCCGAGCGCGTGCTGCCGAGATAGCCGTCGACCTTGCTTGAGCCGGCCTCGCCCGTCACGAACCACTGGCCCGGATCGTAGTTCAGGCCGACGCTCAGGGCCGAGGCGCGCTTGTCGCCGATTTTCATGCGGCGCTCGATGTCGCGGCCTTCAGGCCCGAAGCTGTCGAGGGCCTGGAACAGCTCGGGAAACAGGCTCAGCGACAAACGGGCCGTGACCAGCGAGGCGCGCGCGCTGAAGGCGCCTTGCTCGACCGTGTGCGAGAGCCCGGCGATGGCGTGCCCGCGCAGGCGCGCGCCGTCGTAGAGCGGGATGTCGGTGCGGCCGACCAGCACTTGCGTGGTGCTGCGCATCGCATCGCCGTTCCAGCGCCAGTTGAGATCGACGCCGTCGCTGCTGCCGAGCGGCAGCACGCCATACACTTCGATCGGCGGGCGCACCCACGGGTAGGCATAGCCGACCTTGCGATACTCGGCGGCGATGAACATCGGCATGGCGATGCGTCCGACGCGCACGGCCAGTTCGGGCGTGACCTGGTATTTGACGTTGGCCCATTCCACGCGCGGCTGGTAGCTGTAGTCGAGGCGCTGCTCGGTCACCACCTGCAGCACGGCCGACCAGCGCTCGCCGACGGTCACGTCGAGCTGGCCGCCCAGTTTACTGTCCACATGCCGGCTCCAGCCTGCGCTGCGCCCGGCGCCATCGGCCTTCATGCTGGAAGAGGCGTAATCGGCCTGGCGCTCGTCGCTATGGACGGCGCCGACGGTGCCGAAGCCGGAAAACGTCCATTCCGGCGCGTTCGTGGCGGCGCAGGCGCCGCCGCCGAGGGCAAACAGGACAGCCCCTGCGCAGGCGGCGGGCAGGCGGGGGGCGGCAGTGGAGGGGAACAACATGGCGTGCTTTCGTTCGGGTCGGGCGTGCCGCGGCATGCGCGGGCAGCGTCGTTGTCGCTGGCGGCGTGCAGGGCGCACGCTCAGGTTCGGACTGTAGCGACCGGGGCGTCGAAAGTCGATATATTTACGTGTGGAAACGATTTGACGCCGTTGAAGCGTTGTGGTGTGGCAACGAAAGTTGCAATCGATTTATTTCGGCGGAGCGTGTGGGGCGATTGCCTCGCCCCACAGCCGCTCGCCGCCATGTTCCATATGCGTGAGATACAAGCGCAGGTCGAGCTCGAACTGGTGGTACTGCGGCTCCATCCAGCAGCACAGCTTGTAGAAGGCCTTGTCGTGCTGTTTTTCCTTCAGGTGGGCCAGTTCGTGTACGGCGATCATGCGCAGGAATTCCAGCGGGGCGTCGCGGAACACGCTGGCGATGCGGATCTCGTGCTTGGCCTTCAGGCGGCTGCCCTGCACGCGCGAGATGGACGTGTGCAGGCCGAGCGCGTGCTGCACCACGTGGATCTTGCTGTCGTAGGCGACCTTCGCGACCGGCTCGGCATTGCGCAGGTAGTCATCCTTCAGATCCTGCACGTAGTCGTACAGGGCGCGGTCGGTGCGCAGGCCGTGCGGGTTCGGATAGCGCGAGCGCAGCAGGGCGCCAAGGCGGCCTTCCTGGACAAGGGCGGCGGCTTGCTGGCGCAACTGGTCGGGATAGGCGGTGAGGTAGCGGAGTTCGGACATGGGGCGGGGAATATACCATAGCCGCGTAGCGCGGCAGCGGCGCCCCTGCGCCTGCCCGCAGCGCACAACGCGACAGGTGCGCTGCGGGCGCCACGCCACCGGGCGGCGGCGTGGCGGGGGTGTCAGCTTTCCTTGCCTCCCTGGCGATTGCCTCCCTTGTTCGCGGCGGCGGTTGCGCTGGCCGCGGCGGCCCGGCTGGCGGACTGCCGGCTCTCGCCACCCTTGCGGCCGATGTCGGCCATGTGCGCACGGTTACGGCTGACTGCCTCCCCGCCTTTCTGTCCGGCGCGGCGCGCTTCCTCGGAATCGAATTCGTGCGCCGTGCCTTTCTGGTGGGCGGCCTGGCCACCCTTGCTGGCGATCTCGCGCTGCTGGTTCTGGTCCATTGCGGCGAAACCGCGTTTGGCCGGACCGTTGCCGCTGCCACCACCGCTCTTTTGCGCGCTGCCGCCGGAGCTGCCCGCGCTCTTGCCGCTCTCCTTGCTTGTCGCCATGTCGTTCTCCTGGTTGCCCTGCAGTGAAGTGGAAGTGAACGCATCTGCCGCGCTCGTCCGGTTAGAGACACGGCTACTGCGTTAGTTCCTCACTTATCAATCCGGCGCGCGCGGCGGCGTGCGCCGGCCGTCGTGCGGCATGGCCGCGTCGAACGCCGCCGGCGGCGCGCACATGTCTTCTTCGAGCTGGGCCTGGCGCAGCGCCAGCCGCTGTCCGAGCGCGGCCAGGTCGACGCCCGCCGTGCGCGCCAGTTCGAACATCTCGCCTTCTTCCTGGGCGATGTGGTGCGCCACCTCCTCGGCCAGCACCGACAGCGTGGCGTCGAAATGCTCGTCGCCGGGGTACATGACTTCGAGCTGGCTGACCAGCTCGCGCGCGCCGGCGTGTTCGAGCTCGGCGTCGTCGAACAGTTCGTCGTCGCCGCTGGCCGCGCGCAGCGCAGGGTAGAACAGCTCTTCTTCGAGCATCGTGTGGACGATGAGGGCGTCGCAGAGGTCGTCGACCAGTTCGGCCAGCGACTCTTCGGCGTCGTCGAGTCCGCGCAGGTCTTCGCAGCGTGCGAACAGCAGGCCTAGCTGCTGGTGGTCGGCGCGCAGCAGCGCGAGCGCGTCAGGCGGCCCATCCTGGGGGCGCAGGCCGGGGAGGCGGGGAGAAAAAGCAGGCATGGGGATCCTCGACGAAAAGTAGTCTTTGTAGACGCCGCAGGATCGATCAAGTTCAGGAAAAGTGCGTGCGCACAGGACTGGCGCAAGCACTTTCCAGCGAATACTCAGGCGTCGGCCACCTTCAGCACCAGTTTGCCGAGGTTCTCGCCCTTGAACAGCATCAGCAGCGTGGAAGGGAAGGTGTCGAAGCCGTCGACAATGTGTTCACGGCTCTTGAAACTGCCTTCCTGCATCCAGCGCGCCAGCGTCGCCACGCCTTCAGGATAGCGGGCCGCATAGTCGGTGACAAGCACGCCTTCCATGCGCGCGCGGTTGACCAGCAGCGCCAGGTAGTTGGCCGGGCCCTTGACCGCTTCGGTCGCGTTGTACTGCGAGATCGCGCCGCAGATGACGATGCGCGCCTTCATGTTGATGCGGGTGAGCACGGCGTCGAGGATGTCGCCGCCGACGTTATCGAAATACACGTCCACGCCCTGCGGGCAGTGCTGCTTGAGCCCGGCCTGCACGGGGCCGGCCTTGTAGTCGATGCAGGCGTCGAAGCCGAGTTCCTCGACCACGAAGCGGCACTTGTCTTCGCCGCCGGCAATGCCGACCACGCGGCAGCCCAGCTGTTTCGCGACCTGGCCCACCGTCATGCCCACGGCGCCTGCCGCGCCCGACACCACGACGGTCTCGCCCGCCTTCGGCTGGCCGACGTCGGTGAGGCCGAAATAGGCCGTCATGCCCGGCATGCCGAGCGCGTTGAGCCAGGTCGGCAGGGGGGCGATGGCCGGGTCGACTTTCGCCAGCATCGTGCCCGCGTCGTCGCCTTTGCCGGTCCAGTAGCGCTGCACGCCCATCACGCCCATCACATGCTCGCCCACGGCGAACCCGGGCGAGCGCGACTCGACCACCACGCCGACGCCGCCGGCGCGCATCACTTCGCCGATGGCGACCGGGCGCACGTAGGAGCGGCCCTCGTTCATCCAGCCGCGCATGGCCGGGTCGAGCGAGATGTAGAGGATCTTGACGCGCACTTCGCCATCGAGAAGCGCGCCCAGGGCCGGCGTGGCGCGCTGCCAGTCGCTGTCCTTGGGCATGCCGACGGGGCGGGCGGCCAGCAGGAATTGGTCGTTCGTGGCTTGCGTCATGAGTCTGTCTCCGTAGTGGTGTTTGAACTGCCAACTATACCTAGAAAAGGACGGTCGTGCGCTTTTATTGACGGATGTTTTTCATGCATGTTTTACAGCCGTGCGACAATGCCCGAGCCACCATTTCACTTGCCGCCACCATGACGCATCCGGAATACATCCTGACCCTGTCCTGCCTCGACCAGCGCGGCATCGTGCTGCGCGTGGCCGGTTTCCTCGCCGGGCACGGCTGCAACATCATCGACTCGGCCCAGTTCGGCGATCCTGAATCGCAGCTGTTCTTCATGCGCGTGCACTTCGCGCTGGAAGACCCGGAGGTGCCGGACGCCGGCCTGCGCGCCGCCTTCGCCGCCCTGTGCGAGGCCAACGCGATGCGCGGCCAGCTGCACGACGCCAGCGCCAGGCCGCGCGTGCTGATCATGGTCTCGAAGATCGGCCACTGCCTGAACGACCTTCTGTTCCGCTACAAGAGCGGCCTGCTGCCGGTCGAGATTTCGGCGATCGTCTCGAACCATATGGACTTCTACCAGCTCGCGGCAAGTTACAATATCCCGTTTCACCACTTGCCGCTGGCGGCCGGCGCCGGCGCGCAGGCGAAGCTGGCCCAGGAAGCACGCATCATCGAACTGCTCGACACGCACCAGGTCGACCTGGTGGTGCTGGCGCGCTACATGCAGATCCTGTCGCCGGGACTGTGCGAGGCGTTGAAGGGCAGGGCGATCAATATTCACCATTCCTTCCTGCCGAGCTTCAAGGGCGCGCGCCCGTATGCGCAGGCCCACACGCGCGGCGTCAAGCTGATCGGCGCGACGGCCCATTTTGTCACGGGCGAGCTCGACGAAGGTCCGATCATCGAGCAGGACGTCGAGCGGGTCGACCATGCGATGACGATCGAGGAACTGACCGCGATCGGCCGCGACGTCGAGTGCGTGGTGCTGGCGCGCGCGGTCAAGTGGTTCGTGGAACACCGCATTTTGCAAAACGGCGACCGCACGGTCGTCTTCAAATAACACACCTGATTGAATACAGCAGCAATGGCCCTCAAAGCAACGATCTACAAGGCAGACATCCAGATTGCGGACATGGACCGCAATTATTATGCGGAACACGGGCTCACCATCGCCCGCCACCCGTCCGAAACCGACGAGCGCGTGATGATCCGCGTGCTGGCTTTCGCCCTGCACGCCAACGAAGCGCTGGCGTTCACCAAGGGCCTGTTCGACACCGACGAGCCGGATCTGTGGCAGAAGGACTTGACGGGGGCGATCGACACCTGGATCGAGGTCGGCCAGCCCGACGAAAAGCGCCTGCTGAAGGCCTGCGGCCGCGCCGAGCACGTGTTCGTGTACTGCTACAGCGCGACCAGCCACATCTGGTGGAAGGGCCTCGCCAACAAGCTCGAACGCGCGCGCAACCTCACCGTGATCAACATCCCGGCCGAGACCAGCGAAGCCCTGACCGGCCTGGCGAAGCGCTCGATGCAGCTGCAATGCACGATCCAGGACGGCCAGCTGTGGCTGACCGACAGCGTCGACACGGTACTGGTCGAACGCGAGACTTTCAAGGCCGCTGCGGCCTCCTACTAAGGCAATCCGATGACCATGACCCGACCCCTTTTCGCCCTGCTGGCCGCCGGCCTGTTCTCCACCGGCGCGCTGGCGCAAGTGACCGTGCTCGATCCCTGGGTGCGCGCCACCGTGCCGAACCAGAAGGCCTCCGGCGCCTTCATGCAGGTGCGCTCGAACCAGGCCGCGCGCCTGGTCGGCGTCAGCACCCCCGTCGCCGGCCGCGCCGAGCTGCACGAGATGGCGATGGAAAAGAACACCATGCGCATGCGCCAGGTCGACGCCATCGATCTGCCGGCCGGCAAAGCCGTGAACCTGGCCTCGGGCAGTTATCACGTGATGTTGTTCGACCTGAAGCGCCAGCTGAAGGAAGGCGAGCGCGTGCCGCTGACGCTGGTGGTGCAGGATGGGGAGAAAAAGAGCGCCAACGTGACCGTCGAGGCGCAGGTGAAGCCCTTGACCTATGTGGCGCCGGCCGCGGCGCATCACCATTAAATTGTGATGCCGGCGGCGGCGCCTGCTGGATTTTACTGCGGCGCGGCGCCCATGCGCCGCACGCCGCCCGATCCGACGGTCGACTTGCTCACTTGCGGATCGCCGTAGTAATTCACGTCGCCCGAGCCGGCGATGGTCGCGCTCAGTTCGTTGCGCGGCCAGACCGTCGCTTCGCCCGAACCGGCGATCGTCACGCTGGCGCTGTTGGTTTGCACGTGTCCCAGGTCGACGTCGCCCGAGCCGCCGATCGAGACGGTGAGTTTGCCGATCGCGCCGCGCGCGGCCTTCAGGTCGCCGCTGCCGCCCAGCGACACCGCCAGCACGTCGCTCTCGACGCCGCGCAGGTTGATCGAGCCGGAGCCGCCCAGGTCGACGTCGAGCTTGCGCGCGCGCAGCGGGTCGGCGTCGATGCTGCCCGACCCGCCCAGCGACAAGCGCTCGATCGAACGGGCCTGCACGACCACGCGGATCGATTTCGACTGCAGGTTCAGGTTGCGCTTGTTCGGACGGATCTTCAGCGTACCGTTTTCGACGACGGTCTCGACCAGCGGCAGCAGGTTGTCGTCGGCCTCGATCGTCACGCTTTCGCTGTTCCCGATGCGCAGTTCGAGATGGCCCGGCAGGCCCAGCGCCAGGCCGTTGAAATTGCCGAGCTGGCGCACCTGCTTGACGATGTGCCCGCTGCCTTGCACCTGCTCGCCGCCCCAGGACCAGGAGGCGGCCGCCACCTGGGTGGTGGCGGCCAGGCTGGCGGCGATGCAGGCGGCGAGCAGGGTGCGGCGGGCGAAGCTGGAGAAGGGTTTTTTCATGGTCGTGTCCTCACGGTTGTCGATGCCGAGAATGTAGTCCCGCGCCGGCTGGGATGCAGCCGATTTGCGACAGACTGCGCAGGAACGCGGTCAGACTGCAGTTCGCCAGCACCAATTCGGTGCACGTTCGGCCCGCTTCCACTACAATCTTGCCCTTTTTGTTGCGGCAACGCGTGTTAGGAAGAATGATGAATGCGGCCCTGTTTGTCCTGGCCTTTTGTGTCGGTATTTTTATTTCGGTCCAGGCGGCCATCAACAGCCAGCTGGCCGGGGCGCTGCACGCGAACTCGGTGGTGGCGGCCCTGATCTCGTTTTCGGTGGGCACCGTGGTGCTCGGCATCGCGGCATTCGCCCGCGGCGGCGTGGGCGAGTCGCTCGCGCTGCTGGGCCAGCAGCCGCTGTGGAAGCTGACCGGCGGCATGCTGGGCGCCGCCTTCGTCTTCGGCACCGTGTTCCTGGCGCCGCGCATCGGCCTGTTGAACCTGGTGGTGCTGGTGATTGCGGGCCAGCTCATCATGTCGATGGCGATCGACAATTTCGGCCTGGTGCAGATGGCGGTGCGCAAGGTCTCGAACATCCGCATGGCCGGCGCCCTGGTCGTCGTGGCCGGCGTGTCCCTGACCCTGTTCGGCGACCGGATTGTTGCTGCATTGGGACGTTAAAGAATTTCTCGGTGGAAGGTGCAATTTCTAGTGGGCATGGTTCTATAATGATCGGCATTGTCTGAACGACACTTCGATTATCCAGAGAACCACGCCCGATGGAATTCCACCAGTCTTCGCAAATCCCCACGCTGTCGTATGTCGAAAACGAAGACCACCCGGTCTTCGGCACCCTGGTCGAGCAGATCCTGCACCTGCTGAATTCGCGCCTGGTGTTCTCCGACATCATCATCCACCAGAACAGCCCGCTGATGCTGCGCCAGCCGAAGGGCCTGGTGGCGGTCACCGACTCGCCGATCACGCGCGAGGAGCTGGAAGAATTCTTCGAAGTCATCGAGCCGAACTGGGCCGAGCGCATCGCCGACCGCGCCTTCGACCGCTCGATCGACCTGCACACGGCGCGCATCCGCGCCAACTGCTTCACCTTCCAGGGCAAGAAGCGCCTCGGCTGCGTGATCCGGCGCTTCCCGAAAGAACCGATGCCGCTCGCCGAACTCGGCCTGGATGCGGACGCCCAGGAATTCGCGCGTCTCACGAGCGGTTTGGTGCTGATCATCGGCGACACCTGCCAGGGCAAGTCGACCACGATCGCGTCGATGCTGGATGAAATCAACAAGCGCCGTTCGGGCCACATCATCACCATCGAGGACCCGGTCGAAACCCTGATCCCCCAGCGCAAATGCATCATCACCCAGCGCGAAGTGGGCATTGATGGCGACGTCGAAAGCTATTACCTCGGCGCGCTGGACGCGCTGCGCGAGCGGCCGGACGTGATCGTCATCGGCGAGATCCGCGACGCCCAGACGGCCCAGGAAGCGCTGGCGCTGGCCGAATCCGGTCCGCTGGTGCTGGCCACCCTGCATGCGCGCTCGACCGAGATGGGCCTGCAAAAGATGCTGCGCCTGCTCGGCAACTCGGACGCCCAGGCCCAGGCCCTGGCGCACGCCCTGCGCGGCGTGCTGTGCCAGGCGCTGCTGCCGTCGATCGAAGGCAACCGCTACCACCTCGCCACCGAATGCCTGACGCCCGGCCCGGCGGTGGTGCGCCTGATCGAAGACGGCGAACTGGGCGCCCTGCGCCAGCACATGAACAGCGGCCGCGATCCCGGCTGCCACACGATGAACGCCTCGCTCGAGCGCCTGCTCTCGACCCACAAGATCGGCATCGACGACGCCCGCGCCGCCACCACCGACCGCGTCGGCTTCGCCGACCTGGTGTAAGTAAAAACGGCTGGGGTCAGGTCTGACATTTGGACACGAGCTCTGCCGTTATCACCAAAATATGGTTGAGGCCGTGTCCGTTTGTCAGACCTGACCCCACCACACTGACCTGGCTGTCTGCAATCGACCCTTGCAGTATCGGATTACGCGGTTGCGTCGTCGACCGACTTCCCTGATGCGATCAATGCCTTGACCCATGCCGGCTGGCGCCCGCGGCCACTCCACTGCTGGGTAGGATCGTCAGGGTTGCGGTACTTGGCCTTGACGGTGCTTTTCTTTGCCGTGTCGGGGGCCTTGATGGCGTGAAGCTGTTTTACGGAGAGTCCGGCGTTGCGGGCAATGTGGAGAATTTGCTCGCGTGCTTTGCTGACGCTGAGGAAATGCTGGGTTTTTAACGCCTCGATGACTTCTACTTCGAGGGCGCGGAGCTGGGCGAGCGAATATTTCGATAGGTCTTGCATGGTTGCCTGTTTGGTCACGGTGAGAGAAGCCCGTACCCTATCACGATAAAAGGTTCGACCGGCGTTCTGGCAGCCAGCGCGGCTCGACCCCAGGTTAACTGTGTTCAGGTATCCATTCGAGCAGATCGGTCACGCCGATATCGACGCCCGCTTGCGACAAGAGCGTACTCGCCTGCCCACGGTGATGGGTTTGATGATTAAAAAAGTGCAGCAGCAGGCTGCCAAAATGCTTCCGGTTGTCGCCACGCGCATTCCTGTACGAGAGCGGCTGCGCCAGGTCGCACTCTGAAACCTCCGCCGCCATCCCCTCGATGATCGCATCGAGCCGCACGCGATGCGCCAGCAGCACGTCCAGATCCTCGCTATAGGCATGCGCGAGACCGCTGGGCGCTGGCATGCCCTCCATGGCTTTCAAGGCGGGGAAGCTTGAGGGATGCGCCGTGAAGCGGCGCAGCCAGATCGTGTCGCCGGCGACGATGTGATTCAGGGTGCCGAGGATCGAGCCAAAAAAGGCGCCCCGGTCGGCGTCCAGGGCTTCCCGCGGCAAGCTGGCCGCGGCGGCGTACAAGCGCGCATTCATCGACGCGTTATACGCGGCAAGCAGGACGATATCTTCGCAGGTCGGCATTCTTGGCGGGTTCCTTCAGTCCAGCGGTACGCTGCGGTAGCGGTTCACATCGGCGCTCGAGACGGGCGAGGCCGCATTGCCCCAGCTCGCGCGCAGGTAAGTGACCAGCGTCGCCACCTCGGCATCCTGCAGCGCGTGGCCGAAGGGCGGCATGCCGTAGGGGCGCGGGTTGCCGGCGGTGCCGGGGGCGAAGCCGCCGTTCAGGACGACGCGGATCGCGTTCACCGGTTCGGCCAGCGTCAGCGCGCGGTTGCCGCTCAGGGCCGGATACGGTCCCTTGCCTTCGCCTTGCTCGCCGTGGCAGGCCGCGCAATGCTGGCCGTACAGCTTCGCGCCCGCCTGCATCTCCTGCTCGAGCGCAGGCGCGGGGGCAGGGCGTTCGCCGGCCGGCGCCGGCGGCAGCGACTTCAGGTACACGGCCATTGCGCCCAGGTCGTCCCGATTCAGGAACTGCAGGCTTTGCGCCACCACTTCGGCCATCGGCCCGGTGGCGCTGGCACCGGGCGCCACGCCCGTGCCCAGCAGCTGCACGATGTGGGCCTCGCTCCACTTGCCGAGACCCGCTTCGGTTTCCGAGGTCAGCGACGGCGCATACCAGCCGATGGTCGGAATCAGGCCGCCGCCGAGCGTGCCGCCGGTGGCGCCCAGCCGGTTGCGCGGGCTGTGGCAGGCGGCGCAGTGGCCGAGTCCCTCGACCAGGTAGGCGCCGCGGTTCCAGCGCGCGTCCCTGGCGGCGTCGATCTGCTGGACGCCCGGCCGGAAGTAGAGCAGGCGCCAGCCGGCCAGCGTGAGCTGCTGGTTGTAGGGGAAGTCGAGCGCGTGCGGCGTGTTTGGCTGGCGCACCGGCGGCAGGCTGCGCAAATAGGCGAAGAGGGCGTCGGCATCCGGCCGCGTCACCTTCGTGTAAGCCGTGTAGGGGAAGGCCGGATACAGCAGGCGGCCATCCCTGGACTTGCCGTTGTGGAGGGCGCGCCAGAAATCGTCCGGCGTCCAGTTGCCGATGCCGGTCGTCGGCTCCGGCGTGATGTTGGGCGCGACCAGGCGCCCGAAAGGCGTGTCGAGCGCCCGACCGCCGGCATACGGCACGCCGCCGCGGGCGGTGTGGCAGGCCATGCAGTCGCCGGCACGCGCCAGGTAGGCGCCGCGTGCGATGTTCGCGGCGGTCGCCGCATGGTCGGCGTTCGACGCCGAGGCGATGAATTCCTCGCGCGGCCAGGCCAGTGCCGCGGCCACGGCCAGCGCGGCGAGGAGCGCGATCAGTCCGAGGGCCAGGCGCCGCTTCATGGCACGCTCCCGCAGGCAATCGGCAGCGGCTGGGTGAGGCGTTCGGCTGGCCGCGCATCGGGCGCCGTCGGCTGGGCCGCCAGCCAGGCCGAGAT
>Ga0213837_1001074_pt1 | contig 17443 bp, 13 predicted proteins | sample SWPATP12_FD_160572 | JGI IMG/M metagenome (GOLD analysis project Ga0213837, IMG submission 160572) | Coastal seawater microbial communities from Marineland, Florida, United States - SWPA TP1 #2 | ecosystem: Environmental > Aquatic > Marine > Coastal | place: USA: Florida | collected 2016-08-06
CACGATATAGGTCTTGCCGGAGCGCGCCAGGTACACTTCCCAGACGCCGTTCTCGTTCGCCTTGCCGATCAGGGTGAACGGCAGCGGCGGCGCGGTCGGCGGCGGCGGCGGCGGCGGCGCCACGGGAGCCGGCGGCGGCGGCGGCGGCGGCGTCCAGTCGCGGCTGCCGAAGACGTCGGCGCCCTCTTTCACGCCCTTCGCATCGACCAGCACGTGGCGCGGCAGCAGGCGCAGGATGTGCGGCGCGGCCTTGGCGCCCGGCGCCTGCGCGCCGGCTTCAAGCGGCGTGGCAGCCGGCAGCAGCGCCGGGGTCTGCGCGCGCTGCGCCAGCCCGGGGCCACCCGCAGGCACGGTACGCGCCACCGGTTCGGCCACACCGCTGTCGGGATTGCGGTCGCCGAAGGCCACCAGGGCGGCGGCGCCCACCAGTGCGGCGCCCATGATCATATGCTTCGGTTTCATGGCGCCGCTCCCGCGCGTTCGGTCAGGTAGAAGGTCAGGCGCAGGCGCGCCTCGACATTGGCCTCGCCGATCGCATCGCGCTTGAAGCTGATCTCGTCGAGCGCGGCGAACGGGATCGCGCGCAGCGCGCCCAGCGCGAACTGCCAGATGGCGCCGTAGCTGCCCTTCACCGGCAGCGTCACCTGGTAGCTGTGCAGGCGCGCGTTGCGGTCGTATGCCGCCTTGTATTCTCCCTGGCGCAGGGTCAGGCCCGATGTCGCGGCCAACTTGAACAGGGTCTTGACGCCCTGCTCCGCATTGCGCCGTTCGCCCAGCGCCGCTTCGAACAGCGCCAGGTGGTAGTCGTCGGTGGCAGGCGCCGCCGCAGCGAGGTCCTGCACGGGCGCGGGCGGCGGCAGCGCGGCGACCCGGTGCGCTTCGACGCGCGCCAGCTCGACCAGCTCGCGCCCCTGCACCAGCCAGGCGATTGCCGCCAGCGCCAGCACGCACAGCGCCAGTGCGCCGAAGACGACCGGCCCGGCGCTGGCGAACGCGATGCGCAGGCGCAGCCAGGCCGCGTTCAGCGAAAGTGAGTTCATGGCTGCCTCCATTCGGCGTCGAGCTGGAAGCGGATCGGCCGGTTCGGGTCTTGCTCGTTGATTTCGTGGCGACTCAAAGCCACGCCGGTGAACCACTCTTCGTCCTGCAGCCGCTCGACATAGGCCAGCATGTCGTCGCTGCTGCGCGCTTCGGCGGTGATGCGCAATACGCGCCGCTTGGCGTCGGGTTCGAGCGCCAGCAGCGCCACCGAGGCCGGGGTCGCGCCCTGCACCGCGTCGCGCAGGTCGCGCCACGGCAGGTTCAGCTGCAGGATCGCGGCATTCACGGCCGCCGCATGCGGCGCGCTGATGCTCACCTTCGCAGGCGCGGCCACGATCACGCTCGGCGCCGCCACCTGCGCGTTGCGCGCGGCCAGTTCGGCCTCGAGCGCGCGGTTTGCGGTCACATAGGCATTCGCGCTCAAGGCCAGCGGCAGGCACAGGAGCGCGGCCAGGCCGGCCAGCGCCCAGCCGGCGCGCGGCGTGCGCAGCAGCGTGCGGCGCAGGCTGGGCGGCGCGAAATCGATACGGACGCGCTTCATGCCCGGCTCCCGGTGAATGCCAGGCGCGCCGCCGTCGACCAGTCGGGCGCGCCGTCTTCGTCTTCCAGCAGGTGGCAGGCAAAGGCCAGGCGTGCGGCATTGCCGCCCCAGGGGCGCGGTACGGCGCCGCACAGCTGCACCAGTTCGGGCCGTCCGATCCCGACCAGCAAGGCTTCGCGCGCCACGTGGGCGTCCAGCCAGCCGGCGTCGGCCGCGGGCGGAATGACGGCGGTGCGCACCGAGGCCGGCGCACCGTGCTCGAAGGCGGCCAGGGTCAGCACCCGGCCCTCGACGTGCCCGAACCAGGCGCCTGGGCGGCGCCGCTTGCGCCAGCCGTTCAGGGCCGCGACGAACTGCGGCACGATCTCGACGAGGGAAAGACGGTGTTCGGCGGCGCATTGCTGCAGCGTCGCCAGCAGCGGCAGCGGCAAGGCGGCGGCCAGGAAGGGACGCGCCGCATGCCAGTCGGCGCTGATCCGCCAGCCGGCGGCGGGCGCGCCGAACAGTCCCTGGAAGCGCAGTGCGGCGGCGGCCTCGAGGTCGGCCATGCGGCCGGCCGCTTGCGGCGGCGTCACCTGCCACAGGCGCGCCAGGTCGTCGGCCAGCACCACGGTCACTGGCCAGCCGGCGAGCGGCAAGTCGGCCAGCAGGCGGCGCAGTCCCTGCCCCAGCGCAGCCGCGCCGCCGGCAGGATCGAGGCTCACCTCGGCCAGCAGCGTGACCGAGCGGTCGAACCAGCCGCCGGTTGTCAAGAGCGCCAGGCCGTCGACGCCGACGCCCAGGCGCAGGGTTTGTCCGGGTTTCCTACGCATGGAGGGTCACCCGCTTGATTTCGTCGAGGGTGGTGGCGCCGCGCCGCACCAGGTCGAGCGCGGCCAGGCGCAGGCTGCGCGTGCCGTTCGCATGCGCGGCCGCCTTGATCTGGCGGATCGGGCGCTTGTCGACGATCAGCTCGCGGATCTCGTCGTTCAGCGTCAGGATCTCGGCGATCGAACGGCGGCCCTTGTAGCCGGTGCCGCGGCAGTCGCCGCAGCCCTTGCCGCGCTTGAAGACATACTCGCCCACTTCCTCGCGCAGCAGGTGCACGCCTTCGAGTTCGGCGTCCGTCGGCGTGTATTGCGCCGCGCAGTGCGGGCAGTTGGTGCGGATCAGGCGCTGGGCCCAGATGCCGTTCAGCGCCGACACGAAGGCATACGGGTCGATCCCCATGTGGGTGAAGCGGCCGAACACGTCGAACACGTTGTTGGCGTGGACGGTGGTCAGTACCAGGTGCCCGGTCAGCGCCGACTGCACCGCGATTTCTGCGGTCTCGCGGTCGCGGATCTCGCCGACCATGATCTTGTCGGGGTCGTGGCGCAGGATCGAACGCAGGCCCTTGGCGAAGGTCAGGCCCTTCTTTTCGTTGACCGGGATTTGCAGGATGCCGGGCAGCTGGTATTCGACCGGGTCTTCGATGGTGATGATCTTTTCGCGCCCGTTGTGGATTTCGGTCAGCGCCGCGTACAGGGTCGTGGTCTTGCCCGAGCCGGTCGGCCCTGTCACCAGGAGCATGCCGTAGGCTTCCTGGGCCAGCGTGCGCAGCGTGACCAGCGACGGCGCGTCGAAACCGAGCGCCTCCAGGGTCAGGGCGCCGTAGGCTTCGATCATGGCGCGCTTGTCGAGGATACGGATGACCGCGTCCTCGCCATGGATGCTCGGCATGATCGAGACGCGCAGGTCGATCTCGCGCCCGCCCGCCTCGACCCGGAAACTGCCGTCCTGCGGCACCCGGCGTTCGGCGATGTCGAGTTCGGCCAGCACTTTCAGGCGCGAGATGATCTGTTCGGCCGTCTCGATGCCGCCGACCGAGGTCGCGTGATCGAGCACGCCGTCGATCCGGTATTTGACGGCCAGGCCGCCGGCGGTGCTTTCCAGGTGGATGTCCGACGCCCCGGCTTTCAACGCATCGTACAGCGTCGAGTTGACCAGCTTGACGGCGGGGCTGGCCCCTTCGGAGACCGAGGAGAAGGACAGCACGGCGGCGGTCTTGCCGTCGCGCCGGCCTTCGCTTGAGCCGGGCGCCAGCGTGTCGACCGCGCGCGCCGATTCTTCCTGCTTCGACAGGTAGGCCTGGATGTCGGACTGCAGCGCCAGGCGCGTGTGCAGGGGCGCGCCGGCGCTGGCGCCGGCCTGCGTGGCGAGCCAGGTCTGCAGGTCGAGGTCGAACGGATCGGCGATCACGCCGGTCAGGGCGCCATCGAGCCCGCGCAGCAGCGCGCAATGGCGCGCCAGCGCCTGCGTCAGCGGCAGCAAATCGAAGGCCGGCGCCTGGCTCAGCATCTCGGCCGTTTCCATCACGGACAGGCCGAAGGGCTGGGCCAGTGCGCGCACGATCTGGCGCGGCTCGAGGCCGCTGGCCGCTTCCAGCTCGGCCACCAGCGACTGCTGCGAGGCGCGGCTGGCGGCGCGGGCGCGCGCCAGCAAGGCGGCGTCGAATTGGCCATTCATCAAGGGGGCGTTCAGGACATGTCTCCGGCCAGGTCAAAAATAGGCATGTACAGCAGCACCACGATGGCGCCCACGATCAGGCCGATGGCCGCCATTAACAGCGGCTCGAAGGTACGGGTGAAACGGTCGATCCAGCGGCTGATTTCGCCGTCGTAGAAGGCGGCGGACTGGGTCAGCATCGGCCCCATGTCGCCGGTGCGTTCGCCGACGCGCAGCATGCGCAGCGATATCGGGGTGGTCAGCTGGTGCGCCTCGAAGGCGGTGGACAGTGGCTGGCCGGCTTCGATCACGGCGCGCGCGGCCGCCAGGCGCGTGCGCACCGCCGGCGAGACCATGCCCTGCACGGTCTCGATGGCGTGCACGATGACGATGCCGCCTTCGGTCAGCATGCCCAGTGTCAGGTAGAGGCGCGAAAGTTCGTAGATGCGCACGCGCTCGCCGATGCCCGGCAGGCGCTGGATCAGGCGCGCCAGGGCGCCGCTCCTGGCCAGGTGGCGCAGGCCGATCACCAGCGTGGCCAGCACGGCGCCGGCGCCCATCGCCAGCACGGCGCCATGGCTGGCGGCGAACTGGCCCCAGCCGAGCAGCATCTTCGACATCCACGGCAGGTCGCGCCCGGCGCCCTGGTAGACCTCGGCGAAGCGCGGCACCACGTAGCCGATCAGGAAGGCGCTGACGCCGCCGCCGACCATCAGGAGGATGGTCGGATAGATGGCGGCGCTGACCAGCTTGGCGCGCACGACGTCGATGCGCTGCTGGTAATCGATGAAGCGCGACAGGGAACGCGGCAGGTCGCTGGTGCCTTCGGCGGCGCGCACGATGCCGACGTAGAGCGGCGGGAACAGGTCGGGCTGCTCGGCCAGCACCTTGGAGAAGCGCTTGCCTTCGCGCAGGCCGCCCAGCAGGCGCTCGAGCACGCCGCGCGTGCCGGGATTGGTTTCTTTCTCCAACAGGGCTTCGAGCCCTTCGACGATGCCCAGGCCGGCCGACAGCAGGGCCAGCAATTCCTGGCTGAACAGCACCAGCGACAGGTGGCGCTTGCCCTTGCGGCGCACGAGGCCGCGGCCCACGGGTTCGACGGCGCTGATGTAGAGGCCGCGCGACTCGCACTGGCGGCGCGCGTCGGCCTCGTCGGGCGCGTCGACGACCTGGCTGGCAATCGACATGTCGGGCGCAAGGGTACGGACAACGAACTGCATGGCAACCGCTTCGGCTCGGGACGAGGGAATTACTGCGAGCTGACGTCGGCGTCTTCGCCGGCGCCGCCCGGCTGGCCGTCACGGCCAGTCGAAACGATCTCGTACTCGCCCTTGCTGCCTGGCGAACGGTACAGGTAAGGATGGCCCCACGGATCTTGCGGGATGCCTTTTTTCAGGTAGGGACCGTTCCACTTCGGCGCCACCGCGGGCGGCGCGGCCATCAGGGCGCCGAGTCCTTCTTCGCTGGTGGGATAGCGGCCGACGTCGAGCCGGTAGGTGTCGAGCGACTTCTCGAACGCTTCGATCTGCGCCTTGGCGATGGTCACCTGGGACTTGCCCAGCTGGCTGAAGTATTTGGGGCCGACGTAGGCCGCCAGCAAGCCGATGATGACGATCACGACCAGCAATTCGAGCAGGGTGAAGCCAAGGGTGCGTGCGCCCCTGGCGCTGCGATAAGACCTTACTGCGTGCATCCGACCAACTCCTCGAAAACCTCTGTTTTTTTGATGACGCGCCTGTCGTGCCGCATGAAGCGCAAGGAAATCCAGGCACAGCAATGAACCCTGCAAGGCTACCATGCCGCGAAGCGTTCGGACAACACTTCTTTCGACTGGGGAAGAGTTAACCGCACACAAAAAAACGGCCGCAACGGAACGTTCCGATGCGGCCGCCGGCTGCCTGCCGCACCACCCCATCAACAGGATGATGCGCCGGGCAGCGACTTGGTGTTACCGGATGCAGCTTAGTCCTGCAGCTTCGTCGACTGCGGACGCTCCGATTCCGCCGTCGGGATGCTGGCAGCGCCGGTATCGACACGCAGCACCGTCGTTGCCTGCGCCACGTTATTGGCATCGGTAAAGTGCGCACCGCCGACGAAGCGGCCGTTCGCCGGCAGGCCCGACCAGGTCATGCCGACCGTGGTGTTGTTGCCGGCAACGACTTTGGCCGGCACGGCGACGATGAACTTGCTGTTGACGTCGGATGGGGTCACGACCCACGAGGACAGCTTGTGCGTCATCGGTGCGGTACTCGGATTGGTGCCGTAGGCAACCACGCACACCTTGTAGTTGCCCGCGGCTGGAGCGATGGCTTGCACCGCTTCGCCGCTGCCGTCGTTACCCGAGTAGATCCAAGTGCCGCTTGGTGTCAGCATGCCCAGGTCGAAATCATCCGCTGCCGAGCCGACATCGGCCTGGCGCAGCGCGAAGCGGGCGACGATCGCGCCCGCAGGCACGGCGACGTTGTAGACCTTGACCGATGCGGTATCGGCGCCGGCCGTGCACGCCGTTTTCAGTTGGGCTGAACTCAGTGGGCCTGGGATCAGCGTCACCGGAGCACCCATCGTCACATCCTTCAAGCCGCCTTTGATGGCCGCCATCTTGCCCGAGTAGCTGGTCTTCACGAGGAACAGCTTGCTGCCGCTGGTCTTGTCGCTGGTCATCTCGGCTGGAGCGGTGATCGGCTGGCCGACGCGGGCCTGGATTGGGCTGCGTACGGTCGTGCCGCTACCGGCGGCGGTCCAGGTCAGGTTACCGAAGTTCCAGACGTTCGACGCTGCGCCGGCGTTGGTCAGCTTGACAGTGAAGCTGGCCTTCGCGCCTGGCGCCAGGGTCAGCGAAGCAGGCGTCACCACCGTGGTGAAGCCGGGCACCGATGCCGTGGCGTTGAAGGTTGCCGTCGCACCGCTGACGTTGGTGACGTTACGGCGCACCGTGACGCTGCCCTGGATGGCGGCAACGGTGATCGACGGCAGGTTCAGGTTGTAGGTCTCGTCCAGGGTGCCGTACTGCGTGCAATCGGCGGCCGGGACAGCGGCCCGGTTCACCTTGCACTGGTAGGAGACGAAGTCGCCCTTGCCGGCGTCGTACACCAGACCAGGGTTGGTGGCCTTGTTCGGGTCCACGTGACCTGCGCCTTGCGACCATGGCAGCAAGCCGTTCTGGGCGCCGGCCAGGCCGTCGTTCAGGGTGCTGTAGGTGGTGGTCATCAGTGCCGACTTGACGGCGGCCGGCGACCAGTCCGGATGCGCCTGGCGCAGCAGCAGGCTGAGGCCGGCCACGTGCGGGGTCGACATCGAGGTGCCATTGTAGGATTCATAGGCATCCGGTGGGACGAAGCTGCCTGCGGCGACGCTGTTGTGTTCGGCCACCGTCAGGGCTGGGGTCACGCTGGCAAGGATGTCCACGCCAGGCGCGGTCAGGTCAGGCTTCAGGATGTTGCTGTCGCCCATGTTCGGGCCACGCGACGAGAAACCAGCCATGATCGGCGCCGGCTTGGTGCTTGCGTAGAACGCGCTCAGGGCCGAGGTGGCGGCAGCTGCCTGAGCCGCGGCATACGCCTTGATGGCAACGCCGTCGGCGGCGCTGACGTGAATCGTCGGCACCGAGTGCACTTCGCCGATCAGGCCGCTGCCATTGTCGACCAAGATCATGCCGATACCGCCGGCTTCCTTGACGGCCAGACTCTTGTCAACACGGGCGTTGTTGCCGCGCGTGCAGATCACAATCTTGCCGGCGACCTTGGCAGGATCGAGCTTGACCTGCGCGCCGCCAGAGGCAGCCGGATTCAGCGCGGCTGCCGCGGCATCGCTGAAGCACAGGTTGGCGGCGGCGCCGCCCAGACCTGCGTCTTCAGCGCGGATCAGTGCGGTTTGCGGCAGCGGGACGTTGCTGGAGGACGCGCCGAAATACTTGGCGCCGTTACCCAGTACGACATCGGCCTGGAACTGGCGGTCGTGGGTCGATGCGGCGACCGTGGTCAGCCATGGGCTAAGGTGGGCCACGGCATTCGCAGGGCCGGCATTGCCGGCCGAAGCGGCGACGAACACGTTGGCCAGCGAAGCGCGGTAGAACGCCTGCTCGACCGGATCGTTGACCGTCGTTTGCGAGCCGCTGATCGAGAAGTTGATGACGTTGACGCCGTCCTTGACCGCGTCGTCGATTGCCTTGACCGAGTCCGCGGTGAAGCAGGTGTTCTGGGCGTTGGTGCCGTCGGTGGCAGCTGCGTTGTCGAAGGTCCAGCAGACCTTGTAGGCGGCGACGCGGGCGCGCGGGGCGATGCCCGAGGCTTCACCCATGACCACGCCACCGACCTTGACGGTCACGCCGGCATTGCCGGCAGCGGTCGAGGCGGTATGATCGCCGTGGCCGCCGTGGCCGGTGCTGATGCCGTTGCTGCCGACGTTCGAGTCGCGCGGCGACATGAACTCGCTCCAGTTGGTCGGCAGGCCGCTCGCCAGATAGGCGGCATTGTAGAACTTGGCGCCGACCAGCTTGTTATTGCAATGCTTGACCGGATCGAAACCTGCACCGGCCTGGCACGAACCGGTGAAGCTGGCCGGGGCGCTGCCGTAGGCGAGCGTAGCGGTCTGGTCGAAAGTCGGCTTGCCGTTGGCATCGACGCGATCGGCGAAGGCTGGGTTTTCTGGCCAGATACCGCCATCGACGATACCGACAACCAGGTTTTCACCCTTGACCAGCGAACCCTGGCCAAACTGCGACCACAGGCCACCGCTGTTCGACAGGCCCAGGAATTTCGAGGTCGACACGGTGTCGACGTGGCGCGGCGTGTCGGCCTGGACATCGGCAACGGCCGGATTGCTCTTCAATGCCAGCACTTGCTCGTCCGTCAGCATCGCGGCAAAGCCATTGAGGACGACGTCATACGTGGCGATCACCGGCGCGTCGCCGATGGTGGCCAGGACTTCGCTCTTGCGGTCGCCCAGGTAGCGGACATAGTCCTGCACGTCGCGCGAAGCGTAATCGAATGCGACGCCAGGCGCCGGCTGGGTTGGGGCCAATCCTTCGACACCGCCGACATAGGTGGCGGCCGGCTGGTCTTGCAGCTGGACGATGTAGGCACGACGGACTTCCTGGGCGGTAGCGGTGCTGGCAATGCCAGCGAGCATGAGCATTACGGCAAACGAAATGGGGCGCAGATTTGGCTTCATGAGTTGTCTCTAATTAGTGTATTGGGAGAAGCAGCTGTCGATCACGTGCGGCGGCGGCGCGCTGCAGCCAGGCCGGCCAGGCCGAAGCCGAATAAGGCCAGGCTCATCGGTTCAGGCACGGTCACGACGTTGTCGATCGCAAAGTTCGCCAGGTTGGTGTTGCGGAAGCAGTTGGTCGCGGCGTCGCACGCATAGCCGAGCACGCGCACCGAGGACACCAGGGTGTTGCTGAGGGGAGTGGTGTTGTAATTGGCGAAATTGAATGCGCCACCAGTCGGGCCGGACAGGCCCAGCTGCATGGTGGCACCGCCGATGGCGAAGCCATTGGCGTCGTAGCCTTGCAGAACCAGGACGCCGGAGACGGCGGGGAAGCTGGCCTGGCCAGCGCCAATGAAGCTCGCCTGCAGGCTCTGCAGCTTGAACTGGGACTTATCGCTCAGACCGAAGACAAGGTAGCTATCGTTGAGTGCAGCATAATATTGCGACTTGTTATTGATCGGGCATGCAAGGCCGAAGCAAATATCGTTGGTGCTGCCATCGACAAGCGAACCCACCCAGGACTCGTCCGCAGGGCCGGCACCGCTGTACGTGTCCAGCCAGTATTGGCCGAAATCGGTGCGTTCGTAGTTATAGATGAATGGATTTTCGGCTACGCCTTCGAACGTAAGGGTGACGTCCGCCTGTGCCATGGCACAGGTACTCAGCGCGGCGGCTGCGATGACCGATTTCAGGAAGTTTCCGGTGGTGCTATTTTGTGTTTTTGCGATTTTAGCCACGACTGCCCCAGTTCTAGTTGACCTTGCGATTAAGACGTTGCCCGAACTCATGATCCGGACTCACTGATTGTGTTGCAAGTACGCATTGACTTATGTTGAACAGCGCACTCAACGATTCGACTAAAGCATTTTGCGTGCCTGAAATAAATTTTCTCAGCGAATCAAAGACTTGTTCTGAAAGCACTTTGGTTTCCACAGTGAAGTGTAAGAATTTTCGACAAATTTTTACAATAAACATTGTTTTAAGTACAAATTTCCTATTGAAAATATGCTGCAGTGCCGCAAAAAATTGCTTTCTTTGCGTGTATTGACAAAAATCGTTATGTTTTTTGCCAGATTGTGCATGTGTGGAGAATGTGCGTATCGGCGTACCCGGAGCACAGGATGAGGATGGGGAAGGTAATGTGACGCACCAGAATGGTGCAGTCAGGCGAACAGGCGCGACTCCCCTGCCCCGGCCGGCGACCGGGAGTCAAGGACGACAGTTGAAGAGCGTTAGTTGAAGTCGCTGCCGACGCGGCACATGCCCTTGTCGCAGACGGCGCCTGGATCGGGAAGGACGTTGCAGGTGGAGGCCATGCCCGAGGCCGCCACGGCGGCGCGCCGGCGCTCGGCATGGCGTGCGGCCAGCGCCTCGAGCGGCGCCGCGGGCGACACGCTGGTCGAATACGCGAGATAGCCTTCCGGCCCGCCACAGGCACGGGCGCCGACGGCGACCGTCTTGCATTCGGCGGACGCCGTGCAGGATGCGCTGCCGATCGTATTGCGTATGCGCACCAGCAAGCTGGCGGCATCCTCGTCGGCAACGGGCGCGGAAGGCGTGGCGGCGGCGGGCGCCGCTGCGAGTGGTTTGGTGTCGACCGCGGTGCAGCCGGCGCAGCTCAGGAGCAGGATCAGGAGTAGTTGTTTCATTGACATATCATCCTGCGACATGTGCTTGGAGTCAAGCGCAGGAGATTCGCGCTGCCCGGCCGACAGCCAGACGCGCCAACGCGCCATGCCCCCGGGGGACATGGCGCGTTAAACAATCTGTCCGCCTGCTAGCTTGCCGAATTTTTCCCGGCCGCCAACTGGCAGGTGCCAGCCACGCATACCGCACCGGGATCCGGCATGTAGCGGCAATTCGACATCATGCCCGACTTGGCATGGAAATCGGCGCGTTGCTGCTTGTGGCGCTCAGCCAATGCCTTCAGTTCGGCTTCCGGCGCGCTGCTGGTCGAATACGCCAGGTAGCCCTCGGGGCCGCCGCAGGCACGTGCGCCGATGGGCAGCGTACGGCATTGCGAGGCATCGGTGCAGGACGCGGTGCCGATCAGCCCACGGATCTGGGCGAGCAGGTCGTCCTGCTTTGCTGCGGGCGCCTGTGCCGGCGCCGGCGCGGATGGAGAAACCGGTGCCGCGGGCGCCGGCGCGGGCGCGGCCTGGGCTGCAGAAGGAGGCGCCGGCGGCGCCGGCGGCGCGCTCGCCTCCGAGGTGCAGGCGGTACATGCGAACAGGAGGGGAAGTAGGATTTTTAGCATGGCCAAATCATCACCTTGGCGCGGTGGCAGGTCAAGCACGATTCGATTGCCGAAAAAAAGGCACATCCGGCCTGCGCCGGATGTGCCTGGTTCACTACGCTGACCGAAATGCTTAGTGCTTGCGGCGCGCGCGCAGCGTCGAACCCATCAGGGCCAGGCCGAGCATCAGCGAGGCCAGGGTTGCCGGTTCCGGCACGTCATTCACGGCGACCGGTCCGACGCTTGCGAAACCGGCGTTCAGCACCGTCTCCGTGGCGCCGACGCCAGGCGTCAAGTCGAACTTCAGGACGCCGAAATTGCCGCCGATCGGCGCGTAGTCGGCGCCGAGCAGTGCGATGCTCAACGAACTGCCGTCGAGACCCGATGCCGCCAATGCCTGGTCGTCGCTGAACAGCAGGTCGAAGCCCAATTTGCCGCCGAAGCCGGCGTTGAAGCTCAGCAGCGAGCCCAGGTCGGGCGCATTGCTCAACGTGAAGCTGCCATCGGCATTGAAGCTGACGCCGCCTTCGAAGTAATCGACGCCGCCGAAGGCGCCGGAGAAATTCGAGAAGGTCGCGTTGGCTGGCGGCGCCGAGGTGAACGCGCCGAACTGCAGGTCGATGAAGCCGCTGGTATTGCCCAGCGTGGTCGTGTCGAGGTCGACGTGATAGCTGACCGGCGCGGCCATGGCGGCAAGGTGACTACCCACCAGGGCGAGGGCCAGGACTGCGTGGCGGAACAATTTATTTACGTTAAACATTGTCGATTATCCTTAGAAAGAGCCGGCGTAGATGGTCGCGCTGTAATTGATGCCGACCTTCGATGGGTTGTTGAACAGCGTCGTCAGGGTCACCGAAGCGCCCGCAGCGATGGCGCCGGTGCTGGTGATGTAGGGAACCCCATCGCGCGTGCCGCTGGCATTGGCCAGGGTCACGCCAGCCGGCAGGTTGCCCACCGACAGGTGCACCGGGCCGCTGATGGCGGCGCCGCTGGTGTTGGTCAGCTTGATGGTGGCGCTGTACTGGCCGGTGGCGCGGTTGAGCGTCAGGCCGGAACGGGCGGTGGCGAAGCTGGCGGTCACGTCGGCAAAGGTCGGCGCCAGGTTCAGGCTGACGATCACCGGGTCATGGTCCGAGGCGCGGAAGGCGTCGCGGGTGTACGGTTCGGTCACGGTGCCCTCGATGTTGTAGTCGATTGCTTCCGGCTCGTCGGCGTTGTTATGCCATTCGGTCACGCCGGCAACCTGGGCCGACAGGCTGGCGCTGGCCAGTGCATGGTCGAGGTAGCCGCTCTCGCCGCCGAACACGTAGGAATACGGAATGCCGTTCGGACGCACGAAGCGCTCGATCTCGTTCACATACCCTGCCCCGTTCAGGAAGCGGATCGGATCTTCCATGCCGTAGGCGTTCATGTCGCCCACGATCAGCACGTCGCTGTCGCCGGCGCTGCCCGTCACCAGCGGCAGGAAATAGCTGTTCAGGCGCTGCACCTGCGCGAGGCGGGTCGCGTTCCAGCAGCCCTGGCCGTCGCCGCGATCGGCGTCGCCACCAGTCGAACCGCCGCAGCCGCCCTTCGATTTCAGGTGATTGACCACCAGCGAGAACTTGCCGCCGTTGGCCGCCTTGAAGGTCTGGGCGATCGGCGCGCGGTTGTTGATGTCGTCGCCGTCCGACAGCGCGGCGCCCACCAGGCTCACCGACTTCGGCTTGTAGATCATGGCCACGCGGATCGCATCCGTACCGGTCGCGGCCGGCTTCGGCACGACCGCATAGGTACCGGCGCCGAGCTGGCCGTTGAGCTGCTCGACCAGGTAGCCGACGGCGATGTCGTCGTTGTTCTGGATTTCCATCAGGCCGACGACGTCGGCGTTGATCGCCGACAGCGAGGTCACGATCTTGTCGCGCTGGCGCACGAACTCGGCCATGTTGTCGGCGCCGCGGCAATTCGACTTGCTGGTGCTGTTGCCGATCTTGCAGCCCTGACCCGTATTGCCCCAGGCGTCGCCGCCGTTGGTAAAGGTCGTGAAGAAATTGAGCACGTTGGCGCTCGCGACCTTGACGTTGCCGGCCGCGACCACGGGCGCGGCGACGCGTTCGTTGGTGCGCGAGAACACGGGCGCCACCGTCGGCTGCAGCTTGAAGGCCGCGCCGCCGCCGCCCATGGCGCCGAAGTCGAGCACGCCGGTGAGGTTGGTGACGGTGTCGCCGCTGCGCACGGTGCCGTCGGCGAACAGGTAAGGAATCGTCGTCGGCGTGGTGAAAATGCCGTCGTCGAGGATGACGATGTTTGACGCATTCTGCGCCGCCTGCGCGCGTGCTTCGGCCGAGCCGGCCTCGAAGCGGTTGGTCGGGATCTCGCGCCGGCCGCTCGAGAGCGTCAGTTCGCCGCGCTCGCCGAGGTAGGCGTTGCCGTTGACCGTCAGCGGCGTGGTGAAGCGCACCAGCATGCCTTCGAAGCGCGCCAGGTCGGCGTTCGGCAGCGTGACGTTGGTCTCGGTGACGGTCGCGCCCGGGCCCAGGCGGGTGGCGCTGGCGTTGGTCAGTTCGGTGTACGAACGGGTGGCGCCGGTCGGGGTGTATTCGGTGACGGTACCGGTGACGCGCACCTCGTCGCCGATGGCGACGCCGGCGCTGGAGCCGAACACGAAGATCGCATCCGAGGTGGCGTCGTTGTTGTCGCCGTTCGGGTCTTGCAGGAAGAAGCCGCTGCCGACCTTCGCCGTGACCACGCCCTGGGTCGTCTGCACGGTGTTGGCATACGACGACTTCGCCGCCGCCCCCTGGATTTGCGGAATGCTCAACTGGCCGGCCACGCTGACGTTGATGGTGCAGCTGGCGCTCTGGTTGTCGTTGTTGCCGAAGTTAATCGTGATCGGATACGCGCCGGCGGCCACGTTCGCGTCCACGTTCAGGGTGGCGCTGGCGCTGCCGCCATTCGCGGCTGCCGCAACGAAATTGCGCAGCTCGATGCCGGTCACGGCGTTCGATGCGATCAGGGCGCTGTTGACCCGGCTGTCGCCGTCGCTGGCGCGCAAGACGATGCTGCCGCCGATGCCCTGCGCGGCCGCCAGGCTGGCCGGGCAATCGGTGACGATGTTCTGGGTGACGGTCGGCGGCGGCGTGATGGTTCCGCAGACGTTGAAGCCGGTGGTCGAACGGCGCGGCAGCGGGGCCGGGTTGACGACGGTGAAATCGTTGGCGTTGTTGTCCGTGTCCGTGCAGCCGGCGCCGGCACGCTGGAGCGAGGTGGTCGTCGACGGCGTCGGCGCGCGCGCCGTTTCGTAGGCATTGGCCGTCGTGCCGTAGCCGACCATGTCGATCGTCGCCGCCGCTTGGGTCGCCGCCGTCATCAAGGCGGTCTGGTTCGACAGCGCGACTTTCGCGGACGTGGCCTGCAGCGACATGGCCCAGTTATGGTCGATGACGCCGATATCCGCGCCGCCCGATGTCTGCACATTGCCCGCCACCAGGAAGTACTGGCCCGGCTTCAAGGTCACGTTCGGCAAGGCGTTCGCCGTCGACCAGGTGCCCGTTGCCGCCGAATACTGCAGACTCTTGCCACCCAGGCTGACATCGGCGCTGCCGCGGTTGAACAATTCGATGAAGTCGCGGTTATAGGTCGAGCCGCCGCTACCGCCGCCGGTAAAGACCTGGCTGATGACGAGGTTGGGCGAAGCGGCAAACGCGCTCCCCGACAGTCCGGCCAGCAAGGCGGCCAGGATGGTCAGCCGTCCGGCTGGCGTTTTCGTTGCAACGTGCATATTCATGGGCTTCCTAAAAAGAGGGAGACTACTGAACTTTTGTTGTCGATGCTGATAGGCATTTTATTACCAGAAACAATTTTACGTAGAGAATTTGACAGGAGAATGACGTGACACAAGCGCCAGGGTCTTCAGATGAGGTAAGCCGACAACACATTGATTCCACACGGAAATTTACTGCACGAACGTGCGGGACAAAACGGCAGGCGAAAAAAAAGCGGACGTCTCCGTCCGCTTCCGCGATTGCCAGGCGCCGCTCACGAGCGCTTGTAAATGTCCTCGAAACGGACGATGTCGTCTTCGCCAAGATAGCTGCCCGACTGCACTTCGATGATGTGCAGAGGCAGCTTGCCCGGATTCTCGAGACGGTGGTTCATGCCGATCGGGATATAGGTCGACTCGTTTTCCGACAGCAGGCTGACCTTTTCGCCGCAGGTCACGCGCGCCGTGCCCGACACCACGACCCAGTGTTCGGCGCGGTGGTGGTGCATTTGCAGCGACAGTTTCTCGCCCGGCTTGACCGTGATGCGCTTGACCTGGAAACGGTCGCCCGCATCGATGCCCTCGTAGTGGCCCCAGGGACGGTAGACCTTGGTGTGGTGCAGGTGCTCGGTGCGTTCTTTCGACTTCAGGTGGTCGACCACCTGCTTGACGCGCTGCACCTGGGATTTGTGCGCCACCAGCACGGCGTCGTTGGTCTCGACCACGACCACGTCTTCCAGGCCGACCACGGCCACGATGCGGCTTTCGGCGCGCACCAGCGAATTCTTCACGCCGTCGAGGTAAACGTCGCCGCGGCGCGCGTTGCCGTTCTCGTCGTGCTGCTCCACTTCCCACAGCGCCGACCAGGAACCGACGTCGCTCCAGCCGATATCGGCCGGCACCACGACCGCGTTCGCGGTGCGTTCCATGACGGCGTAGTCGATCGAATCGGACGGGCAGTTCGAGAAGGCGGTTTCGTCCAGGCGGCAGAAATCCAGGTCGCGGTAGCCGGTGCTCACCGCCTGTCCGGCGGCACCGGCGATGTCCGGCGCAAAGGTGGCCAGCTCGGTCAGGTATTGCTCGGCCGAGAACATGAACATGCCGCTGTTCCAGTAATAGCCGCCGTCGGCGACGAAGGTTTCGGCGGTGGCCAGGTCAGGCTTCTCGACAAAGCGCTCGACCCGGTAGCAGCCCTCGGCATCGGCCAGGGCGGCGCCGCGCCGGATATAGCCATACCCGGTTTCCGGCCCCTGCGGCACGATGCCGAAGGTCGCCAGCCCGCCGCCCCGCACCAGGCCGGCGGCGCGGGTGACCGCTTCCTTGAATGCTTCCTGGTTCTCGATCACGTGGTCGGCCGGCAACACCAGCATGACCGCTTCGGGATCGATCGCTTTCAGGAAGTGGGCCGCTGCCGCCACCGCGGGGGCGGTATTGCGCCCCACCGGTTCGAGCAGGATTCCCAGTGGCGTGATCCCGGCGGCGCGCAGTTGCTCGGCCACCATGAAGCGGTGGTCGTTGCCGCACACGACGAGCGGCGCCATCAGGCCCGGCAGGCCGGCGACCCGCAGCGCGGTGTCCTGCAGCATGGTCTGGGCGCCGACGATGGGCAGCAGCTGCTTGGGCAGCACGGCGCGCGACAGCGGCCACAGACGGGTGCCGGCGCCGCCGGAGAGGATCACTGGATAAATTTTCATGCGTTGCTTTCTTTCGGTAATTACCGGTTATTACTCTTCTGTCCAGCGGTTTCCTTGCGGCTGCTGCGGCGGCGGTCGCGCGCATTCACCCATTCCTCGGACTCGTATTCCGACGCATGCTTCATTTCCCCGGCGCGGTCGACGCTGTATTCCTTGAAAACGATCATTTCGTTGAGCGTCACGTCGTGCAGCACACGAGTGTATTCAAACAAGACGCTGCGGACAACCTCCGCCCCTTCGCAAATGTGGCTGCCGTGGCCAATCCACGTCGGTCCGACGATATGCACGCCGGCCTCGATGCGCACGCCCGAGCCGATATACACGGGACCTTCGATCGTGGTGCCGTTCCAGTCGATGCTGGTGTTCAGGCCGACCCACAGGCCCGGTTCGATCTGGGTGCCGGGCACGACCATGTGGGCGACTTCGCCGGTCAGCACGGTTTGCAGCACTTCCCAGTAATCGCCCATGGTGCCGATGTCGAGCCAGTTGAACGGACGGCCCTGGGCGTAGAACGG
>Ga0213837_1001075_pt1 | contig 17366 bp, 15 predicted proteins | sample SWPATP12_FD_160572 | JGI IMG/M metagenome (GOLD analysis project Ga0213837, IMG submission 160572) | Coastal seawater microbial communities from Marineland, Florida, United States - SWPA TP1 #2 | ecosystem: Environmental > Aquatic > Marine > Coastal | place: USA: Florida | collected 2016-08-06
GGGGACAGAAGGCTCAGGGTAATGGCTACGGAACCAACGGCCAGCAACGCGGCGCTGAGCCGGACGAGGCCCGGCAGCGTGCTGCGGACCGTCCTCACCATGGCTGGAAGGAGTGCAAGCGTGATGTACGCCGGATACAGGCGTCCGGCAGCTCCGTAGTATTCCACGAGGGCCGCGTTGCGCGCGTCCTTGGCGTAGACCCCGACCAGTCCTGCGGACGAACCCGCAGTATCCATCATCAGAAAGACGATCACTACGGCCACGGATGTGGCTGCCGCGACCGCGATCCCGGTAGGGCCAGCAATAAGCCTGAGGGCATCGTCGGCGCCGAAGCCCCGCGCGATCCTGAGCCCGAGGGCAAAGATGGCGCCGAAGATGATGAAGCGCAGCATCAGGTTGGCCAGGTTTAAGCCGCCCAGAACCTGGTCAACGGCCACGTAGGGTGCCTCGATGCTCAAGAGGACGGCTGCCGTCATGAATGCGTAGATGAAGAACAGCGATCTGTTCTCCCCCCGGAGCGCGCTGGGGACGCGGAGTGCGGCCAGGACAGCGCAGACCGCCAAAGTGGTCCACTGCAGGATCGCGATCATCCGAGGTTCTCCTTGATATTTCCTGTGTCTTCTGCTGCGGGCATCCGGGACTCCAGCGGCCGGGCCTCCCGGCTTGGACGATGAGGGACGGCTACCTGCGCACGAGGCGCTTCGCCGCGAGCACGCGGCTGAGCCACATCAGTGTAAGCCCCAGGACGAGGCCGAGAATGGCGGTGGAGCTAATGAAGTATTGCAGATAGGCGAGATGGCGCGGCAGCAAGTCGCTGAGCGACAGGAGGATCATGGCGGAGGCTCCCACGGCCAGGACAGCGGCCCCGCTCCGCGGAAGCCGTGGCAGACCGCTTCTCATGGTCCTCATGGTGGCTGGCAGCAGGCATGCGGCGACGAAGGACGGGTAGAACCTGCCAGCAACCGTATACAGCTTGATGAGGTCGACGTTGTTAGCACTTTGGTCCGGTAGGGTGCCCAGTCCCGTGGAGCTTCCGGCCGTGTTCGCGAGGAGGAACGGGACGACGGTGGCGACCGTCACGAGGGCAAGCACTGTGAGGCCAACCGGACCGGCAATGAGCCAGATGCTGCGCTGTGCGTCGAAGCCCTTGGCGATCTTGTATCCGGCCAGAAGAACCACACCGTAAATAAGGAACCGGAGGATGAGGTTCGCGTAGTTCTCCGAGCCGAGCCACGCATCCACTGGGAGGTAGATGGCGTTGATGCTCAACATGATCGCAAACGTTGCCAGTGCGAAAATACCGAAAAGGGACCGGTTCTCACCCCGGAGCGCGCTGGGAACCCGCAATACTGCGACGAGGGCACAGACCGCCAGGGTGGTCCACTGCAGGACCGCGATCATCCGAGGTTCTCCCATATCTTTTTTGTTTGTTCGTGTTCCTGCTCCTGGCGGCGCAGTGTCCTGCCAAGGGACTGCAGGCGCTCACCGGCAAGAGCCGTAAGCTCGCCGTCAGAGAGCGCGTCCAAAGCGGCTTGCCTTGCCTCCGGTGCCCAGCCGGCCTCATGCTCCGTCAACAGTCCGGTGGCGACGAGTCCGCCCGTGAATCCTACGCCAGCCGCGCGGGCGGTAGCGACCGCCAGTTCCGGGGACAGCCGGTTCGCGGTCAACTGGGCCGAATAGTTCTGCGGTGCGACGCCCGTCGCCGCCGAGACGCGGTGCCGCAATTCGCCGTCGTCGATTGCGTCCACCCAGTTCCGGACGGAGGTGGCGTGCGGGGCGGGGCTCAGCGCCGGGGTCAACCTGCTGCTGTCGTCTCCGAAACCCCCATACGCCGGGGACGAGCGGGAAATGACCGAGCGGAGCAGATCCATGGTCGCAATCTGGCTCACGAGTTCGGCAGGAGTGGGCGGCTGCGGCTGCCCCGCAAGCTCCGCAAAGCTGTCAAACGAGGCCAGGTCCTCCAAAGGACTGCGTTTCAGGGCGCGACTGATGCTGACCAGGGTGGTTTCCGCGACCTTTCCCCGGACCAGCTGCTGGGCAAGGGTGGTGCGCTTGATCCCGGAAATCCTGCAGATATCGGCCGTGCTCGCCGTCGGAGCAACGCCATGGAGCCAGAGTTGAAACGCCTTGGCGGGTAATGGCATCTATGGCTTCCTGCGGTGTCGAATGGAAGTGGTGCTTCTGAATTTCGGTGGAGCAGCGATTGCATTGATTTTACGGGAGGTGCTGATTCAACTATGCTAAATGCTCGAACCCGCTGGTCCGTACACCCCCCAAGTCCGGACCAGCGGGTTCTTTCATGCCCGGCGGCGACTGGCCGCCCGTACCGTTGTTCGGCGGGCCGTTTTGGGCCGCGGTGAGAGGATGGACTAATGACTGCAACCCTTGTTGCCAAGGACCTCGCCGGTGGTCACGACCACCGCACCCTCTTCTCCAAACTCTCCCTGACCGTCGCGCCGGGCGACGTCGTCGGCGTCGTGGGGGCCAACGGTGCGGGCAAATCCACCCTGCTCCGACTGCTCGCCGGTGTGGACGAGCCGCAGGAAGGCACGGTCAGTCTTGCCCCGGCCGACGCCTTCGTGGGCTGGCTGCCCCAGGAACACGAACGGATCGTTGGCGAAACGGTGGGTGGCTACATCGCGCGGCGCACCGGCTGCGCCCAGGCCACCCTGGAGATGGAGTCCGCCGCGGAGGCCCTGGCCAGTGGTGCCCCCGGCACAGACGACGATTACTCGCTGGCGTTCGACCGCTGGATGGCATCCGGTGCAGCTGACCTGGAGGAACGCGTCCCTGCGGTACTGGCGGACCTCGGCCTCGAGGTGGGCCAGGACGCAGAAATGACCGGTCTCTCCGGCGGCCAGGCCGCCCGCGTGGCGCTCGCGGCACTGCTGCTCAGCCGCTTCGACATCGTTCTCCTGGACGAACCCACCAACGACCTGGACCTCAACGGGCTGGCCAAGCTCGAGGCATTTGTGCAGGGACTCCGCGGCGGCGTGGTGCTGGTTTCGCACGACCGTGAGTTCCTGGCCCGCTGCGTGACCACCATTGTGGAGCTGGACCTCGCGCAAAACTCCGTGGCGGTCTTCGACGGCGGCTACGAGGCCTACCTGGAGGAACGCGCCGTGGCGCGCCGGCACGCCCGCGAACGATACGAAGAGTTTGCCAACACCAAGGCAGATCTGGTCTCCCGGGCCCGGACCCAGCGCGAGTGGAGCTCCCAGGGCGTCCGGAACGCGATGAAGAAGAACCCGGACAATGACAAGATCCGCCGCGCGGCCAGCACGGAGTCTTCTGAAAAGCAGGGCCAGAAGGTCCGCCAGATGGAATCCCGGATCGCCCGGCTCGAAGAGGTCGAAGAACCCCGCAAGGAATGGCAGCTACAGTTCAGCATCGGCCAGGCACCGCGTTCGAGCGCTGTTGTGGCGACGCTCCGCGATGCGGTGATCCAGCAGGGCGGTTTCACGCTCGGACCAGTGAACCTGCAGCTCAACGCGGGGGAACGGATTGGCATCACCGGCCCCAACGGCGCCGGCAAGTCCACCCTGCTCCGCCTGCTGCTGGGCGTCCAGCGGCCCGATTCCGGCGACGCCTCGATGGGCGCCTCCGTGGCCATCGGCGAGATTGACCAGGCCCGCGGGCTGCTGGCTGGCGGGCTGAAACTCGCAGACGCTGTCGAAGCCGTGCTGGCGGACCAGTCCCCGGCGGAAGTCCGGACCCTGCTGGCCAAGTTCGGCCTCAAGGCAGACCACACCTCACGGCCGGTGGACTCCCTGTCGCCGGGGGAGCGGACCCGGGCTGCACTGGCCCTCCTGCAGGCCCGCGGCGTGAACCTGCTGGTGCTCGACGAACCCACCAACCACCTGGACCTCGCGGCGATCGAACAGCTCGAAGAAGCCCTCGAAAGCTACGACGGCGCCCTGCTGCTGGTCACCCACGACCGCCGGCTGCTGGAAAACGTGCGCCTCGACGCGCGCTGGAACGTGGACAACGGCGTCGTCACCGAATTCCTGGGCCATACCGCCCCGAAAGGCAACAACACATGAGCATGGACCGGGTCGCCTGGAGCTCCCTGTACAACATCACGCGCGCCTCAAGCGGCTCGAAGCCGTTCTCGAAGGAAACGCTCAAGCGTGTGTTCAGCTTCGCCCGTCCGCACAAGGGCAAGCTCATCGCCTTCGTCCTGCTGTCGATCGTGATGGCCGTGCTGGCTGTCGCCACGCCGGTCCTCGCCGGACAGGTGGTGGATGCGATCATCGCAGGTGCGGGCACCGACGTCGTGGTCTGGCTGGCGGTGCTGATCGCCATCGTGGCGGTCGCCGAGGCCGGGCTGGGACTTGTCACACGCTGGCTCTCCTCCACGATCGGCGAAGGCGTGATTGTGGACCTCCGCACCAAGGTTTTCGACCACGTGCAGAAGATGCCGATTGCCTTCTTCACCCGCACCCGCACCGGGGCGCTGGTGAGCCGGCTTAACAATGACGTGATCGGCGCGCAGTCGGCCTTCGCCGGAACCCTGTCCGGCGTCGTCAGCAACGTTGTGGCCCTCGCCCTGACTCTGGTGGTGATGCTGGGCAAGTCCTGGCTGGTGACCGTACTGGCCATGATCCTCCTGCCGATCTTCCTGATTCCCGCCCGCCGGATGGGCTCCAAGCTGGCCGACCTCCGCCGCGAGGCCGCGGAACACAACGCCTCCATGGGCACCCAGATGACGGAGCGCTTCTCCGCCCCCGGCGCGACGCTCGTGAAGCTCTTCGGCCGTCCCGACGAGGAATCCCGGGAATTCGCCGCCCGCGCGGGCCGCGTGCGGGACATCGGCGTCCGCACCGCCATGCTGCAGTTCACCTTCGTGACCGCCCTGACGCTCGTCTCGGCGTTGGCCCTCGCCCTGGTCTACGGCCTGGGCGGTTTCCTGGCGCTGCAGGGGCAGCTGGCCGCGGGCGACGTCGTGGTGCTGGCACTGCTGCTCACCCGCCTTTACGCGCCGCTCACCGCGCTTTCCAACGCCCGCGTCGAGATCATGAGTGCACTGGTCAGCTTCGAGCGGGTCTTCGAGATCCTGGACCTCAAGCCGCTCATCGAGCAGAAGCCCGACGCGGTTTCCTCGCCGCCCGGGCCGCTGTCCGTGGAGTTCGACGACGTCCGCTTCTCCTACCCCTCGGCGGACAAGGTCTCGCTCGCCTCACTGGAGGACGTGTCCACGCTCGACACCCGCGGCGGCGAGGAGGTGCTGCACGGCATCAGCTTCCGGGTGGAGCCCGGCCAGACCGTCGCCCTCGTGGGCTCCTCGGGCGCCGGCAAGTCCACGATTGCGCAGCTGCTTTCGCGCCTGTACGACGTCGATTCCGGTGCCGTGCGCTTCGGCGGAACCGTTCCCGGCGCCGGTGTGGACGTCCGTGACCTCACGTTCGACTCCATGCGCCACACGCTCGGCATGGTGACCCAGGACGGGCACCTTTTCCACGAGAGCATCGCCTCCAACTTGCGCCTGGCCCGCCCGGACGCCAGCGACGAGCTCATGTGGGACGTGCTGCGCCAGGCGCGGCTGGAGGACATGATCCGCTCCCTCCCGGACGGCCTGGACACGGTGGTGGGGGAGCGCGGCTACCGGCTCTCCGGCGGCGAACGCCAGCGCCTTACCATCGCGCGGCTGCTCATTGCCCAGCCGCGCGTCGTCATCCTGGACGAGGCCACCGCGGCCCTGGACTCCACGAACGAGGCCGCCGTCCAGGAGGCGCTGGGCGCCGCGCTCGAGGGCCGCACCGCCGTCGTGATTGCGCACCGGCTGTCGACTGTCCGGGCCGCCGACGCCATCCTGGTTGTGGAGGACGGCCGGATCGTGGAGCGCGGAACGCACAGCGAGCTGCTGGCCGCGGAGGGCCGCTACTCGGAGCTGTACCGGACCCAGTTCGCCGAGGCCAGCGCCGTGGCCGAGGAGTCCGTTCCCGGGCTCTAGCCGGGCTGTCCCGAGAGGGCCGGCAGGACGTGGTCGGTGAGCAGCGGGGCGAGGTCGTCCGGCAGTTCTCCGGCCAGGTCCAGCCAGCGGATCTCCGCGATCTCGGCGGAGGGGTGGGCATGCCAGGCTCCGGGGGCGGTGAAGACCGTGGCCTGGATCTGCGTCGCGGCCTCGTTGGCGGCGTCCGCGAACCAGGTCCCCAGAAGCACCAGCTCATCTGCCGCGAGGACGATCCCGACTTCTTCCGCCAGCTCCCGGGCGGCCGTCTGGGCAGCCGTTTCGCCCGCTTCGGGCTTGCCGCCGGGATGCATGAACTTGTCCGTGCCGCGTTTACGGACGGTGAGGAGGCGCCCGGCCTCGTCGAAGACGCAGACGGCGGAGACCACGATGAGAGGGTTCATGCCCGCGTTCATGCTGCCGTGTCCGCGGTCCGGCGCAACACTGACGTGAGCAGCTGGTCTTTGGCCGGCCCGCTGACATCCCACTCGTAGCGGAATTCGTCCGGACCCGTCCTGGTGTAGTGCACCCGGTAAGTGTCGGGGTCGCACCAGTGCTGGTCCCGGCCGCTCTGCGGACCGAACCCCATGCGGTGGAACGGCCGGCCGTCAGGGAAGAACATGTCCATCGTGTCCGGTGCGCCGGTGGGCCGCAGCAGGTACTCCCGGCTGGCCGGCCCGGAGAACGGTGTGCCCGCCGGTCCGCCAGGGACGGACGCCCAGGAAACGGTGCCCTCTTCGCGGAAGCTGAGGCCGCCGCCGTCGGGCGTTTCGGCAAAGCGGACGACGCCGGTGAAGGACCCGCGGGTGCCGGTGGACCTGTCGAGGAGGGTGCGTTCCACGGTCCAGGCGCCCAGCAGGTAGCCGCGGAGATCGAAGTCCGGAGCAGCGTCCGGGGACTGGGCGTTCAAGTGCCCTCGATTGGAATCGAACCAACGACACCGGCTTTAGGAGAGCCGTGCTCTATCCACTGAGCTACGAGGGCGGGCATCCGTGCTGGACGGCCGCGGGCCGGCCCGTTCGGACACGGATATAAGCATACAAGGTGAGGGGCCGTACTACGCTCTTGGCATGGCCGCACCCGCTGACTCGCCGTCCCAGGACATCATCTACATCCCTGATCGCCCGTCCACGCGGTTCTCTGCGGGCGCACTGGCTCTGCTCAGTGTGCTGCAGTATTTCGTGGCCGAGGCAGCCGTGATCGGCGCCTGGGCGGGGCAGCAGCCGTACAGCCGCCGTACCGGTTACATCAGCGATCTCGGCGCCGTGGGATGCGGGGTCTTCGACGGCAGGGACGTCTGCTCGCCGGCGCACGTGCTCATGAACGCCTCGTTTGTCGTCCAGGGCATCGGGATGATGGTCGGCGCGCTGCTGCTGAGTTCGGCGCTGCTGTGCACGGCAGCGCGGCCCGGAGCACAGTTCGCGCTGGTGCCGGCGAACCGCATCACCTGGGCGGCCGCGATCTCCGCGCGTGCACTCACCGCCGTTGCCGGAGCCGGCACCGTCCTGGTGGGGCTGGTCCCCGAGGACGCGGGCTCCGTCTGGCACGCGGCGGGCGCCATCATGTACTTCGCTGCCGGGAGCCTGGCCCTGCTGCTGCTGGGCTGGCTGTGGCTTCGGCAGACACCGCTGAGCTGGCCCATCCTGGCCTGCGGCGCGGTGTCCCTCGGCGCCCTGGTCACCGGCGGCGTGACGGGGATGGACGTGCCGGAGCCCGGCACCCTCGAGCGGCTCATGGGCTACCCCATCACCATCGGCACGGCCGCGGTGGGCCTGGTGGTTGCCCAGCGGGTGGGCCGGGACCGTTCGCTCCGGAAGGCGGCCCTGGCCCGCGCGGCCCAGCGGGCATGAACCGGGCTCGACTCCGGCGCGTTGGGGCCGAGGGTACAGCCCGGGCACGTCCTACGGCGTCGGCGTCGGCGCCGGGGTGGCGGTCGCCGTCGTCATCAGCTTCAGCAGTTCCTCGTCGCGGAGCTTGGACCACGGCGATTCCGGTGATCCCTGCAGGGCAGCCTCGGGGCTGTCCGTCTGGGTCCACCATTTCGCTTCGAACACCCGGCCCTCGAAGAGCACCCGGTCGCCCTTGCGGTAGACCTTGGCAGGCTCCCACTGCGGCGCGGTGCCGGCCGGGGCGGTGAGCTGCGGCGTGGGCCTGTCGCCGGGCAGCACCGGACCGATGATGCGCCACGGCGTTGCGGCGCCCTGGAGCACCGGATCGTCCGGAGTGTCGGCGCGGGTCCACCACTTGGCCTCGTAGACATTGGAGTGCCAGACGATCCGCTCGCCACTCGTGTAGGCGGTGCTTTCGGACCACACGGGATAGGGGCTGGTTGACGGGTCATCAGTGACAGCCGGGGCTTGTGTGGGCTGTGCCGAGGCGGCCGGCACGGTGGCGGGACTGCCGGTGACGCCGGCGCCGAGGATCGTGGCGAACGTAGCTGTTCCCTGCTCGACGCCGCTGCAGCCGTCCGAGACCTGCGTGACGTCGGGGTAGTTGGGGCTGCAGGTCCGGTCGCGGTTGAGGGACCACATGGACAGGCGGCCGACGCCCTTGGTGCTCGCGTACGCGCTGAGTTCTTCCGCGTCCTTGAGCGTGAAGATTTCACCGGCAACGTCATTTTGGCCGATCATCGGCGTCAGCCCGATCTTGCGCCAGACCGTCTCGCTGCCCAGTTCGCTGCCGGAGTCCCGGTACAGGCCCGTGAGCTGCCGGTGGGCGGCTTCCGCGGCCGAGACGGCATTCTCGTACATCGAACGGTCCGGCAGCCTGCTTCCGCCATAGTCCATGGTCATGATGTTCACGCCGGCAAGGTCGGTCCCCGCAGCGATCATCCGGCGTACGGCGTCGCTGCCCGCCGTCGTCAGGCCGTTGGGGTCTGCCGGCAGGGTCAGCCAGACCCTGAGGTCCTTGCCGCTCCCGCGGCGGTCCTGCTGCAGAGCCGCCACGGCCGTTGCGCGCCGGTCCAGGGACGCGACGTCGTTGAGGGCGTCGCCTTCGATGTCCAGGTCGATGCTGCTGACGTTGTAGCGGTCCACGACGGCGCGGTATGCGGCCTCGAGTTTGCCGGCGTCAGTGCAGCTGGTGGCCAGTTCCTTGTTGATCAGGCCGCCGAAGGAGATGGAGACGGTCCCGCCCAGCTGCTGGAGCCGCGCAACCCTGCGGTCCAGGTCCAAGGCGGATCCGGCCTCGTCGAGGGAGTAGGCGGCCCCCCAACTCGGGGCGCAGGCCTTCCCGGCGTCCGCCACGATGAAGGACAGCAGTACGTTCTCGGCCTCCCGCGATACCGGGTCCTCGAAGGCGTAGCGCGGAGTCGCCGTGACGTCCACGTATCCGGAGAAAACGGACGGAATGGATTCGGCCGTCCGTACATCCTGGAAGTTGCCCCATGCGGCCACGCCTCCGGCCGTTGTTGCCACGACGACGCCGGTGAGAATGCCCAGCCGGACCAGCGATAATTTACGGCCTGGGAATCTTGCGGACACAGGGCCCCCTTATGTCTTTAGTGAACCGCCGGGCACACGCCGGCCATCGGGATCAGTTCGTGATATTTCCGGGGTGTCTGATGTCCGGCAGCGGTCTGACCTTGCATTATCATAAGGGCACTCACTGGAACATTCCGGTGCACCGGGCGCGATTTGCCGTCAGCGCACGCCGAAATGCCGATTTTGCAGTCTATGGGGACCAATGTCTGATCAGCTAGTCTTGCCGCGCCCTGACGCAGAAAGCGTCGTCAGCGAGCAAAAAGTTGCGGTACGGCGCCGTCAGTGGGGTGCCGAAAAGCGGTCCGAGCCGCTTTCGATTGTTCACCCCCAGCCCTCCCGCCGAAAAATAATTCTTGGCCGGCTGGGCATTCTGACCACGCTGCTTGCATGGATCAGCTACGTCATTTCAACAATCCTGCGCGAGCTGGCCGACAACCCGAATGCAGGATTCAGGTTTCAAATTGAGACCATCTCCTATCTGGTTGTCGTAACATTCCTGACTTTTTCGGCGCTAATGTACCTGATGGCCCGCCAGGGTGCCCTTTATCGATTCCGGGATCATTCACGGGTTCCGCGCGGAGAATTGGACCGTCACTTCGCCGACTATGCCGAAGGCATTACGGTGCTGGTTCCGTCCTACGCCGAGGAACCGCAAGTGGTGAGGGCCACACTCTGGTCCGCCGCGCTCCAGGAATTCCCCGATCTCAAAGTCGTCCTGCTGGTTGACGATCCGCCCAATCCCAACGACCCTGCGGATCTCGCCAAGCTGGAGAGGACCCGCCGCCTGACGGCGGAAATTTCCGCTGTCATGAGCGTTCCAGCGGCGCGATTCAACGCCGCCCTGACGGAATTCCGCAGCCGCGCAAAGACGGCTGTTCCCAACGGGCCCGCCGAGCTGGCACTGCTGATCGCCGAGTATGAGGCGGCCGCCGACTGGCTGGAATCCATGGCAGCAGGCGAGCAGATCGAAGACCACGTGGACGAGTTCTTCGTGGACCTGGTCCTGATGGGGCTTGCCCGCGAGCTGCGGCTGGTCCTGGTGGGCCTGAACGCTGCCTTCGTGCAGCACGCCTCGCCGCCCTGGTCCCGGATCGACGAGCTGTACCTGCGGCTGACCTGGATCTTCAACGTTTCCACTGAAACTTTCGAACGCAAGAAATACGCCAGCCTCTCCCACGAGGCCAACAAGGCGATGAACCTCAATGCCTACATTTCCCTGATGGGGCATTCCTGGCGGGAAGAAGACACCGCCGACGGCGTGGTCCTGCGGAAGGTCCAGGGCGACCCGGGACTCGAGGACACGGACCGGATCCTGCATTTCCCGGACACCACCTACCTCCTCACCCTCGACGCCGACTCGCTCCTTCTGCGCGATTACTGCCTCCGCCTGGTGTACTTCCTCGAATCAGCAGGCAACGAGCGTGTCGCCGTGACCCAGACGCCGTACTCTTCCTTCCGCGGCGCTCCCACCCGGATCGAACGCGTCGCAGGCGCCACGACCGACCTGCAGCACATCCTGCACCAGGGAATGACCTACTACGGGGCCACCTTCTGGGTCGGCGCGAACGCCATCATCCGCAAACGTGCCCTCGAGGACATCGTGGAGGTAGAAGCCAGCGGGGCCTTCGAGATCCGGACGTACATCCAAGACCGCACGGTCATCGAGGACACCGAGTCAAGCATCGATCTGGGCCAGCACGGCTGGACCCTGGTGAACTACCCGGAGCGCCTCAGCTACAGCGCCACGCCGCCGGACTTCGGTTCGTTGGTGGTCCAGCGCCGCCGCTGGGCCAACGGCGGGCTCCTGATCCTGCCCAAGCTGTGGGCCCAGCTCCGCCAGAGCCGGACCGAACGCCGCAGAATCCTGGTTCGCGAAGTAATGCTGCGCGTGAACTACATGGCGTCCATCGCGTGGGCAAGCTTCGGCCTGATCTTTCTGCTGGCCTACCCCTACGACAGCCGGCTGCTGAGCCCCATCGTGTTCCTCGCCGCCCTGCCCTACTTCCTGGCCATGGGCAGCGATCTCCGTGACTGCGGGCACCGCTTCAGCGACATTCTCCGGATTTACGGGTTCAATCTTGTGCTGCTTCCGGTGAACCTGGCCGGGGTGCTGAAATCGCTGCAGCAGGCTGTCACCGGCGACAAGATTCCCTTTGTCCGCACGCCCAAGGTCAAGGACCGTACGGCTGCCCCCGCGATCTATGTCCTGACGCCCTACGCGATCGTCGCTTTCTCGCTGCTGACTGTCTGGCGGGATGCCCAACTGGGAAACTGGGGCAACGTGGCATTCGCCTCGCTGAACGCCATCTTGGCGGCCGGCGCAATTCGGGCTTACATCGGAGTGTTCAACTCTGCGGTGGACGTGTTCCTCGGTATGGTCAACTGGCTGTATGTCAGTCCCCGGCCCAAGAAAGTGAAGGAGAGCCTCGTGGTTGAGAAGACAGCCGAGGAGGTCGACTGGGAGACCATTCTTTACCATGGCGACCGCCGGCTGAACCGCGACCTCCGCGGGTCAACCGACCGCCGTCGTCGGATCGCTGCCCGATGAGCATCGAAGCGCCGGCCGGGCCCGGCAAGCGCGTGCTTGAGCATGCGCCGGGCGCCGATTCCCCGGGCCTGACGGCCACGACATCGGGTGCCCCGATAGGCGTCCGGATGCTCGACGGCGGCATCATCGAGGTTGCGCTCCCCGCCAACGCGGAAATCGAGGGCCCCGAGGCGCGCGTTGCCGGCGCCACGGTCCGCGCCATGGCCGACGGCCGGCGGATGCCGGTGATGCTTGTTATCACCGGAGTTGTCGGCGTGAGCGTCGAAGCCCGGCAGGTTTACGCCGGATCCATTGCCGCTTCAGCCTTTGCCCTCGTGGGGGAAAGCCCGGTCGACCGCGTGATCGCGCACTACCTGCTGCGATCCAAGACCGAGACGATTCCGGCGCAGTTCTTCACGTCCGAGGCCGAGGCCATCGAGTGGTTAGGGCAATACACGAGTGAACACTGATTCGCCGGACCCCAGGCTGCACGCCCTTGTCGAAGGCATAGTCCGTATCGCGGGCGGCGACCTGACCACCAGGATTCCCCACTCAGGTGCCAGGGACGACGTCGCCGCGGTCATCGCCGGGATCAACCTGATGGCTGACGACCTGCAGACCATCTACCAGGAACTTGAAGAACGCGTCGAAAGCCGTACGGCGATGCTGCGCGAGGCCCAGGTCGAGCTCGAGCGGATGGCGCTGACTGACCCGCTCACGCAGCTTGCCAACAGGACGGCGCTCAACTCGGTCCTGAGCCACGCCCTTGCCGAGACGTCCCGGGGCGAAATGCCGCCGGCACTGCTTGTCCTTGACCTGGACTCCTTCAAGGGCATCAACGACACGCTGGGACACAGCGCCGGCGACGACGTCCTCCGGGTGATCTCCCGCCGGCTCCAGGACGCAGTCCGGGAGACCGACACGGTCGCGCGCCTCGGCGGCGACGAATTTGCCGTCATGCTGCCGAAGTCCAACCTTGTCCGTGCACGGCGGGTAGCCAACAGAATCCTCAAGGCGCTCGGCGAGAGCCTGGAAATCGGGGATCTGCGCATCACCTGCGGAACCAGCATCGGACTGCGGGTGGCAGAACCCGGGCAGTCCGTCGACGATCTGGTCATGGAAGCAGACACGGCCATGTACGCGGCCAAGGCCCAGCCCCACAGCAGTATCAAGGTGTTCGAGCCGGCCCTGCTCTACGCGCGCCGGCTGCAGAGCGTCATGATCACCGAAATGCGCGAGGCGATCCTCCAGGACCAGCTCACGCTGCACTACCAGCCGGTGGTGGAACTGGCCACCGGCAGGATCGAGGGCGTTGAGGCGCTGGTGCGCTGGAACCACCCGGAGCGGGGCCTCCTGATGCCCGATTCCTTCATCCCGCTCGCTGAAGAGACGGGGATGATCGTGGACCTCGGCCACTGGGTGTTGAGGAACGCGGTGCGTCAGCTGCGGCGCTGGCAGGAGGACCTGCTTGTGGACGCCAACTTCAACGTCCGGGTCAATATCTCGACCACCGAGCTGCAGAACCTCGACCTGATAGAACACGTCCGCGACATCCTCCGCGAAACAGGGGTGGACGCCGCCAACCTCATTGTGGAGTTGACGGAGTCCATGGCCGTCAATGGAGGGGACGTGGACAAGTATTCCCTCAGCGGGCTGCGGCGGCTGGGCGTGCAGCTCGAAATCGACGACTTTGGCACCGGCTATTCATCCATCAGCTACCTGCGGAAGCTGCCGGTCAACGTGGTCAAGATCGACAAGAGCCTCATCGACGGACTGGGCTCAGATGCGGACGAGAGCAAATTCGTGGAGGCTGTGCTTCACCTCATCCACGCCTGCGGGCTCAAAGCGGTCGCCGAGGGCATCGAGACGGCGGAACAGGCCGCCGAGCTGGTCCGGCTGGGCTGCTCGAGCGGCCAAGGCTACTACTTCGGCAGGCCCGTTCCGGCGTCGGAGATCGAGTCGCTGATTGGGCCGGGGAGCCTGTAGGCACAGCCGAATGCAAAACGGTGGGCGTCGGAATCCGACACCCACCGTTCGGCAACGCCGTCTCCGTTAGTTCTTCGGAGTGGAGTGCGGCCACCATTCGACAGCCACGACAGAGCCCTGGCTCGAGTTTCCGGTTGCCGAGACGGCAGCCGAAGCGGACAGGCCCGCTGCGGCCAGCGCACCGGCGACGAGGAGTGTAGCGAGGGTTTTCTTCATTTGGACTCCTGATACTTGAGGGGCTGATGTGACTCATGTGGTGCGAGTTCAGTATAGGGGCACCCGACACGCCGCGAGGTAACAATTTGTCCCACCAGCACAAACCTTGTGTTATCAGCGCGCGCCTGTGTGACTCCTGCGTAAAAACTGCGACGCACGCACTGGTACGTGTTGTACATTTCGGCACGCTGAGCAACGGATAATTGGTTCATGCAACAAAACTTCGTTTCCTCCCCGTATGTCGCCGCTGAGTTCAAGGCACGGCAGCACCGGGAGGGCCACGACTTCATGGCAGCCGCCCACAGTGCGGGAGACGCCGCTGCCATAGCCGCGGCGGAGGGGGACTCCGCTGCCGAGTGGGACATGAAGTTCCTACAGGCGGAAAACCTTATGGACGCCGGTGAATTCGACGCGTGCGCCGCCATTACTTCTGCTCTGGTCCAAGGTCCATCGGCAGGCCTTTCCGCCCAGTCCCTGGCGAAGGGCCATGTCCTTTTGGCAACTGCCAGGCAGCGGGCAGGGCTGCTCGAACAGGCTGTTGATTCAGCCCGGACAGCTGCGGACCTTTCGGCGGAAGAGCCGGACATTGACACTAATGTGAAGGCCCGTCATGCACTCATTGCTGCCTTAGCAGACTGCGGAATGCTGGAAGCTGCCTGGGACGAGTGCAATGTACTCGCCGACATCGTTTCGGACGAAGTCGACGACCAACTGGTGGGCAAGGCGTATTGGGCTATCGGCAATGTGGCGTTCCTCTGCAACATGATCGAGGAGGGGTTGCGCTACCACGAGCTGGCGGCCGAAACCTTTTCACCGGCCAATAATCTGGATGTCTGGGCGAAATTCAATAAAGCATCCGCAGCCATGCGTTTGGCTGCAGACGTCGCCGACGCCGATACGTTGCGCTGCATCGAGCGCGCAGAACTGGCCACTGACGTTATCGGCGGAAGTCCGAACGACTATCACCTCTTGAAACTGAACCGGGCGCACTGGACTTTGCTGGCGGGTGATGCACCGGCCGCTATCGGTCTTCTGGACGACCTTTGCCGGCTGGAGGACGGAATTTCGCCGCAAAGGGCAGGGGAGGCCTGCCTGCTACTGGGCAGGGCATACATAGCGACTGGGCAGAATGAGGCGGCAAGGGACGTTCTGTTGCGCGCAGCCGAGCAATTCGAAACTGCGGGCGCCCCGCAGCGCGCGGACCAGGCCCGGGAGTACCTCGCAAACGAGCTGTGAGCGCAGTTGGCGGTGCTTTGCCGCTGTCTCCGCGACACCCCCAATGGGACATGCCCTCCGGGTGCCCGCAGGGTTGGACATAGTGGGACTATGTCCGGTGGCCGGGCCTAGGGCTGGGCATGTCCCGCGGTGGGGGCCGACGTCGCGGCCGGTTTGCGGCCCAGGAACACCGCGGCGCCTCCAACCACCAGGCTCAGCACCAGCAGTACCCAACCGGCGACGGTGAGGCCGGATGCCAAGGCAACCTGGCCGGCGTCGAGTGTCTGGGCGGACATCATCGAATCGATCGCCGCGTTGCCCCATAGCCTGACTGCCGCGAAGAGCAGGGGCACGGCCCACAATGCCCAGCGCAGTCCCTTGCGTGCCACGTTCGTGCCGATGAGCAGCAGCCAGGTGAAGCCGAAGATCAACGGGAAAAGCGTGCCGGCCGTTTTGTGGATGTAGTTCAGCTGCCCGCGGGCGTCCTCGTCCATCGCCGTGCGCAGCTGCTCCACGTAGTGCGGGTCGAAGCCCCCGACGAGGGAATCCGGCATGGCGGCGCCGCCGCTGAGCTGGGTGAGCTGGTTCAAAGTGAGCAGGTGGAGGTACCAAAACAGGAACAGGCTGGCCACGACACCCGCAATCAGGATCAGGTTGCTGTTGCTCTGCGCCTTCTGCGGTGTCCGGCTGGTGCTCGGGTTGATCACCGACGGCAGATGGTGCTGGGGGACGGCAGCGTTCGCGCCGTGCTTCTTGATCCGTTGTGCGGGTGTCTTGGCCATTGCACCATTATCGCCCGGCCATACGAGCTCCTGAGCGCCTCGATCTGCGACGCCGGGCGGCGCTGTCCGCCGTGCGCCTGTTCACTGCCCGGCAGGCGCCGATAGGCTGGAGCGCGTGACCGAACTAGGAAAGCACCGGCTCGGCCGGCACAGCACTGCTGAACTCAACCCCGCCCTGGACGACTACCAGCTCGCAGAGGCCCTCGTGCGCGAGGCCGGGACCCTGGCGCTCCTCATGCGGCAGGCCGGTCTGGAAGGCCGGCAAAAGACGTCGGTTTCCGACGTTGTCACGGCCGCGGACCACGCGGCCGAGGCTTATGTGCTGGAACAGCTCCAGCGCTGCCGGCCCGACGACGGCATCCTTGGCGAAGAAGGCGCCGCGGTGGACGGCACCAGCGGCCGGACCTGGGTTATTGACCCGGTCGACGGGACCTATAACTTCCTGCACGGTTCCACCTACTGGTGCTCCGCCATCGCCCTTAAGGACTCCTCCGGTGTGTTGCTCGGCGGAATCTTCCAGCCGGAGGAGGACAAGCTCTGGCTCGGCGGGACAGCCCGGCCGGCAACGCTCAACGGCGAACGGCTGACAACCTTCGCTGCGGAGGGGGTCTCCGGCACCGGACCTTCCGACACGCCATTGTCCGAACTTGGCGCCGCGACCTACATCCACCCCACCTGGCTTGCCGACCCGATGTGCGCTATGCCCTGGCACGCCGCCGCGACCTCCGCGGCCGCGCTGCGCATGTTTGGCTCGGGCTCCTGCGACCTCGGCCGGGTGGCCGACGGCGAACTGGGCTGCTGGTTCCAGCACAGCTGCCCGGAATGGGATTGGCTGCCGGGGAAAGCCATTGTCCTAGCGGCCGGCGGCGCGGCCGACGTCATCCGCGTCAACGGCCTCGACTGGTTCGTCGCCGGAGGCACGACGGCGGTCCGCCAGCTCCGTGCCGCCCTGGAGTCAGGCTCTGTGGCCTAGGTTCAGGACTCCGCACGGCGGGACATGCCCATTCTTAGAACCCGCGACAGGTCATGCCCGTGGCGCGTTCCAAAATCGAAGGACCACGCTCCTCTCTGCCGAGACCTCCACGGGACATGCTCATTCCTCGTTCTGAACTGGTCCCCGAAAGTTGGACTGAACATTCAGTTCCGACTTCCGGGGAGCAGTTTTTATGTATGGACGTAGTCCGTTGTCCGAGCATCAGCGCGAGGCC
>Ga0213837_1001080_pt1 | contig 17292 bp, 16 predicted proteins | sample SWPATP12_FD_160572 | JGI IMG/M metagenome (GOLD analysis project Ga0213837, IMG submission 160572) | Coastal seawater microbial communities from Marineland, Florida, United States - SWPA TP1 #2 | ecosystem: Environmental > Aquatic > Marine > Coastal | place: USA: Florida | collected 2016-08-06
GCTGCCCATGACGCCGCATGACGCGTCCGGTGCCGCCGCTGCCGGCTACCAACAGCACGACTACCGGCATCAGGAACCCCAGCAGCACAGCCCGCAGCAGCCCGGCCATGCGCCCCAGCGTCCCGCAGGCTGGAATGACCCGTACGGCCAGAGGGCTCCTGAAGCCGGCAGCGGGCCGGCCGGGCCGTATGAGGGCGCCCAGCCCCAGCAGGACAGCGCCGCGGGCCATGCCGCGGCCGCACCCGGCACGGAGGAAGAGGCGGCCCGACCGGCCGGCCGCGTTTCAGGCGTAAGCTATCCGGACCTCCCGGACGGCCGCCCGCAGTACGGGGTCAGGGTCACGGACACGGAGAAGCCGGCACCGGGCCAGGACAGCCAGCAGCACTGATTCCCTGATCCCCTCGAACACCGGCAGCACCAGTTGACGCAGCACCAAAGCGAGGGTCCCGGATATCCGGGACCCTCGCTTTTCTGCTCTCTATATCTTTCCGCCCTGCTGTGCTCCTGTGTTGCTGTGCTCCTGTGTTGCTGTGCTGTCTCCGGTGCGGGAGAAGGAGCCGGCGGGCGGGATGCTACGGCGTCTGGCCGTCGACTTCCAGGTAGATGCCCGCCATCCAGGACTCGACGTCGTCCGCCTTGCGCGGCAGGGCAGCGCTGAGGTTGACCGGGCCGTCGGCGGTCATGAGGATGTCATCCTCGATCCGGACACCGATGCCGCGGTATTCCTCAGGGATGCCGATGTCCTCGTTCTTGAAGTACAGGCCTGGTTCGATCGTGAACACCATTCCGGGCGTGAGCACGCCGTCGAGGTAGAGCTCCCGCTTCGCCTGGGCGCAGTCGTGGACGTCGAGGCCAAGGTGGTGGCTGGTGCCGTGCGGCATCCAGCGGCGGTGCTGCTGGCCCTCGGTGCTCACCGCTTCCTCCACGGAGACGGGCAGGAGGCCCCATTCGGCGAGCCGTTCGGCCAGCACGGTGGTGGCCGCGGTGTGGATGTCGCGGAACTTGGTGCCCGGCCGGGCGGCGGCAAAGCCGGCGTCGGCGGCGTCGAGGACCGCCTCATAGACCTTGCGCTGGATCTCGGAGAACTTGCCGTTGGCCGGCAGGGTGCGGGTGACGTCCGCCGTGTACAGGGAGTCGGCCTCGACGCCGGCGTCCAGGAGCAGCAGTTCGCCGGCATTGACCTTGCCGGTGTTCCGGGTCCAGTGCAGCACGGTGGCGTTGTTGCCGGAGGCGGCAATGGTGTCGTAGCCGAGCTCGTTGCCTTCCTCGCGGGCCCGGGCGAAGAACGCTCCTTCCACCACGCGCTCGCCGCGGTGGTGGGTCAGCGCCCGCGGGATCGCCTTGACGACCTCCTTGAATCCGGCCACGGTGGCGGCGACCGCGATCTTCATCTGTTCGATTTCCCACTCGTCCTTGAGGAGGCGCAGTTCAGAGAGGGCCTCGGTGAGCTTCTCGTCCAAGGCGTCGAGGACGCTCAGGTCAAGGTTGTCCGGGTCCTTGGCCGTGTTGTATCGGGCGGTGTCCACGAGGGCGTCAATGTTGTCGTCAACCTTGCGGACCAGCCGGATCGAGATGCCGCCGATCTCCGGCGCGCCGACGTTCTTGGTGATGGCGAGTTCGAGTTCGCCAATGTCCTCGGTGTCCAGTCCGAGCTTGGCCTTGAACTCGGCGAGGGTCGGGCGGGCACCGATCCAGAACTCGCCGGAGCGGGAGTCGGCGTAGAACTGCTCGGTGTCGCGGCCGGCCAGCGGGCGGAAGTACAGGGTGGCGTGGTGGTTGCCGCCGTCGTCGCCCGTGCCTTCCGCCACCGGTTCCAGGATCAGGACCGCATCGGGTTCGTGATCCACGCCGAGGCCGGTGAGGTGCGCGAAGGCGGAGTGCGGCCGGAAGCGGTAGTCGCAGTCGTTCGAGCGGACCTTCAGCGGGCCGGCCGGGATGACCAGGCGTTCACCTTTGAACTGGCCTGAAATGGCGCGGCGCCGGGTTGCGGCGTGGGCCGCGACGGCGTCGCGCTCGGGGACGTGCTGCGTGGCTGGCGCCCAGTTGCTGGCCATAAAGGCTTTGAAAGCGTCGGAGCTGGGCCGCTGCGAGCGGTTGTTGACGCGCTCTTCGAGGGGCTGGGAAGCGGAGACTTGGGTGTTATCTGCATCGTTCACCGTCCCATAGTCTCACCAGCGCCGCGGCTTAGGCCAACGGCGCGCGACCGCTGCCGGGCCCGGTGCCGGGCACCGGCCTGAACAGATCTGCCCCCACGGGCTGCGGCTTTGGATCCGGCCATCTACTAGGCTAGTGAGGTGAGAATTGACCTGCATGCGCACTCGAACGTTTCCGACGGCACCCAGGCGCCGGCTGACGTCATCGAGTCCGCCGCCGGTGCCGGGCTCGACGTCATCGCTCTGACCGATCACGACTCCACCGGCGGGTGGGCTGAGGCCGCCGACGCTGCCCGGAAGACCGGGGTCGCCCTGGTCCCCGGCATGGAGGTCTCCTGCCGGACCGCGGAAGGCATCAGCGTCCACCTCCTGAGCTACCTCCACGACCCCGCCCATCCCGGGCTGCTCGAGGAGATCACCAAGGCCAAGGACGCCCGGCACACGAGGGCGCAAAGGATGGTCACCCTGCTCGCGGAGGACTACCCGCTGACATGGGACGACGTGATCCACCACGTCGCCCCGGGCGCCACGCTCGGCCGCCCGCACATCGCCGACGCGCTCGTTGCCGCAGGAGTGGTGGAAGACCGGGCCGAGGCCTTCGGCTCCATCCTCACCTCACGCTCGCGCTACTGGGTCCAGCACTACGCGCCGGAGCCGGCACTCGCCGTCGAACTGGTCCGTGCAGCCGGCGGCGTGCCGGTCTTCGCGCACCCCGTTGCCTCTGCCCGCGGGCGGATTGTGGGGGAGGAGACCTACCGGGAGATGATCGACGCCGGACTGGCCGGCGTGGAAATCTACCACCGCGACAATCCCGAGGAAGGCAGGGTGTTCCTCCGCCGCATCGCCGAGAAGTACGGCCTGCTGGTCACCGGGTCCTCCGACTACCACGGCGCCGGGAAGCCGAACCTGCTCGGGGAGAACCTGACCTCGCCGGAAGTCTTTGCCCGGATCGAGGAACTCGGCACCGGCTCCGCCGTGGTGCGCTGAGGGCCGACCGTCCTTCAACCCCGTTGCGCTATCACGTAAGGTCCCTCAGAGGCCGGAATAGCCGCCACACGTGATAGCGCAACGGGCGGCGCGCGGCGGGGCGGCGGGCCGCGTCAGGCCGGCGGGAACGACGTGAACTGCGCCTGCACGGCCAGACGCTTGGCCATGACGTCGACGGCGGCCTGGTTCTGGTCCACGCACACGAACCTTCGGTCGAGTTTCGCGGCCACGGCGCCGAGCGTGCCGGAGCCGGCGAAGAAGTCCAGGCACCAGTCGCCGGGCCGGCTCGAGGCCGCAACCACGCGGCGGATCAGCCCCTCCGGTTTCTGGGTCGGGTAGCCGGTCTTCTCCTTGCCGGTCGGCGAAACGATCGTGTGCCACCACACGTCCGTGGGCAGCTTGCCGAGCTCGCGCTTGGCGGGGGTGACAAGTCCGGGCGCCATGTACGGCTCGCGGTCCACCTCGGCGCTGTCGAAGTGGTACTTCGCCGGGTTCTTGACGTAAACGAGGATGTTGTCGTGCTTGGTGGGCCAGCGGTACTTGGCCCGGGCACCGTAGTCGTAGGCCCAGATGATCTCGTTCAGGAAGCATTCCCGGCCGAAAATCGCGTCCAGCATGACCTTCGCGTAGTGCACCTCGCGGTAGTCCAGGTGCAGGTACAAGGTGCCGTCGTCGGCCAGGAGCCGCCAGGCCTCCACGAGCCGGGGCTCGAGGAACGACCAGTAGTCGCTGAAAGCGTCGTCGTAGCTGTGCAGCGCGCCCTTGATGGTGTCATAGGACCGGCCCTTGAACCCGACTCGGTCACCCTCGCCGCCGGCGTTGAGCACCATCCGGGTTTCCTGGCGCCGCTGGACCCGGCCGGTGTTGAAGGGCGGGTCCACATATATCAGTGTGAAGGCGCCGTCCGGCAGCGTGGGGAGGTATTCCGCGTTGTCCGCGTGAACCACCAGGTTGCTGCCGTCCGGCGCCCAGACGGTCTCAGTCATGGAGAGGATTAGGCCTCGGCGCCGCTCGGCTGTGCGTCGCCGCCGGCCACCACTTCGCCGTTGCGGCGGCGGGTGCGGGTGCGGCGGCGGGCACGGGTCGCCCGGTCCACCTCGGTCGGGGCCTTGGCGGGAGCGGCGCTGGCGGCAGATTCCGGGCCCTGCCCGCTGGCAGCGGAGGCCGTAGCGGCCTCGGCGTCCGCGGGACGACGACGGCGGTCACCGGAGCGTCCGCCTGCTTCGGCGCCGCTGCGGCGCGTGTCGCGGCCGCCGGTGCGGCTGCCTTCACGGGCGCTGTCGCGGGCTCCGGTGCGGGTGCTTTCACGGCTGCCGCCGCGTCCGCCTTCACGGGCGCCGTCGCGTCCGCCGGTGCGGGGGGAGTTCTTCTTGCCGGTCTCGCCGAGGTCTTCGAGGACCTCAGCGTCGACGCCGGCCAGCACACGCTTGTCGCGGGGGAGCCGGCCCTTGGTGCCCTCGGGGATGTCGAGTTCCTCGAACAGATGCGGCGAGGAGGAGTAGGTCTCCACGGGCTCGGGGTAGCTCAGGCCCAGGGCCTTGTTGATGAGTCCCCAGCGCGGCATGTCGTCCCAGTCGACAAAGGTCACGGCGGTGCCCTTGTTGCCGGCGCGGCCGGTGCGGCCGACGCGGTGCAGGTAGATCTTCTCGTCCTCGACGCACTGGTAGTTGATCACGTGCGTGACGTCGTCGACGTCGATGCCGCGGGCGGCGACGTCGGTGGCCACGAGGACGTCCACCTTGTTGTTGCGGAAGGCGCGCAGCGCCTGCTCGCGGGCACCCTGGCCGAGGTCGCCGTGGATGGCGGCCGCGGCGAAACCACGGTCCACCAGTTCCTCGGCCACCTTCGCGGCGGTGCGCTTGGTCTTGGTGAAGATGATGGTCCGGCCGCGGCCGCGGGCCTGCAGGATGCGGGCGACTACCTCCACCTTGTCCATGCTGTGGGCACGGTAGATCAGCTGGCGGATATCGCGCTTGGTCAGGCCTTCGTCGTCCGGGTCCGCGGCGCGGATGTGGGTCGGCTGGGTCATGTAGCGGCGGGCCATGGCGATGACCGGGCCGGGCATGGTGGCCGAGAACAGGAGCGTCTGGCGGACCGCGGGGGTCCCTGCGATCAAGGTTTCCACGTCCGGCAGGAACCCGAGGTCCAGCATCTCGTCGGCTTCGTCGAGGATGACGATCTTGACGTTCTTCAGGCTCAGGTGCTTCTGCTTGTAGAGGTCGATCAGGCGGCCGGGCGTGCCGACGACAACCTCGACGCCGTTCTTCAGCGCCTCGACCTGCGGCTCGTAGGCACGGCCGCCGTAAATGGTGGCGATGCGGGCGTTGCGCTTCTTCGCGGCGTTTTCGAGGTCCTTGGCCACCTGGACGGCGAGTTCGCGCGTGGGCACGATCACCAGGGCCTGCGGTGCGCCGGGAACGGCCAGCTTGTCAAAGCCGGCGTCGTCACGGCCGACGACGCGCTGCAGCGCCGGGATGCCGAAGCCGAGGGTTTTGCCCGTACCGGTCTTGGCCTGGCCGATAATGTCATGGCCGGCCAGTGCGACCGGCAGCGTCATGGCCTGGATCGGGAAGGGGTGCGTGATGCCGGCGTCGGCCAGGGACTCCACGATGTCGGCGCGCACATTGAAGTCCGCAAAGGTCTTTTCGGCGATCTCGTGCGGCTTTTCGTCCGAGATGATGGTCTCTTCGGGCTCGATGGTCTCTGTGCCGGACTCATCGGTCAGAAGCTGGTGCGTGTGCAATTCACTCACAGGTGAGTTTCCTTATTCATTTTGGGCTGCGCTGCTTGCTCAACGGGGCCGGCCATGGTGGCCGTTCCGGAGCACGCTCAGGGGCGCAAGCAATACCAGTGGAAGCCGATCGCGGGCTATCTAAATGCTGGCACTGGGGACCAACGGGTGTATCTCAAGATCGCGTAGGGGCGGGCTTGTTGAATTCGAAAATCATGGAAATCAACGACCGGGCATCCATTTCTACTTCTCCAGTCTAGCTGGCAATAGCCCCGATCCTCGACTAAAGCCGGGATCACGCCACGGGAGGGGGCCCGGCAGCGGATCGTTGGCCCACGAGCTCGAGCCGGATTTCTCGGGTGGCGATGTCCGAGGACACCACCCGGACCCGGACCTGGGTACCTGGTTCCAGCTCGCCGGGGCACCGTGCGGTCACGGCGGGCTCGGCGATCTGGACGATCCCGGAGGGCCCGTTCCCGTTGCCGTTGGCCTTGCCGCCGTTCCCGTTGCTGCTGACGCCGGCGTTTGCGCCCTTGGCCGGTTTGGCGCCGGAAATGACGACGGCGTCGAATTCCTGGCCGACATGGTTGACCAGCAGCGCAGCCTCCACGGTGTCCAGTGACAGCCGCTCCAGCTTTGCGGCCAGCTGGTCCGAGGTGGCCATGATGGCCGGGAGGGACGGCAGGGCGGCCCGGGCCCAGGCCGGAACTTCGGTGCCGTTGCTCAGGGCCTCGCAGATCACCAGCACGAAGCGGTCGATCAGCCGCCGCAACGGCGCTGTGGAATGGGCGTAAGCTGCGCCAATGGCAGCCTGGACGGCGGCCTGCGGAACCGTGCCGTCAAAGGGCGTGTAGCCGGCACCCCGGAAGAGCATGCCGGCCGAATGCACAATGGCCAGCTGCCGGGGGTCCGTGGGATCGAGCGTGCGCAGGTACTCGCCGTACAGCATTTGCCCGTCCCAGGGCTTGCCGAGGGCGTGGGTCTGGCGGTGGAAGTGCCGCAGCGACGCCTCGTCAGGTGCGGGCATGGTGCGCAAGATGCCGACCTTGCCCTGGAGCATCAGCGCGGCGGCGGCCATCCCGGTCATGAGTGAAATCTGGGCGTTCCAGTCCTCCACCGGCAGCGGCGGAGCCGCCACAATCCGGTAGCCGCCGTCGGGCAGCTGCTGGATCTCCTGTTCGGGCATGTTCAGGCTCGCGCCGCCCCGCTTGCGTTCCAGCTCCACCCGCTTGATGCCGACTTCTTTCAAAAGCTGCAGCACGGGCGCCGCGGTACCGGCGTCGAGCTCTGCCTGGACGCCCTTGTAGCTGAGCTTCGCGCGGCTGCGGACCTGGGCCCGGCGCACGAGCACCGAGGTCACCTCGGCCGCGGCGTCGAGCTCGAACTCCCAGACGAACGCCGCGCACAGCTGCCCGGCGAGCAGGCTGCCGGCGGCCTCGCTGATGATCTCCGGATGCAGCGGGATCCGGCCGTCCGGGGTGTAGAACGTTTGGCCGCGGCGGCGGGTCTCGGCGTCGAGCGCCCCGCCGGGAGCGACAAAGGACGGGACATCGGCGATGGCGTAAAACACCTTGTAGCCCTCGCCGCTCCGTTCGATGAACAGGGCCTGGTCGAGGTCGGTGGACGACGCCGGATCGACCGTCACGAACTCGACATGCGTGAAGTCCAGGTCCGGCAACTTGTGCTCGGCCACCGCCGCTTCCGCGTCGCGCAGCACGTCCTCGGGGAACGGGCCGGGCAGTTCCAGCGTGGTGCGCAACGCCTTGAGAGCCTCGGCAAGCTGGTTCTGCTGCTCGTGGACGCTCGGGGTCAGGCGATGATGTGACACGAAAATCAGGGTAGCCCGATTTCCGCGATTAGTCTTGGAATATGAGCGCAATCCCGGGCGACCCTGCCCGCTACAACAGCTTCCTGGCGGATCTGCTGGGAGTCATGGCGTACGGCGAACTGTCGGCGTTCGAACGGCTGTCCTCGGATGCCCGGTATTCGCCCACGCTGCATGACCGTGCGGTGCTGGGCAGGATTGCCGTGGTCGAGTTCCAGCACTACGAACTTGTCCGGGCCCGGCTTGAGGACATGGGCCTGGACACGGAGGCCGCCATGCTGCCGTTCCAGCCCTCCGTGGACCACTTCCACGAGCGCACCCGCCCGGCGGACTGGTACGAATCGCTCATGAAGGCCTATGTGATCGACACGGTTTCCGCGGACTTCTACCGTGCCGTCGCCCGGTATGTCGACGCCGGGACCCGGGAACTGATCGGGCAGATCCAGTCCGCTGACGCGTCCACGGCCGTGCTGCAGGAACGCCTCCAGGCGGCCCTTGCCGATGACCCCCGGCTGGCGTCGCGCCTGGCGCTGTGGGCCAGGCGCCTGCTCGGCGAGGCCCTGACCCAGGCCCAGCGGGTGAGCCTGGAACACGCGTTCCTGGGCGGACTGTCAGGCCTGGACGAAGCCGGAGCCAGGGAACTGGTTGCGGCCCTGACGGCTGAACTCGCGGCGAACCACTCCCGCCGGATGGCGGGGCTGGGGCTCGCCGGCTAGCTTCGCCGGCCGGACCGCCTCCGGGGGTCGAGCCGGGGGAGTGCTGGTCGGAAACCTGCTCAGGAAACCGCGGCGTCCAGCGCCGCCAGCAGCGCGCCCGCGGCGTGGGCCGGATCATCGGCGTCGGTGATGGCCCGGACCACGACGATCCGCCGGGCACCGGCATCGACCACCTGCTCCACATTGCCGAGGTCGATCCCGCCGATCGCGAACCACGGCAACAAGCTTACGGCCCGGCCGTCTACCGTGCCGTTTCCCTCCGCGTCCGCCCGGCCGGTCGCCTGCGCGGCGTAGCGCACCAGATCCAGGCCGACGGCGGCGCGTCCCGGCTTGGTGGGAGTGGCCCACACCGGCCCCACACAGAAGTAGTCGAGTCCCTTGCGGCCGGGCGAGGATGCAATGGCCGCGTCCACCTGCTCCGGGTTGTGGGTGGACAGGCCGACTACGGTGTCCTTGCCGAGGAAGCCACGGGCGGCGTCAAGCGAAATATCCTTCTGCCCGATGTGGAACACAGGCGCCCCGGACAGGGAAGCGATGTCCGCCCGGTCATTGACGGCCCAGAGCCGTCCGTGGCGCTGCGCCGCGGCGTGCAGGACCGCCAGGAGTTCCAGTTCCTCGGAGGCCTCCAGCGACTTGTCGCGCAGTTGGATGACGTCCACCCCGCCGGCGAATGCGGCGTCCACGAAGTCCTCGAAATCGCCGCGGTCCCGGCGGGCGTCGGTGCACAAGTAGAGGCGGGCAGTGGTGTGGAGGGAGTCCTGGCTCATGGGACAAGCCTAGTTCCTCTAAACTGGGCGCATACCGCGGGAGCCCGCAGCAGCCACGTCAACGCTGCCCGGCTGAGAGGGCGTCAGAGCCGACCGCTTGACCTGATCCGGCTAGTACCGGCGTAGGGAAGGAATTTTTCATGGGCACAAGAGCCAGCCGCGAAGCCGAAGCCGCAGATGACGCCGCCTCCCGGGTTTGTGACACCGGGCCCGATGCCGTCCGGGGAGCCACCGCCCAGCCTGCCGCCGCAGGGGATCTCACCGCCGGGGACGTCACCGACGTCGACATCACCGCCGACGTCGCAGTGATCGGCGGCGGGGTGATAGGCCATGGCATCGCCTTCGAGGCCAGCCGCGCAGGCCGCTCGGTGGTGTTGATCGATGACGTACCCGGCAGCGGAGCCAGCTGGGCCGCGGCCGGGATGCTGGCCCCCGTCAGCGAACTGCACTACCAGGAGGAGCAGCTCCTGGAACTGATGCTCGAGTCCTCCCGCCTGTGGCCCGGGTTCGCAGCCGGGATCGACGCCGGTGCCGCAGGCACAGAAGCCCGGCCCGGTACCGGTTATTTGACGACGCCGACCCTCGCCGTCGGGGCCGACGCCGCGGACCGGCGCGCGCTCGCGGACCTGCGGGAAGTCCAGCAGGCCTGCGGACTGACCGTGGAACCACTGACCGTGCGCGAGGCACGCGGCCGGGAGCCCCTGCTGAGCCCCGGCATCTCGTGCGCATTCGACATCCCGGCCGACCACCAAGTGGACCCCCGCCTGCTGATCGCCCGGCTCACCGAGGTGCTCGGCGCCGACGGCCGCAGCAGCTTGGTCCGGCGCCGCGCGGATGGGCTGCTCTGGGAAGACGGCCACGTTGCGGGGGTCCGGCTCGCGGGCGGCGGTTGCGTACGCGCAGCGGAAACCGTAGTGGCCAACGGGCTCGGCGCCGCCGGCCTCGACGAGCTCCCGGCAGGCTTGGCACTGCCGCTGCGGCCGGTCTACGGCGACATCCTCCGGCTCCGCGTGCCCGCACACCTGCAGCCGCTGCTCACAGCCACCGTGCGGGGCATGGTGCGCGGGGTGCCCGTGTACATCGTCCCCCGGCAGGACGGCACCGTGGTGATCGGCGCCACCCAGCGCGAGGACGGCCCCTCGGACCCCCAGGCAGTTTCCGCCGGCGGCGTCTACCAGCTGCTCCGTGACGCACAACAGCTCGTGCCCGCGGTGGCCGAGCTGGAGCTGCTGGAAGCCACGGCCCGGGCACGCCCCGGCACGCCGGACAACGCCCCGTTGCTGGGACGGGTCTCTGGCACGGACGGCGGGGACATCCCGGGACTCATCATCGCCACAGGATTCTTCCGGCACGGCGTCCTGCTGACCCCCGCGGCCGCCGCCGTGTGCCGCCAACTCATGGACGGGACACCGGACCCGCGCTGGGCAGCGTTCCGCCCCGACCGTTTTTCCCGCATCCCGGATACGTCCGGGGACAGCCCCGACAAGGAAGCAGCATGAACATCAGATTGAACGGAACGGAGCAGAGCGTCGCCGACGGCGCCTCCGTCAGCACACTCGTCAGCCAGCTCACGGGCCGGAGCATCGGCCCCGACGGCCGGGCTGCCGACGGGCAGAAGCTCGGCGTCGCCGTCGCCCGCAATGCCGAAGTGGTGCCGCGCAGCCAGTGGCACGCCACCGCGCTCGCCGACGGCGACGACGTCGAACTTGTCACGGCAGTCCAGGGAGGATGACCAGCATGAACGAGACGACTTTTGCCGGAACACAGGCCATGCCGACTGTCGGAACGGCAGGCGACCCGTTCGTGGTCGACGGCGTGACGCTCGGCTCCCGGCTCATCATGGGCACCGGCGGCGCGCCGAGCCTCGACGGGCTGGGGGCGGCGCTCCTGGCCTCCGGGACGGAACTAACCACCGTCGCGATGCGCCGCTATTCGCCGGCGGAGACGGGCTCGCTGTTCCAGCTGCTCGTGGACCACCACATCCGCGTGCTGCCCAACACGGCCGGCTGCTTCACCGCCAAGGAGGCCGTCCTCACCGCCGAACTGGCCCGGGAGGCCCTGGAAACCGACTGGGTCAAGCTCGAGGTCATTGCCGACGAGCACACCCTGCTGCCGGACGCGGTGGAACTCGTGGACGCGACCGAGCAACTCGTGGCTCGCGGCTTCAAGGTCTTTGCCTACACCAACGACGATCCCGTGCTGGCCCTGCGGCTGGAAAACCTCGGTGCAACGGCCGTGATGCCGTTGGGCGCCCCGATCGGCACCGGCCTGGGCATCCTGAACCCGCACAACATCGAATTGATCGTCTCCCGCGCGTCCGTGCCGGTGGTGCTGGATGCCGGAATCGGCACCGCCTCGGACGCTGCCCTGGCAATGGAACTTGGCTGCGACGCCGTGCTTCTGGCCACGGCCGTGACCAGGGCCCAGAACCCCTCGCTCATGGGGGAGGCCTTCAAACACGCCGTCATCGCCGGTAGGCTGGCAAAAAAGGCCGGCAGGATTCCGCGCCGCGAGCACGCCCTGGCGTCCTCGGCGATGGAGGGCCGGGCCGAGTTCCTGTAGGACGGGGTTCGGCTTCGACCGCCAACCCATTCGCCGAACCAGCACATTCTCCGAACAACACAGGAGCCTGCAGTGGCAGCCACGGACGACGTCCTCACCCGGACCCAGATCGATGAGGCCCTGGCGGGCCTTCCGGATTGGAGGTACCGCCTGGGCGGCCTGGTAACGGTCTACAAAAGCCCGACGTCGGCCGCGGCGCTGGAGCTCATGGCCGCCGTCGGGCGCGTGGCCGAGGAACAGAACCACCACCCGGACCTTGACTGGCGCTACAACCGCGTGTTCCTGCGTTTCACTTCTCACGACGCAGGCACGGAGGTCACGTCCCGGGACGTCCGTGCCGCGGCGGCAGTCAGCGAGGCGTCCCAGCGTGCCGGCGCCGCCGCAGAGCCGGGCCTGTACCGGACGGTGGATATCGCCATCGATTCGGAGGACCCCGCCGGGATTTCGGAAGTTTGGCGGGTCGCCCTCGGCTACCGCAAGGGCAGGTTCGGCGACCTCGTGGACCCCCACGGCCGCGGGCCCGGACTCTGGTTCCAGGAGACCTCCACTCCGAACGCCAACCGCATCCACTTGGACATCCACCGGAGCAAGGCCGAATCCGACCCCGTCCTGGACAAGACCGCGGCGACCGGCGCCTTAATGAACCGTGACCACGCACCCAAGTGGGTGGTGGTCACGGATGCGCAGGGAAACCGGCTGTGCCTGTGCACCGAGGACGGCCACGGGCCGGACCTGCCGGAGTAGCGCCTAGAGCTTCAGGATGGCGGTCAGCCGCTCGGTGTCGTGCCGGGTCCGGGTCTTGCCGAGGTACAGCACGGCCGCGATGGAAGCTGCCGTGCCCAAAAGCAGCGGCAGAATCCACGGGATCCAGGTCAGGCCCGGCTGGTAGCCGAACCCGGCCGCCATGAAGATGATCCAGCTCAGCATGCCGACCGCGACGGCGACGCCCGCCGGGACACTGATGCCGTATTTCGTGTGCCGTTTGTCGTTGGCCCACACCACGAAGCCCGCGGCAACGGTCACCATCGCGACCACAATCAGGGAAAGCATTCAGGACACCTCACGCTGGTGAAGAAAACAGGGGCGAAGAAACGGGAGTGGCAGAAGCGGTACTGACGAAAGCAGCAGTGCCGGGTTAGAGGGCGCCGAAGCCGACGCGACGGGCCTCTTCTGCCCCGATTTCCACGTAGCCCAGGGCGTTCGCGGGAACGATCACCAGACGGCCCTTGTCGTCCTTCAGCCGCAGTTCGCTGCCCTTGGTGATCGCGTCGCCCACTACCTTGGCAACCGCGTCGGCGTCCTGGGTCGATTCGAGGACGATTTCGCGACCAATGTTCTGAATACCAATCTTTACTTCCACAGCAAGGCCTCCCAGCCAGTCAAAGTCAAAATGTCTAAGGTCAATCTCTAGTTGTAGTCTAGGTCTCCTTGGGGAAGCGGGAGATTCCGCGCCAAGCTAAACGGTAGATGAGGTCGCTGGCCACATCGAGATCCAGGTTTCCGTCCGTTTCCAGCCAATACCGTGCGCTCACGTGAGCCATTCCGGCGAGTCCGCGGCCCAGGAGCTGGGCCTCCAGCTCCGGCAGCTTGGTGTCCTCGGCGATCACGCGGGCGACGGCGTCGGCAAAGGTCTTGTTGAATGTTTCCAGCCGCGCGCTGACGTCGGGGTCGTTGATCAGGTCCGATTCGAAGACGAGCCGGTGCGCCTGGTCGTCGTTGGCGATGAAGCGGAAGTAGGCGCGCATGACCGCCTGGACGCGTTCGTCGTTGTCGGTGGTGGAATTCAGGGCGCCCAGCAGCAGATCAATCAGCTTGCTGAGGTGGCTGTCCAGCAGGGCCAGGTACAGGTCCCGTTTGGACGGGAAGTGCTGGTACAGCACCGGCTTGCTGACATGCGCGGTCTCGGCGATCTCATCCATGGCGGCACCGTGGTAGCCGTTCGCCACGAAGACTTCCTGCGCAGCCGCCAGCAGCTGCGCCCGGCGTTCGTCACGGGGGAGGCGTGCCGAGCGCTGTCCGCTCCGCGTCTGCCCGGCCGGCGGCTTGCCGGTCTCGTCCCGCTCCACCGGTGCCTGATGAACCACTGTCGGCCTTCTTTCCCTATTCACCCAATAGCGCGCAATGCGCCCCAACTGCACTCGCACTCAACAACAGTGCACTGAACAACACTTTACGCGCGGGTAATATGACCTGGCGGTATCTTCGGGCATAGATTGAAGTATGGCTTCCAAGTTCACCGCCAATGGTGCCCCCGCAACCCCCCGGACGCAGCTGGATCAGCGGCCCGGACCGCTGGTAGAACCGGCGGCGGACCTCAGCCCGGCCGAGGTGGAACGCTACTCGCGCCACCTGATCATTCCCGAGATCGGCGCGGTCGGCCAGCGCCGCCTCAAGAACGCGAAGGTCCTCGTGATCGGGGCCGGCGGCCTGGGTTCTCCGGCCCTGCTCTACCTTGCCGCCGCCGGCGTCGGCACGCTCGGCATCGTCGACGACGACGACGTCGATCTGAGCAACCTCCAGCGGCAGATCATCCACGGCGTCGCGGATGTGGGCCGGCCCAAGATCGAGTCCGCCCGCGATGCCATTGCGGCCCTGAACCCGCTCGTGGACGTCCGGCTCCATAACGTCCGCCTCGACGCGTCCAACGCCCTGGACCTCTTCGCCGGCTACGACCTGATCCTCGACGGCGCCGACAACTTCGCCACCCGCTATCTCGTCAACGACGCCGCCGCCATCCTCGGCAAGCCCTACGTCTGGGGATCAATCTTCCGCTTCGACGGCCAGGTCAGCGTCTTTTGGGAACAGTACGGGCCCACCTACCGGGATCTCTACCCGGAGGCGCCGCCGGCCGGATCCGTGCCGTCCTGCGGGGAAGGCGGCGTGTTCGGCATGCTGTGTGCCGCCGTCGGATCTCTGATGGTGACGGAGGCCGTCAAACTGATCACCGGCGTCGGGCGGTCCCTGCTGGGCCGGCTGGCGCTCTATGACGCGCTGGGCGGCACATGGCGCGAGATCAAAGTGGCCCGGGACCCTGCGGCCGAGCGCATCACGGAATTGACCGACTATGAGGCGTTCTGCGGCATAACCCCGACGGCGGATGCGGGTTCCGAGCACACGGTGACGGCGACCCAGCTCGCCACCATGCTGGCCTCTCGCAAGGCCGGCCTCAAGGATTTCCACTTGGTGGATGTGCGGGAGAGCGGGGAATACGAGATCGTCCGCATTGACGGGTCGGTGTTGATCCCGCAGGGCCGCATCCTGGCCGGGGAGGCATGGCAGGACCTGCCTCAGGATGCCGAAATCGTTTTCCACTGCAAGGCCGGAACACGATCCGCCGCCGTCCTGTCCGCGGCCCGCTCCGCCGGCTACGAGCGCGTCAGCCACCTTGAAGGCGGCATCCTGGCCTGGGTGCGGGATGTGGAACCCGGCAAGCCCGTGTACTGAGGCCCTCCGGCCGTTCCTGCTGCGGCGCTGAAGGCACTATCCATCGAACGGCGGCTCCAGCGAAAGGCTTGGTCATGAGCGAGGAAAACACCCTGACACCGCAACGGAAGATTGGCTCCGGCTTCGGCCGGGATTCCACGGCGGCGGAGGTCATTGCCGGCATTGACCTGGCCGGCAGGACCGCGATCGTCACCGGCGGCTACTCGGGGCTGGGGCTGGAGACCGTGCGCGCCTTGGCGTCCGCCGGCGCCGCGGTTGTGGTGCCGGCCCGGCGGCCGGAGCACGCCCGCGAAGTCCTCGCCGCGGCCGGGCTGGCGCCCGGAACCCGCGACGGCGATGTCAACGTGGCCGGGCTGGAAGTTGCCGAACTGGATCTGGCGGACCAGGCCAGCGTGAAGGAGTTCGCCGCCGGATTCCTGGCCGGCGCCGCGCCCGGCACGACCCGCAGCCTGGACATCCTCATCAACAACGCCGCCATCATGGCAAGTCCGGAGCAGAGGGTGGGTCCGGGCTGGGAAGCGCAGTTCGCCACGAATCACCTGGGTCACTTTGCCCTCACCAACCTGTTGTGGCCGGCGCTGGCCGCGGCGGGTCGAGCCCGCGTGGTTTCGTTGTCCTCCACCGGTCACAAGCTGTCCGGGATCCGCTTCGATGACATCAACTTCGACGCCGGCTACGACAAGTGGCGGGCGTACGGCCAGGCCAAGACGGCCAACGCGCTCTTCGCCGTCCAGCTCGACGCCCTGGGCCGGGACTTCGGTGTGCGCGCCTTCGCCGTGCATCCCGGCGGCATCATGACGGAACTCCAGCGGCACCTGCCGCGGGAGGAAATGATCGCCGCGGGCTGGATGGACGAACACGGCAACGTCGACTCCCGGTTCAAGACACCGGCGCAAGGTGCTGCCACCTCGGTCTGGGCCGCGACGGCGCCGGCGCTCGAGGGCATGGGCGGCGTCTACTGCGAGGACTGCGAGATCGCCGAACCCACGGTGCCGGGATCGCCCGACGCGAGGATCAGGGGCGTGGATGCCCACGCGGTGGACCGGGAGGCTGCCGCACGCCTGTGGCAGGTGTCGGCCGAAATGACCGGGATCAACGCTTTTCCCGGGTAGGCCGGGAGTCGCGGATGGGACCGGGCTGGCTACGCGGTTTCGCGGATGTCGCCGGCGGCGGGGCTGCCGTCCACGGTGCCGTGGTCGAGAGCGTTGTGCTCCACGGGGCATTCCGCTGCGGAGCCCGGACCACCGGCGGCTGTAGCGGCGGGGGAGGGCTCCACTGTGATGCCGTACAGCGCCTCAAGGCCTGCAACGTAGGCACCCTGCTGTCCGTTGGCGGCGAGTTCGCGCGCCCGCACGGTGGGGACATGCAGCAATTGCTTCACCATGCGGCGCAGGGCGAATTCGACTTCCTCGGCGGCGGCGGTGCAGCCGTGCCGGGCCCGGACCTTTTCCATTTCGGCATCCAGGACGTTCATCGTGTGACGGCGCAGGGCGACGATGGCCGAGTCCACGGAGCGGGCCTCGCGCTCCTGCTCGAAGGCGCTGGCCGCACCGGACACAATGCTGCTGGCCTGGGCCAGCGATTCGGCCTGTTCCTGGGGTGCGGCGAGGCGGACGGATTCGAGCGTGAGGAGTTCGACGCCGTCGAGATCGCCCACCGCGGGGTCGAAATCATGGGTGAGGGCGAGGTCGATCGCGATGAGCGGCTGGGGCGAGCTGGCCCGGATCCGGGCGAGGTGGTCCGCTTCGACCCGGCTGTCGGAGCCGCTGCAGCCGATCATGACGTCGGCCGCGGCAACGGCGTCCGGAAGGGTGCCGTCATCCAGGGCGGTGCCGCCACGGGTGGCAACGAAACCGGGGGCGCGGCCCGAGGAGGAATAGACGCTGACATCGGTGCAGCCGCGTTCGCGCAGCAGCGACATGGTGGCTCCGGCGTAGGCTCCGGTCCCGAAGACGACCGCCTTCTTGGCGGACCAGTCCGGGTTTTCCGACAGGTCCGTGGCCAGATCCAGCGCCACAGAGACGATCGAAAGGCCGCGCGAACCAAGCGCCGTCTGGGCGCCGACGTCCTTGGCGGTCTTGGAGGCGGCCTGGAACAGCCGGACCAG
>Ga0213837_1001081_pt1 | contig 17280 bp, 15 predicted proteins | sample SWPATP12_FD_160572 | JGI IMG/M metagenome (GOLD analysis project Ga0213837, IMG submission 160572) | Coastal seawater microbial communities from Marineland, Florida, United States - SWPA TP1 #2 | ecosystem: Environmental > Aquatic > Marine > Coastal | place: USA: Florida | collected 2016-08-06
GCCCAGCCGTTTCGAGACCGTCTCGCACGCGGCCGTCAGATTCGGGTACTCATCGAGGTGATCGAGCACGAGCCTCACCGCTCGCTGCTTCGTCTCCTCCGGGATCTGCTTCGGCATGATGACCATCTTCCTTCCAGACTCGAAAGGAACCGGCAACAAACGGGGGACGGTTCACATGCAAGGCGGCCGCCACCTCGCGCTCATTGAGCAGGAGGCCGGGGGACTTCTCGTAGAGGTCGATGCGCACGGGGGTCTCGCTAGTACGGGCGTGTGTTGTCGTCATGCTTAGAGCATCTGCGGGGCCCGCGCGGCTGCCGCGGCAGGGCCGAGGAACGCTGAGGAAGCGTGAGGAAGCATGAGGAGCCGCTGGAGCTCCGACGCGAATCTGGGGTGGTAGATCGGGCAAGTGCCTGGAATTCCACAAGCGCCCATACACGAAAAACCCGCGGAATTTCGCGGGTTATTGGTGGATCTGGGGGGACTCGAACCCCCGACCCCCTGCATGCCATGCAGGTGCGCTACCAGCTGCGCCACAGACCCTCTGCTGCTCTCGGAGCAACCAGGCAACTCTACAACACGTTGGGACGGGAAGTCACATCGGCGGGCGTATAGTCATCGCTCGTGCACGCCACGCGCCCCCAACGGGGGCTCACCCACTTCTGGCAACGCCAGCATCCCGCTCGTCGAATCTTCACCGGCTTCGTCGTGCTCAACCTCACCGGTTGGGCACTGCTCATGCTGCCGATGTCGAAGCAGGGTCCGGGCGGCGCCAGCTGGATCGAGGCGCTGTTCACCGCGGTCTCCGCGGCGTGCGTGACCGGCCTGACGGTCGTCGACACGGCGCTCTACTGGACACCCTTCGGCCAGGTGGTCATCCTGCTGCTCATCCAGCTCGGCGGCCTCGGCGTGATGGTGTTCGCGAGTCTCGTCGGCATCGCCGTCGTCAAGCGCCTGAGCCTCGGCTCTCGGCTGACGACCGCGCAGGAGGCGCACGCGGCCGGCATCGGCGGGCTGCGCCAACTGGTCGTGAGCATCCTGCGGATCGCGCTCGTCGTCGAGGGCACAGTCGCCATCATCCTCTGGCTGCGGTTCTGGCTCGGTCGCGGCGAGGATCCGCTGCACGCGCTGTGGCTCGGTGTGTTCCACGCGGTCTCGAGCTACAACAACGCCGGCTTCGCGCTCTTCAGCGACAACCTCATGAGCTTCGTCGACGACCCCTGGATCCTGCTGCCGCTCGCCGGCGCGACGATCGTCGGTGGCCTCGGCTTCCCCGTCATCATGCAGGTCCTCAAGCACGCGCCGAACCCCCGCCGGTTCTCGATGCACACCTGGCTCGTGCTGGTGGGCACGGTGGCCCTCCTCACCCTCGGCACGGTGGCGATCGCGGTGCTCGAGTGGGCCAACCCCGCGTCGCTCGGCGCGCATCCCACCGGTGTGCGGATCCTCCAAGCGTTCTTCCACTCCGTGCAGACGCGCACGACGGGGTTCAACGCGCTCGACATCGGCACGTTCAACCCGGAGACGCTGCTGGTGATGGATGTGCTGATGTTCATCGGCGCCGGACCGGCCGGCACCGCCGGCGGCATCAAGATCACCACCTTCGGCGTGCTCGCGGCGATCATCATCGCCGAGGTCCGCGGCGACCCCACCGTGACGCTCTTCGGCAAGCGGCTCTCGCGCGCGGTTCACCGCGAGGCGATCACGATCGCGCTGCTCTCGGTCGGGCTCTGCTTCGTCGCGACCCTCGCGATCATGCACCTCACCGACATCGACCACGACCGCGTGCTCTTCGAGGTCATCTCCGCGTTCGGCACCGTCGGCCTCTCGACCGGCATCACGGCATCCGTCGGCACGCCGAGCCAGCTGATCCTCATCCTGCTCATGTTCATCGGCCGCGTCGGGCCCATCACCGTGGCCACGACGCTCGCCCTCAGACCCCGCAGGCTCGCGTTCGAGCTGCCGAAGGAAAGGCCCATCATTGGCTAGGCTCCGCAACCCGTTCGATCCGAGCACCATCGGATCCGCCTCCTCGGTCGCCGTCGTCGGCCTCGGCCGCTTCGGCACGTCGCTCTCGCTCGAGCTCATGGCGCACGGCACCGAGGTGCTCGGCATCGACGCCGACGAGGAGGTCGTCCAGGGGCTCAACGGTCGACTCACGGCCGCGGTCACGGGCGACGCGACCAAGCCGGAGCTGCTCGAGCAGCTCGGCCTGGCCGACTTCGACCGCGTCGTCGTGGCGATCGGCACCGACGTCACCGCCAACATCCTGGTCACGAGCCAGTTGCTGCGCCTGGGCGTCCGTGAGGTGTGGGCGAAGGCGCTCGATGAGCGCCACGCGCTCATCCTCGACCAGCTCGGCGTGAAGCACGTGGTGCGCCCGGAGGCCGACATGGGCCGGCGCGTCGCGCACATGGTGCGGGGCGCGCTCGAGGACTTCATCGAGGTCGAGGCCGGGTACGCCGCGGTGCTGCTCGAGGCGCCCCTGCAGCTGCTGGGCGTGCCGCTGCGCGAGCTCGGACTGCAGGCGAAGCACGGCGTCGGCGTCGGCGCCGTGAAGCGCGAAGGCTCGTGGATCCTCTCGACGGTCGAGATCCGCTTCGAGCGGGGCGACATCCTGCTCGTGCACGGCCCGACGCCGAAGGTCGAGGCGTTCGCGGCCGCCGCGGCGAAGCTGCGGGCGAAGGCCTAGCGGCCCCTCCCCTCGCCCGGTCGGATCAGGAGTCGGCCTGCTTGAGAGGCCACGGCGCCCACCCGTCGGGCAGCCGCCGCAGCACGTGGGCGGCCGCCCGCACGCGGTCGGCAGGCAGCTCCCGCCCCGGCGACTGTCCGGAGGCCGAGCCGTCGGGGAAGGTGATCGAGTGCCCGACCCAAGGGTGGAATCCAGGCCCGACGTGCTCGCGGTAGTGCCCGCCGACGACCGCGAGCACGCGTCGCTCGAGCTCATCCGCCTCCGCCTCCCAGGTGGAGTCGCACGCGTCGCAGCCGCAGACCGGGAAGTGGAAGTCGTGCAGCAGTCCGGCATGCACGAAGACGCCCGGGTAGTCGGTGAAGACGAACGTGAGCGACGCGCTCGCCGCGTCCCGAGGACGGATCCGGACCGCGCGCTTCACCTCTCGGGCAGCGTGCAGGAGGTCCGCAGCCACCTCGTCGCCCTCGTCGACGTCGACGTCGTAGGCGGCCCGCAGGTGCGCGATCAGCGCGTCGGCCACGGCGTGGATGGGCGCGAAGCGCTCCGGATGCGTGTCGACCGAGTAGGTGTCCTCCGGCGGCATCTCCCCGCCCCACCGATCGCCGTAGTCGATGACCTCGCCCGCGGCGTCGCGGAAGACGGTCACGTCGATCGAGGGTCGCTGGTAGCTGGTCACCGGCTCATCCTCCAGCATCCGGATGGGTGGGCTGGTTCGGCCTACGCCGACTCCGCCGTGCTCGTCGGCGGGCGAGTCCGGCGAATCGAGCGGACCGCGGGTCCCCTGAGCGCGCTGCCGCCGGCTCCGGTCGCCGTCGCCGTCGCGTCGCTCGCCGTGCGACATCCGTGCGCTCCTGCGACACCGTCTCCCCCGCCGTCCGCTCGGCGCGGGCAGGCCATCAACGGCGCGTCGGCTGGGCGGCGAGCTCTCCCGCGCGTTGAGGGTTTGCGTCCGAGTGGCCCTCACCTCGGACGCAGACCCTCAACAGGCGCGGAGGCGGTTGAGCGTTTGCGTCCGAGGTGCTCTCAACTCGGACGCAGACGCTCAACGGGCGCGCGGGTCAGGCGCCGAACGACTTCTCGAAGCCGAGCGAGCGGGCGATGATCGCGAGCTGCACCTCGGTCGAGCCCTCACCGAGCGTGAGGATGCGGCAGTCGCGCAGGTGCCGCGCCACCACGTTCTCGTTCATGAAGCCCGCGCCGCCCCAGATCTGCGTGGCGTCGTTCGCGTTCGCGACCGCCGCCTCGGAGCCGATGAGCTTGGCGAGCGAAGCCTGCTCGGTGAAGGGCAGGCCCTGGTCGATGCGGCGTGCCGCGTCGTGCATGACGGCACGCGCCGCGTGCACGCGCGACCGCATCCGCGCGATCGTGAACGCGATGTGCTGGTTGTCGCCGATCGGCCGGCCGAAGACGACGCGCGTCTTCGCGCGCTCGATCGCCTGCTCGAGGCAGCCCTGCGCGGCGCCGACGCACAGCGCCGCGAAGGCGACGCGGCCCTCGTCGAGCACCGACAGGAAGTTCGAGAACCCCTTGCCGCGCGCGCCGAGCAGGTTCCCTTCGGGGACGCGCACGTTGTCGAAGACGAGCGGGTGCGTGTCGGAGGTGTTCCAGCCGATCTTGTCGTAGGCCGGCAGCGCGGTGAAGCCGTCGATCGGCGTCGGCACGATGATCGTCGAGAGCTCGGGCTTCTCCTGGCCGTCCTTGCCGACCTTGCGGCCGGTGACGCACGTGACCGTCACCACGGATGTGATCGGCGTGCCGGAGTTGGTGATGTACTGCTTCGTGCCGTCGATGCGCCACCAGCCGTCCTCGAGCACGGCGGTGGTCTGCGTCGCGCCGGCGTCGCTGCCGGCCTGCGCCTCGGTGAGGCCGAAGGCGGCGAGCGCCTCGCCGCGCGCGAGCGCCGGCAGGTAGGTGCGCTTCTGCTCCTCGGTGCCGAACCGGTAGATCGGCATCGCGCCGAGCCCGAGGCCCGCCTCGAGCGTCACGGCGATCGACTGGTCGACGCGGCCGAGCTGCTCGACGGCGACGCACAGCGACATGTAGTCCTTGCCCTGCCCGCCGTACTCGACCGGAATGGGCAGGCCGAACAGGCCCATCTTGCCCATCTTGGCGATGATCTCCATCGGCAGGCGGCGCGCGGTGTCGTACTCGTAGCTCGCGGGCGCGACGACCTCGTCGGCGAAGCGGCGGACGGTGCGGGCGAGCTCCTGGTGCTCGGCGCTCAGCATCTCGGTGCCGTCGACAACCTCGTCGGCGGCGGGGCGGTTCAGTGCCGTGGTGGTCATGGCGTGCTCCCATTCGTGGTGGTGGCTGCGGCCGATCCCCGGGCGACGACGCTTCTGGCGTGTCGGAGGATCGGTTCGTCGACCATGCGTCCCTCGAAGGAGAAGACGCCTGGCGTGGTCTCGGCGGCAGCGAGGATGCGCTGCGCCTCGTCGAGCTGCTCGGCCGTCGGCGCGAAGGCGCGGCGGTAGGGCTCGACGTGGTTCGGGTGGATCGCGGCCTTCGCGCCGAAGCCGGATGCCGCAGCATCCACCGCTTCCGCGTGGGCACCGTCGAGGTCGGCGATGTCGGTGCGGATGGCGTCGATCGCGGTGGCGCCGAACGCCCCGGCGGCGAGCAGGATGCGGCTCCGCGCGTGGGCGGCGACGTCGCGGTAGGCGCCGGTGTCGTCGCGGCTCGACGTGCCGCCGAGCGAGGCGACGAGGTCCTCCGCGCCCCACATCATGCCGACGACCGACGGGTGGGCGGCGAGTGCTTCGGCGGCGAGCACGCCGCGCGCCGTCTCGCACAGCACGACCACGCGCACGCCGGGCAGCGCCGCGACGACGCGGTCGACCTCCTCGACCGACTCGGCCTTGGCGAGCATCACGGTGCGGAACGGAGAGCCGGCGACGGCTGTGAGGTCGTCGTCGAAGCCGTAGGCGGTGGCGGCGCTCACCCTGACGATCGTGCGGTCGACGTCGAGCCGGGCAGCGACGATCGCGTCGCGCGCGGCGGCCTTCGCGTCGCCGCCGACCGCATCCTCGAGGTCGAGGATGACCGCGTCGGCGCGATCCGCCGCCTTCTGGAAGCGATCGGGCCGGTCGCCCGGGCAGAACAGCAACGCGGGTCCCATGCCCAGCTGCTTCGGGGAGAGCATGCTCACGACGCCCCCTCCGGGTCGGCCTGCATGAGCACCTGCCGCACCGCCTTCGCGACGACCTCGCCGTGCTGGTTGCGCGCGCGGTGCTCGAAGGTGGCGATGCCCTGCCCCGGCCGCGACCGGGACGCGCGCTTCTCGAGCACGCGCGTCTCGCAGTAGATCGTGTCGCCGTGGCGCACCGGCGCCGGGAACGTCACCTCGCTGAACCCGAGGTTGGCGACGATCGTGCCCTGGGTGAGCTGCCCGACCGACAGGCCGACCATGGTCGCGAGCGTGTGCATCGAGTTCACGAGCGGCTCGCCGAACTCCGTCGTCGCGCTGTACGCGCGGTCGAGGTGCAGCGGCTGCGTGTTCATCGTGAGGGTCGTGAAGAGCACGTTGTCGGTCTCGGTCATCGTGCGACCTGGGCGGTGCTCGTAGACCACACCCTCCTCGAGCTCGTCGAACCAGAGCCCGCGCTGGGTGATGCGCCGCTCGGCGGGCTCGGTCGCGGGCGCTGGTGCATTCGTCTCGTCGGTCATGCCGCTGCCTCCTCGGGGGTCACGGTCGCGAGCTCCTGCCCGCGCGTCACCTGCTCGCCGACGGCGGCGTGCAGGCGCACGGTGCCGGCGACGGGTGCGCGCAGCACGTGCTCCATCTTCATGGCCTCGACGCTCACGATCGCCTGCCCCTCCGCGACCGTGTCGCCGTCGGCGGCATGCGCAGCCACGACGGTGCCCGGCATCGGGGATGCCAGGGTCGGCTGCGCGGGACCGCGCCCGCGGCGGATGCGCGGGGGCGCCTCGACGAGCCAGTCGCCTCCCTGCGTGCTGACCCACGTGCCCTCGTCGGTCCGCAGGATCGGCGCATCTCGCGGGGTCGCGATGTGGTCGACCTGGCCGTCAGCCCGAGTGACGATGCATCGGTCGCCGAGCACCTGCACAGCGGCCAGCCCGTCGCCGTCACGGAGGCGGACACGTCGCCCGACGGCTCCGCCGATGCGCCAGCCGTCCGGTCGCCAGGCGCCCAGGACGTAGGGCAGCAGGGCCATCGGGTCGGATGCCGCCATTGCCAGCACATCGCTGGGGACCGGCACCGAGGCGATCCGCTCGCCCTCCCTGTCGATGAAGCCGGTGTCGAGGTCGCCCGCGCGGACGCTCGGCTCATCGAGCAGCGCGCGCAGGAATCCGCGGTTCGTGACGACTCCGACGATGCTGGTCTCGGCGAGCGCGCCGCGCAACCGCTCGAGCGCCGCGTCCCGCGTGGGGGCGTGGGCGATCACCTTCGCGATCATCGGGTCGTAGCTCGAACCGACCTCGGTGCCCACATTCACGCCGTCGTCGACGCGGATGCCGCCGTGCCAGTCGCTATCGAACGGCCAGGTGAGGTCGAGCACCGTGCCACCGGTCGGCAGGAAGCCTGCCGCCGGATCCTCGGCGTAGATGCGCGCCTCGATCGCGTGACCCGTGAGCGTCACGTCGTCCTGTGCGATCGAGAGCGGCTCCCCTGCCGCCACGCGCAGCTGCTGCTCGACGAGGTCGATGCCGGTGACCATCTCCGTCACCGGGTGCTCGACCTGCAGCCGCGTGTTCATCTCCATGAAGAACGGCTCGTCCGGCTGCTCGGCATCGACGATGAACTCGACGGTGCCGGCGCCCACGTAGCCGACCGACCGGGCCGTCTCGACCGCGGCGGCGCCGATGGCCGCCCGTTGCGCGACAGTGAGCAGGGGGCTCGGCGCCTCTTCGATCACCTTCTGGTGGCGCCGCTGCAGCGAGCACTCGCGCTCACCAAGGTGGATGACGTTGCCGTGCATGTCGGCGAGCACCTGCACCTCGATGTGGCGCGGGCGCGTGACGAAGCGCTCGATGAAGAGCGTGTCGTCACCGAACGACGCCTTGGCCTCGCGGCGCGCCGCGGCGAGCGCGCTCGGCAGCGCGGATGCGTCGTCGACGCGGTACATGCCCTTGCCGCCGCCGCCCGCGGCGGGCTTGATGAGCGCCGGGAAGCCGACGCGCTCGGCGCCGGCAATGAGCGCCGCGTCGTCGAGTCCCGGCTCGGCGATGCCCGGCACGGTCGCGACGCCGCGCGACTCGACCGCATGGCGGGCAGAGATCTTGTCGCCCATCGTCTCGATCGCCGAGGCGGGCGGTCCGATGAAGACGATGCCGGCATCCGCGCACGCCTGCGCGAACGCGGCGTTCTCGGAGAGGAAGCCGTAGCCCGGGTGGATCGCCTGCGCGCCGGTGTCGCGCGCCGCCTGGATGATCTTCTCGATCGACAAATAGGTGTCGCGCAGCGGACCGGCGCCGAGCGAGACGACCTCGCTGAACCGCAGGTGGTGCGGCGACGGGTCGTCCTCGGCGCGCACGGCGACCGAGCGGATGCCCAGCTCGTCGAGCGTGCGCGCGATGCGGTTGGCGATCTCGCCGCGGTTGGCGACGAGGACGGTGTCGAACATCTGCGATGCCATGGCGCTCACATCCTGAAGACGCCGAAGCGCGGCTCGGGCAACGGCACCGCGGTGACGACGTCGAGCGCCATCCCGAGGATCCGGCGCGTGTCTGCGGGGTCGATGACGCCGTCGTCCCAGAGCCTGGCGGAGGCGTAGTAGGGGTTGCCCTGGGTCTCGTACTGCTCGCGCACCGGGCGCTCGAAGTCGGCCTGCGCCTCGGCCGACCACTCGTCGCCTGCGCCTTCGATCTGCTCGCGCTTGACGGTGGAGAGCACGGATGCGGCCTGCGGCCCGCCCATGACGCTCACGCGCGCGTTCGGCCACAGCCACAGGAACCTGGGGTCGTAGGCGCGACCGCACATCGAGTAGGTGCCGGCGCCGAACGAGCCCCCCACCACGACCGTGAGCTTCGGCACGCGCGTCGTCGCGACGGCGGTGACCATCTTGGCGCCGTGCTTGGCGATGCCGCCGCGCTCAGCCTCCGAGCCGACCATGAAGCCGGTGATGTTCTGCAGGAAGACGAGCGGCACGCCGCGCTGGTCGCACAGCTCGATGAAGTGCGCGCCCTTCATCGCCGACTCCGAGAAGAGCACGCCGTTGTTGGCGATGATGCCGACCGTGTGCCCGTGCAGCTCGGCGAAGCCGGTGACGAGCGTCTCGTCGTAGCCGGCCTTGAACTCGTGGAACTCGCTGCGGTCCACGATGCGCGCGATGATCTCGCGCGCATCGTAGGGCGTCTGCAGGTCGGGCGGGATGGCGTCGTAGAGCGTCGCCGGATCGACCGCGGGGGCGATCTCGTCGTCGTCGGCGTCGGCGCCGAGCGGCGTGGCCGAGAGCACCCCGAACGACCGCGTCGAAGAGGGCACCGCGCCAGGGAGGCCGCGGTCGGTGTCGGGCAGCGCGGCCACCATGTCGCGCACGATCTCCAGCGCGTGCTCATCGTCGTCGGCGAGGTGGTCGACGACGCCGGAGACTTCGGCGTGCAGCACGCCGCCGCCGAGCGACTCGGCGTCGATCACCTCACCGGTCGCCGCCTTCACGAGCGGCGGCCCGCCGAGGAAGATCGTGCCCTGGTCGCGCACGATCACCGTCTCGTCGCTCATCGCCGGCACGTAGGCGCCACCGGCGGTCGACGAGCCCATGACGGCCGCGAGCTGCGGGATGCCGAGCGCCGACATCTGCGCCTGGTTGAAGAAGATGCGGCCGAAGTGCTCGCGGTCCGGGAAGACCTCGTCCTGCATCGGCAGGAACGCGCCGCCCGAGTCGACGAGCGCGATGCAGGGCAGGCGGTTCTCGCGCGCGATCTGCTGCGCGCGCAGGTGCTTCTTCACCGTGAGCGGGAAGTAGGTGCCGCCCTTGACGGTCGCGTCGTTCGCGATCACCATCACGTGCCGGCCGTGCACGAGGCCGATGCCGGCGACCACGCCCGCCGACGGCGCATCCTGGCCGCCGGTGCCGTCGACGTCCTTGCCGTAGACGCCCCACGCCGCGAGCGGCGCGACCTCGAGGAACGGGCTGCCCGGGTCGAGCAGCGCGTCGATGCGGTCGCGAGCCAGCAGCTTGCCGCGCGCGACATGCCGCTCGCGCGACGCCTCGGGCCCGCCGAGCGCGACGCGGTCGAGCCGCTCGCGCAGCTCGGCGACGAGGGCCTCCATCGCGGCGCGGTTCGTGCGGGCGGCGTCGCCGCCGGGATCGACGTGGGTCGGGAGCCGGTGCATGCCCCTACCGTGCCAGTGCGAGGCTGGGACGCTCGAGCACCGCGGCGACATCGGCGAGGAAGCCGGCCGCCTCGCGCCCGTCGAGCACCCGGTGGTCGAACGAGACGGTGACCGTGCAGACGTCGCGCAGCACGATCTCGCCGTCGTGGGCCCACGGCATCTTCCGCACCGCGCCGAGCGCGAGGATGACCGACTCTCCCGGGTTGAGGATCGGGATGCCGCCGTCGACGCCGAAGACGCCGACGTTCGAGACGGTGATGTTCGACGACGTGAGCTCGGCCATCGACAGCGCGTTGTCGCGGGCGCGCGTGGCGCGGTCCTTGATCGCAGCGGTGAGCGTGAGCGCGTCCATCGCCTCCGCCTCGTCGATCGACGCGACCACAAGCCCGCGGTCGGTCGAGACGGCGATGCCGAGGTTGACGTGCGCGAAGCGCTCGAGCTCGTTCGTGTCAGCGTGGAACGACGACGTGACGTCGGGCCAGCGCTTCGCGGCGAGCAGGATCGCGCGGCACGCGAGCGCGAGGAACGACGCGTCGCCCGAGCGGGCGAGCGCGAGCGTCTCCGTGACGTCGACCTGGTGGAAGGTCGCGGCGTGCGGCACGGTGAGCGCCGACTGCGACATCGCGGCAGCGGTGTGCTTGCGGAGTCCCGTCACCTTCTCGCGGGTGGACGCGGGCGCGGGAGCGGCGGCCGTGGCAGCGGATGCGCTGCCGTGCGACTCGAGGTCGGCGCGCGTGACGAGCCCGTCGGCGCCCGACGGCCGCACCGACTGCAGGTCGATGCCGCGCTCCTTCGCGAGCTTCCGCACCGGCGGCATGGCGCGGTTCGCGCGACGCTCGGCGGGGCGCTCGGTGCGCGAGAAGGGCGCGACGTCCCAGGTGCGCTTCGCGCGCACCGGCTTGCCGCCGTGCACCGTGATGGAGCCGACGAGCACCGAGACCTTCTCCGGCTTCGCCTCCGGCTCGATCGCCGCGGGCGTCTCCTCGATCGTCTCGTCGGGGGTCGCGACCGGACCGGCCTCGGGCGACGGGACGTCGTCATCGACCACCGGCGCATCCGCTGCCGGTGCACCGCCCGCGGCGCCGACGTCGAACTCGATCAGCGGCGCGCCGACGGCGACCGTCTCGCCCTCGGCCGCGTGCAGCTTGGTGATGACGCCCTCGTAGGGGCTCGGCAGCTCGACGACGGCCTTGGCCGTCTCGATGTCGGCGAGCGGCTGGTTGAGCTCGACGGAGTCGCCCTCGGCGACGCGCCAGGAGACCACCTCGCTCTCGGTGAGGCCCTCGCCGAGGTCGGGCAGCAGGAAGGTCTTCATCGGGCGGCTCCTGCTGTGACGAGTGCGGATGCCGAGTCGAGCTCGTCACGCGAGCTGCGGCGGCCGAGCGTGCGGTCGACGGCGTCGAGGATGCGGTCGAGGCTCGGCAGGTAGTCGTGCTCGATCGCCGACGGCGGGTAGGGCGTGTCGTAGCCGGTGACGCGCTCGGGCGCCGCCTCGAGGCTCGAGAAGGCGCGCTCGACGACGGACGTGATGAGCTCGCTCGAGACGGAGACCTCGCCTGGCGCCTCGTGGGCGACGACGAGCCGGCCGGTGCGGCGCACCGACTCGACGACCGTGTCGACGTCGAGCGGCGAGATGGAGCGCAGGTCGATGACCTCGATCTCGATGCCCTCGTCGGCGGCGGCGATCGCGGCGCGGAGCGCGGTCTCGACCGTCGGGCCGTAGGCCGCGACCGTCACGTCGCGGCCGGCGGCCACGATGTTGGCGGTGTCGAGGTCGCGGACGATCGACCGGTCGACCTCGCCCTTCGTGTAGTACTTGCCCTTCGGCTCGAAGAAGAGCACCGGGTCATCGCTCGCGATCGCGGCGCGCAGCGTGGAGTACGCCTCCTGCGGCGTCGACGCGGTCACCACGCGGAGGCCCGCGGTGTGCGCGAAGTATGCCTCGGGCGACTCGGAGTGGTGCTCGACCGAGCCGATCGCGCCGCCGAACGGCACGCGGATCGTGAGCGGCACCTTCACGCGGCCCTTCGAGCGGAAGTGCAGCTTCGCCACCTGCGCGACGATCTGGTCGAAGGCGGGGTAGATGAAGCCGTCGAACTGGATCTCGGCGACGACGCGGAAGCCGCGGTAGCCCATGCCGATCGCGGTGCCGATGATCGCCGACTCGGCGAGCGGCGCGTCGATCACGCGATCCTCGCCGAAGCGCGCCTGCAGGCCGTCGGTGACGCGGAAGACGCCGCCGAGCTTGCCGATGTCCTCGCCCATGAGCAGCACGCGGTCGTCGCCCTCGAGCGAGTCGGCGAGCGCCGCGTTGACGGCCTTCGCGAGCGTGAGCGTCTCGGTGGTCATCGGTTCCCCTCGATGGATGCGGCGAACGCGCGGCGCTCGGCCTGCTGGCGCTGGATGCGCTTCGTCGGCTGGTCGTAGACGTGCTCGAACATCGCGTCGGCGTGCGGCGCGACGGCGTGCTCGGCGGCGGCGCGGAGCTCCTTGGCGAGCTCGTCCGCGCGGATCTTCGCCTCGGCGCGGACGGCCTCCATGTTGGCGCCCATCCGCTCGAGCGCGCGCTCGACGCGGTCGATCGGGTCCTTCGCGGTCCACTCGTCGAGCTCGGCCTCGTCGCGGTAGCGCTTGGGGTCGTCCGTCGTGGTGTGCGGGCCGCGCCGGTAGGTGACGGCCTCGATGAAGGTCGGGCCGCCGCCGGAGCGGGCGCGCTCGAAGGCGATGCGCGCGGCCGCGTGCATCGCGAGCACGTCGTTGCCGTCGACGCGCATCGAGGGGATGCCGAAGCCGGTCGGGCGCAGCGCGAGCGGCGTGCCCGACTGCACGCGGACGGGCTCGGAGATCGCGTACTGGTTGTTCTGGCAGAGGAAGACGACCGGCGCCTGGAAGGCGGATGCCCACACGAGCGCCTCGTTGACGTCGCCCTCGCTCGTCGCACCGTCGCCGAAGCAGGCGAGCGCGACGTCGTCGGAGCGGTCGAGCTTCGAGGCCATCGCGAAGCCGGTCGCGTGGAGGCTCTGGGCGCCGATGATGATCTGCGCCGGCGCCATCCGGATCTCCTGCGGGTCCCAGCCGCCGTGCGCGTAGGCCTTCCAGACGTTGGCGAACTCGGCGAGGTCGACGCCCTTGAGCAGCGCGAAGGCATGCTCGCGGTAGGAGCCGAAGACCCAGTCCTCGGTGCGCAGCGCGCGGGCCGGGCCGACCTGCGCGGCCTCCTGGCCGAGCAGCGGCGGCCAGAGCACGAGGTGGCCCTGGCGGGTGAGGGCGAACGCCTCGGTGTCGAGCCGGCGCACGCGCACCATGTCGACGTAGAGGTTCGTGAGGGCCGACTCGTCGATGTCGGTCAGGTGCGGGTCGAGCAGCGCATCCGGCAAGCGGGAGCCGTCGAGGTCGAGCACGCGCAGCGGGCAGTCGAGGCCGACGGCGAGCGCGGGGTCAGGTGCTGGCACGGTGATCGACACGGTCGAACCTCCTCGTTCGAAGCGCCTCTTGAGCGCCTGTCGGCTGCGCCGGACGGGTGCATCCGGTGAGCGTGGCTCGACGCTACCTCGGGGGCGCACTTCGCGCAATCAGCGACACACGCCCTGCGCTTCTCGCCCATTCCGGTGGACTCAGGGCTGCGCTAGATTGCGCACCATGCGCATCGTCGATGACACCGACCGCAGGATCCTGCTCGAGCTGACGCGGCATCCCCGGATCACGAACGCCGCGATCGCCGAGCAGCTCGGCCTCGCGCGCAACACCGTGCAGTCGCGTGTCGCCGCGCTCGAGGCGTCGGATGCCCTCCAGGGCTTCGACCGGCGGTTCCACGCCGCGGCCCTCGGCTACCCGCTCACCGTCTTCATGGCGACGCACGTCGACCAGCCGCGCATCGACGCCGTGGTCGAGCAGCTGCGCGAGATCCCGGAGGTCGTGCAGGCGTTCGGGCTCTCCGGGCAGGCGGATGTGCTCGTGCGCGCCGTGTGCCGCGACGCGGAGGACCTCTATCGCGTGAACAAGCTCGTGCTCGCGTGCGAGGGCGTCGTGCGCACCGAGACGTGGCTGTCGATGGGCGAGCTCATCCCCTTCCGGCTCGCGCCGGTGCTGGAGCGCGACCTCGGGCGCCGCTGACGCAGACGCCGACGACCTCAGGCGCGCGCGGCGAGCGCGTCGTCGAGCGCCGCCACGAGCGTCTCGCGCCGCTCCCGCAGGGCGGCGGATGCGTCGGACCCGTCGCGCTCGAGCGTCGCGAGGTTGAGGTCGGCCGCGCGGATCGCGGCACGAGCGGCGCCGGCGATGAGGTCCCCGCCCGACAGCACATCGCTCACGAGCGCGTGCTTGACGACCGGCTCGGCCTCCGCGGCGAGCGCGAGCGCGTCGAGGAGCGCCGCCAGCAGCTCGAGCGGCCGCTCGGTCGCCGCGACCGTCGCCGACTCGAGCGCGGCGTCGTCCCCGCCGTCGCCGCTCGCGTGGATGACGGCGCCGAACGCGGCGACGTCCGCGTCGGCGGCCGGCGTGACGCGCTCGAGGATCTCCTCGCCCCGATCGCGCAGGCTCGCGGGCGCATCCTCGGTGATCCTGAGCGCCATGAGCACGAGGCCGATCCCGAACGCACCCGCGACCGCCGCGATCGAGCCGTTGCCGGGCGTCGGCTCCGACGAGGCGGTGCGCCGCAGCAGCTCGTCGGCACGCAGGGACCACACGCTCTCGCTCACGACCGTGGAGCCTAGCCCGGCGGTCCGGGCGCCCGCCCGGAATGCCCGCCCGCCGCGGGCGTTGCCTCCTGTGGAGGAACCATGACCACGATCGACCTGCTGCCCGACGCCACCGCGATGGGCCCCGTGATGCTGAAGACCGCGAAGCTCGCGCGGCTCGTGCACTGGTACACCACCGGTGTCGGCCTGCAGCACGTCGCCGAGCGTCCGGGCGCTGTCGAGCTGGGCGTCGACGGCCGCACGATCCTCGTGCTCGAGGAGGCGCCCGACCTGCGCGGACCGAACCCGTCCGACGCGGGGCTCTTCCACACGGCGATCCTCTACCCGACCCAGGCGGCCCTCGCGGCTGCGGTCGTGCGGATGTCGCAGATCCCGGGCATCCAGTTCGCCGGCACCGGCGACCACCACGTCTCCGAGGCCTTCTACTTTGCCGATCCCGACGGCAACGGCGTCGAGCTCTACGCCGACCGGCCTCGCGATCGGTGGGAGTGGGCCAACGGGCACGTGCACATGACGACGGAGTTCATCGACCCGAACCGCTTCGTCGACGAGCACCTCGATCGCGGCGCCTTCGGCACCTCGCAGATCGCGCCGGCCGGCGCGAAGGTCGGGCACGTGCACCTGCAGGTCGGCGACGTGCCGACCGCTCGGGCCTTCTACGTCGACGCGCTCGGCTTCGCCGAGACCGCGTCGCTCGGCGGCACGGCACTCTTCGTGAGTGCGGGCAGCTACCACCACCACATGGCGATGAACGTCTGGAACTCGCGCGGCGCCGGCCGTCGCGCCGACACGCTCGGGCTCGGCAGGGTCGAGATCACCGTGCCCGACGCGGATGCGCTGGGCGCCGCCCGCCAGCGGCTCACGGCGCGCGGCGTGGCCGTCGCGGACGACGGCCGCAGCATCCGCTTCGACGACCCGTGGGCGAACGCGATCACCCTGACGCCTCTCTCGCTCGTCGAGTAGCAGCCGCCGCCCTCCCGCTCGTCGAGTAGCAGCCGCCCCTCCCCGCTCGTCGAGTAGCAGCCGAAGGCCGCGTATCGAGCTTGGCGGCCGCTGTCGCGGCGCCGTGGGGGGCGAAAGTCTCGCTATGGCTGGGGCTGGCGGGGGTGGATGCTGGTGGGGTCGCGGTCGACGCCGATTCGTCTTAGCGCTCGAGAGCCTGGTATCGAGCTTGGTGTGGAGGGCTTCCACGGGGACCGTGGATTGGTGCTTCGAGCCCGCCTAGTAGATTCCTGATCTGCTTCCCCTCCCCGCGACGGTGTCGGCGTCGACGCCCGTCGAAGCCGAAGGGTCTGAGGCGATCGGAGGGGATCGTGGACGTGGCGGAGGGCATGGACGTGCTGCATCAGCGGTGCGCGGGGATGGACATCTCGAAGTCGGATGCGAAGGTGTGCGTGCGCACGCCGGGCAGCGGGAACCGGTTCACGCAGACGATCACGACGTATGGGGCGACCAGCGGCGAGGTGCTGCGGCTGCGGCGCGACCTGGAAGCGGCGCAGGTGTCGCTGGTGGTGATGGAGGCGACCGGTGACTACTGGAAGCCGTTCTTCTTCCCGCTCGCCGAGACGCTCAACGTCCAGCTGGTGAATGCGAAGCAGGCGAAGAACATCCCGGGTCGCAAGACCGACGTGTCGGACGCGGCCTGGCTGGCGAAGCTCGCCGCCTTCGGGCTGCTGCGCGCCTCGTTCGTGCCGGACGAGCCGGTCCGGCAGCTGCGGGACCTCACCCGGGCCCGCTCGGCGATCGCGCAGGAGCAGGTGCGGGAGTTCGCCCGGCTGGAGAAGACGCTGGAGGACACCGGCATCAAGCTCTCGCTCAGCGCGTCATCGCTGACCACCCAGTCGTCGCGGAAGATCCTCGACGCGCTGGTCGCCGGCGACCGCGACCCAGCCGCGCTGGCGGAGCTCGCGACGCGGAAGATGCGGGAAGACATGCCGGCGCTGCTGGACGCGCTCAGCGGCCGCTTCACCGAGCACCACGCGTTCATGGTCAAGCTCCGCCTCGACCGCATCGACGAGCTCGACCGCAGCATCGGCCTCCTCGACGCGCGGATCGACGAGGTGATCGAGCCCTTTCGCGACGCCCGGGAGCTGTTGACCACGATTCCCGGGATCTCCTTGACCGTCGCGGCCGTGATCATCGCTGAGACCGGCGGCAGCATGGAAGCGTTCCCGACCCCGGGTCACCTCGCGTCGTGGGCGGGCGTCTGCCCAGGCCAGAACGAGTCCGCCGGACGGGTCAAGAGCACCAGGACCCGCCCCGGCAACCGGCACCTCAAGGGCGCGCTCGGGATCGCCGCGATGTCCGCGTCCCGCTCCAAGCGGACCTACCTCGCCGTCAAGTACCGCAGGATCCAGGCCCGCAACGGCCGACGATCGCTGCAGGCGCTCGTCGCGATCGAGCACACCATCCTCGTCGCCGCCTGGAACATGCTCACCACCGGCGAGGCATGGCACGAGCTCGGCGTCGACTACTACGACCACCGCAATCCCGACCAGCTCAAGCGCAGAGCGCTCAGAAGCCTCCGCGGCCTCGGCTACGACGTCGAACTCACACCAGCAGCCGCATAGCTCACGAGGGACTTTCCTAGTAGACGA